>Ga0099364_10006289_pt1 | contig 17342 bp, 19 predicted proteins | sample TergutTh196P3_FD_73070 | JGI IMG/M metagenome (GOLD analysis project Ga0099364, IMG submission 73070) | Microcerotermes parvus P3 segment gut microbial communities from Pointe-Noire, Republic of the Congo - Th196 P3 | ecosystem: Host-associated > Arthropoda: Insects > Digestive system > Gut ... | reverse complement strand
CTGAATCGCTGGTTGGGGGCGCAAGGCGTGGTGGTTAAAAAGGGTAGCAGCTACCATCCCGTTTGTCTAAACAACGTGCCTGTTTAGACAAACGGGATGGTAGCTGCTACTTTTTTTTCCCTTGCGGTAAGCCTTTAAATTTTTTGCCAAAATATCCCTAATATTTGTCATACACTAATCTATGCTTTTTCCAATATATAAGTCTTAGAGGGATTGATTAAGGTTTTCATTGAATGTTATACTCCAAATTAAGGAGAACTGTATGCTACAAACTCAAACAATGACCCTTGATGAAAAACTTGCTATTTCAATAAGGGCTGCGGAATTAAGGGATGCAGGAGATAAAGAAGGGGCTACCCGTCTCATGAAGACAGCTCCCATACCCCCTTATATAGCAAAAGTAATCAAGGATAAATTAGGGTTGGATATGTTACTAAATACTGGATGGAATATGTCGGAAGTTGAGGCTGAATATGGAGCTGAGTGGCTACGTCGATAGCATTATTGAAGCAACGGCTGGTATTGATTACGGTCGCAAAGGTTTTGCCACCAAAGGAAAAGCAGAAGAGGGGCGTATTTCCTACGAAAAAGGCATTGCTCTAGCTCTGTCCATATTTCGGGAAGCCCAAGCCTCTGCTGATCCTCAAGCTATGATTGTTGCCGAATACACTTTTATAACACAAGAACTTACCTTTTGCGAAAAGGGCGATAAAGACGCTCTTAACAGTCTCAACAAGGCGATGCAAAGTTATGACGATGCTTTTATTGCGTTAAAGGCTGTTGAAAATCCGTGTTATAAAATTACCGAGATGACTTATCCTCACCATAAAGATTTCCGTCAAGACGGTTTTCCCAAAGACGCTTTTCACTTGGCTTTTAACTCCCACCGAACCCGAATTAAAAACATTCTCCGTTCGCCTGGCATAGACCCCATAGAAAAAGCCCTGTTAAAACAACGGCTTATTAACCTTTCCACCGCCCAAAACAGTTATATTGAAATGCAAAAAAAGGCGATGGGTAATTGACTCTTTTCTCTCCGACTTTTTTCCCTCAATTTTTCTAATTCCTAATTCCTCACTCCTAACTTGAGCTATTGCGGTATAGTATAGAGATGGAGCTTGATTTTGAAATAGATAAAATTACCGAATCGAAACGGAGGAGGAATCATGATTTTTATAGATACTGACGAGCAATTCAAAGCATAAATGGAGTTATTCGACATTTACACAAATTTCTGTTAAAAATTATAATGTATTATGCAACATAACTTCACGAAGAACAGAATTAATTTTACTTTGATACCCCTTCCCATATCCTTTAAACCAAGCCAAAACATCAGCGTCAAGACGAATCTGAACAGCTTGTTTTTTGGGCTTAAAATATTCAGGGTATCTGGGTTTCATTTTTCACTTTTTTTGATTGAATATATACCGCCTTCATGATATAATATTTTTCATGGAATACGAAATTTTATCCCCTGTGAACGACTGGATTTTTAAGCTTCTCTTTGGCGACATACGGCATAAAAGTATGCTAATAAACCTGTTAAAGGGATTTGTTAAACTGCCGGAAGAAGAATTTGAACTTACCTTTTTAGACACCCACCTAAAACCAGAGGCAGAAGATGATAAATTGGGTATTCTTGATGTAAAAGTCCAGACCAAATCAGGAAAGATTATCAATATTGAAATACAGGTTAATCCTGTAAAAAATATAGGAAAACGGCTTTCTTTTTACAAATCAAAGCTGATAGTGGGTCAAATTAATGAAAGCGAAAACTACAGTGTAATTCAAAAAGTTGTCTGTATATGCATAACCGATTTTATTCTTTTCCCGGAAGTTAATGATTATATAAACGATTTTAGATTTCACAACAGAAAAAACAATTTTAACTTTGAAGATATACCGGAAGAAGTTTATACACTGGAACTACCAAAAGTTCCGACACAAACGGACGGTACAACTGTATGGGAATGGATGCGATTCCTAAAATCCAAAACCAAGGAGGAATTTGAAATGATAGCAACGAAAAACCCCGAAATACGCAAGGCGGTAAATACCTTGTATGAATTAAGCTCTGACGATAAAGTCCGTGCGGAATATGAGCAGAGGCAAAAAGCATGGCGGGACAGAAAAGCTGTCTATGAATATATGCTTGATGAAGCTATGTTGAAAAGAAATACTGAAATAGTACAGAAGATGAAAGCTCGTGGGCATCCATTGACAGAAATTACAGAAGTTACAGGTCTTTCAATTGAAGCTGTTAGTAATCTATAACGATAACGCGTTATGCGGTAATTTGACTGCTTTTGGCTGTAAAAAGTATTATGCAACATAACTTCACGAAGGATTTAACCACGGAGGCAACACGGAGTTTTTATACAAAAAACACCTATTTACAAATGTATTACATTCATTGGGGTATAGATTAAATGTTGAAAGAATATAATAATATATAAAAGGAAAGCATCGCATGAATAGAGTTAGGCGAAATGCCATTGAATATAACTGTACAAATAAACAACTGTTTTATAAAAATGCCCTAATATTGACTTTTTTAGAACATATATTATTATTTTATTAAGGTGAAATATGAGAGAAAATTATGAGTGGCTTGTCGGTACTGATGTAGATGAATTAATACGTTTAAGATTTTCTCGCTTAAAAAGTATAGAACTTTCTCGGAAATTAATCAAGGATAAATGTGAAAACAAAAATATTCATTTAGATAATAAAATTATTGATGAAAAAGCAAAAGGATTATCTTCTACAATTGAATCTGCTCTAAATTATTGGGATATTAGTGAAAAAAGTCTAAATGCAAAAATATTATCTAGATATTATGCATTTTTACAATTGACCATCGCTGAACAAGTTGCATCAGTTAGAAATAATAATGATTTAAAAGAGGCACAAAAGCATACAGAGCAAGGTCATGGTCTATCAACTCTTAACATGCATTCAGAGAATGATTTTATTAATAATTTTTATTGTTATTTTCGTCAAGACGGTCATTTTTATTATTATATGAAACAATCTGGTTATAATGATGGCAATATATTTATTAAGAATAAGATAAAGACAACTGAAAATATTAAAGATTATTATATAGTTACTTTAGCAGATATTTTTAGACGTATTCCTGAATTACAGAAAATTATTGAAGAATGTATTGGAATGTGTCCACTAGTTTTAAATTTTGGTTTAGATAGTTTTGGTGAGCATGAACGTAAAGAAAAAAGGCGTGAAAAATATTCAGAACTGACTGGCAATTTTGAATTTGAAGCACCACAAGAAGACAATGAAATAATATTAACGAATGTAATTATTTACCCAACTTCAAAAAACATGACAATTGAATACATTGAGAAATTAAACTCACCATTTAAAAATTTTTCAGTCAGATATGACAAATTTTCAAATACTGAACATATAGTATGTGATTTTTATCATAAGAATGAAGGCTTATGGTGGAATTCCATTAAGCATTATAAATCAGATTATTGTCCAACTTCATATATTGTACCTTTATTTGATACAATACAAGATCCAATAATTATTAATTATATATTAATGTATTCATTAAGTATAATTGTAAGATATTTACCTAATATTTGGTATGAAATAAAATTAGGAAAGTATAATAATATTGGAAGTTTAATTGATTTTTACATATCAATATTTGATCATATAATACCGATTCAAATGTTGGAAAGAATTACAGAAAAAGCTATACATATAAGCACGCCGGGTAGTTTAGATGCACCTATTTAGCAATGGTACTGCACATAACAGCGGTAATTTGACTGCTTTTGGCTGTATAATGTATTATGCAACATAACTTCAAAAAAATGGTTAAATACCCTTTTTTAAATCGTGCAGTTTTTCTTCGATAAACTCCGTAACAAGCCCCTTAATATCCTTTAGAGCTGCCATTCTGTAAGTTTTCATAGTTTCAGGAAGGTTAATATCCGTTGAAAACAGCTCTACGGTGTCAATTCCGATGGCAACCGCTATCCGTTCAAGCATTTCTGGCGAAGGAAACTTGTTTTTTGCTTCAATTTGGCCAATATAGTGGGTACTTGTATTAACTTTTTCGGCTAATTTTGCCTGTGTCAGTCCCAGAGCGTTGCGGTAAGCCTTTAAATTTTTTGCCAAAATATCCCTAATATTTGTCATACACTAATCTATGCTTTTTCCAATATATAAGTCTTAGAGGGATTGACATACTTCCTAAATGTATGTTATTATGATTACTAATAGGAAGTTTCAGGAATATGGAACTGAAAGTCTGTCTTGGCAGATTAGACAAATAAGGGCTGGAAAGGCCAGCCGAAAGGAATTAAAGATGATAAAGAGAAGCGTTTTTTTTGCAATGGCAGTTTTGCTGATGGTTTGCGGATTGTCTGTTTTCGCACAAGAGCCTAATCCCGAAAGTGATTTTAAGGTAGAGGTAAACAATACTGGCGGGTTAGTTATTACTGGTTACACAGGTAGCAGGACAGACTTGGTAATCCCTGAAGAAATTCAAGGATTACCGGTGGTGAGAATTGGACGTAGAGCTTTTAGAAATTTAAGTATAACATCGGTTGTTTTCCCGTCTACATTAAGTAGTATTGGTGATGAAGCCTTTAGTGGAAGTGCATTAACCAGTATAACTATACCTGAAACGATCACATCTCTTGGTGATAGTAGTTTTGCCAATTCAAAATTATTGGTAAGTGTAACTATCAATATGAGAGCAGGTAATCTGATAAGAACTAGATTACTATTTGATTCTTGCAATAGTTTAACAACTGTTAATTTTCCTCCCAATATGATAGTAATACCATCAGGAATGTTCAGAGATTGTTCAAGTCTAACTAGTATAACGATTCCAAATGGAATAACAGATATTGGCGAATCAGCCTTTGATGGTACTGGACTAAGCTCAATCAACTTACCTGAAGGTGTTGAAAAAATATATAGTCGTGCTTTTCAAGATACAAAGCTGACATCGGTGACTCTTCCTTCAACAATCATAGAAATTAGGGATTTTGCCTTTATGAATAACCCTACTTTAACAGAATTTATTATTCCTGAAAATTTAACTCGTATCAAGTTTGGGGGTTTGGTTTTTGTAAATACTAACTTTGATCTAAGAACCAAAGCGAGATTAAGACAGTTAGGTTATAGTGGTTCTTTTTTAGAAGAGCAATTTTAAAAAGAAAATCCCCGGCATAATCCGGGGAAAATTTTATTTTTACAGGAGATTTTTATGATACCAAACACAGAAAAGGGAGTAAGAATCGTTGTTGGTGTTGCAAATATTGCATATGTTCTTGGCTGGACTTTAACAAAAGAAAAACTTATTGATTTATTGACTTTACTTGATCACAAAACAAGTGAAAATCAAAAATATACTGATCCTCATCAGTTAGTTAATAAATCTATTGCGGAATACAAGGATACAGAATCTGCTGCAATTATCAGAGAAGTTTTTCCATGGTTGCAACCAAATGTTGATTCATCTCTTTTGAAAGAAACTAAATGAAAAATGTTATTCCCGTTATCCTAATTTTTATCTCTCTACCGTTATTTTCTCAAACAAACAATCATGTTGCATGGGATCAGGGCGAAAGAGAGATGCTTTTGGGGTTAAATTTGTTTATACGCCAAGGTGTTAATGATATTGGGCAAAATGTAAATAGTTTTTTTTATAAGAATTCACTAGGATATACAGTTTACGATCCTGTAAAATTTTCCAGAGGCAGTTACAGAATAGTGGTTTTAATTGGTTCGGAATTTAATAATGAAGGCGTTTTTTTAGGCTTCGATATTTTAAGAATTTCTGAAAAAGATGCTTTTATTCAAAGGATTATTCTTGAAAGAACCGATTCTTTTACTGGTCAAATAAGTCAAGTTATCGCAGAATCATTTTTAGAAAAATCGATGGTTCTTATGCATTATTTTAGTCAATAAATTGTTTGTCATAAAATAAATATGTTAGGCGCAAACGACTTATAAAAAACAGTATATGCAAAATGCCACTTGACATAATAATCATAGCTGTTAATATAGAATCATGAGGATATATTTAGATCACTGTGCTTATAATAGACCGTTTGATAACCATAATTTTGATTATACAGAATGGCAAAAAGATCTATGGAAAGATAAATCCATAGATGAAATACATCAAATGGCGATAGAATTTGAAAAAAATAAATATAAAAACTAAACTGAAGTTTTTATAAATATCCTCATCGCAGATACCCCCTCTTAACTCTCATCCCAATGGCCAATCTTGCGGATCTTTTGGTTTCTGTAACGCACTAAAACTTCGGGGCTGTGCCTTGAAAGTTCGGCAAGGTCTTTAAGGATAACTTCCTTGATAGTTAAGGCGGCGGCATCAGGGTCGCTGTGGGCGCCTCCCGGAGGTTCTTTTATGATGCCGTTTATTACATTAAAACTCATAAGATCGGCGCTGGATATCCGCAGCATTGCGGCGGCGTCCTTTGCCCTTGCTGAGTCCCGCAGCAATATCGAGGCGCATCCTTCGGGGCTTATTACAGAGTAAATTGCATTTTCAAGCATATAAACCTTGTCGCCGACACAGATGCCCAGAGCGCCGCCTGAGCCGCCTTCCCCTATGATTATGCAAATTACCGGTGTTTTAAGCTGGCTGAAATAAAAAAGATTTTTTGCGATGGCTTCGCCTATGCCTCTTTCTTCAGCGCCCATGCCGGGAAAAGCGCCTACAGTATCAACAAATGTAATTATCGGCCTTTTGAATTTTTCCGCCTGTTTTGCAAGACGCAATGCCTTTCTGTAGCCTTCCGGGTTTGCCATTCCCGCATTTCTTTCTACCCTTTGCGACAGAGTGCGGCCTTTTTGATGGGCGATTACAGTTACAGGCCGCCCGTCAAGAAAGGCAAGCCCGCCAATTACTGCCGGATCATCACCAAAGTAACGGTCGCCGTGGAGTTCGGTAAAATCTTCAAATATACGGCTTATGTAATCCATTGAATAAGGCCTGTCAGGATGGCGGGCAAGCTCTACGCTTTTCCATGCCGCTTCGGTTTGTGTGGCTTCCTGGATTTTATTTTCCAAAAGATCCATTTCGCTGGAAATTTCTATACCTTCTTCCGCTGCAAGCCTTGCAAGTTCTATTAATTTTTTTTGCAGTGCGTCCATATTTATTTGTCTCCAATCTGGCTGTTTGTTATGTGAAAATCAATAAGCCGTGAAATAAGTTTTTTCTGTTCTTTTCTTGGGCTGATAATATCCACAAAACCTTTCTTAAGCTGAAATTCCGCTTTTTGGAATCCTTCGGGAAGTTTTTGTTTTATAGTCCCTTCAATTACACGCGGCCCGGCAAATCCGATTAATGCCCCGGGTTCTGCTATTGTAACATCGGCAAGCATTGCGAAAGAGGCTGTAACACCGCCGGTAGTAGGATCGCAAAGGACAATAAAAAGCGGAAGCCCTGCATTTTCCAGTTCTGCCGCCGCGCTTGATGTCTTTGCCATCTGCAATAGCGAGAAGATTCCTTCCTGCATCCTTGCACCGCCTGAAGTTGCGTAAATTATTACAGGGAGTTTGTCCTCGGCCCCTTTCAATAAGGCCCGGCTGATTTTTTCGCCGACTACCGATCCCATTGACCCGCCCATAAAATCAAAAGACATAAGCGCAAGGACAACAGGCTTGGCATCGATCAAACAGGTGCCGGTAACAACAGCTTCTTTAACCATGGCCTTGACTTCCGCCTCTGAAAGTTTTTCTTCATAACCTGTAAGGTCAAGCGGGTTTAACGAACTGATATTAGCTAAAAACTCGTTAAAACTTCCCGCATCGGCAAGATAGGCGATTCTGTCATGCGGTTCCATGCGGTAATGATGCCCGCAGGAAGGGCAGGTCTTTAGCGCCTGAGCAATTGCAGCTTTATCCTGAGGTATTTTACATCCAGGGCATACAGGAGGGCCTGAGTCTTTGGTCTTTGCCATATTATATCTCCTCGTTTTTTCCAATCACTGCTTCGTAATTTTTAAGCAGCGTTCCATTTTCGTTCATAATAAAGTCAGCATTTGCCTTGATCCTCGAAGGCATTTTTGTAATAAAAATCTCGGCGGCCTTTTGTTTGCGTTCACAGTGATTGCCGTCTCTTAAAAACAAATAACTGATTATCAAATCAGTTGTCATTTCAACAAGCCTTCTTGAATGATATGTTAAAAATTGAGTATGCTCCTTGTAGTTTTTTACATATTCAAGAGTTTCGTCAAATACCTTACGGCATTCCCTTACTTTTTCAAGAAGCTGAGGGCTGTGCTTGTATTCTGCTTTGTCATATTCATCCATTATCGACTGCGCTACGCCTGAAGTTACAGGCCCTATTGCGGCAACAACCTGAAGCTGAGTTGTCCCTTCGTAAATATTGGTAATTCTTGCATCCCTGTAATGACGTTCTACATTGAATTCCTTCATAAAGCCGGTGCCGCCGTGAATTTGAATGGCGTCATAAGTTACTTTGTTAGCCATTTCTGTCGCATAACATTTAATCATGGGGGTAAAAAGGTTTGCCAGTTTTGCATATCGCTTTTTTTCTTCTATAATTGCGCCTTTTTCTTCCGGGTGCTGTTCGGAATATTCTTCCAAAAGCTCCTTAATGTCTACAAAGCGGGCTGTTTCGTAAAGAAGAGATCGGCCTGCTTCCACTGCAATTTTCATTTCTGTAAGCATTTCAAATACAGGGGGAAGATCGCGTACCGGCGCGCCAAATTGAATGCGTTTTAAGGCATAAAGGTCTGCTTCCCTGTAGGCAGCTTCTGCAATGCCGACCCCCTGGGCCGCAACCATAAGGCGCGCATTGTTCATAAGCCAAAGCGTGTACTTTGTAAGGCCGCGCTGCCTTTCCCCCATAAGCTCTGCAGGAGCGTTATTAAATTGCAGCTCACAGGTAGGGGAACCGATTATGCCAAGCTTGTGTTCAAGACGGCGGATAATCATTTTATCGTCCCTTTTATAAAGGAAGAATGACAGCCCGCGCGCTCCCTTGCCTTTTTCTTCGCTGCGTGCAAGAACAAGGCCGATGGTTCCGCAGCCGTTGGTGATAAAACGCTTAACGCCGTTAAGGTACCATTTCCCGTCTGCATCCTGCACGGCTTTAAGGTTTACCGCCTGCAGATCGCTTCCTGCATCCGGCTCGGTAAGCACCATTGAAGAATCCCATTCGCCGGAGCATAGTTTTGGAAGATAATAATCCTTCTGCTCTTGCGAGGCAAATTTATTGATGGTCATTGCATTATCCTGCTGCAATCCGAAATTCAAAAGAGAGCCGTCTGCACGCGACATAATTTCAGAGGCAATGGTGAGTATTGTGTTGGGCATATTCAAGCCGCCGTACTGCCTGGGCAAACAAAAGCCCATCATCTCGGCCTTTGCAAGCATATCCAGTGTTTTTTGGGTAGCCGGGTTAAGCGTAACCTGATTGTTTGCAAGTGTCGGTCCTGCTGCATCTACAGCGGGTGCGGCAGGAGCCATTTGCCCGCCTGCAATTTCACCCAAAATGGAAAGCACCATGCGGTACGAATCCTTTGCGTCTTCTATATCTTTTGGAGCATGAGCAAATTGTTTTGCCTGGCTAAAATTATCTTCCTTCATTTGTATGATTCGATCGAGATCAATATGATCAAGATGAAAAAGAATATCTTCGTTATCTTTAAAAAAGTTTTCCACAATTATCTCCTTATACCCTTGCTTTATAGGCTTTTATCATCCGGGGAATTACTTCGTTAAGATCTCCCACTATGCCGTAATGCGCTATGCCAAAAATCGGTGCTTCCGGATCATTGTTAATTGCAATTATCCTTGCCGAATCGTCCATGCCGGCCCTGTGCTGTATCGCCCCGGAAATACCGCAGGCAATGTACAGCTTTGGCCTTACCGTGGTTCCAGTCTGCCCAACCTGGTGTTCCGCTCCTATAAAACCTTGATCCACGGCAGCGCGGGACGCACCGACTTCAGCCCCAAGGGTCTTTGCAAGTTCTCGGATTAGGTCAAAATTTTCTTTGCTCCCGACTCCCATTCCGCCTGAGACAATTATATTCGCGCCTTTAAGATTGATGGTTTTTGCTTCCATTACGCGTTCTATAATTTCTGTCGGAAAATCCTCCGCACTTAATTTTGCAGTAATCTTTATTGTTTCCGCTTTTCTTGAAAGGTCAGGCTCTGCCATACGCATAACGCCTTCGCGGACTGTTGCCATTTGGGGTTTTTGCTCAGGGCTTATAATTGTAGCAATAATATTGCCTCCAAAAGCCGGCCTTATCTGGTAAAGAATGTCCTTGTATTCGGTTTCCTTTTGGGTATGATCCCCAATCTGTAAATCCGTACAGTCAGCGGTAAGCCCGACTTTAAGGTTTGACGCCACACGGGGGGCAATGTCACGGCCTTCTGTGGTTGCGCCGTAAAGCACAATCTGCGGCTTGTTTTCCGAGACAATCTGAATCATAAGTTTAGAGTACGGAATGGGAGTATAGTATTTAAGGCGGGGCTCTTCAATTAAATACACCTTGTCCGCACCCATGCTCGTTATGCGTTTTATTTCAGATGACACATCTGCGCCAATTAAAACCGCGCTCACTTCCACTTTAAGCCGGTCTGCAAGTTCCCTGGCCTTGGAAACAAGCTCAAGGCTTACATCAGCGGCTTTACCGTTATTTTGTTGTATATATACCATTACACTGTTTTCGCTCATATCTTCCTCTTATCCAAATGTATGATCAGCTATAAGCTCGTGGATTAGTTCGTTTATCCCAGCTTCGCTTGGCTCAATATATTTAATATCCGCTGCTGTAAGAACTACGGAATGAATTTTTTTTACCTTTGTGGGAGAACCTGCAAGGCCGCATTGCAGAGGGTCTGCATTGATGGCAGGAATATCCCAGAGGGCCATGGGTACGGAATTACCGTCTTCTTCGCCAAAGGGATCGCTTGGAGACCCTGCATCGCCTGAAACAGGAACCGTCTGCTTGTATGTCATTGTCTTTATTGCAGAAGGAGGCCGGGGCATTTCGCCCTCGGAAGTAAAGGTTAAAAGCAAAGGAAGTGCCGCTTTAACTTTTTCCCAGCCGCCCTCGATGGAACGGACTGCGATTATTTCTTTTTTACCAGGGTCAAGGCTTTCGATTTTTGACACGCAGGTTATCTGGTTGATTTTAAGTTTCTCCGCTGTCTGGGGGCCGACTTGGGCTGTATCCCCGTCAATGGCCTGGCGGCCGCAAAGAACAAGATCAAAAGAGCCTGTTTTTTTTATAGCGCACGAAAGCGCGTAGGAAGTTGCAAGGGTGTCTGCGGCTGCAAAACCACGGTCTGAAACAAGGGCTGTAAAATCAGCACCCCTGTAAAGACATTCTTTTAAGACAGCCGCTGCCGAGGGAGGCCCCATGCAAAGTACATTTACTTTTGTTCCGGGATTTGCTTCCTTGATTTGCAGCGCGGCTTCCAGCGCATAAAGATCATCGGGATTAAAAATAGCCGGCAAGGCAGCCCTGTTTACGGTTCCTTCCGGCGTCATTGCATCCCCTGTAACATTGTGGGTGTCAGGCACCTGTTTTACCAATACAATTATATTCACTGTTTAGTCTCCTTAAAAACCTTTAATCGGTATTTTGGTGGAGTTTTACCAAAGGTAAAACTCCGACTCGCTGGGTAAAATGCGAAGCATTTTACCCAACGAGACACATCCATTCTGCTTCGGCTGCAAGTTCATCTCCAACATAAGCTTTGCCGGATTGCTTTATCATTTTAGGTGAAATTCTTAAGTTTGTAATCTCGCAGCGGACTTCATCGCCCGGCCTTACCTGCCGGCGGAATTTTACTTTGTCAACAGTGGCAAGGAAAAACAAGCCGCCGTCTGGAATAACGCCTAACTTTCTTAAGCCTGCGCCGCCTGCCTGCGCCATAGTTTCGACAAGAATTACTCCCGGTACAACCGGATATTCAGGGAAATGCCCTTTGAAAAAGAATTCACTTTCCGTGAATATATGTTTTGCCGTAATTTTTTCTTCGCTCAGTTCGCTTATTTCATCTACAAATAAAAACGGCTCTCTGTGCGGCAGCAGTTTTTCAATATCTTCTCTCATATCTATACTCTATTAATATTTCTTAAAAACTACTACCCCGTTATGCCCGCCAAAACCTAGCGAACCGGAAGCTGCTGCCTTTATTTCGCCTGGCACAGATTTATTGGGCACATAGTCCAAATCACATTCAGCGCCGGGGTTTTCAAGGTTAATTGTCGGCGGGTAGAATCCGTTTCGTATTGCCAAAATACATGCAATAGCTTCAACACCGCCTGCGGCGCCAATCATGTGGCCGTGCATACTCTTGGTGCTGGATACCTTTAAATTTTTTGCATGATCCCCAAAAGCAATTTTAAGGGCCTTTGTCTCGATAGGATCGTTAAGTTCAGTTGAGGTGCCGTGGGCATTGTAATACTGAATATCCTCCGGTTTAAGGCCGGCATCGGCTATTGCCAGTTTTAAAGCGGCGCTGTACCCTGCCCCGTTAGGATCGGGGGCCGTTATGTGATAAGCATCGGCTGTTACACCATAGCCTGAAAATTCGGCAAGTATCTCTGCCCCGCGGTTCTTTGCGTGTTCTTCGCTTTCAAGAACAAGGATACCGGACCCTTCGGCAATTACAAAGCCGTCTCTGTCCGCATCAAAAGGCCTGGAAGCCTTTTCCGGCTCGCTGCAGCGTTTTGTGGAGAGAGCCTTGAGCATCTGAAAGCCGCCGATGGCAAAGGGTATAATTGTTGCTTCAGTACCGCCGGAAACAATTACATCGCAGCGGCCGCAGCGGATAAGGTCTAGAGCCTGCCCCAGGGCATCTGTGCCGGAAGCGCAAGCGGTTACCTGGGTTAACGAAAGCCCGTTAATGCCAAAAAGCATGGAAATATTTCCTGCCGCTTCATTTGGGATCATCAAGGGTATGGTCAAAGGCAGCATACGCTTTGGCCCTGAATCAAATAATTTTCTCATTGATTCGGTAACAACTTCAAAACCGCCTATCCCGTTGCCAATCACTATTCCGGTTCTATACGGATCGCTTAAAACAAGCCTTTTGCCTTCTTCGTTAGGCGAGCCTAACAATTTTGCCTGCTCAAGCGCCTGAACGGTAGCCGCAACAGCAAATTGTGTAAACCTTGCCATTTTACGGGCATCTTTTTTATCAAACCATCGGCCGGGATCAAAATCTTTTACCTCCCCTGCAATGGTCACATCGAAATCAGTTGTATCAAACTGAGTGATTGGGACAATCCCGCTTTTGCCTTCTTTAAGGCTTGTACAAAATTCTTCTACCGAATTGCCAATGGGAGAAACAACCCCCATCCCTGTTACTACTACCTTTCTCATAAAATAACTCCTCTATAAGCCGCGATAGCGGCGATTTCAATCGAACACCACCTTTAGGTGGTGATAACTCCTCTCCTTACTAAATAAACATTCCGCCGTCTACAGACAGAACCTGTCCTGTTATATATCCCGAATCACTGGATGCCAAAAACAGTACAGACAGGGCAATATCCTTTGGCGATCCCAGTTTTTTTAAGGGTATTCTTTCCAGCATTGCCTCTTTTACATTTTCCGGAAGAACCGCTGTCATATCCGTAGCGATAAATCCCGGCGCAATGGCATTTACTCTTACGCCGCGGCTTGCGGTTTCCTGGGCAAGGCTCTTTGTTAAACCGATTAAACCCGCTTTGCTTGCCGCATAATTTGCCTGGCCGCCGTTGCCATGAATGCCGATTACGCTTGACATATTGACTATGGAACCTGTTCTTTTGCGGATCATATCCCGTCCGACTGTGCGTGAAATAATAAAAGCGGCGCTTAGGTTAATATCAATAACCTTTTGCCATTCTTCCAAAGACATCCTGAATGAAAGATTGTCTTTAGTGATGCCCGCATTATTCACAAGAATATCAAAACCGGCAGAATCTTTTACTGCGCCTTCAATTACAGCTTCTAAAGAATTAAGCTGCGAAAGATCCGCTGTAATCCAATGGAGCTTCCCTTTTGCTGCTTCTACCCGTGCAGGAAGGTCCTCGGGCTGCAGGCAGTCAAGACCCCAGACTTCGGCGCCTTCGCTGATAAAAAGATCGGCAATTTCCTTGCCTATCCCCCTGTAAGCCCCTGTGATTAATGCTTTTTTAGCTTCAAGCTTCATAGTAAATATCTCCTATAACAAACTGTTAATTTCAGCGGCGGTTCCGGCGCCGAAACAAGGGATTTCAATTCCGTCTGCGTTAGCCGACAAGAAATCTTTCCAAAGCCCCTGCAAAACTTTTCCAGGGCCTGCTTCTATTATTTTATCCGGGTTTAATCCAGCAATTGATTTTTCTTCGTCTGTCCAGCGAACAGGAGAAGTGATATGAGCCAGGGCAAGTTTTTTAATTTCTTCCCCTGATTTAACCTCTTTCCCTGTAACATTGGAAAACAAGGGAATCACTGGATCGTTAAATGTAATTCCTTCCAGAACTGTTCCGAATTTTTCTGCCGCCTCTGCCATAAGCGGAGAGTGAAAAGGGCCTGCCACTTTTAGGGTAATAAACCTTTTTGCCCCAGCATCGGTAAAACGCTTTGAGGCCTCGGCAAGGGCTGCCGCAGTGCCTGAAACTACAGTCTGTTTGGGCGAATTAAAATTTGCCGCAAAAATACCTGCCGAGGGGTCTTCTTTTTTCCAGTTATTGATAAGGGCTTCGATGTCCTCGGGCAAAAGGCCGATAACCGCCGCCATTCCCGGAGATTCCCCGTCTGAAGTTTTTAGTTTATCCGCCGCAGCCTGCATGATACTGCCCCTTTGCCCTATCAGGTAAAAACAATCCTCCGTGCTTAGAACCCCGGAAGTTGCCATGGCTGCATATTCACCAAGGCTGAACCCGGCACAGGCAGAAGGGCTAATGCCTTTTTCTTTAAGGCACGCAGCCGCTGCAAGGCTTGCAAGGGTAATTGCCGGTTGGGAAATATCCGTACGCATGAGGGTTTCTGTTTCAGAATCTCTAAGAAGGGCGGTCATATCCTGTTTTAAAATATCCGAAGCCATGTTAAACAGGTTTTTTACTTCTGCCGATTCTAGCAAATCCATAGCCATTCCCTTAAATTGGGCTCCCTGGCCGGGGAATAAAAATACAACTTTCATGTTCATCCTCTCACTATTATATTAATTATGACATTAATTCAAATATTGTCAATATAGGTTTTTGTTATTTTTACCATTTTATTATATTTCCGCCGAATGTTAATCCGCCGCCAAAACCAACTGTCAATATAATGTCTCCGGTTTTAAGCCTGCCGCTTCGGTTTAGTTCATCAAGGGCTATGGGAATTGATGCTGCCGAGGTATTTGCGATGCTTTCGATATTCATAAAAAACCTGTCCTCTTTTAAACCAAGCCTTTTTGCGGCGGCCTGGACTATTCTTGCATTAGCCTGATGGGGGATAATCCAATCAACCTGATCGATTGTTATGCCTTCCAACGAGAGCAATTTTTTTACTGTGCCTGTTATTGCTTTTACGGCAAAATTATAAACCGCCTGGCCGTTAATTTGAATATAAACCGCCTTTTCCAGAGTTTCCCCGCTTTTAAAAGGCTCTTTAGAACCGCCGCCCTTGAAGATTATGTGTTCAGCGCCAGAACCGTCCGCCGATAAAGAGGATTGTAAAAGGCCGCGTTTCTGACCATCGCTTGCTTTTTCCCTTTTTTCGATGACAACGGCCCCCGCCCCGTCTCCAAAAAGCACGCAGCTTGCCCTGTCATCCCAGTCTATAAATTTGCTAAGAATTTCGGCGCCAATTACCAGAGCGCGTTTTCTTTCGGAATTTACTGAAAGCAAACCCGCCGCTGTTTCCAGGGCATAGACAAAGCCTGTGCAGCCTGCACTAAGATCAAAAGCCCCTGCGTTTTTTGCCCCAAGTTTATCCTGGACAAGGCAGGCAGTCGAGGGGCAGCCGTAATAATCTGATGTTGCCGTTGCAATAACTATAAGATCAAGGCTTAAAGCCGCTTCTTCTATTGTTTTTTCCGGCTCAGCCATTTTTAGAGCTTCCTTTGCCGCTTCCAGAGCCAAGTCGCTGCAAACGGCTTCTTCGCCTGCAATATGCCTGGAGCCTATTCCCGTATGCGAACGTATCCATTCATCGGAAGTATCTAACTGGGAAGCTAATTCATCGTTTGAAACACGGCGGGGCGGAATAAAACGGCCGGTTCCAATTATCTCAATATTCACTATAAGCCTCTATCTAATTAATTGACTATTTACAATTGTAATTATAAAGTGTATAATGACAAATCAATAGATAATGTCAATACATTAGACAATAAAAACGGTAAAAGGTTGCAATGATAATGGCCTTATGGTACATTTAATTATTAGAGGAGAATTATGAAAAAGATAAAAATGCTGCTTTTATGTTTTCAGGTTTCGGAAATGCTTAAAGGGGTAATCCACCGAAACAGCGAATACATAGAAGCAAAAAAAATTTTGGATACTATCAGAAATAAAATAACGGAATCCAGAACCAGTTTCGAAGATGGTTAAGTTTAATTTTCCAACCTGCCGTTTTGACGGTAGCTCCACCAGTTTGTTTTTGAAAAAATCACGTGATCCAAAAAATGCAATCCCAAAATATCTGCGGACTTTTTTAGACGTTCCGTAATTTCGTTATCCTCTGGCGAAGGGACCAATCTGCCGGAAGGGTGATTGTGGGCAACTGCAAAAGCTGCGGCGCGATCCTCTATAAGGTCGGCAAATACCTCTCGCGGGTGGACAATTGTACGGTTCACAAGCCCGACGGTGACAACACGGACTGCAAGCACTTCATGGGCGCCGTTCAAGGAAAGGCTGATAAAACATTCCTGCTTACGGTCCGCATTATGCCGGACCAATGAAAAAATTTCTGACGGATATTTAACAACGGAACCTCTAGCCCCCCAACGGCGCCTGCCAAATTCCAGCATGGCTGCTATAGTACAAGCCTTAGATGAGCCCATGCCAAAAAGCCCTGTTAATTCATCAATTGGCGGATTATCCTTATTACGGTCAAGCAGCCTTTGCAGCTCTTCCGCCAACTCGCTTACATTTTTTCCCTTGGTGCCGGTATTTAAAATGACGGCAAGCAATTGTGCATCGGAAAGAGATTCCGGCCCCCTCTTAATCAGCCTTTCACGCGGTCTTTGCTCCAAAGGCATATAAAGCGGGTTTTCCAGGGAATTACAGTTTTCCAGATTGTAAACCATCCGCCTCTCGGCAAAACTATTCTCAAAAAATATTTCATTCATACTTATTATATGGCGGAAAA
>Ga0099364_10006288_pt1 | contig 17342 bp, 12 predicted proteins | sample TergutTh196P3_FD_73070 | JGI IMG/M metagenome (GOLD analysis project Ga0099364, IMG submission 73070) | Microcerotermes parvus P3 segment gut microbial communities from Pointe-Noire, Republic of the Congo - Th196 P3 | ecosystem: Host-associated > Arthropoda: Insects > Digestive system > Gut ... | reverse complement strand
GCGAATTTTGTCGCAATTCGAAGCCAAAAAACGTAGGCGTAGCAGCGCTACGGCGAGGCTTTTTGGCAAAGAAGTGCGGCAAAAGGCGCGGTAAGGGTGCGTGACAGGGGTTTTCGGAGGTTGCCATTTTTTATTCATATCTCTTACTCCCATAGAATTCCCCGTTGCGCATATTCCTGCGCAGCACATAATCATTATTTATCCGTGGCAAAAGCTGGGAAAAAATCACTTCCCCCTGCCTATTCATCAGTTGCAGCACTTCCCCGTTGCTGAGGCTAAAACCCACAAGCGGTGCCGATAGGTCGGCATCATTATAGTTATCGCAGTACACATGGATGGAATCGCCCGCTCCCAGGACATGACCCAATGAAAGCGCCTGCTGGTGGGGGTTACTCACATCGTCGGTCACAAAAAACTCGGACAGGTTTATCGCTTGCTCATGGGGGTTATGGAGTATGAAATAATCATCCTGCCCCTCATGGTCTATCAAGGTGACAACGGGATTGCCGTCTGCCGCCGCTTTAATGACCAACTCGACAAATATTTCACCCTCGTCATTGGCCTCGGCTGCGCCAATGCGGATTTGCTCCTCATAAACCTCCACGCCGTTTATCAGCCAATGCGAAAAGATAAATCCCGGCGGTTTGCTGGCCGAAAGCTCCACGGGGCTCATGTCATAATAGAAACCACGAAAATCCGCATCCGCGCCCAGGGTGATGCTGTTTAAGATGATGTCCGCCTGTTCATGGCCGCTGATGTTTACGTAATAGCCCTCCGGGGCAATATCCATAAAACTTTCCATCTGCCGCCGTATCTCCCCTGGCCGATCTTTGGCAAATGTTTTGATGATCTCTATCTCCTGCCCGACGGTATCCATGCTCGCCCAACTATTGACCTCGTCATTCAGCTCGGCCCCGCCGTCCAGGAAATTATGGTAGAGCTCATTGTAGCGCTCGCTTTCTTTTTGCTCCACCATTGCGCTAAGCCGCTCCGGTGAGTAATGATAATTCATAATATCGCAGAGCAGGGCGGCAAACTGTGCGCGCATATCCGGGCGCTTTAGGATGGCAATGAGCAAATCGGATTTAAGGCGGTCGCTTTGCACTTTGCCCAATAGCTCACCCAGGCTATCGTCTTCCGCCCGGGCCCCATTCAGGCCCATGGACCAGTCCGTATCAAAGAGCAGCCAGCGCCAGCGCCCGTCCAAGGTGGAAGCGCCGTCCAATGCCCGCTCCTGCGCCGGCCCCTGGTAGCGGTAGACCTTGCGATTGGCCCAGGACCAATCGCGGTTATTGACATAGAGCTGGATGGCATAGTAGGCAAAAAAGCTGTCGATGTCCATCAACGACAGTAGTTCTTCAAAGTTTGCCTCCACGGTCAAATCTGTTTCATGGAGATTGTACATCGCGGAAAAATCCTCGACGCCCTGGTGTGACAAGGGATCATCGTCCGTGGTCCAGACGCTAAACTCATTGCCCCTAAAAATCCTAAAATATTCCCCTTCTTCTTCCATTATTTCGTTTTTGTCAATAAAATAATCCTCGTCATATACCTGATGTATCCAGACAAAGCCGTAGTATTCGCCATTTAAGAATACCGCCGCCGCCCGGTTGGATTGTGTGTCCGGCAATAACTCGGCGGCCAGGTCGCTAATCACCTCGTCGCGCAAGAAAGCATAGGGGTTGTCGGTGGCATTATTGCGCAGCACTATGCGGTCGTAGCGGGCGATGGGGTTTTGGTAGTAGGTCCTGTCTTCGGGGAAAAAGTCAAAATGGAACTTACCCCGGTCCGGGTCATATATGCGGCGGGGATAGAGGGAAAAGGATTTTTGCTGCATGGCCCTGGACCACCCGCCAAAAATCCGCAGGCCGGCATTCTGGGTAAACACTAAGTCGCCGCTTGCATCTATCAGCTCGACATGGACGTCGCGCTCGAATTCACGGCCGCGCTCGTTATAATTGGCCGGCTGCGAGTTCCACGGCTCCGTGTCGCCGCTTTCCGTGATGTATTCATCGCGCAGGCGCCCGGGCACGGCGATACCGTGGTCAAAGTCGTAGAGGTCGTATGGATCCACGGAGAGGGAAAATATCAGGCTGTCAAAGCGCTCATGGACATCCGCGCCGGCAAAATATGTGTGGGTGTGGACATCGGTGAAGCTGCCGTCCATTTTTTTGCCGACGGCCCTTACTGTGTAGCTATTTAGCGTTTCTCCCGCAGCGGCGGCCTTAAGCCTTATCGGCTCCTCATACAATATGGGCGCTTCCGTGTATACAGTGGCACCCACATCGCCCAGCGCACTGCCTGTCACATAATGGCGGCTGATTTGATCAAAGGGCTCATCATTTAGCGTGTAGGAGCGCTGGGTCATAGTGGGCAGCGTGCCATCCAAGGTATAATATATTTCTGCCATATCCGTATCATTGCCCGTAAGCGCAAGGCTAATATCTTCGGCATAAAAATGCGCGTTCTCGGAAAATAAAATTGCCCCCTCCGACACCACGTCGCCCTCCACTTCATTATTGGCGGAGCGGCCCACTTCATCATATTCGTGGGGCATGGCCGGGGGGAGGTTTAGCTCACGCGGGCCGGGTGAGCGCCGCATATATATACCGATGCCCACAAAAAGCAGGGCCACAAAACTAAACGCGGCCACGGCAATGATGATTTTTACCCGCTCATTTCTCACGATAATGTCTTCCGTATTCCATGTCCTGCATCACCTGCGCTCTCAGGGCATCAGTATCGGCGAATTTTTGCTCGGCGCGGACAAATTCCAGCAACTCCACCTTTATGGCCTGGTCATATAGGTCATCCGCGTAATCATAGATAAATGTTTCCAAGCGCGGATGGCCCAGGCCGTCTGTCGTCGGGTTTATGCCGATGTTGCTGATGCTGCGCCAAACCCCCTGGGCTGTCACGGTATTGCTCAGGTATACGCCCCTGGGGGGCATGACTTTTTCCTCTGGCCAAATAAGGTTGGCGGTGGCAAAGCCCAGTTTGTGACCCAGGTTCTTACCCCTTTGCACCCTGCCGCATACATGGTAGGGATAGCCCAGCAGCGCTGCCGCCAGGCCCATGTCGCCCCGCTCAATGACACAGCGCACCAGACTGGAACTTATTTCCTTGCCCTCATGCCTAAGCTTTTCCACGATATGGGCGCTAAAGCCCTGTTCTTTGGCCAAAGTACTGAGTAAGGCACTGTCGCCCTCACCGCCCGCGCCAAAGCTTAGGTCGGGCCCGGCGCATATATAAGTCATGGCCAACTGTTTTAGCAAAAATTCCCTGACAAAATCCACGGCCTTGGTTTTTTTAGTCTCGCCGTCCAGGGGATAGTATATCAGCATGTCCAGGCCCAGGGAAGAAAGCCGCTCTTCCATCTCACTCTTAGTGAGCAGTCGTTTTTCATTTTCCATACATGCGCTAAAACCCGGCTGGGGGGATATGCAGACCACAATAGCAAAAAGCCCTTGCCGCTTTTTTCTAAGCAGCTCGTCCACCAGGCGGACATGCCCCCGGTGCAGGCCGTCAAACTTCCCCATGGATATGGCACTGCCCGCTGCCGACGGGCTATTTAGTTTGGCCATGGATCTGATTATTTGCATAAAAACATCTTTTGCGCTTTTAGTAACGCTAACTCAGCATCGTATTCATACAGCCCATATAGCTGGGCATCATTGCCGTATAGCAGTACTTGCTCGTCGGGACTAAACTTGCTTGCCCCCACAACATCATCCATTTTCAAGCGGTTTCCATTTTTCAGCAGACGCAGTCCATCAGTCGTCACGCTAAGCCGCTTTAGGGCCGGAAAGAAACTATCTATGCCCATGATGTGTCCGTCCAAGCCGCCACTGTTTTTTAGCGCCTCTATTTCCCCTAGTTTATGGGCCGCCTCGATATGAAAACAGCCGGAACGTGTCCTGGTAAGCTGGGCCATCACCCCACCGCAGCCCAGTTTTTCCCCGATGTCGTGGCAGAGCGTGCGGATGTAGGTACCCTTTGAGCAGACAACGCGAAAGCTTGCCTCCGGCCAGCTTATGCGGGTGATTTCCAGTTCCTTTATCTCGACCATACGGGCGCTGCGCTCCACTTCCTGCCCGCCACGCGCTATCTCATAGAGCCGTCTGCCCTGATGCTTTATCGCCGAATACATCGGCGGTATCTGTGCGTATGAACCCAGAAATGACAAAATGGCACCACGCAATGTTTCTGCGTCCACCGTCCGGGCACTGTCCCTGATGATCTGCCCGCCAATATCCTGGGTGTCGCTGGTGATGCCCAGGCGGAGGGTGGCCAGGTACTCTTTGTCATCGGCACTAAAGCTTTCGACCAGCTTGGTCGCGCTGCCCAGGCAGACCGGCAAGACACCCAGTGCCGCCGGGTCCAGGGTGCCGGTATGGCCAATCTTTTTTTGCCCCAATATACCCCGTAGCTTAGCCACCACATCATGTGAGCTAAAGCCGGCTTCTTTATCGACAACGATAACACCATTATACATCGGATTTAAGGATCTGCTGTTCTATGTGATAAGATAGGTTGTTGACGACATCGTGGACCGTGCCCTTCATCGTCACACCGGCTGCGCGCATATGGCCGCCGCCGCCAAAAAAGGTGGCAATTTGGGCGACATTCACCCTGCCTGCGGAACGCAGGGAAACCTTATATTCCAGGCTGCCCAGCTGGTGGATGAAAATGGCGCACTCCACGCCCTGGGTCATCATCAACTGACCCACTATCCCCTCCAAATCCCCGGGGCTGGCCTGATAAAAGTCCAGGATTTTTTTGTCCAGGGCGCTGACGATGGCGCGTCCATCCATGAAAATGATGCTCTCCAACAAGGCGCGACCCAGTATCTGCTGCTGCACATATGTTTTTTCATAGACTGTATCGTGAATGAGCTGTACAAAGTCAAAGTCGTGGGCCAGCAGCAAGGCGGCCACCTCCAGTGTGCGGGGCGATGTGCCGCTAAAACGGAACATGCCGGTATCATGGGCAATACCCATGTACAGCGCCTGGGCAATATCTGCGTCTATGTCCACGGGCTCGTCCAGGAGTTCGTAGAGGACTTCGCAGGTAGAGGCCACATGGGGACGGACAACATTTATGTCGCCGATTCCGTTGTTACTCACATGATGGTCTATGTTGATCCGCAGTTTGGCCTGTGTAAAATGCTTCTCGACTTCCCCCAGGCGCTCCTTGGCGCTGTCCAGGGCAAAAAAGACATCGTATATTATATCGTCGGCATCATTAGCCGCGCATATTTCGTCCATGCCCCTAAGATGCCTAAAAACCTCCGGCGGCTCCTCCATGTATAAATCTATCCGGGCATGCGGCCGATGTTTTTTCAAATATAAATAGAGTCCCAGGGAAGCGCCGACGGAGTCTCCATCGGGCCGGACATGTCCGCTTATGCCTATGGTCTGTGCATTTTTAATCGTCGCTAATATTTTCATTTATGGTCTCATCTATCAATTTGGACATCCGGGCGCCATATTCCATGGACTCATCCAGGATAAAGCGGATTTCCGGGGTGTTGCGCATATTCACGCCCCGCGCCAGACAGCCCTTTATATAGCCCTCCGCGCTTTTTAAGCCCGCCATCGTATCGGCCTTTTGCTTGTCATCCCCCATCACGCTTATCCAGGCCTTCATCGTCTTTAGGTCGGGCGCCACTTCCACTGCCGTGACACTGGCAAATGCGCTCACGCGGGGGTCGTTAATCTCATATTGGATGATTTGGGCCAATTCGCGGCGGACTTCGGCGTTGCGGCGCGAGTTTATGTGTCGTTTTTTTTGCATAGTTTATACCTACGATTTGTTTTGCTCCCAGCGGCGCGCCGAGGTCGCCCTGCCCTACGACCGGGGTACTTCCACCATTGTATAGGCTTCCACCATGTCCAGTTCCTGCACCTGGTCAAAGCCGTCAAACACCAGGCCACATTCGTAGCCGGCGCGCACTTCCCTCACATCATCCTTAAAGCGCTTCAGGGAGGCCAGCTCGCCCTCGTATATCTGCTCACCGTCGCGGCTGATACGTACCAGGCAATTTCTTTGCATCACGCCGTCCAGCACATAGGAGCCGGAGATATTGCCCAGGGCCGAGGCGCGGAAAATCTGGCGGATTTCGGCATGGCCCAGTACTTTTTCCTCGAAAATCGGATCCAGCATACCCTTCATCGCCGCTTCTATGTCTTCTATCGCCTGATAGATGACCTTGTAGAGGCGGATGTCCACGCCCTCACGCTCGGCGCTGGCCTTGGCCGTCACGTCCGGGCGGACATTGAAGCCGATGATGATGGCCGACGAGGTGCTGGCCAAGGAAACATCGGATTCGTTTATCGCGCCCACGCCGCCGTGGATGCATTTTACCACCACTTCCTCGTTGGACAGCTTCAGAAGGCTCTGGCGCAGGGCCTCGACACTGCCTTGCACGTCGGCCTTGACGATGATGTTCAGCTCCTTTAGGTTGCCGGCCTGAATCTTGGTAAACAAGTCGTCCAAAGACATCTTGGCCTTGATGTCGTCCAGCATCCGCACCTTGTGCTGCGCCCTGTAGGTATCGGCATAGGTCTTGGCGGTCTTGTCCGACTCATGGGCGATAAAAATCTCGCCGGCGCTGGGTACGTCCGACAGCCCCAGTATCTCCACCGGCATGGAAGGCAGGGCTTCCTTCACCCGGTGGCCCTTGTCATCTATCATCGCCCGCACCTTGCCGTAGCAGGCCCCGGCGGAGATAAAGTCACCCACGTTCAGGCAGCCCTTTTGCACCAGCACCGTCGCCACCGGTCCGCGCCCCTTGTCCAGTTCGGCCTCGATGACCAGGCCCCTGGCCTGGCGCAGGGGATTGGCCTTTAGCTCCATGATGTCCGAGGTGAGGACGATGGTTTCCAGGAGGCTCTCGATGCCCTCGCCGGTTTTGGCGGAAACGGGCACAAACTCCGTCTGCCCACCCCAATCGGTGGGAATCAGTTCATGCTCCGTCATCTCCTGCTTGACCCTGTCCATGTTGGCCCCGGGCTTGTCTATCTTGTTGATCGCCACGATGATTTCTATGCCCGCGGCTTTTGCGTGACTGATCGCTTCCTTGGTCTGCGGCATGACACCGTCGTCGGCGGCAATGACCAAAATGGCTATGTCCGTGGCCGTGGCGCCGCGCATGCGCATCGCCGTGAAGGCCTCGTGGCCGGGCGTGTCCAGGAAGGTGATGGACTGGCCATGTATCTCCACCGTGTAGGCGCCGATATGCTGGGTTATGCCCCCGGATTCTTTGTCCGTCACGCTGGTTTTGCGGATGGTATCTAAGAGCGAGGTCTTGCCGTGGTCTACGTGGCCCATGACACAGATGATGGGCGGGCGTTTGCGCATCTCATCCGGGTTTTCTTCTTCTTCTTTCAACAGTTCCTCGATAATGTCTACTATCACTTCCTTTTCGCAGATAATGTCAAATTCTATGGCGATATTTTCCGCTTCTTCGTATGTGACCTCAGTATTAACTGTTGCCACCTGACCCTGCAAGAAGAGCTTTTTCACTATCACCGAGGGCGGCATTTTCATTTTCTCCGCCAATTCCTTGATGGTCAGCGACTCTGGCAGGGTGATGACCTTTATCTGCTCCTCCACGGGTTTGCCCACCGGACGCACCGGGCGCTGGAAAGCACCCACGCGCCGCTGCCTGGTGTTGGCCAGGGCATCTTCATCCACGAAACGAAATTCTTTTTTGCCGCGTCTGTCGCGCTCGGCATTGGCCTTGCGCACGCTGTCCTGATGGCGGTTGCCTTCACCTCCCCTGCCTCCCGGACGACCCATGCCCGGACGCATGCCGGGACGGCCAGGTCCCGGACGGCCAGGACCGCTGCGCCTGTCCGGCGCCTGTCTGCCGGCCTGACCGGGGCGACCGCCCCCCTGGGACGAACGCTGGTCGCTGGAATAGTTGGGTGAGGCGGCTCGCGGACCCCCTCTTTGACCGGGCGCTGCGCTCCTGGGCGTGCCGCCCGGGCTGTCGCTGCGTCTTTGCCCCTCGCTGCGCGGCGGGCGGACCCTTTCTCCCGTGCGGGCTGCCGGCGGGCGCGCCGGGGCGCTGCCTTCTGCCTTGGGGGGCTTGGCGGGCGCTCTGGCTACTTTGGCGCTGTCTTCTACGGGCTGTTGCTCTTTTACATCCACCGTATCCGGCGTGACCGGTGCTACCGGGCCCTCTTCCTTCACGATGTCCGGGCTAAGGGCGGCGGCTTCTTTTTCAATGGCGGGTGGCCGGCGCTTGGGCGGCGGGGCCACTTTTTTCTCCGGCTGACTGCTTTCCATGATCGAGGGAGCAGTGAGCGGCCGGATAATCTTATGCGGCGTATCTTTTTTGCCGCTGGAAATGTTGGGGCGGGGGCCGCCTGGGCGCGGGCCGCTCGATCGGCCGGCACCACCGGGCGAAAAGCCGCCCCTTTGGCTTCCACGACCGGAGTTTTCGGGATTTAGGTTAATGATGATTCTTTTCTTTTTGCGTGGAGCTTCCGACGCAGACGGCCTTTCTGACCGTGGGTTAGCGGAGCTGGGTGTCTTTTCGCGCTCGGCTGCGGGGTTCTCTGCCGTGGTGGGAGCCGCTGCCACAGTCGGGGGTAGTTCGGTAGTTGGAGTTTTTTTGGCGACCGGGGCTTTTTCGGGGTTTGGTGGGTTTTCGGCGACCGGGAGGTTCTCGGAAGCCGGAGTTTCATTGACCGGCTCGGTCAATTTTTCTTTGGCGGGGCTTTTTTTAGCGGGGGCCGCTTTTTCGTTGACTGTATCGGCTAACTCCTTTGTGGCCGCCCCACCGCCAAATTCTTTATATACCAAGGCAACGCCGCCATCATCCACCACGCTCTGCGCCGCTTTAACTTCGATACCTTTATCATTCAAGAAGGCTATCAAGTCCTTGCTCTGCTTATTCACTGCCTTGGCCAGCTCATGTACTTTCACTTTCGCCATTATTACCGCCTTTCGTTGTTTCATCCAGCTTTTTTACCAGTGCCTGGGCAAATCCGGCATCCGTAAGCGCCAGTGAAACGCGCATCTGTTTAGCTATGGATTTGCCCAAGGTCCATTTGTCGCCAAACTCATAGTATGGAACCTGATAATAGGCACATTTATCCCGGAAACATTTCTTTGTGTTGTCCGCCGCATCCTGGCTGACAATGACCAAGTGCGCCCTGCGGCGCCTGATGGCTGCCAGCACCATGTCGGAGCCGCTTACGATAAAGCCGGCGCGTTTTGCCAAACCGAGCATATTGTAGATGGGTCTGTGCATCTTAGGCCTCGTTAATGCAGGGGGCAGGGGTTGTAGGGTGCGACGACCTCGGCGCACCGCAGGTGGCCCCGCACTATCCTCCCCTGCGGGGAGGCAGATTTGCGGGGTGACGGTCAGGAGTCAGGGGCATTTTCCTCCGTATCTACCATTTCCTCTGCGTCCAGTATTTCCTCTGCCTCATCCTCATACTCTTCGTCGTCAAAATCCATCTCCACAAATTCGCCCTCGTATTCGCCGTCCGCGTATTCCTCGTCCACATAATCCTCGTCATATTCGTCGTATTCGTCGTACTCATCGTACTCGTCATCATACTCGTCGTAGTCTTCGTAGTCCTCATAGCGGAAGCCCGGCGTGTCTTTGGCCTGGGTTTCTGATTTTATGTCTATCTTGTAGCCGGTGAGCCGGGCCGCCAGACGGGCGTTTTGCCCCTCCTTGCCGATGGCCAGGGATAGCTGATAGTCCGGCACCACCACTTTGGCGGTTTTGTCGTCCGGGTCGGCAAAGACCGCGACCACCTTGGCCGGTGCCAGGGCGTTTTGGATCAAATTACTGGGGTTTTCATCCCAGTTGACAATGTCAATTTTTTCACCCCGCAGCTCCTCCACCACCGAGGAGACGCGGGAGCCATTTAGGCCGACACAGGCACCCACGGCATCCACATGCGGATTATTTGACCAGACCGACATCTTGGTGCGGCTGCCCGGCTCGCGGGCGATGCCCACTATTTCCACGGTGCCGTCCATTATCTCCGTCACCTCCGATTCAAAGAGACGCTTTACCAGTTCGGGGTGGGTGCGGCTGACCAAAATCCTCGGGCCCTTGGAGGTATTTTTCACTTCCAGGACAAAAACCTTGACGCGCTCCTGGATGCGGAAATGCTCGTTTTTTACCTGCTCGTTTTCATTTAGCAGGGCATCGGTTTTACCCAGGTTGATGCTGATATTGTGTCCGGCAAAGCGTTGGACTATGCCCGTTATCACCTGCCGCTCCTTTTCAGCATATTGGGTTAAGATGACATTGCGCTCCTCTTCGCGCAGCTTTTGCAGGATGACGTTCTTGGCGTTTTGCGTGGCAATGCGGCCAAATTCCTTGGATTCTATCTCGTAATCCACCACATCACCCAAGACGGCATCTGCCTTTATACGCTGTGCGTCTTCCAAGTTAATTTCCATTACCTTGTCTTCGACTTGTTCCACTATCGTTTTTTCGGCGAAAACCTTGTATTCGCAGGTTTCTTTATCTATTATCACCTTGACATTGTCGGATTTACCAAAGTGGTTTTTGCAAGCGGTGATCAGGGAGTTTTCTATCGCCTCGAATATCGTCTCGCGGCTGATCTCCTTCTCACGCTCCAAAATCTCCAAGGCGCTTTTTAATGTGATTTCTTCACTCATTTTTCTTTCCTTTCTCCTAAAAACTAGGCTTTAGGCGTACCACGGCTATGTCCTTTCGCAAGATACTCATTTCGCCGTCCGCGCTGTCTAAATGGATACTTTCTTTGTCAAATGCCTTTAGGGTGCCGCAAAAGCTTTTTTCGCTGTCAGGCTTTTTCCCCTTTTTCTTTGACTTTTTGGTTTTTGTGGCCGCTTCTTCCTTTGCAAGCGGCGCAAAGGTCTTTATTTCCACATACTCGCCCAGGCTTTTTTCCAAATGCTTGTCCTTGCTGAGCTGGCGCGTGATGCCGGGGCTGGACACTTCCAGTATATAGGCACTATCGATAAAATCCGCCGCATCCAGTTTTGCTTCCAGGGCACGGCTGACTGCCTCGCAATCGCTGATATAGATGCCGCCGGCCTTGCTGATAAAAGCCCTTAGTATATAGTCATCCGCTTCTTTGACATATTCTATGTCATATAAGTCCACACCTAATTGGCTGCATATCGGCAGCAGCAGGGCTTCGGTCTTTGCTTCGTATGTGGCGCTCACGGACATGGCTCATAATCCCTAAAAAAGTGAGCCGCCAGGCTCACTTTCTAACTGTCATCGTCTAATGTTATTTAACATGATAGCGCAGGATAAGGCTAAATGCAAGCTTTTTTGGAAAAAAAGTTGAAAAAGAGCGGGGAAAGGATATAATAATACTATAAAAGTGAATGGAGTGGATATTATGAAAATAAAAATAATCGAAGGAAACTCGTATAAATGGGAAGACATTGTAGATTCGCTGCCGGACACATGGCTGGGCTTATCAGATATTAAGTGGGGGTTTAATGAAGCAACCATTGGCTCTGCCACAGTTAAGTATATGCACAAAACAAAGGACGAGCTTGGTGAACTATGGTTTGCCGGTGAATGTTCACCTATTTACACTACGCCCGATAATATATTGCAGATAGGAGCCGTCATTTAGATGAACATTGATTTTACATCATTTTCACTTCCCTTGATGAAGGATAATAATGCCAGGCCAATGGCTATGTTACCGGCAATATCGTTTTTATCAGATGATTTAAGAAAAAACACAAATAAGGATGTTTTCCAAAATTTTAATGAATACAAAATCCCAGTCTTAATTGATACAGGAGCAATTATACCCATATGGACAGGCAGTATAACGCTGTTAAAGAAGTTTGGTGCCACATTCCATAAATCCAAGGTGCCTATCTCCGGTTTTGGCGGTGCGACATATGGAGATGCCTACAACCTTCCGGATTTATACATAGGAAAGCTACATTTTAAGAATATTAAGATTGTTGCCAGCTCAGGGCTTGGTAATGTTCCATTTTACATGATTATAAGTGCGACAATGTTCCGTGATTTGGCATATGAAATCAATATGATTGATTATAATCTAAACATTCGAATGAAAAACACCGATAGCTTCGAGAGAAAGCTAATAGTTTATAGCAAAGATAAAGATTCATACGAAAATCTCAGCTTGTATTTTGAGTAAATCAAGTAAACGTCACCACTCGTAATGTCGCATATCGTTACGTTTCATTACGTTTTACCTACCTTACTCTCCCTTCGCCTCTTTCGCACGTTTTTTCTTAATCCGCCAGATGACAAACATAGTCAAGGCCACTGCCGCCATCAGCAAAATCCACCAGTAGCGCAAGATACCAGGCCGGCCATGATTTTCCCCATCCGGCATGGGGGCCGGACCGGGGTCGTCCCCCGTGCCGGTGTTTGTGACATCCGGATCACCCATGCCGCTTGCGCCGCCAGTGCCGTCCGGGTCGCTGGTGCTGTCCATGGCCATGTCATTAACATCGCCATCCGCGCCGTCCGTCTCGTCTGATTGGTCATTTTCCGGGTCCGTGCCGTCCGAATCCACGGGGCCAGGGCCGCCGGGGCGGTTGCCCGGGGCGGGCACTGTGCCGCCGGGGCCGTTGTCGTCACCGGGGCCGCCGTTTTCCGTGTTTCCATTATCATCACCGCCGCCGGGTGTCTCCGGCAAGGTTGTGGGTATGTCGCCGCCGGGGGATGGGGTCGGGGTGGGCGACGGGGTCGGTTTTGGTGACGGTGACGGTTTGCCACGGGCAAAGCCGGCGGTGAGCGTGACCGGGTTGTCCGGCATGGTGAAGCTGGTGCTGGCCGCGTTTTGGTTGGCAAAAGAGCCGCCGTCCGAACTGGTCCAGCCGTTGAATTTGTGGCCGCTGTTGGCGGTAGCGCTTACGCTGATGACATCGCCCGCGGCATACTCACCGCCCACGTCCGAGGTGACCCGGCCGCCCGCGGCGGCGCTGAGGGTCAGGGCGTGGGTCTGGAGCGGGGTGGCGGTGACCGGGGCGGACGGCTCGCCATCCCCCACCCCGTTCACGGCGTGGACTTCAAACTCGTATTCCGTGCCGTTGGTGAGGCCGCTTATGATGTGGGTGAAGGGCGGGGTCTCCCCGGCAGCATACAGGTAATCATATAGGTAATCCCCGGCCCATGTGCCGCTGCCCGCACGGTAGCTTATTACATAGGACTCCATGGGACTGCCGCCATCCGAGCCCGGCTCCTCCCATTCCAGCGTGACCTGGCCGTTGCCCGGCGTGGCCGCCAGGTTTTGCGGGATGCCGGGAAGGGTGGCCGGGGTTGCGGTGACCCTGTCGGATGGTTCCCCATCCCCCACACCGTTCACGGCGCGGACGCGGAAGCTGTACTCTGTGCCATTGGTCAAGCCAGTCACGGTGTGGCTGTAGAGTCCGGTGCCGGGGTCAAAATCCAGGCTGGCGACGGGGGTTGCCGCCGAGTCCCAGGTACTGCCATTGTTTGTGGAGAACTTATAGCCCGTGACCAGACTGCCGCCGTTGTTTGCCGGGGCCCGCCAGGACAGCGTGACGGTGCCGTTGCCCGGCCCGGCCTGTAAATCACGCGGGGCGCCGGGGGCCACGGCGGCGGCGGTGGCGGGAAACGTGCGGCTGATGGTGGCGGTGGTGGCGACAGTGCCGGCGGGAACAGCAAACCCTACCACTGCCGGCTGGCCGTTTATGGTTGCGGCCATTTGGGGGCCGGAGTCGGGATTTGAGAAGTTTATTCCGTCATGCGCCCCTATTTCCACGGTGACGGTGTACGTCACACCGCCCGCGAAATAGGCATCCTCCAGGAGAGTGGGGGCCCATGAGCCGGTGAGGATGTCGAAGTTGGGATGGCCGGTGCCCGTTATCACGGGCGCGGTCAGGGCATAGTCCCCGGGCGCGGGCTCGGCCACCAGGATGGCGACGCCCTCCAGCACCCCCGCCCATTTGGCGTGGACCGCCATGGTCTGGGGGACGGGCGTGGTTTTCGTGAATTCAACTTCCGGGCCGCCGCCCGGCGGCGTGTACCACCATCCCAGGAAGTCGACCCCCGGGTTGTCCGGGGCGGGGGGTAACGTATCAGGGTGGACTGTGTTTTCCGCCAGCGTGTGCCCATTCCCTTCCTCAATCGGGATACGCGCACACAGCGTCGGCCCGTCGTAGAAGAAGACCTCCGGCGGGTGGTCCCAGATGGCGTGGACGGTCATGTCCTCCGTGACCGGGGTATTGCTGTCAAAGTCCGTGCCGCCGCCGTGGGGCCGGGTGTTCCAGCGTTGGAAGTCAAAGCCGGCGCGCTCCGGGGCGGGGGGCATGTTAGCCGCGCCCATGCCCTCGCCCGGGGCGGCATAACGGAACACCGCGCCCGGTGTTGTCACGCCGTCATTGGGGTCGAAGACCACCTTAAAAAACTGGTCGGGATCCAGGAAGTAATTGCTGTTGCCCAGTACGTTTGCGATGAAACCGATGTCGTGGTTGTTGTAGCCGTATCGCAGACCTTGGCTCCAGCCGTGGTCCGCCATGTTGATGTTTGCCCTGTAGGCCGTGAAAATAACATTATCGTTGTCATCCCGGAGCATGACGGTGCCGCCAGTGGCGCTGTTGTCGCTGAATACAACAGGGGTGTTTTCCGCCGGGGTGATGGACAAATTAGCCAGCCGCGCAATAATTGAGCTGCCAAAGCATATGCCCCCGCCGCGTGTTGCCGTGTTACCCGTGATCTGGCCGCCGGTGATGCTAAGCGCTTGATCACCCGCACCACTTATAGCAATGCCGCCGCCCTGTGCCGCGCTGTTGCCGCTGATGGTGCCGCCGCTCATGGTCATTGTTGACGCATCTACCATGGCCACACCGCCGCCGTCAGTTCCGGCACTGTTGCCATGGATGCTGCCGCCCTTCACGTGGAACGTGCTATTGTTAACGACATATATGCCACCGCCCCGCCCGTCTGCCTTGTTATCGCTGATTTCACCGCCTTCCATGGTGAACACGGCATCGTTCATAAGAAAAACGCCGCCACCGCCAAAAATGCCGCCTATACTGACTTGGTGATTGCCGTTGATTTGACCGCCGGTCATGGTAAAGATACCATTGATACGAACGCCGCCGCCGGAAATAGCTCCATCACCGATGTTGTCGTTAATTTTGCCGCCACTCATGTTGAAAGTGCCGCCTGTCGAAACGCCCACGCCGCCAGGGTCGCCGATCTGCGAATTACCGCTGATTTTGCCGCCGCTCATGTTGAAGGTGCCGCCTGGCATAACGCTCACGCCGCCACCTCGGCTTCCGTAGCCGGCCGCCCGGGTCAGGGTAATGCCGTTTTCGAGAGTGAGGCTGCGCCCCTCCTGCACATTAAAGTGACGGTGGTTGCCGGCCACCGTCAGGGTGACGGGGGTGCCGGATGTCAGGGTGTAGGTTGGATTGGTGGATGGCAGGGTGATGACATTGGCCAGCCGGATGGTGGTGTCACCGCCGTTATTTGCCGCCTCGATGGCGGTTATCAATTCTGCAAGGTTGGTGACGGGGTCGCTTAGTGGGGTAATGTCCGGGTGTGAGGTTGGAGTGATGGGGTCGGGGTCGTTGCTTTCAGAGGATTGCGGCCCGGGGTCCGGGGTGATGGTGGGGTCATCATCCCCTGCGGGGCCATCGTCCACTGCGGGGCCATCGTCCACTGCGGGGCCATCGTCCACTGCGGGGACCTCGTCCACTGCGGGGCCATCGTCCACTGCGGGGACCTCGTCCACTGCGAGGCCATCGTCCACTGCGGGGTCATCGTCCACTGCGGGGCCATCGTCCACTGCGGGGCCATCGTCCACTGCGGGGCCATCGTCCACTGCGGGGCCATCGCCCACTGCGGGGACCTCGTCCACTGCGGGGACCTCGTCCACTGCGGGGCCATCGTCCCCTGCGGGGACGGGGTCGCAGAGGCAGTCGTCCGGGGCTTCCTCGCATACATCGCAGGGCGGGGTGACGGGGCCGGCCCCTTCCTCCATCGCCGACACGGCCGGCATGTTCAGCAGCACTCCCCAGGGCGGGGCCAGCATCGCCAGTGTTGTTGCCAGTACTATCAGTTGCTTTGCTCGTTTTAGTATTGTTTTCATACGCATGCCTCCCAGATCGTCACCCCGCAATGTTTTATGCGGGATCCCCCGACGAGGGGATTGCGGGTCGACTCCGGGTCAAGCCCGGAGCAAGTGTGGCCTACCGCAATGACACACTCCTTTTTCATAATCCGCTTGACACTACCATTCCGCGGCCCTGGCCATCATTGCGGGAGCGTATCCCGGACGCAGTCCGGGGCGACCATCCCGCGCTGTGCATGGGCGCAATTCAGTAACTCTGGTACTTTGGAACTCTGGAACTCTGGAACTCTGGAACTCTGGAACTCTGGTACTGCGGCACACCGGTACTCTGGGATTATGATAACATGAATTTGTTCAATTTGCAAGGGGTTGGGGGTTTTTTCAGAATATTATAATAATTTTTTATAATGTTTTTATAAAAGATGGATTGCTTCTGTGAAAGTTTCCATAATGCGGAGGATATTTCGCCAAAAGCCGCAAAAACATTGGAGCGGCACGACAGGTTCGTTCATGTTCTATTATCCACAAAAAAATTTACACTTTATCGGTGACCTTTCACAGCAAGGGAAATGTCATTATCGGATTAAGAGAGGGGACTCTGTATTATGGATAACCAACAAGTAGGAAAATTTTTATCCCAGCTGCGAAAATCTAAAAGCATGACGCAAAAGGAATTGGCTGAAAAATTGGATGTTACATATACTATATTTAATTTTACAGTTAATTCATAAATAATGGCACATAACGTTCTGGCGGCTTGGCGAAGTGGCGGACGGGGTGCGTCATGACCTGAACTACCACTTGCGGTCAAGGGGCGTAAAAGACTTAAGGTTTCCACTTCGACCGACATTTCGCCAAACCGCTTGTTATGTGAAGTAACAATCTGCTCCACCAAGCCCGCCATGGACGGCGGGCGGGCTTACCGCTATGTCACTTTATCTTTTTACGTTCATTTCCTGAATATATCAATCGCATGGCTTGTAATACCTAATAAATCTTCACGCTCACAAGTAGCAAAATGATATTTTAAGTACAACTCAAAAGTTCCGCTATCCATCTCCGCCAAAGCCTCATACATATGATGGGCGTAGCCATCCGATGCTACATAATGTAATCGGGTTACTGAAAATGCAGACATCAACTCATCAATGTCTTCCCTTCTCACTAATTCAAACAATTCTTTTGGCTCAGATTTAGCAGCGAAAGTTTCTGAGTCTATCAATCCCTTTTTAATATACTCTGCGACATTGATATTGCCTCGCTTGAAACCTT
>Ga0099364_10006287_pt1 | contig 17344 bp, 15 predicted proteins | sample TergutTh196P3_FD_73070 | JGI IMG/M metagenome (GOLD analysis project Ga0099364, IMG submission 73070) | Microcerotermes parvus P3 segment gut microbial communities from Pointe-Noire, Republic of the Congo - Th196 P3 | ecosystem: Host-associated > Arthropoda: Insects > Digestive system > Gut ... | reverse complement strand
GTCGGCGGCGCGGCGACACCCCCCGACAATAGCGAGGCAGAAGCGAAGGAGTGGGTTGACCACAGCAAAAAGTCGCCGCCGCGCCCCGTGTTCCCGTTTTTGGGAAAAGCACGGGATGTCACGAAAAACGCCCGGCCCGCAAAGGCCGGGCGGTGTTGTGTCGTAGGGGCGGCCATTGGCCGTCCGCGCCGTTTCCCCACCGCGCGTGGTGGTAAAATAAACCACGGACGCACACTGTGCGTCCCTACAGGGGCACGCCGCCCCGAAGCGCGGGGTTAAAACAATGAATTCTGGGGATTTTTCTGCGGCAAAATGAACTCAATTTCGGGCCTGTTTCTTTTTTCGAGGGTTTTCCTGTATTTTTTGTGCCGTATTCGCGCGGGGATATCATAAATCAAAAGATATCCTAACGAGGGAAGCAAAAATAACAAACCCATAGTCAGCATACCCGCCGATTCCTCTCTGACAAACATTTCCGAAAAATCCTTTGGTATAAAAAGAACTCCGGCGATTATACCGCATATCAACAACCAAAATCGTCCGATGCTATGCTTCGACCACGACTGAATGTGACGGCAGGATTTACATTTCCCAGCGCCCAAAAAGGAAACGCTTTTTCCGTCGTTCAGCTTCTCATTTATTTCGCTTCGGATTTGGGAAAATCTCGCCGCTATAATGTTCTGATGCCTTGCCTGCACCGCGTTCATATTTGTGAACATACCGGTTGTTGCGGTTTGCTTAATTTCTTTATCTTTAGTAACCCAATCGGAAAGCTTCCCGCATTTTTCACAAAAAAAGCGGGATTTTACCTTATACTGCAATGTTGTGGTGTAATACGCTCCCATGATTGATGCCTCCAAAAATATTTTTCCGCACTCACTCGCGGGCTTATAGCTTCGGGACACGCCGCTCTGAAGCGCGGGAGGCCATGTAGGGACGCACAGTGTGCGTCCGCGGTTCCCTCCCGCGTCCCCGCCCCCCGCGTTGCGTTGTGGCAATATAAACCACGACAGGGCGTGTCGAATTTCGCCGGGGCGCTACATCCCCTTTGAATCCCTGAACGCCTGACGGACGGATTTAATCCAGTTCCAAATCAGCAGAACAATCAGCATGGGGGCGGAAAAGGCCCAGTTTTGCTTGAATACATACCCGATAAGCAGGGCAAATCCCGTCAGGCACAGGGAGCCCACCAAAAATACAAGCATAGAAACCGTCGTTTCCTTGATGATGTATTTGAATCTGCGTTTTGACATGAAATCCACCTCCTTTGCTGTTATGCTTCGTCTTTCCGCACTCACTGGCGGGCCGACAGCTTCGGGACGCGCCGCCCTGAAGCGCGGCAGGCGCTTAGTTCTGACAGTCAGCGCGGGGGCTGCGGGACTGCCAACGTAACAATTAGATAAACAACACAAAAAATCAACCCCAAAATTGCTCTTATGTAAACCTTCGTGTCGCTTTTTTTGCTCAGTATAAAGCTATATATGCCGAGAAATATACCCGTGCCATTATAGATCACAGCCATAACAGCCCTTGCCGCAAACGCTGTCTCTTCAATTAGTATCACTGAAAATGTTGCGGAAATTAAACCCATAATCAATGAAATTGTCGCCAATCTTCGGGCTTTTTTGTTTGGCGGTGATTTTGGGCCTCTGAGTAATTTATCATTACCAAACAGTAATGTAAATTTTCGCGGGTTGTTTTTCAGTAGCGCGAGTGTGCGCTCTATTTCCTCGGCATTTTTTAAGCCGCTATTGATAGAGTAAAAAGCGCTGATAGAACAGCCTATGGCTAAAATTATTCCGGCGGGATTTGTAAGAATTGTTCCGATAATCACTATTGCGGCAAGGCCGAAAAGTATTCCCGCTTTTATTTTATACAACCCGGCTTTTTTCCTTACGGCGGCTTCCTTTTCAGCGTAGCATTTATCGCAAACCTGCATGGTCGCTTCGGCAGTCGAAAGCCGCAAAGGAAAGGTCGCCCCGAATACAGCCTTTTCTTCACAATAAAAACATTTTCCGTTTATCTCTTCGGACATTTTTGTTCCCCTCCAAAAATATTTTTCCCGCTCTCGCGGGCTGACAGCTTCGGGACACGCCGCCCCGAAACGCTTGTGGTGCGCCGTTTTTAGCGGCTGAAAATACCCGCGCATAGCCATCATACCGCAAATATTTTTATAAGTGGTGGGCTGTCAGCCCACACATGAAAAAAATTTTTGTGGTATCATGGCCGCAGGCGGCGTTTTTTGCTTTTGCCGAATCGCCGCGCCCATGGTATAATTTTTTATTGAGGGGGCGGATAATGTGGCTCCAAGAAAGAGCAGGCAAGGCAAAGTCCCGACCGCGACGCTGTTGACGAGAATATTTTCCACCAAAAATATTAAAAATTTTGTTTTCAGAAATCAGGAGCATTTGAAATTGCCCACCCTTGGGGAGCATCTGGCGGAGCTGTGCGCCCAAAAGGGCGTTAGGCCGAAGGACGTTGTAAAAAACGCCGACATGGACAGGTTTTACGGCGCTGAGATTTTTTCGGGCAAGCGCTGTAACCCCTCGCGGGAATACGTGTTAAGGCTCGCTCTCGGCTTGGGGCTAACCTATAAGGAGTGCCAGCGGCTGCTCACGGTCGCGGGGAAAAATCCGCTTTATCCCCGTGTCGGGAGCGACGCGGTGATCATAAAATGTCTGCACAGCGGGCTATGCTATCAGGAAGCGGAAAATTTGCTTTTTGAGATGGGCCTGCCCACATTAAAGGGGAAAGTATGAAAGAAAACAATATCACAAAAGAACCCGCGCCGTTTCCGCCCGAATTTTCGGAGCGCTACAGGGCGCTTGAGTGCTTCTCGCACAACGAGATTTGCGAAACATATCTTATAGAATCGCTTGAAAACGGCAGGGAATACGTCGCCAAGATTTACGAAAGGTTCTTTGCCGAGGGCGGAGCCGACGAGCGTAAAATCCTATCGGAGCTTGACCACCCCGCCGTCCCAAAGCTTATTGACAGCTTTGAAACAGCCGAACACATATATGTCATTCGGGAGTATATCGAGGGAGAAACACTTGAAAAAACGCGAATCCCCGCCGGGGAGCGGTTTGTCTTGAATGTGGGAACGCGGCTATGCGACGCTCTGACCTATCTGCATACGCGAACGCCGCCCATTATACACAGGGATATAAAGCCGCAGAACGTCATAATCGACGGCGAAAATAAAATCAGCTTGATTGATTTCGGGATTGCGCGGCGGTTCAGCGGCACATCGGAAAAGGATACTCACCTTGTCGCCTCGGACGGTTATTCGCCGCCGGAGCAATACGGGTATAAGCAAACGGACGGCCTTTCGGATATTTATTCGCTCGGAATTATGCTGTGCTGGCTGTTGACAGGCTCGTCTGATACTTTGGAAACCGAGAGCCTGAAAAACCGCGCGTTGGCGCGCGTGGTTCGGAAATGCGCCGCCTTCGACCCCAAAAACCGCTATAAAACAGCCGAAGCGGTTAAGACGGCGCTGCTCCGCGCCTGCAATAAAAGCAAGCTTTGGAGAGCCGCGGCTTTATGGGCGGCGGCCGCGCTGATGCTCGCGGGCGGTTTTATTCTCGGCAGAATAACCGCGCCTGTGAAAGAGATTGTGCCGCCCCCGCCCATTCAAGAGGGCGTTATATTCAAAGAGCCGCTTATAGAAGCGGCGGCGAGGCTTGCCTTAGATTTAGGCGAGGAGGATGAAATAACCCAAGAACAACTGTATTTAATCAGAGAAATACATATTGAAAACAACCGCGTTTTCAGAGACACCGATGATTACCATCAAAACCACGCCGACCCTGACTACAACGCGGTATTAAAGCCGCCCATAGCCTCGCTTGAGGATTTAAGATTTATGCCGTATTTAGATACCGTCAGAATAGGGTTCCAAAATATAACAAGCATTGAGCCTCTGTCTGAATTAACTCAGTTACGCGTATTGGGATTTTTACATAATGCTGTTTCAGATTTTTCGCCGCTTCAATCACTGAACTATTTGCACAGCGTAGATATAACAGGCGCGCCCATAACCGACCTTTCGCCTTTTTACGAAATTCCCAATCTTGAGCGCTTGGTTCTAAACGGCTGCGCCCGATATGAACCCTCACAGCTTTTGAATTTACCCGGCAATGTTAAAAGCCTGCACATACTCGGGTACGAAGAAGCGTATAAGTATCTGCCCGATAATCAATTCTTTTCGCTTACTCTATGCAACAGCGGGTTTGATTCGCTTGATTATGTCCGCCCGTTTTCAGAAAGCCTGCGCGAACTTTGGGTTTATGGAACAGAATTAAGCTCGCTTGACGGCATAGAGGAATTTACAGGGCTTGAGGTTTTGAGTATAAATCAGACGAGGGTTTCTGATTTATCGCCGCTGTTATCCCTGCCGAATTTGAGATATATTGAGGTAAGCGAGAGTATGCGCGGAGCGGTTGAGGCCATTGAGGACAGGGCGGGGCTTGAGATTGTATTCGCGGGATAGGACATGGTCGCCGGCCGTGTCTTAGTCTGCGCCCTATTGCCCTATAATAGGTAAATTTTAGATTTTTTACGACAAGGGTTTACATAACAGGCGAAATCGGTTACAATAAATTCAATTAACGCGAAAGGCTTGAGGATATGAAGATACATATAAGGCTGGCGGCGCTGCTGACGGCGCTGTGCGTGGCCGCCGCGCCCGCGCCGCTGACGGCGCTGGGCTACGACATAGGCATCGGCGACATCACGGCCGCCTCGACCATTACGCTCGCGCGTTCGGCGGCGCTTACCCAAAACACGCTTCAGCACTACGACGCGGGGCTTCAGGCCGAGCGCTACATCGAATGGGGCGCCGATTCTCAGCTAACGCCCGTAGTCATGGCCGGCGACAGGCTGTACAACGGCGCGCTGACGCTCAACGAAGCCGCCGCGCGTCTCACGGCGTCCGGCAGGGAGGTCGTGGCCGGGCTTAACGGCGACTTCTTCACGGTGTCAAACGGCGTGCCGCAGTCCATAATAGTCTCCGAGGGCGTCATACGCTCGTCCGACGTGGGCATGAGCGCGGTCGGCTTCGGGCCTAACGGCGCGGTAATCGGCAGGCCGAACCTTGAGATAAGGCTCAGTCATTCCGGCGCGACCGTGGCCATAGACGCCATAAACAAGGTGCGCAGGGACACCGGCCTGTACCTCTACACGCCCGACTTCGGCGACAATACCCAAACCGTCCTGAGCGGCACGCACGTCATACTTGAGGTCACGGGCGACCTGAGCATAGGCGGCGCGGTGAGCGGCGTGGTGCGCGAGGTAATCACAGGCACGGAACCGGCCGGGTTAGAAAAGGGGCAGATGTGCCTGTCTGTAACCGACAGCGGCCCTGTCGAGCGCGTCTCCCAGCTTTATATCGGCACGGCCGTCACCATAAGCGTCTCGGCGCGCGACCCGCGTTTCGCCGCCTGCCCCAATATAATCGGCGCTTACCAGCCGCTGGTGGTCAGCGGCGTGACGCAGCCTTACTCCGAGGATACGCCCGCGCCCAGAACGGCCGTCGGCGTCAGGCCGGACGGCTCGGCGGTATTCTACACGGTTGACGGCCGCCAGAGCGCCCACAGCGCCGGCCTGACGCTCAACCAGCTGGCCGAGCGCATGAGGCTGCTGGGCTGCTCCGACGCGGTTAACCTCGACGGCGGCGGCTCCACCAACATGGCCGCGCGGCTTCCCGGCGACACCGGCCTTACGCAATTGGGCAGGCCGTCCGACGGCGCGCCGCGCAAGTGCGCCAGCTATATATTCTTTGTCAACGACTCGCCGCACACCGGCATTATAACGGATTTATACGTCAAGCCGTCCAAAATGACCGTGCTGACCGGCGCGTCCATCGATCTGGGCACGCTGTCCCTCACGGCGTCCGACAGCAACTTCCACACGGCCGAGGCGCCTCCCGGCCTGATATGGCAGAGCCTCGACCCGTCCGTGTGCGGCATAGCCGGAAACACGCTGACGGCCATCGCCTCCGGCACGGCGCGGCTTAACGTCTATACCCTGAACTCCACCGGCTTCGGCACGCTTGAGGTCAGCGTGACCGACACGCCCGAAAACATACGCCTGATCAGCCAAAAGACGCAGAGAGAGGTCTCCGAGCTGACGCTCACGCCCGGCGAAAGCGTCAGAATCAGCGCCGTCGGCGTCTGCGGCGGCGAGGACATGGTGTCCGACAACGCGCTGTTCAGCTGGCAGGTCACAGGCCCCGATATATATGTAACGCCCGACGGCGTGGTGACGGCGGGTACGCGCTACGGCGCGACCGGGTATCTTGTGGCGGCTATGGGCGGCAAAACCGTTACCATTCCGGTCATGGTGGGCAAGCCCCCGTCCGAGCTGGCCAACTTTGAGAGCGCCGCCCAAACGCCGTTCTCAGCCGCCTATCCGGGCACCGGCTTCTCGCGTGACGCCGGGCGCGCGAACGTTAAGTTCGGGCGCTTCGCGGGCGCCTTCAGATACGATCTGTCGCTGGCGGGCGGCGACGCGTCGTCGGTCGTATTCCCCGCCGACATTAAGCTGGAGGATCAGCCGTCGTATATCAACTTCTGGCTCAAGGGCGACGGCTCGGGCAACCTGCTCAACCTGACGCTGACCGACGCGCTGGGCCAAGCCGTCGAGCTGACGGCGGCGTCGCTCAGCGACACCGAATACCGCTTCTATTCCATACCCATAGCCGACGGCCTTACCGGTCTTACCGGCTTCAAGCTGATATCCTCGGCGGCGGGCGGCGCGGCGGCGGGCGTGTTTTACCTCGATCAGATTTGCGCGGCGTATGATTCGCAGCAGAGCGTTCTGCCGCCCGCCGTGGACTTCACCTATCAGGGCAGTCTTGGCGGCGGCCTCAGCATAACCGGCACGGCGCTGAGCGCCGGCGGCCCCGTGCTGAGAAAAGAAGCCATAAAGGTTCTGTGGGACGGCAATGAGATACCGTTCAGCTACGACCCGGGCAGCGGGGCCTTCTCGGCGACCCACCCCATGCCCTCCGAGGGCTTCCACCGCATAACGGTCGAGGCCAGATGCCCCTCCGGCGGCTATGAGCGCGTGTCCAAGAACCTCACACAGCCCACAACCCTGCGCCCCGCCTCGTTTACCGATATAGACGCGCACTGGGGGGCGCCGTTTATAGAATTCCTTGACCGCGGCGGCGCTTATGAGACAGGCGCGGCGGACGGCGCGAGGCCGTTTGACCCCGACGGGGTAATAACCCGCGCCGAGGTGGCCGTCCTGATGGCGCGCGTCATGAAGCTTGACCTCAACGAGTGGAGCGGCGTCACGCTGCCTTATGCCGACACCGGGGACATACCCGACTGGGCGCTCCCCTCCGTAAAGGCCATGTACGGCGCGGGCGTCATGCGCGGCGGCGAGATAAACGGTATTCTGTCCTTTGACCCGCACGGCACGTTTACCAGGGTCTACTCGTTCGTACTGCTCGCCAACGCTTTCCCGGCCGGTATGAGCAAGCCCCAGGTCGAGTTCCCGTTTGTTGACGCGGCGGAGATACCGGAATACGCCGCCTCCTCCATAAGCCTGCTGATGTCGCTGCAAATCGTCGAGGGCCACGCCGGGGACGCCGGCGGCCATATCGACCCATACGGCGTTATGACAAGGGCCGGATTAGCAAAGCTGCTGTGCAGCTTCTATTAAAAAACCCCCCGGCTTACCGGGAGACCTTAAAAGCCGCCGCCCCAACGGGCGGCGGTTCAGCTTATCCTCAGCAGCCATCGGCCCGACGCGTCCATAACGCCCGAATAGCCGTCCGCGCTGACGCCGAGGAAGCCGCCGCCGAGCGGCCTTATGCTGTCGTACTCACAGGGCAGCAGCAGCTCGCCGTCCATGCCGAGCAGCCCCTGTTTGCCGTTTTCGCTCACCACCAAAACGCCGTCCTGCGGCCATACCTTTACCAGCGTAACGCCGTCGGAGCCGGGCAGATAGCCGTAGCCTATCCTGTAAAGCCCGCGCGGGGAGTCCAACTCTAACAGCCCCTGCCCGAGCCACTTAACGCCGGCGGCGCCGAATATGGCCTCGGTCACGCCCTCGCGCTCAAGCAGCAGCTCAACGCGGTCGCCGTATACGCGTATCCACGCGCCGTCGCCCAGATACTTCGCGTCGTGATCCACCATCCGGCCGGTCAGCGCGTCGTAATAGAAGCTGACGGTCGGCGCGCTGGCGCTAACGCCGTCGCGCGTCAGAAGATATATGTCGGCGTCGGCCTTGGTGACAGACGTATAGTCAAAGGGCAGCACCACAGACCCGTCGCGCCCGATAAGCCCCCACATGCCGTTCATGCTCGCGGCGAAAACACTGCCGCCGAAATTCTGCGCGCCGTCGTAAACAGGCGGCGTCACCCAGTTCCCGTCGCGGCCCACCACGCCCCACAGCCCGTCGCCGCACACGACGGCCATACCCTCCGAAAACGTGCCCGCGCACTCAAAGGGCCCGAACAGCGCCACCTCGCCGTCCGCGTCTATATACTTATAGGCCGTCTCGCCCGCGCCCCTCACGGCGGCTAAGCCGTCTGAGAAGCGCGACACATGCTCATATATAAACCCGGTCTCCATGACGCCCCGGCCGTCCGGGCCGGGCACGCGCAAAATCGAGTAAAGCCCGTCCATATACAGCGCCGCGCAGCACTCTCCGCCGTCGGAGTATATGTCGGCTATCTCCACGGCGCCGTATGACTCGAACAGCACGCCGCCGCCGGGCGCCGTGAGCGCGAAGCGGGGCGTTCCCGGCGCTTCCTCCTGTATCAGATACAGCCAGTCGTCAGGCCCGGCGCCGTAAAATACCCGGCTTATCTCGTCAATTGAGGGGAGCATCGCGACATAGCCGTCGGTGTCGCACAGCCCGTATTTGCCGCCGTCCGCGTCCAAAAAGGGCAGCAGCAGACCGCCGGCTTCAGGCGCCAGCTTGGCTAAGCTGTCCGGCGCGCCGGCGCGCACAAGATATATTTCCTCCGCGCGGGCGTCCTCCCCGGCGGCGTCCGCGACCGGTTCCTCAATCCGCGTCTCCTCGGCCTGAGGCGCGGGGTTTTCGGCGGCAGGCGGCTCCGCGGGCGGCGTCATGTTGCACGACGCGAGCAGAGCGCCCGTCAGGCATATGACAGTCTTTAACCGCAGCTTCACGCGAACACACCGCCCTTTTGCCATTAGTTTACATAACTCCGTATAAGTATTATAGGACAGCCATCGCCGCCGCGCCACTACAAAGCAATGACATTGCGTAAAAAATAAATTACAATATTACATATAATTGTAACTATTTGGCCGTTATTTGGCCTGTCGCGGGGGAAATATGCAAGATATTGTATGTCTGTGTCCATTTTAGGCGCGGTATGCGCAATATATCGCCCGAATTCCCCGGCGCGGCGTGTGGCGCGGTCGGGCGGGCGCTCATATGATGGGCTGAGGTGTGTGCCGATGGAGATAATTTACGACGCGGTAATCGCTTTTTTGGCGGCCGCCGGGCTGTTCGCGCTTATCTGGATGCTTGCCGGGTCTCTCACGGGCGCGGCGCGGGCGGAGGCCGTCGTGTTCCCAGCGCGCGGGGAGAGCGTCGAGGAGCTGGCGCGCCCGCTGCTGCGCGTACGCCGCTGGCATATGGGCGGGCTGGAGATACTGCTGCCCGAGGACGCGCTGACGCCGCCGCAGCTTGAGGAAGCGCGGCGTCTTGCCGGCTCACGCCCCGGCGTGCGCCTCGTCGCCCTTGGCGAACTGACCGCGCGCGGCGGACGGTGACTATACGCAACGCCGTAGGGACGCACAGTGTGCGTCCGCGTTTTTTCTGCGTCCCCGCGCCCCATCCCCGCCCCACGCCGTGCGTGTGGTAAAATAAACCACGGACGCACAATGTGCGTCCCTACATGGCGCGGCGAATTTCGCTGTGCCGGTGTGGTATTGTGTGCAGGGGCGGCCATTGGCCGTCCGCCGTTTTATTTCGCCACAATACACAGAGGGCGCGGCACGGCGTGGAACCACGGACGCGCAATGCGCGCCCCTACGCCCGTTGATTACGCGCAACGCCGTAGGGACGCACAGTGTGCGTCCCCGGCCGCCCCCGCGGCGGCATGGCAAAAATTGCGCAAAATCCACTTTTATACGTTTGACGTGACAAATATCAAATCACGGCTTGACAAATTTTTGTAGCCAATATATAATCCAATACAGTATCGGGAACCGGCCTGTCATCGCCTTGAAGGGCGGCGAAAAACAGGCAGGCCCCCGTGGCGGATTTTGGCCCACGAAGCCAAAAGTCCCACGACAGGTGACACTCACACCTTACGCAACCGTTTCCGGCGCCACAGGGGTATCACAATTATACCCCCATCTCCCCGTTTTTACAACCTGCATTTTCATCGGTTCCTCAACCGGTCTGTTCAAGGGGGCCTCATAATCGGCCGCGCGCCGAGGGGTTTGACCGCCAGAGGAGAGGCAGGGGGGTTGCAGTGGCGAAACAGAAACGGTTACGCCGCATTTTGCGCGCCGTAAGGTAACCGGTAAAAGACCGCCGCACCTTTGGCGCGTTTTTTCAAAACCCGTTAGGGCGGGGCCGGTTCCCGGTCAATCCCTTGCCTTCGCAGACGCGTCTCGCCGGGTGGGGCGGAACGCCGCGAAGGGGGTAAATGCGTAACGAGGGTAAGGGGTAGCAATGGAGAGAAGATACGCTCTGCTGTTCAAGCAGACCGTCAGGCTTGCCGGGCTTCAGGAGGAAATCGAGGCCAGCCGCGAGAAAATACGGAGCCTGATAAGGGGCGGGAGACCGTACAGCGACCCTGATGTGATAAGGGCGTGTACGGAGTGTGAGCATTTGCAGCTTGAATACAGCCTTTTAGATAAGGAACACAAGGCGCTTACGGCCGAGCTTGAGTCAAGAGGGGGCACCCTGATCAGCCCCGTGCCGGAGGAAGAAGATGAAAAAGATGCCCTCCGCGTTTAGAGCGCGGAGGGCTTTTGTTATTCGCTGGCGTAGTTTGTAAAATAATTCTGTATCAGTACGACGGGTGTGCCCCGGTCGCCGCTGCCGCTGACCAAATCGCTAAGGCTGCCGAGCAGGTCGGTTATCTTGCGCGGCGTCGTGCCCTCGGACACCATGTAGCCGGTCAGGTCGCCGTCCTTGGCGCGTATGCGCTCGCGCACGGCCTGTGCCAACTCCTCGCCCGACAGCTCGTACAGCTCCGCGTCGGTCAAGTATTTCAGCTTTATCTCGTTGGGCCTGCCGGTCAGCCCGGAGGTATACGCGGGCGATATCACCGGGTCGGCCAGCTCCCATATGCCGCCCAGCGGGTCTTTGAACCCGCCGTCCCCATAAACCATGACCTCAAAATGCCTGCCGCTGCGCGCCTTCATGGCCTCTTGGAGCTGTTTGACAAACACGTCGCAGTCGCGCGGGAACAGCTTAACGCTGTCGGCGGTGGCCTTGTTCGAGCCGAGCAGCCCGTAGTCGGCGTTGTAGCCGCTGCCGCCCGACGAGGCTGTCAGTATGTCGTCAAGCCCCAGCACGCGCCCCGCGCCCGCGGCGCGCAGCGCCGCCTTGGTGCGTTCGCGGGAGTGTATGTCGCAGCACAGCACGTCGCCGGTGTATTTAAGTATGTGGCAGGGGTCGTTTGAAAACACTATCTCAATGTTGCCGCCTATGCTTTTGTAGTATTCTATATAGTCGATCCCCGTAAACGGATGCTTTGTGTCATGCCCGAACGCGGCGCGGAACCCCGCCTCGTCAAGGCTGTCGGAATAGGGGTTCACCTTCGACCGCTCGAGCGTGCGGGCGTCAAAGAGCGCGTTGCCCACCTCGTCGGCCGGATAGGAGAGCTGCACATACAGCTTGTCCGCCGACATCGCGATGGCTCGCAGCAGCACCGAAAAGCGGTTGCGGCTGAGTATGGGGAACACCGCGCCAAGCGTCCCGCCGCCGAACTTGGCGCGCAGGTCGTCCGAAATCTGCTCGCAGGTCGCGTAATTGCTCTGCGTGCGCCCGATAACGGCCTCCGTTACAGCGATTATATCGCCGTCGTACAGGTCGAAATTCTCATGCTTGGCCGCCGCGCACACGCTGTCGCAGATCATCTCCACCAAATCGTCGCCGCTCAAAAAAATAGGGGTCACTATACCGCGCGCGCACACGCCCGTATACCGCATACCACGTACCGCCTTTCAACCCGCAGGGAATTACCATATTATTCTATACCCCGGCCGCCCATACGTCAAGATTCCTTTTTGACGGGCGCGCGCGCCCCGCCGTTTTGCGTGGATTTGACACGGCGGCCCGTTAGATAGTATAATAACATAATAAATATACGCCAAGGGTTAAGGGGACAATTATTATGCGGGAAATTTTATCCAAGATACAGGATCTGATCGAGGAGCAGCGCGCGCGCGTGGAGGGCATGAAGTCGCAGGGCGCGCCGGCGGATTATTCAAAAATGGACAGGATAGTTATCGGCGTGTGCGGCGGCGACGGCATAGGGCCGTATATCACGGAGCAGGCCGCGCGCGTCTTGGAGCGGCTGCTGGCCGAAGAGGCCGCGTCGGGCAGGATTGTGTTCAGGAATATCGAGGGGCTGACCATCGAAAACCGCGCCGCCCAAGGCAAGGCCATCCCGGACGGCGTGATGGACGAGCTGAAGTCATGCGGCGTCATACTTAAAGGGCCTACCACCACCCCGCGCGCGGGCGACCCCTGGCCCAACGTCGAGTCGGCCAACGTGGCCATGCGCAAAGCGCTCGACCTATACGCGAACGTCAGGCCGGTCAAAGTCCCCGATCAGGGCATCGACTGGATGTTCTTCCGCGAGAACACCGAGGGCGCCTATACGCTCGGCAGCAAGGGGCTGAATATCGACGGCGACATAGCCTTGGATTTCACGGTAACTACCACGCAGGGCACCGAGCGCATAGCTCGGCTGGCCTTTGAATATGCCCGCAAGACAGGTAAAAAGCGCGTGACCGCCGTGACCAAGGCCAACGTGGTCAAGACCACCGACGGCAAGTTTTTGAGCATCTGCAAGAGCATATCGGGCGAGTATCCTGAAATAGAGTTTGACGACTGGTATATCGACATCATGGCGGCCAAGCTGCTTGACGTGAAGCGGCGCTCCGATTTTCAGGTGATGGTGCTGCCCAACCTATACGGCGACATACTGACCGACGAGGCCGCCGAGCTGCAGGGCGGGGTCGGCACGGCCGGCAGCGCGAACATCGGCGGCAAATACGCCATGTTCGAGGCCATCCACGGCTCCGCGCCGCGCATGGTGTCCGAGGGCCGCGCCCAATACGCCGACCCCTGCTCCATGCTGCGCGCGTCGGTCATGCTGCTTGAGCATATAGGCTTTACGGACAAGGCCGCCGCGCTGGCAAGGGCGATGGATTACTGCATGTTCACCGAAAAGCGCGTGAGAATCACCGGCCGCGCCGACGGCGTGACCGGCCGGGAGTATTGCGATTACATACTGTCGAACCTGTAAAGGCGGTATTGATTATGAGAAAACTGAGGCGCGGCGCCGCTGTCGCGGTGTCATTGGCACTGCTGTTCGGCGCGTTCGGCGCCCTCGCTTCCGGCTTGCCCGGCTCGGTGTCGGATCCGGTCATCACGGTCGGATGGCTGCTTGAGGTGTTCACGCCGCAAATGCTGAATGAGGCCGAGACGCGCACTGCGGACGCTCTTGAGCAGCGTTCGGGCGGCCAAAACGCCAAATACGAGGACACGCGCGCCGGCCTGAACGACATGCTGGCCGATAAAATCGCCTCACAAGCCTTGATGGACGCCGCCGCCAAACGTGCGGAGGAGCTGACCGGAGCCGACGGCGGCGTGGTAAGGCCCGAGGCGGGCCAGCTATTGACCGTCGCGCCGGGCGTGTGCGTCGTGCTGTATCAGGGCGCGGCAAGGGTGAGCGGCGGCGGCGCGGCGGACTTGGGCGGCGGCGCTGAGCTGGCGGCCGGCTCAAGCCTTCCGGCGCGCCGCATGGTGGCCTATACCGGGGCCGAGGGCGGCTCCTTTGAGTTTACCATGAACTCCACCGTACAGGTATACGGGCGCTACAGGCTTCAGTCGGCGTACGCGCCCAAATACGGCGATTTGGCCGCCGCGCTGAACGTGATGGGCCTGATGCTGGGCGACGGGAAGGGCGGCTATATGCTCGAACGCTTCGCGACGCGCATAGAGGGGCTTGTACTTATGATACGCATGATAGGCGACGACGCCGAAGCGCTGGCCTATACGGGCGGCCACCCGCTGACCGACGTGCCCGAGTGGGCCGACCGCTATGTGGCCTACGCTTACGGGTTGGGCTGGGTGCAGGGCGTGGGCGGCGGGCGCTTCGCGCCGGACGATCGCATAGACTCCAATCAGTTTATGACCCTCCTGCTGCGCTCCATGGATTATGACTACGGCGACTTCGCTTGGGACAAATCGCTCGAATTCGCGGAGCGGGCCGGGATACTTACGGCCGGCGAGCGCGCCATGCTTGAAAAGGAGTGCCGCCGCGACCATCTGGCGTATATCTCATACTACTCCCTTGACGGCATGTGCGGGACGGGCGTTACACTGCGGGAAAAGCTTATGGGCAAAGGCGCGTTTACGGACGCTCAGGCGACCCACGCGAGAAGCCTCGTAACCCGTGTGAGGCCGTAGCGCGGCCGGGCGCGGTTATGTTTTGCCTGTGTACGCGCATTACAGGCTCGACGCGCAGGCTCTGAAAGGAAAGCGGCTTGAAAAAGCTGATCTCCCCGTCCGGCTCGAACCGGGCGGCGGATCCGGCAAGGCCCTGCAATGTGCGCCATTCGCCGCATGAGAGCAGGATGTCGCCGCCGCGCGCGTTTTGGCCGTTGTCGAGGATATCGCGCAAAAAGCGCAGGTCGCTCAGATCTAAGCCTATCCCGCGCCGCAGGCGCCGCTCCATGCTCTCGACGCGCACACCCTGCCTTGACAGGCGCCGCAGCAGCCTTATGATATCATCCATTACCATCCCTCCCACAACAATATACGCCGGAGGGAGCGAAATGGTTACTTTTAGGTTTAGATCCGCTGATTTTAGATCAGGGGGCGGTGTTATGCGGGCGCTGATAGTTTCCGACGTGACAAGCGCGTATATCTGGGATCATTTCGACCGCAGGAACTTCGAGGGCGTCGAGGTCGTATTGTCATGCGGCGACCTCCCGGCCTCTTACCTTGAGTTCATAGTGACGCTGCTCAACGTGCCGCTGCTGTATGTGCCCGGCAACCATGACAAAAGCTTCCGCACGGCGCCGCCGCAGGGCTGTGTGGATATGGACGGGCAGTTCGCGCGCGTGTGCGGCAAGCGCGTGTTCGGCTTGGGCGGCTGCCGCTCGCCGCACCGCGATATACACCAGTACACCGAAAAGGACATGGCGCGGCGGGTAAAGCGCCTTACCCCGCTCATAAAGCGCAAGGGCATAGATATACTTATGACGCACGCGCCGGCCTTCGGGTTGGGCGACGGCAAGGACTTGTTCCATCAGGGCTTCGAGTGCTTCCGCGAGCTGCTTGAGCGGTTTGAGCCGTGTTACCATATCTTCGGGCATCAGCACAAGTCGTATTCACACGAAAAGCCGCCCGAACAGGCCGGCGCGACCCGCCTGATAAACGCCAGCGGGCACAGGATAGTGGATCTGCGGTGCTTTGGGCCTTAATTCAAAACGGCGAAGCCCACCGTCAGATAAAGCTCAAAGACCGCCCAAGCCGAAAACACGGCCATACACAGGCCGGCGCGCCGGTCAATACGCCGGAAGCGGCGCGCGCACAGCAAAGACGCGGCCACAGCCGCGAAGCCTATCAGCGACGACATGTTGAGCCACAGCCTCCCGGCCGCCGGCAGGGGCCACAGGTTATACAGCGCCAGCGCGCACGCGAGCAGCCGCATCGCGCCGTAACGCCGCGCGTCGCCGCTCCCGAGCGTGAGGAACCCCGCTATCCCCGGCATCAGGAATACCGGCGCCCAAGCCGCCCAGAAAACAGGCCGCGCGGGCATCCCGGGCGGCGCGTTAAGCGCCGCCAAACCTATGTCTAAGCGCATACACACCATGCGCGCCGCCCAGCACAGAGCCGGCGGCGCGGCCAGCAAAACTATCTTTCTTCTCATTAAACGGACGCCTCCCATCGGTTTTTAATGGTCTATGCGCCCGTCCGCGCCAATATTACCCCGCCCGTTATGCGTAAACATTATGTGGTAGTCGCGGGAATATAAACCGCACCGCGGACGCGCAATGCGCGCCCCCGCGCCCGGTGTCAGGTCTCAAAGGGTTGACAACTTCCTGATTTATGTTTATAAAAAAGGGAATAAAAAACAGGTTCAAGACGGAAGGGAAGAAAATCATGTGTTTAACGCTCGCTTTTCATACAAAATCCGATACAACGCCAAGAGCCTTAGCGCATTTCTAAAATTCCTTTCATTTCTGCTGCTTTTCGCGGCGTGCTTCGCGCCGGGCGCGGCGTGGGGTGCGACGGAGCCAGTCAACATTGAAACTGTTAAGCCTAACGAAAGTGGCACTGGATGGGATTTTGGCAATACTTCCGACGACGTCCTCACCGTCAGCGACGGCGCGGACATTATCGTTACCGGCGAGGTGGAAAACGGGCGGCGCATTGTGGTTGCGGAGGGCGCAACAGCCAGCATCACGCTCAACGGCGTGTCCATCAGTTTGACTGAAAAAAACCTATCCCCGCTTTTACTGAACGCCGGCGCGAAACTGACCCTCACCCTTGCCAATGGAACAGAAAACACACTCACGGCAGGGGGCGATGGCGAAGGCATAAGAGCAAACGGACAAGGCCCCCTCACAACGCTGACAATAGAAGGCCAGGGCAGCCTTAGAACCACCGGCACAGCGATTATGGCCTTCGGTTGCACGGTAACGATCGACGGCGGCACGGTCACCGCCGATGGCGCCGGCAGAGCGATTGTGGCCAATGTTTCAAGCGAAGTAACGATCAACGGCGGCACGGTCACCGCCAATGGCGACTACGGCACAGCGATTGCGGCCTATGAAAGCAAAGTAACGATCAACAACGGCGGCACGGTCACCGCAAATGGCGATTACGCCAGAGCGATTAGGGCCGATGGTGCAAGCGAAGTAACGATCGATGGCGGCGCGGTCACCGCAGATGGCGGCAACGGCGTGGCGATTATAGCCGGTGCTACAAGCAAGGTTACGATCAGCAGCGGCACGGTCACCGCCGATGGCGGCGACGGCACAGCGATTTTGGCCATTGGTACAAGCAAAGTAACGATCAGCGGCGGCATGTTCACCGCAGTTGGCGAAAACGGCGTGGCGATTTGGGCAAGTGGTACAAGCAAAGATACGAT
>Ga0099364_10006286_pt1 | contig 17346 bp, 13 predicted proteins | sample TergutTh196P3_FD_73070 | JGI IMG/M metagenome (GOLD analysis project Ga0099364, IMG submission 73070) | Microcerotermes parvus P3 segment gut microbial communities from Pointe-Noire, Republic of the Congo - Th196 P3 | ecosystem: Host-associated > Arthropoda: Insects > Digestive system > Gut ... | reverse complement strand
TGAAATACCAGTGGTATTCCGGCGGGCTTTCGCCTAGGCAGCCGAAAAAATCCACTACAATTTTTGTGCAGTTATTTCAAGAATGGAATACTAGAAGTGCGATTCCGAATTACCCGGTCAATCCTTGGGATGCCGCTTATCAATATATTCGCATTAGCCGGCGAATCCTTCGATGTGGTATTTCACATTACTTCGCCCAAGTTCCGCACGATAACCAGCTCATGATCAGGAGAACAGAATGAGGAAGTCATAAGCCGCCACGATGCTGCATAGTTGACTTTCCGAATGAAATGCAGCGGCATTGATCGCCAGAAGCCATCATTAAGGACTCGGAGGTTGAATTATGAACACGGGGACAATTACATTCGTTACGGGAAACGCAAACAAGGCTAAACATGCTTCGCGGCTATTGGGGTATCCTGTCGTCAACTATGACATGGACTTGCCTGAAATCCAGTCCTTGGATTTGCGGGAAGTCGTCGAAGCCAAACTGAAGTCCGCATATGAAATATTGAAAAAACCGCTTATCGTAGAAGATGTTTCGCTTGAGTTCTGTGAGCTGAAACGGCTGCCGGGTACATTTATTAAGTTCTTTGTAAAAGAGCTTGGTCTGGATTATCTGTGCGGAATGCTGGATAAAAAGGACAAAACGGCAATCGCCAAGTGCATGATAGGATTCACTGACGGCACTGATACGCATTTATTCCTTGGCGCTCAAAGCGGCAAAATTACTGCCGAGCCACGGGGCGATGCAGGGTTCGGCTGGGATCGCATTTTTGTCTCCGACCAATTTCCAGGCAAAACGAATGCGGAGCTTGACGAGGTTGAATATGCCAAGTACTTTACGGCAATACGCAGATTTGATTCGTTGAAAGATTACTTGTCGACAAGTGGTGAAACGAATGGAACATCTATATGAAACGCATATGCACACAGCGCAGGTCAGCGGGTGCGCAGTGAGCACAGCCGCCCAACAGGTCAGGGCATACAAAAGGAGAGGATACACGGGGGTAATAATCACCGATCACTTTATAAACGGCTGCACGAGATGCCCCGAACGCTTGCCATGGAAAAAGAAAATGAAACACCTCGCATCCGGATATGACGCCGCAAAAAGGGAGGGAGACAAATGCGGGCTGGATGTTTTCTTCGGATGGGAATACACATTCAGGGGCTCCGACTTTTTGACATACGGGCTTGACCTGGATTTCTTAATTGCGCATCCGAGGCTTGACAGGATGAGCATAGAGGACTACAGCGCACTTGTGCGAAAAAGCGGCGGATACATAGCTCAAGCGCATCCATTCAGGGATGACTGGTACATCGAGCACAAGTTCCCAGTGGAACCCCGGCTTTTAGATGGCATCGAGGTGTACAACGCCTCCATGCCCGACGAGACTAACGCAAAAGCCCTTGATTTTGCCAAGCGGCATTCACTTCCAATGCAAGCCGGCAGCGACTCGCACAGCAGCAACAATCATTTTTCCAGCGGAATAAAGCTGAACGGGAGAGCAAAAAGCATATTTGACATCATCGAGGCAATAAAGGCAAATGAGGCAGCGCTTATATTGCCGTAAATTGAAACCTTCCCCGGTTACTGGTCACTGGCAGCCAGAATGACAGCACAACGTGAGAAAAAAGGCCGTGTTATGCGACGCAGAGAGGGAATTCCGGTGAAAACGCCGGAACTGACCGAACGGAGGCGCATAATACGGCCTTTTTTCGGCAAGTTTCGGCAAGCCCTGACTAGTAACAGGGATACCCCATGAACGGCAACGCAAAAATAGACCTCATTGACAATGCAATGCTTCAGATGTATAATCAACGCTAAGGTATTTTCCCGAAAGGATCAAACTATGTACATTGTATTAGCCATATTCGCTTTTGGTGTGCTTGTTGCCGTTCATGAGCTTGGGCACTTTTCTGCGGCAAAACTGCTGGACGTAAAGGTCACCGAATTTGCCATCGGAATGGGGCCGAAACTACTGAAGAAGCAGGGTAAGGAGACCCTGTATTCTCTGCGGTTGCTGCCGTTTGGCGGCTTCTGCGCGATGGAGGATGAAGACCCAATAGATCCTAGGGCTTTTTCTGCAAAGAAACGCTGGCGGCGCATAGTAATACTGCTGGCAGGCGGGGTTGCAAACCTAATAGCTGCATTAATTATCATCCTGATCGTTACCTTCTCGTCAGGCGTGACAGAATATGTGGGCACGACGATTACGGATATTGCCGCTGGTTACCAATACGAGGGTGAGCAAGGCTTGATGATCGGCGACACAATAGTCTCAATCAATGGCGAACACCTTTACTACCTTGAAGATTTTTCAACATTCACTCAACTTGCCAGAAGCGGATATGCAGACCTTGTTGTCCAGCGCGGCGGCGAGACGATAACCCTTGCTGGATTTCCTCTCCGGCAGCAAGGGATTAGCATTGTGGGTATTGTCGATGGGTTTATTCCGAACCAAGGGGAGCAGCAACTGATGGTTGGCGATACTATCATTTCAATCAATGGTGAGCGTGTCAACAGTATAGATGACTTCTCATCGCTTATGGAGAAGGCCGAAGGCAGCAATGTTAATCTTGGCGTCCGACGTGACGGCGAGGCGACCGAGCTTAACAACTTTCCGCTCAGACAGCATAGTTACATGATTGACGGGCAGCTAGAAACCAGATACGGCCTATCATTTAACCAACCGAGCCTACTAAGGAGCCTGTCGTTTAACCGCATTGAAGCAAATGCAGGGGAAAGGCTGAACTATTCCTTTTACTCAACGTTCAACAATGTGCGCCTGATCCGTGTCAGCCTTGCAATGCTTTTCAGTGGGGCTGCCGGGATCCAAGATATGGGGGGCCCCGTTGCGATAGTGGATATGATGAACACCATCGGGCAGCAGGCGCCTTCCGTCGGTGATGCGATTGCCGGAATTGCTGCTTTCACGGCATTTATCGGCGTCAATTTGGCTGTTGTCAATCTTTTGCCCATCCCTGCGCTGGATGGCGGCAGAATACTTTTCATATTTATCACATGGGTAATCGAAAAAGTGCTGCGAAAGAAGCTTGACCCCAAATACGAGAACTACATAAATAGCGGAGCATTTATGCTGCTGCTGGCTCTTATGGGATTCTTCCTAGTGAATGATGTGTTTAGGATTGTAAACTCATGATGCAGCCTGCGAGCGAGGGACTTTATGGGAAGTGAATACAAGCTTGACTTTGCCGCCCATCGGGCAAGCCGCAAGCAAATCATCGTTGGAGGCGTGACAATGGGCGGCGGTGCGCCTGTCACCGTGCAATCAATGACAACAACGAAAACATCCGATGTCAGTGAGACAGCCAAGCAGATTATCAGCCTCACTGAACTCGGATGCGACATCGTGCGCGTTGCAGTTCCCGATATAGCTTCTGCTGACGCAATCCAAGAAATCAAAAAGCATGTTGCCATCCCCATAGTTGCCGACATCCACTTTGACCATAGGCTTGCACTACGCGCCGCTGAAGCAGGAGCAGACAAAATACGGATTAACCCTGGCAATATCGGCGCTGAGGACAATGTCCGCGCTGTTGCTGTGATTTGCTCGAAAAAAAACATACCTATCCGCATCGGCGTCAACGGAGGGAGCCTGAGCCGTGAGATTCTAGCCAAACATGGCGGCGTGACGCCTGAAGCATTATGCGAGAGTTCATTTGAGCATATCCGTCTCTTGAACAAATATGGTTTCGACGACATCTGCATATCGGTGAAGACCTCATCCGTGCCCTTAACAATCGCGGCTTACAGGCTTTTGCACGAACGAACGGAGTACCCCCTGCACATCGGCGTGACCGAGGCTGGTACGGAGTACATTGGGATCATTAAGTCATCTATAGGCATCGGGACATTGCTTGCTGAAGGAATTGGCGATACGATCCGCGTCTCGCTCACAGCATCACCTGAGCAGGAGGTTAGGGCAGCAATGACGATGCTTAAGTCATTGGGCTTGCGCCACGGATTCGAGCTCATCTCCTGCCCCACCTGCGGAAGGTGCAGCATGGATCTCATCCCCATCGCCAACGAGGTCGAACAGCGCCTAAACGCATTAGAGCGAGCGCAACGCCAAGATGCCTCATTCGGTCGGTTGGTGAAAGTGGCCGTGATGGGCTGCGCAGTAAACGGGCCGGGCGAAGCCTCCCGCGCTGATTATGGGATCGCCGCAGGGACAGGCAAAGGCATTATCTTCAAAAAAGGCAAGATTGTGTCAACCGCCACGATGGACAGGCTTGTGGATGCGCTATTTGCCGCGATAGGGTAGATATTTAGTTAACAATAAGGAGTTAGAAAATGACCAAGCAAAACCCAATACCAATTTACGATATGTTTCCTTTCCTCAAAGGCAACGAAAGGCTCACAGTCGACTTCAGCGGAGCGAGGGTAGACTCTGCCGTAGTCAATAAGGAAAAAGCAAACATGAGCCTCACCCTGACCCTAGCCCAGCCTACGCCGCCACTCGAACTCCGCGAGATTGAAAGCATGATCGCGCATGAGTTCGACTTGAGCTCTGTCACTATCACGCCGCTCTACTCCCGCGCCGCAGTATCATCGGCAGCAACCGGCAAAACTAACGGTTCCACAGCCAATCCCACAAAGAGTAAAAGCGCGGTTTTACTTGGCAGGCAGATAAAAGGCGAAGCGGTGCCTATGGGCGAAATTGGGCTTGAGCTTGGCAAGGCGACAATCATGGGCGAAGTGTGCGATGTTACGTCAAGGAGGATCGAAAAGCGCAATGCCTGGTTGCTCGGGTTCGACCTGACTGACTATACCGGCACGATACACGTGTCGAAATACATGATGGATGAAAACGCCGCAGGCATAGTCAAGAAGATAAAAAAAGGCATGTGGCTGAAAGTCTCCGGCAATCTGAACATGAGCCGGTATTCAGGCGATTTGGAGCTAGACCCCTCGAGCATTGCTGCCGTCGAAAACAAAGAAAAAATAGACACAGCGGAGGAAAAACGCGTCGAACTGCATCTGCACACCAAAATGTCCGCGCTTGATGCTGTGACTGATACGAAGGAAGTCATCGCCCGCGCCGCGAAATGGGGCCATCCTGCTATTGCAATCACCGACCACGGCGTCGTCCACTCGTTTCCGGAAGCCGCTGCCGCTGCCTCCGCTTGCGGAGGAAAAATCAAGGTTATCTACGGGCTTGAAGGTTATTTCATAAATGACCTAGATCACTGCAAGGCAGTGCATGGGAGCGGGGAGTTATCTGCTGTCAGCTGCCAGTTGTCGGCAGACGACGAGTGTGATTGCAAGGACGACCGGCCTTGGCCGCCAGATTCTGGCGGTTTCAGCGGCGAGTTCGTGGTGTTCGACATTGAGACAACAGGATTGTCCCCTGTTGATGATGCAATAATCGAAATCGGCGCGGTTTTGGTGACTCTCAGCATTGAAGAAGCAACAGAAGACAGCGAACCCCCGCCCCCTGACTCCCAACTCATGGCTCCCAGCCCTCAACTTGCTCTGCAAAGCAGCGTGACAGCGCGGTTTAGCACATTTGTTGACCCCGGCAGGGCTGTCCCTTATACTATAACCAATATCACCGGCATAACGGATGATGATGTCAAGGGCGCCCCGTCGGAGCGCGATGCGGTGAAAGCGTTCATTGATTTTGTGGGCGGCAGGCCTTTGGTGGCCCATAACGCTGCATTCGACATTGGTTTCATATATGAAGCATGTCAGAGGCATAGTATCCCATTTCATCCCAACTACATAGATACGCTGCCGATGTCACGGTTCCTGCTCCAGTGGCTCAAGAACCATAAGCTCGAAACCCTAGCCAAACGTTTCGCGCCCGCCAAGTACCAGCATCACAGGGCTGCCGAAGATGCCGAAGCGACCATGCATGTCTTCTGCGGATTGCTGAAAAGGCTCGCAAACGCAGGCATAACGGAGATAGCGCAGATAAATCCGCATCTGGCAAAACTGGCAGCGAACTCGCCGAAGAAAGGGCGCGGGAGAACCAAGCACATAATACTGCTGGCAAAGAACGATGCAGGGCTTAAAAACCTGTATAAGCTTATAACGAAAAGCCATCTTGATGATTTTGACAGATACCCGATAATACGCAAAAGCGTACTGGCGCAGCACAGGGAAGGGCTGATAGTAGGTTCCGCCTGCGAAGCCGGCGAAATCTTCGAAGCTGTATCTGGGCATCAAAGCGGGCTTGTGCTGAGGCAGATCGCTGAATTTTATGACTATCTGGAGATACAGCCCATCTGCAACAACATGTTCATGCTTTACGGTGACAAACCGAGGGCAGGCAGCGAGGACGATTTGCGCAACTTCAACCGCAGGATCGTCGAACTTGGGAAGTCCCTCGGCAAGCCGGTCGTCGCTACGGGTGACGTTCATTTCCTCGACCCGGAGCATGAAGTCTACCGGCATGTCCTTCTGACGTCAAAGAACTACGAAGGCGCCGGTTCAAAGCTGCCCATATACTTCAGGACAACGGATGAAATGCTGGGGGAATTCTCATATCTCGGAGAGGAAACGGCTTACGACGTCGTTGTGGGCAACACACGGCTGATTGCCGGCATGTGTGAAAACATTAGCCCGCTGCCGCCCGCAAAAACCCTTTACCCGCCATCGCTGGACCGGAGCGCAGAGGATTTGAAAGAACTGGTAAGCAGCAGGATGGCCGAGCTTTATGGCGATGCCCCCCCAGAAATTGTGACAAAACTGGTTGAGACAGAGTTAGGGGATATACTGGCGCGCGGCTACGACGTCATATACATGGCTGCCCAGAAACTTGTCGCTGAATCGCTGAAAAACGGATACTTGGTCGGGTCGCGCGGCAGCGTCGGCTCATCGGTCGTCGCGTTTCTGGCCGGCATTACTGAGGTAAACGCACTGCCTGCGCATTACAGATGCCCTAAGTGCCGGAATTCCGACTTTGAATCCGGGGCCTGCCACGGCTGCGGTGCGGACATGCCGGACGCTAACTGCCCCAAATGCGGCGAAACGTACCTAAAGGATGGTTTTAATATCCCATTTGAGACATTTCTCGGCTTCGACGGGGATAAAGTCCCGGACATTGACCTCAATTTCTCCGGCGAGTTTCAGGCACAGGCCCATAAATTCACCATAGAGCTCTTTGGGGCAGACAATGTTTATCGAGCAGGCACCATTGGCAAAGTCGCGGATAAAACCGCTTACGGATATGTGAAAAAATACCTCGAAACCATTGGCAAAACCGTCACAAAAGCCGAAGAAAACCGGCTTACGCGCGGCTGCGCGGGGGTCAAGCGCACCACAGGGCAGCATCCAGGCGGGCTGATCGTCATTCCGCAGGGCAGGCAGATAACGGATTTCTGCCCGGCGCAGCATCCTGCGGACAGCGGCGAAAAGGGCATTATAACAACGCATTTTGAGTACCACAGCATGGAAGACAACTTGATAAAAATCGACGCGCTGGGGCATGACGACCCGACGATGATAAAACTTCTCGAAGACATGACGGGCGTGGACGCCAGGGAGATAAGGCTTGATGATTCAGGCACTATGTCGATATTCAGCTCCCCCCTGGGTTTAGGCCTCCCGGACGATGACGAAATTATAGGCGCAACCGGCACAATCGGGGTTCCCGAATTCGGCACTCCGTTCACACGGCAGATGCTCTGCGACACAAAACCCAAAACCTTCGACACCCTCGTCCGGCTCTCCGGCTTCTCGCACGGGACAGACGTCTGGCTCGGCAATGCCAAGGACTTGATCCTGACGGAAAAAGCGACAGTCGATGAAACAATAAGCTGCCGTGACGATATTATGCTTTTTCTCATTTCAAAAGGCATGGACGACCGGTACGCGTTCAAGATCTCCGAAAGCGTGCGCAAAGGCCGAGGCTTGCCGGAAGGGACGGAAGCTGAAATGACCGGGCATGGCGTGCCCGGCTGGTACATCGAATCATGTAAAAAGATAAAATACCTGTTCCCAAAGGCTCACGCTGTCGCCTATGTTATGATGGCTTTCCGCATAGCTTGGTTCAAGGTGAACCGGCCCCTTGAGTTCTACAGCGCGTACTTCTACCGCCGCAGCCAAAAGGACGCTTTCGATGCCGGCTGCATGACGTTGGGTTTAGCTACAGCGCGGTCAAAAATCAGGGAGATCAAAAACAACCCCGACGCTAAAGGCAAAGACGAAGACCTGCTGACGACGCTTGAGGCGTGTTATGAGTTCTACCTGCGCGGTTTTGAATTCGCTAACCTCGACATCTATGATTCCGATCCTACGAAATTTCTAATTGTTGACGAAAAGAAGCTCCGCCCGCCTCTGATAGCGGTAAGCGGCCTGGGCGAAACCGCCGCGTTCGACGTCGCTACGAACCGGACTGACAACGAGTTCATCTCAATAGACGAGATTTCCTCCGCCTGCACAAAACTGACGAAAACAAACTTAGAGCAGCTAAAAGACCTAGGCGCACTGAGAAACCTGCCGGAATCAAGCCAGCTGTCGTTGTTTTGAGTTGTTCCCTTGAGTGAGTGTTTCGTCCTTTCCTTTTATAGAAGGATGCCGCCCATAACAGTAACATTTTCTAAAACATCGCATAATTCTTTAATAAAAAGCATTGTGTGAGTGCGAAATATAAGGTATAATGAGGGCGGTTGGCGAAAAATAATTTTATTAAACTCTCAAGGAGAATCCATAATGCCTAGAACTCGCTTAATGCTTGTTGATGACTCTTTGTTTTTCAGGACATTTCTAACTCAAAAAATCGGCAGGGAACCATCAATAGAGATAGTCGGCAGCTTCGGGGATCCTGTCGAGGCGGCCAAACACATCCAGTCGCTCCGTCCCGACGTCATTGTTGTCGATATGGAAATGCCAAAGATGCGCGGCAATGAGTTTATCCGCACCATCATGCCCAAACACCCCAAAGTAAAGGCTCTGGTAATCAGTTCGCTTTCAAGCAACGTATTTGACGCCATGCAGGCAGGCGCAATTGACTTTGTCGCGAAACCAGGCTCGCGGTCGGGCTTTGACGAAAACCAATTCATACAGGAAATCATCCAGAAAGTAAAAGTCGCAGCGGTTGCCCATACCCATACACGCGAGGATTATACAAAAGCAAGGCCGACGGCGCCGATAAAGGCCAGTGCGATGGGTCCCCCGCGCCAGACCATGTCTGGGGCGTCTTCGAAGAGCGTCATCGCTATTGGTGCGTCAACCGGCGGCACAGAAGCCATTATCGAGGTCATCAAAGCATTCCCCGCGAGCACCCCCGGAGTTGTGATCGTGCAGCATATGCCGCCTGTTTTTACGAAGATGTACGCCGAACGCTGCGATAAAATTTGCTCCATGAGCGTTAAGGAAGCGCAAAACGGCGACCGCGTTAACCGAGGAAGCATTCTTATTGCCCCGGGCGGAGATCAGCAGATGTACCTGCGAGAGGATTCCTGTGGCTATTATATCTATCTCACGCCCGGCCCAAAAGTCAGCGGTCATTGCCCGTCCGTTGATGTCCTTTTTGAGTCCGTTGCCAAAACCGCAAGCAGAAACGCGGTCGGTGTAATCCTCACCGGCATGGGTGCGGATGGCGCAAGGGGCCTCTTGGAAATGAAAAGAAGAGGCGCGCACACAATCGGGCAAGATGAAGCGTCCTGCGTCGTGTATGGCATGCCAATGGTCGCGTACAATATGGGCGGCGTCGCCGAACAGCTTGGGCTAGGCGATATTGGCGATGCCGTGCTGCGCAGGTTTAGTAAATGAATGAATCCTTAGATATAGCTCAAGGAAAAGAAGTTGAGCAACCCAGCCCAGTTCCGGCGGAAGAAAATGCGCAGCAGGATTTGCCCCCGGCGGCAGAAACCGGACTGCCAGTTTCAGACACAGCGGCAGAAACCGAACTGCCAGTTTCAGCCACAGCAGCAGGAACCGGACTGCCAGTTTCAGCCCCGGCAGCAGGAACCAGACCGCCAGTTTCAGCCCCGGCAGCAGGAACCGAACCGCAAGCTTCGCCCCCGGCAGCAGGAACCGAATCGCCAGTTTCAACCTCGGCGGCAGGAACCGCGCCACCGAGCGCGACTCCGGCGGAGAAACCCGGTCAGCCAGGTAAATCCCCAGCGAAACAAGGACTGATTTCAAGGCTCATATTCAAGCTGCCTCTTGGCGTATTAGTAGCTGTGTGCGTTTTGCCGGCTGTGTTGATTGCTTTGTTCTATATACTGCTCCCAAATACAGACGCTATGGGTTGGGTATCGATATATGTCTCTGCTCCGGTTCGTGGTTTTATGGGCATGTTGACCTCGGTATACCCATTCTCAGTAACAGAGGTGTTGCTGACCGCAGCCATCATCTGGCTGGTGTTCTATCTTGTCAAGACAGTGATGGTGACCGTGCGCAGGCGCAAGAAACTGAGGATACTATCTAAGCGTTTTCTATTGGTTGCAGTATTGGCTCTTTACGTCTGGAGCGCATTTTGCTGGCTGTGGAGCAGCGGATATCATGCGCCCGGCTTCGCCGAAAGAAATGGCTTTGCCCGCAGCGGAGTGTCGATTGAGGATCTTAAGGAAGTGACTAAGCACTTTGCCGATAGGGCGAATGAGCTGGCGCCACTGGTAGCAAGGGATTCAAGCGGCAGTTTCGACGAGAGTCGTAGTGAGCTGTTTGCCACATCAACGGGAATATTTGAAAACATCGCCGCTGAATTTTCCTGCCTTAACGGCAGCTTGTACAGGGCAAAGCCGATGATGTTTTCATGGCTCATGAGCCGTACCGGGTATTCTGGCATGTACTTCGCGCTCACAGGGGAGGCGAACATAAACAATATGACGCCAGGAGCCTTTCTGCCTGTGACGCTGGCACATGAACATGTTCACCAACTGGGAGTTTTTGCCGAAGACGAGGCAAACTTCGTAGGTATTCTGGCAAGCATCAAATCTGACAACGCAGTTTTTGCATACTCAGGTTATCTGCTGGGTTTAAACCATCTGCTAAATGCCCTTTCTAGCTCTGATGTTAATGCGTGGCATGAGATAGCTGAATCCCTGACATATGAAGTGTGGCGCGACCGGAGGGACAGCTCTGATTTTTGGCTTTCCCAAAGGACGGTGGATACAGACATTTGGTTCATTGATACCACACTGACATCATTGACAGGAGCAGTTCGAGAAACTGTGGACGCTGCTTACGACAGCTTCCTCAAATCCCAAAACCAAGAATTAGGCTTGCAATCCTACGGAGCGTGCGTAGACTTGCTAGTGGAATACTTTAGTTAGGTGAAACCGCAGCGCCAATCGCCGTTGCAAACACAGCATTATCGGGGATAATGAAGTTAAGCCCAGTCAACTCCGTAAACTGCGAAAAGACCCGCCCTGCCTGCGGGAACGTCGCAAGCGTCCCAGTGAGGACAACATCTCGGATTTTCTCGTTTCGCAATGCAAAAACCGCGAGCATCCCCACAGTTTCGAACACCATGTTTATTATTCCTAGCGCGAGGTCTGATTCCGAAGCCGTGCTCCTGATTTTACCGAAATTTGCGGCAGTCAGATCAGACGGCAGCGATGGAATCTCGCAGCCGGTTATGTCTCTCACCATCAAATCAATATTTTCCAACTTGCCATTTTCCGCAAGCGCCAGTATAGCGTCAACATCGCTTTTCCCCAGCATTTGTGATGCCAGCCCCAGTATTGTCCCGCCCCCTACCCCGGAGCCGCCTATCCGATTAATCTCGTTCTTGCTGGCTTTTACGAATGCCGTTCCTGTTCCCATGCTGACAACAAGAGCTTCGTCCAGCCCAGACAACCGGAGCGCACCTTGCCCTATCGCCAGGAACTCATTGATCTTACGCGTCTGGATGCCATAAATAGGCTCATCTCCGATGAATGAGGCGCCGACACCTGTTAGTACTACGTTTGACACATCCGAGAGGTTTGCGTGGCGCTCACACAGAAAGTTCCCTATCGCGCCAAACAAAGCAGTCATCTGATCACCAGCCCTGACTTGTATAGCCCCAATCATTTCCCCGTTACGCAGCCCAACAATCTTTGTAGTAGACCCTCCCACATCAATTCCTAGGATAATACTCATTTTGCATGCCCCCCAATAACTAATATACTATTAAACCTAATTCCAATTTTTCACACCCCTTGCGGGTTCATCCAGCGCCAATGAAAGGAGAGGTATTAATGAGACTCTTTATGAGCGCAATACCGTTGTTTGATGCCGACATGGCTGTACATGCATATCGCATGATGACGCATGACGGCGATAAGTTGCTCGGTTCAGCTGAGGATTTCCGGATGCTTGGAGGAGAGCTGCTTGCGCCTGCTCTCGAGTTTGTCCAGAAGGTCGGCACAGAACCGTTTGCTGGACAAAACGACTTCTTTGTCGATATCGGCAAATACCAACTCCTAATGGGCATGCCCATTAATATGAGAATTCCTTCCGAAAAGCTGGTTTGCGTAATAAATAAGGATACCTTGGACGATAATGCAGCTCACACAAAGCTCTTAATTCTCAAACGCAAAGGCTATCGTCTCGCTATCGAAGGGTTCCCGAGAATAATAAGCACGGAAACGGCTATAAAAGTTTTTGACTATTTTCTGCTCGACTGTACCACTCCAGAGTTTTCAACAGATTTCAGGGATATTCGGCCGCATATATTCAAGACAAAGCTGGTCATAACCGGCATACCTGATATGGATAGCTTTAATAGATATGCTGGTGCGCGCGGAGTCTTGCTTTCTGGTGATTTTTACAGTCAGCCGATAACAAAAGGCGTTTCAGAAGTCTCCCCACTGAAAATAAATGCCTTGAATCTTCTTAGGCAGATAAATGATGAGGCCTTTGAAATCGGCACCGCAGCGGATACTATCGAACGTGACCCGGCATTGTCCATATCCCTGCTTCGCTTTATCAATGCGATGAGCCCCAACCGCAGCAGGAAAATCAGCTCGATCCGCAACGCAGTGGCAATACTTGGGCAAAAAGAAGTAAAAAGATGGGCTACAGTCGCGATATCCATAAGCCTTGGAATGGACAGGCCAAACGAACTCACAAGGCTGTCGCTGATACGCGCAAAATTTGCCGAAAACCTCGCGCCCGCTTTTGAAATGGGCGTCAAATCAGGCACCTTGTTCATATCAGGCCTGTTTTCGCTGCTTGACGTAATACTGCAAAGGCCTATGCGCGAGGCAATCGAAGAAGTGGCCGCAGACGATGAGATAATAGATGCCCTTGTCAACAAGAAAGGCAGCATCCACGAAGTGCTGTCGCTGATTTTTTCATACGACCGGGCTGACTGGCACAACGCCTCGATCATCATGGTGCGGAACGGCATAGATATCGAGGTCTTGACGAAGGCTTTCCTGGATTCCCTGTTCTGGTACAGGCAGATCCTCGATACGATCGACGAGGGCCATGAAGACGATGACGACGATGCCGGGGATGCCGGGGAGCAATAGGGGCAAATCGGTTACAGGCCGGATATAAGCAGGCAAAGCAGGGATAAGTGTCCCTTTTCGGGCGGTTTTGGCGTCCTTGCCAAAAATACCCGCGCTCCGTATCCTGCTGCGCTCACCGGGATCACATTATCCCTGCTTCTGATAACGGGTCCGGCCAGCAACCCAAATTGGAGCAATAGGGGCGAAGAGATGAGGGTCATGGCAATAGACTACGGCGACGCGCGCACGGGGATCGCCGTTTCGGACGCGTCCGCCACGCTTGCCGGGGACGCATGGGCGCTGCATGAAAAGAGCCAGGAAGCGGTCGCAAGGGCGGTCGCCTCCGAGGCTGTCGCGCGCGGGGTCGGCACGATCGTCGTGGGCTACCCACGGAACATGGACGGGACCGCCGGCCCGAGGGCGGAAAAGAGCGAGCGGCTGGCCGGGCTCCTGCGCTCCGAGCTCGGGGGCACGGGGCCTGCGACTGCCGGGCGCGGCGGCACGGGGCCTGATCCTGCCGGGTGCGGCGGTTTGGGGCCTAATCCTGCCGGGCGCGATATTGAAATAAAGCTGTGGGACGAGCGTTTGACGACGATGAGCGCGCACCGCATACTCTCCGGCGCGGGCCGGAATGGCAAGAAGCGGAAGGAAAGGGTCGACGCCGTGGCCGCGTCGCTGATTTTAGAGGGGTACCTAAACTCGTTGTAGTTAAGACATAAGCAGGGATAATCGTCCCTTGACCCCTGCTTCTGACAACGGATCCGGCCAGCAACTGCAGTCATTTGCAATTCTATATATTCCACATATAATATAGTTCGCGGAGGGGCGCTGCCATGCCTGAAAATTTTTTCAACACGCAGGAAATGATCGACGAGTATCTGAGTATCTATCAGGCCGACAACGGCCTGACGGACGAGGAGATGGAAATCCGGAGGGGCCCCGAGCACATACGCCGCATCCTCCCGGCCTATCTGCTCGGCGACTTCAAGCATTACGAGCGGTTCGTGGGCTTTGCCGTCGATGAGCTGTCCCGCCTGTTCGAGGGGGGGATAGAGCCGAAAAAGATGGCGCAGATGCGCGAATACGATTTCGAGTACCTCGCGGGACAGGAGCTCCGGGGGGCGCACCGCGTCGTTTTCAGCCTTTCGGGGAAAGGCGGCGCGTTGCTGCCGATCGCGGGCAGGTTCGCCGGGAAAGAGTTCAAGCGGATGAACGGGAAGGCGTTCGACAGCGTCTGCGAGTTCATCAACACCCTCTGCGGCTCATACGCGTCGATGATGAGCGACGAGAACGTCATGCTCGAAGTCATGCCGCCCGCCGCCATCACAAGGCAGACGTTCCTCAGCACCGGGATCCTGTACGTGCTTCCGGTAGAGGCCGGCGGGGCCGCGATAGACATGGTTTTCTCGTTCGACTCCGACGTCGCCTATAAGCGCGCCGCGAAGGACAGGGCCGGCGCCGCGAACATACTCATCGTGGACGATTCCGTGGTGCTGAGGGGCAGCATGAGGAAGATACTCGAAAGCGCGGGGCATAATGTCGTCGGCGAGGCGGTCGACGGGAACGACGCTGTGGAGAGGTACCTGAGCACGAGGCCCGATATCACGACCATGGACGTCACGATGCCGAACAAGGGTGGGCTGGAGGCCCTGAAGGAGATCATCGGCCATGACCCGGACGCGCTCGTCCTCATGGTTTCCGCCACGGCGCAGAAGGCCACGGTCGCCGAGGCGCTCATAAATGGGGCTTATGGTTTTTTGCGGAAACCGCTTTCCGCCGACAACGTCCTGCAGACGATATCCGAAGCTTTGATGTTCAGGTAGGTGGCTGCTGCGGCCCGCGCGCCGCAAATGCTGAATGCTGAATTTGCGAATGCTAAATGCTGAATGCCGAATAGCGGCATCAGCGCCAGGGGTGGCTATTATGCAGAAAAACGCCTATTTCCGGCTCAGCCTCCAATACGGCGGGCTTTTTATGGTCTTGTACCCGCCGTCGGGCGACGGCCTGCCTTTGGAGCTTGGGGAGGTCCAGAAATACCTGAAAAAAAACCAGATCAAACTCTTGGACCCGGCGGAGCTTTCCGCCGCGCTTGGCAATCAGACGGTAAAAACGGAGATAATGCTCAGCGAGTCCCCGATCCCCCATGTCAGGGAGTCGCTCCTGGTCTCCGCCTCCAAAGACAAAATGTCGGCCACTGCGAGGTTTTTCGCAGGCACGGAGAAGGGCGCCCTGCTGGACAAGGACGATATTCTGGGGTCTATCAGGAGCGTCGGCATCATCCATGGGGTCGACGAGGCGGAAATAGACAGTTGGCTCGAAAACAGGCAGTACTGCACGGATATCCCGGTCGCGGCGGGGACCCCCCCGGAAAAAAGCACGGACGCGGTCATAGACTACATGTTCGAGGTCGAGAAAAAGTTCCGGGCGACGGTCGAGCCTGACGGGGCCGTCAATTTCCATGAGCTCAATCTTTTCAACAACATCGCCTCCGGCGACGTGCTTGCCGTTTTGACGCCCGCCTACCGGGGCGAGCCCGGCATGAACGTGCTCGGCATGTCCCTGGCTTCCAGGAGCCCCGCCAACAAGGCACTGAAATACGGCAAAAACGTGGGCATCTCGGACGACGGCTGCACGCTGACGGCAATCGTGAGCGGATTTGTGGAGCTTGATTCCGACAGGGTCATTGTGGAGAACGTATACGCGATCAAAGGCGACGTCGGCCCGGCAACAGGCGACATCGTTTTTGACGGGATCGTCAGGGTGTCGGGCGACATCCTTGCCGGATATTCCGTAAAGGCGACGTCGGACGTCGTCATCGAAGGGGTCGTCGAGAGCACCCATGTGACGGCCGGGGGCAACATCGTGATCGCCAACGGCGTGCACGGCGGCGCGAAAGCCTTCATCTCGGCCGGCGGCGACATCATATGCAAATTCATCCAAGAGGCCGTGGTGCACGCGGACGGCAGCATCATTACAGGAAGCATCCTATACAGCAACGTCACGTCGAGGGACTGCATAGAGGTTTTGTCCGGCAAGGGGCTCGTCAAGGGCGGCGAGCTGCGCGCCAGGAACCGGCTCGCCCTGAGGACCGTCGGGACGATGCGCACGGGCTCGAACACGCAGCTCGAGGTCGGCGTCGGCCCCGACGAGACGGAGCGGTTCGCTGCGATGGAAGAGGAGCTTGCCTGGAAGCGCGCGGAGCAGACCAAGGCCCGCCAAGGGCTGAGCTTCCTCCAGAGGAAAATCAGCCAGGGGGCCGCGCTGACCTCGGATCAGGAAAAACTGATGAAGGTCCTCCCCCACAAGCTTGATATCCTGGACAGCGAGATCGGCAAGATGTACCAGAGGTACTCGGAGATGAAAGAGAGCCTCATGAAGAGCGACGCCGGGAAGATCGTGATCGAGGACACCATCTATGACGGCGCGAAGATAATCATCTCCGGCATTTCGTACTATGTGCGCGAGGATCTGGTGCAGTGCCGGTTTTCCAAGAAGGACATGGCGATCAAGGTCGAGTCGCTGGACAGTTAGCGCGGGGCGCGGGCGCGGGGCGGTTCCGGCGTTCACGCTTATAGGCCAAAGCTGAACGGGGGGCGGAATATGCCTCCCTCCGTTATTATCGCCGTTATTAGCGAGCTGTCAGTCACGTCGAACGAGGGGTTGTAGCATTCCACGCCCCCAGGGGCGGACGGCTTTTCGAAATACAGCTCCTTGATCTCCTCCGGCGGGCGCAGCTCGATCTCTATGTCCGCGCCCGTCGCGCAGCCGGGGTCTATGGTCGACGAGGGGCAGAACACGTAGAACGGTATGCCGTAGTGCTTCGCGAGTATCGCCGCGCCGCTCGTGCCGATCTTGTTTGCCGCGTCGCCGTTGCGCGCCACGCGGTCGCACCCGGCGAACACCGCGCCTACCTTCCCCTCCTTC
>Ga0099364_10006285_pt1 | contig 17348 bp, 9 predicted proteins | sample TergutTh196P3_FD_73070 | JGI IMG/M metagenome (GOLD analysis project Ga0099364, IMG submission 73070) | Microcerotermes parvus P3 segment gut microbial communities from Pointe-Noire, Republic of the Congo - Th196 P3 | ecosystem: Host-associated > Arthropoda: Insects > Digestive system > Gut ... | reverse complement strand
GAGATGTTCGCTTTCATTGGCATATCCGGCAACCTGTGCCCAAAGAGCCGCTGTTCGCGGAGCGGTTTGATTCGGCAGAATCCCATCGGCAGCATCCGCCGCAGCCTGGGCCTGGAAAAACCTTCCTTCCTGAGCAAGTGCTTCGAAGCGTTCCAAAATTTGTTTGACTTTTTCTTCTTTCCGTTCGAACAGCATCACAGCCTGAATCATGCTTGCACGTTCCGCCTCGGCGGCATCCCGTTCAATACGTCGCTGGGCGGCAATCTGCGATTCCCGGTGTGCCGTTCTCATTTTGGTTTCGAGCCGGTCAATCAATTTGTTCCGCTCCACTGGCGGAAGTTGTGCCTGCATCAATTCCGCCTTCATCAGCTTTAGATTCTGTAATGCAAGGTCCGGCTGCGTCGCCATGAGTTTGTCCGCTTCGCTGATCGCAACATTAACGGTGTTCGTAAGCGAGTTGACCCGAATCGAAGTACTCTGGACATGTGTATCAACCGTCGTTCGTGGAGCAACTTGCTGAGCATCGGCGGCTCGAGCGAGGATGTCGTTCACGCCGTCATTGTCGGAACCGAGACGCTGGGCGGCGTTTTGCGCAATTCTTTGTGCGGCGTCCACTTGCCCAAACCCCAAAGCCTGTTCGGCAACGGCAAGAATGGAGGCTTCCGTCTCATTGAGGTGAAACTTCAATGTTTCCAAAGCGGTTCGACCAGCCAAAGGCAACATCGCGCCGTCATTTGCCGACGCATCTTTCGCGACCCTAACCAGGTATTGATTCGATTCATCCGAAGGAGCCGCCTGTATGTTCCATGACAACTCTTGCTGATCCCCATCGGTGTCGGTCGCGGTGAGCGTAACCACTGCCCGATTCAAGGCTGTACTTGCTTTTCCAATGAGAATCGTTTCACGGTCGCCCCGAATCGGCGGGATGTTCGACGGATAAACCGTCCAGCCCACCGGGAGCTTTTGCGATTGAGCGTCCGGCCAGAGAACCGCCGCTTCGACGGACTCGGCCAACAGCGTTCCGGTAATTTGTCCCAAATTCGCAAATTGTGCATTCAAGGGCAATTGATTGGTAATGTCGGTGGGAGTGACCAAAACACCGCCGGTTTGATGGGCAAGTGCTCCAACGATTCCCATATCCGAGGTGACACCGAGCGGACAAGCGGTGAAGGAAATTTTTTCCGCAACCAATTGATCGACCATACCTTGAAATTTTTCCGACGAAATCGGCCTCCCCGCGCTGCGACCGCTACCGAGGTAAATAACGGTTCGTTTGGCGTTGGAGTCTCCCTGGTGTGCGAAGGTGGAAATGACATTCCGTATTCCGTTTTCGAGATCGGTCGCCCCGAGCGGGATCCGCTGGTCTTCCAGAGCGGAAATCGCGTCAAGCAACTCGGCACTCTGCGAATCAACGAATTCAGCGGTGAATGCCTCCGTTTTCACGTCAATCGCCAAGAGTTGTACCTTTGTCCCCACCGGCAGGGCCGCAACCGTTTCTCTAAGCGTATCGAACTGATCCTCACGAGCCTGACCAACCTGACTGGCGGAGGTGTCGAAGAGAAAAACGACTTCATTCTCGGCAATCGAGACGGTTGGCGGAGCTTGCAACCCGAACTCGAAATAATTCGCTCCATCGCTATGGGTATAGGTTTCCATCGTGGAAACCTGCGTCTGCGCCGCGAGAAGCGACGGGATCAGAAACGCCGCCGCAAGTGCCAGTGCGGACATGGTTGGGGTAAGGTGTTTTTTCATTTTTCACTCCAAATTGAGAAATTTCAAACTTCGATCGGTTCCGGCAAAACGGCAATAGAAACCACAAACAGACGACGGACTTTCTGACCGTGTTCTCGAAATCAAGGCAACACTGCTTTTAAATATACAACACAAAATTCTCCCAAGTTCCATTTTTTGCGTAATTTTTACGGGAAATTCGAGAGAAATTAATATTCTCAGATCGGTAAAATTCTATCAATTTTTTTCGATCCGGGCAATCGGCAAAGGATTTTGATTAAAAAAAACAGGAAATTTCGGAAAGAAAAAACGATTATAGGGAATAAATGCAAAATGACAAATGAACTTTTCACTTCTCATTTGTTCAACGCTTCCAGCACCCGGTCGGTGATTGCCTGAATGAGGGCTTCCTGGGACGCATCCGCGCCAATCGAACACGCTTTTTCTTCGCCTCGCTGGAAAGTCGGCGGCTGAAACGCCCGGTGTCCGACGCCGGTTTCTTTCCAGCTTTCCCGAAACACGTCGTTGGCACAAAGTTCGCAATTCGCAAGGTCCACTCGCGGGTCTTTATAATTCCAGTTCGTTTTCAGCGTCAATAAATCTTCCGCCTCTTGTTTATTAAAATACTCGACTTTGCCAAGATCGCGGGAAATCAAGAGGATTCGGCAATAGGCGTCCAGAAGTTCCGTAAGCCAGTACGCCCGTTCCACCGTTGGCCCGACACTGACCGTACCGTGATTCGCTTGGACGATAATGTCGGATTTGTGAATAAACGGCAAAACCGCATTCGCAAAATCCTGACCACCGGGAATCATGTACGGGGCAATCGGGACATCTCCCATAAAAATATCGACTTCCGGCAAAACGCATTGCGGGATCGCTTCCCGCGCAATGCCGAACGCCGTTGCATGCGGCGGATGGCAGTGAACGACCGATTTGACCTCTGGCCGTTCCTTCATAATCGTTAAATGCAGTTTAATTTCACTGCTCATGGGACGGTGCCCGGCGATTTGTTTTCCTTCCATGTTGACCACGCAAAGATCGTCCGGCTTCATAAACCCCTTACAAATCTGCGTCGGCGTACAAACGACCCGGTCTTCGTCCATGCGATAGCTGATATTCCCGTCATTGGCGGCGGCAAAACCTTTGTTATAGATCCGGCGACCAATATCACAGATTTGTTCCTTGATTTGATGAATGTTAATCATAGCAAATGAAAAATGAAAAATGAAAAATCTATGCGTTATTCCCCGTGTCTTCTAAGACGACCGTATCGAGGATTGCGGCGACGTAGGCGTCGATGGGGACAGGGGTCGGGTAAAATGGCATCGATGCCTCGCTCCCCTCGCTAAAGGCGATCCATTCGCCGATTCCGGCACCGAGTTGATCGTAAACGACCAACTCTTCGGTCTCTGGGTTGATTTCTTCTCGGTCTAACCGGTCTAAATCGGCGAGCGACATCGGCACGATGATTTTCCACTGCGCACCTTTAACCGCCGGGTGAAACCGGGAAAGAGTCACCGAACCTAAAGTAACCCCGATTCGCATGGTGTAAAAATTCGAATTTTTTCAGAAAACACAACTCCTCCTCTATCATCGGGTATTTCTGCGATTTTATTGAATAATTATCGCCGACGGGATGAAACGGATAACGGCGCACAAAAACAGTGGCCGATAGTCCACTGTTCTTTTGGCATTTTACGGTTGACTATTTTCGAAATGGACCCGACGAAACATTATTTTCACCTCAGTCATTCAAGTTCGGTTTTGAGTCCAATTTGTGAACCGTCAGTCGATGCCATCAAAAGTTGCAGGAGAGTTCCATGTCCATGTTTTAAGAAAATACGACTTGAAGCTGTCTCGTCAAAGCGGAGTTGCCCCATCAAAAATCGAGCCGGAAATACTCTGCAGATTACGCAGAGTAACGCGGGGGATCAAAAAAGCGACAGGGTACTCAAAGTGGGCAAACTCGCCAAGAGGAAAAAACAAAAGACAACTCCCTGTCTTGCCGATCTCGCCCAATCGTGCAAGTGGTTTTGTATGCCCCTGTGTTTTCACGTCTCCATTATCGCTTCGATCACTCTGTCCACCGTAGCGGAAACCTCCTCAAAATCGCCGCTGAGCAGATGTTCCGCCATGGCGGTCAAATGTTCTTTGGTTGTGCGGGACCATGCTTTTTGCCTTAATTCGGCGATTGCATTCTTAGCGGTTTTTTTATCAAAGTTCTCACACGCTTCTTTAATAGAAAGCAGTTTTTCATGCAAGTACGCCTGATCTTCATCCGTTGTTTCGTCAGACTCTTCTTTTTGTAACGTCAGTTTTTCGATGACCGCACACAACCCCTCCAGAAAAACCGGGGTTTCGGCTGATATTGTGGCAATGTCGTTTTCCCGGCCCGCCTGTTCCAGTTTTCCGGCAAGTGCGGAGAGTTCCGGCTCTCCAACGTAGGCCAGCGCACTTTTCATCCCATGAACATGAATGGTGTAGGTTCGTATGTCCTCATTGCTGTAAGCATTGCGTTTTTCATGGATTGCGTTCAACATTTCGACAACCTGATGAGCATCCCGTAAAAAGGGCTCGATTAATTGTAAATTCACGGAGGATTGCACCGTTTCGTTTGCAGTATGCCCAGGCTTGTTCTTTTGCAAATTGACGGCCTTAAATATACCGGATGAAAGTTTCTTTTTGACGTATTTTTTCAGCACGGCGTTCAATAGACGTACATCGATGGGTTTGGGAACAAAATCATCGAAGCCGTTGGCAAGGAAAATATCGGATTGTCCGGAAACCACATTGGCGGTCAGTGCGACGATGGGTTCCGTATACCCCAAACTGCGTATGATTTTTGTTGCTTCAATGCCGTCCATTTTCGGCATCATGTGGTCCATAAAGATCACATCGTACACATTTCCTTCCTTGATTTTGTCAATTGCCGCATAACCGCTTGTGACGGTGTCAATCGACAAACCATAAGGGGTCAGCAGGCCAGTGGCCACGTACAAATTCGACTCCACGTCGTCCACGACCAGAACGCTGCCGTCGGGCATTTTTTCGAAGACGACTTGGGCCCTTTTGATTTGTTTGATACCGTTTGTGCGAAAATTTTGCAGATTTTCCACCAGTTCCCGCCCCAAGACGGTTGGACCGACTTTTCTTTGAGGTACCTGTGCGGTGAATATCGAACCTTTATTCAATTCGCTCACAACGGAAATGTCCCCGCTCATCAGACGCAGCAAATTCCGCGTGATGTTCATGCCTAATCCTGTTCCCTCGGTGGCGCGATTCGCTTCCATGTTAAACCGGGTGTATTCGTCGAACAATTTTTCGATCTGTTCTTCAGTCATCCCCAAACCGGTGTCCCGGACTTCAAAGAATAACACAACATCATCTTCCTGTTTTGCCTCAATAAAAACCGAAAGTTCCACTGTACCTTTGGTGGTGTATTTGATCGCGTTGGAAAGCAAATTATTCAAAACCTGTTTGATACGCAGTTCGTCGCCGAACAGAGTGGCCGGAATGTTTTCATTCACCGAAAGTTTGAATTCAATCGGTTTACTGCCGATTCGCATCATATTAAGAGTTACAACATCGTTGATCAAACTTGCAACATCGTATTTGGCGGGTGTCAGCTCCAATTTGCCCGCCTCGATTTTCGATAAATCCAACACGTCATTGATAATCCCAAGCAACAAGCTGCCCGCACTATAAATTTTGTCGAGTGCCTCCTTCGTTTCCAGCGTAAGCGATTCGTCCCGTAATTGAATTTCCGTAATTCCTAAAATTGCATTCATGGGTGTCCGAATTTCATGACTCATTTTGCTGAGGAATTCGCTTTTGGCCTTGCTGCCGGCTTCCGCCTGTTCAAGTGCCGCTTCCAGTGTTTTTTCCAGCCGCATTTTTTCGGTGACATCGCGTGATACACCTACAAGTCCGACGACAGTGCTACCTTGCAAAAGCGGTGCTTTGGTGGTTTCAAGATACCGTGTTTCGCCGTCAAACGAGGGTACCCAATCGTTATCGACCACCCGTGGCTCACCGGCGAAGACTTTTTTATCTGCAGCAGTCAGTTTTTCCGTGACCGCATCAGGAAAGCCGAGTTCGTGATCGCCTTTCCCAATCATACTGTCCACATTAACGTTTAGGTAGTTGATACAGGCAGTATTGATCAGCGTGTATCTAAAATCTAAATCTTTACAGAACACAATATCGGGAATTGAGTCGATGATCGTTTGCAGCGTGGTTTTTTGAAGCATCAGTTCATTGCCAGCCGCATTGGCCTGTTCAAGTGCCGATTCCAACTGAGCGGACATTTCTTTAATGTCCGTTAAATCAACACGATGCTGGATGTGAACCTTTTGCCCGTCGTGCCAGTCGATATACCGGTCGGTATTTCGATAATAGCGTTTTGTTAATGTGTTGTGTTCTTCCCAGACCACCACCTTGTCCGGGTCGTTGTCCAGTTGATGGCACGGGCACCACTGGCACCTTTTCTCAATGTCAGCGTGAAACACTTTGAAGCACTGCTGCCCGATCACTTCATCTCCAACTCCGAAATGTCGCTTCAGAGAATCGTTGGCAAACAATATTTTACCGGTATCCTTATCAGAAACGTAAATCATCCCATCGGAGTTGCTGAGCACATTGGCCATAACATCGATGGTTCTTCGCGACTCGGTCACAGCCTCATTCAAGGCTTCTGTTATCTTTTTCGCTTCGGTGATATCCATCAATGCACCGGCGATACGCAGCGCGTTTCCGCGCTCGTCGCGGGAGGTGCCGCCGTAAGCGCGAAAGTATCCGTATTCGCCGTTTTTCTTGAGGAGCCGATATTCTCTGTCGTAAAGAGTTTTGCCGGTTTTGTCAAGCAAATGTTTCACGGCATGGTCAAGAGTGGTCTCTTTATCTTCAGGATGTAGCCGATCACTCCAACTGCCGAGCACATTGGGGAAATCAGACTCGTCTGTGAACCCCAGCATGTGTCTGAATTCGTCCGACCAGAGAAAGGTGTTGGTTGGGTTGGTCAGATCATCGCCTGCGACCTCCATTTCCCATAAACCGATTTTCGTGGCTTGAACCACCAGATTTAATTTGGTTAGCTGAAGTTCGTTGAGTTCGCGTGCATGAACAAGTTCCCGCTCCCGTTCAAGAATCTCGGTGATGTCAAAAACATAAGCGACGATGGCAAAACTTTCTTCATAAGGTATTTTTTTGAGTTCTATATCCAGGCTTCGCCTTTCACCGCGCAAGATGAGTTCCGTTTCAAACCTGACAAATCCTTCTTGGGCCGCAACCTGGAACAGTTCCGCCATCGGACGTGAAGCCCGGCCATCCGACTGGAATTCCGGGACACTTTCAACGAGACGTTTCGCAAATCCGGCGATCATTTCCTCTTTCGTCTCAAATCCGATTAACTGTACGGCAACGGGATTGCAGTCAATGATTTCAAATTTGCTGTTAAACAGGATATTGATATGAGGGTTTGCCTCAAACATGGCGGACATGGTTTGTTGTGCCGATTTGAGAGCCTGGTTTGCGTTCTCAGCCTCTTGAAGAGCGGATTCCAATCCTTTTTGGAGTTGAAGCGTTTGTGTGATGTCGTCAACACTTCCCACCACTCCGGTGACATGACCGCTTTTATCGTGGATGGGAGAAGTGCGTGCATGGAACATTTTTCCATCGATATCGGAAATCCAGTCCTGTGATCCTTCGGCAAAGGTTTTCCGTACATTTTCGATGATGTCCAGATGCCGGTTTTTACTCAGGGCAACTTCGATGTGTTTTCCCTCGATAAAGTCTGGTGTAACACCGATTTCTTTCAGGTACAAACCATCGAAGAGCGTAACAACCCCCTCGGAATCCACACACCAGATCACTCCCGAATAGTTTGCGATAACAGCCTTGAGCTTTGCGACAGCGGCGTCAACTTCCCGCATCATCTGCTTCTGTTCCCGCAAATCTCTGGTATAAGACGCAAGGAGGTGTTCCCCTTTGTAATCCACGCGAACCAACGTAACTTCCGCAGGAAGAGGAGTGCCGTCAAACGTCTGGCACATCCATTCGATACGCAAGTACCCTTCTTCAAACGCTTTTTGAAGAATTTCAATGCTTTTTTCCTTCGACGGGCTCCCATCGGGCTGATATTCCGGAAAACACTTGTAAAAGTTTTTCACATATTCCTGTTTGCTAGGCGCATTAAAAAGCCGGAGCGTTTCCTGATTGCAGTCGATGATATTGATGTTTTTATCCCAGAATTGTGCGCCGAGAGGAGTCGTGTCAAGCATGATCCGCGTGCGTTCATCAGCCTCTTGGATATTTTCCATACGGGCAACTCGTTCGCGGGCGATCAGGTTTTCTTCATGTTCCCTCTTCGCGTCTTCCGTCGTTTTGACGATACAGTTGGTCGGAATATTGACGCCAAGAGCGATCTTCCTTGCCATGTTGTAGCACGTCTCGGAACCACAGGCACTGCAATCGACATGCTGTTTCTCAAAATCAATTTTCCCCAGCAGTTCAAAGGCACCCTCGATCTCTTTCTCGGTGACAGTGGGACATGCCCCTTCAATTTTGCGGTATTTTCGCGTAAAGTGCGAACGGTCAAACTTTTTATCATAAATCTGATACAAAGCCTCAAAGTGTTTTTGCCTGCTTTCTTCCGTTGCCGCGTTCCGTTTTTGATTCATCACGGCATCAATGTCAAAGATGTTACACCTGTACGCAACCGCAGACCCGATGTTGCAGCCTTCGGTGCAACTCAACACGTCAAAAATCTCCGGTAACCGCTCCATCGGCGTTTCGGCGTAAATGTTTAATTTGTTGTACACTTCGGGACCTTCCGCTTTGGAAATGTTAATCTTTCTCCCGAGGTGATATTCAATGTTCTCCTTCAAGCCGCCCGGCAGGGGAAAAAGAGCCCCGAGCCCGCTTTCATCGTGGTCGAATCCCGTTTCTTCCAGCGGCAGTTCCACGTTGTTTTTCTCCAGATAGTCCTGCAGCTTTTCAAAAGTGATGTTGTACTCTATCAGCTGCGTGTCGGCAAATTCAGCCGATTTGGCAATGCACGGGGACACGGCGGCAATTTTGTCCGTTATCCCTTCATAATGTTTCATAAAAATGGCGGCACATGCCATCGGGCTGTGGATGGGTGCCAGATTGTCCAGAAGATCATGCCGGTAGGTTTCACAATATAAAACGATAGCCGGGCACGGTTGGGTGATCAAAGGAACGGAGTCATTTTCTTCGAGATGCCTGACATGGGCCCAGATGCAGATGTCCGCTCCCAGCGACGCATCATAGATCTTCCTGACACCCTTGTTTTTAAGATAAGTGAACAATCTTCGATATTCAGGAATGTTCGTTTGAAGAGAAGGAGCGGCAATCAGCGACAGGGGAACACCCGCGGCAAGGTCTGCAAAAAAACGTTCCGTATCGTCCATATATTCTCTCGCTCCATGCTTACACGCGGCAATACACCAACCACAACCAATACATTTCGTGTGGTCCGTTTTAACCTTGACGTTTCCGGCTTCGTCCTGATAGGTCACGTTGGCTATTTCCATTGGGCATTCCCGGATACACCGGTTGCAGCCGACGCATAAATCAAGTTTTGTTTTAATCAATTCGATCATGGTTACTCAAATTGTAAATTTTTTAAGGGCGCAGGGCATTAGGAAGGGAAAAAACGATTGATTCCGACGTTCTCTCAATTTCCTGGTCCCCATCCCCGATGTCCTGAAATTTATTTTATCGTTTTGAATTGATCTCTTACCTCATAAAAGACTTCCGCGATGGAAGGGTCGAATTGCTTTCCGGCACTTTCCATGATGATTTTTACGGCCTCTTCATGCGTAAACGGTTTTTTATAGGGTCTTTCGGAGATCAGCGCATCATAAACATCGATGACTGCCATGATTCGCCCCTGAAGCGGAATGTTTGTTCCTGCCAGGGCGTAGGGATAGCCTTTTCCGTCCCAACGTTCATGGTGATAACCCGCAAATAATTTCGCGTTGTGTAAAAATTCTTCCTCTCCCGTTCTGGCAACGATTTGACCAATAATTCGTTCGCCTTCCGCAGCATGGGTTTTCATAAGGGCAAATTCTTCTTCAGTCAACTTGCCGGGCTTGTTGAGAATTGCATCCGAAACTGTGATTTTACCCACATCATGCAAGCGTGCCGAGGAGATGACCGAATTCATGTTCCACGTGCGTATTTCCTCGAGAAACACCTCACGCACCATCAGGGTTTTAATGAGTATTTCAATGTAAACCGTAGTGCGCTCGATATGTCCGCCGGTATTGGCGTCCCGGCTTTCAACCATATCCGCCAAAACAAACACAATGCTGTTTTTCAGATGGTCAAGCCTCTTGGTTCGTTCCCGAATCAGTTCGTCGATATCCAAATGGGTTTTGATACGGTTCAACAAGACCGGCACAGAAAACGGTTTGGTGATAAAATCCACCACGCCTTGTTGAAAACCATTGGCTTCGATGGCGGCGTCTGCCATACTGGTAAGAAAGATGACCGGAATATCTGCATGTGAAGTGTTGTTTTTCAAGCGGTACAACGCTTCAAACCCATCCATTTCCGGCATTTCGATATCCAACAAGATCAAATCCGGTGTGATTTTCTCGATAAGAGCAAACATTTTTGCCGCCGACGGCAGGGTCATCACCCGGTATTGTTCCTTCAGTGCTTCTTTGGCGACAGACAGGTTTACATCGTTGTCATCCACCACAAAGATTGTTTTTTGCACATGAGCCCCCTTTCTCCGAGCTTGTGTGATGATTTACACCCCGTATTTCGTCAAATCCGGTTTTCCATCTGCAACTTGAAGCAGGTCGGCTTCCGGGGTGTCATCTTTGTCGATTTCGAACCATTCCGGTTTGAATTGGATGAGCTCCCCCTTGGCGACGGAGATGTTGGTCGTCAGAGCAATCACGGCGTCGGCAAGCGCGACACCCGGCGTGCAACGCGGAAGCGGTTGCCCCGGCTGAGCTTCGGGATTCTCGCGGATACAGTACGCCCAATGCTCGATTTGCTCGCAATAACCCCGGCTGATATCTCCAAAAACCGCCTGAAGGCCAATCGCTTCGGAAAGCGGATCCCCTTCGTCGGAGAGATCCAAGTCCAGATATTCTCTTCCCTGTGGACCTTTTTTGGCAACAATGGTTTTCTTTTCAACCTCCGCCCCGCGATAGAGCAACGCTTCTTTTTCCGATTCGAGAAGCAATGTTCCCTTCGTCCCGAACACCGTTTCACCGTAGCCGCCGAATCCGTTACCGTTGATCGACGAGTAGGCGACGGTGATTTTCCGTTGCCTTCCGAGCGGGTCTTCTCCCGAGGGATCAAATCCCGGTCCGGCGTAGTCGAAAACGCAATGAATATGATCGTCGGCGTCACGATCCAAAACACCCTCCTCGATATTGTCCGGGAAGAGCGACCGGGTTCCCACCGCACTCACGGCAAGCGGATACTGTTTTTTCCCGCCACGGGTCGCGGCAATGAAAATACTTGCGGCGTCCAATTGATGCGAGCCGAGTTCGGCCATAAGCCCGGCACTGGTTCGGTCGAACAACCGCCAGCGGATAAGTTCTTCACCGGCGGGACGGTCATATTCGTTATTGAATTTTTCGGACTTGTATCCGTACTCTTCGGCACTTTTGAAGTTGAATCCAAAAGCTGCCCCCCCTTTGGCAAGAACGGTATCCGCAAGCTGTGCTTTTTTTTGGGCGATCTTTTTAACCATCAGGTCGATTTCCCCCGCTTTCGTTCTCTGAACGGCGGGCGGTTCCCTACGCAGAGCGGTCAATCGGTTCTCCAACGACCTGAGGTCTTTTTCGATCTTGCTGTTTTCCTTTTTAATTGCGTCAGGAAGCGGCGGTTGCCAGGAATCGGCTCCCGGTTTGTTATTGCGATGCCATTGCGCCCGGATGTAATGCAAGTCGCCGAGAACGCCGCTTTGCAGGAGTTTCACGGCTTGATCGTAGAGAATATTGTAATGCCGCTGATGTCCGGTCGCGAGATGCTTTTTGAGCTTTTCGGAAACCCTGCCCATTTCCTTGCACTCGGCGACGGTATGTGCCATTAGCTTTTCGGTCAAGACATGAAATCCGGCTTTCATCGCTTCAATCGCCGCCGGAGCGTGCAGGAAAAGCGGCAAACCGATAATCACCGCCTCAACTCGCGTGTTTTCATCGGTGTTTGCCTTCTCTTTTTCAAGGAGGTCCATGTAATCGCCGTAAACGCGGACCTTGTTTTTGGCCTCCTGTTCATTCCACCCGTAAACGCTCATCAAACCTGGCCGGACCTGCAAAGCCGCATCGCTGTCGAAGTCCCCATAAAAGGCACGGTGTTGGTTGAACGGCCTGATGTCGGCGATTGCAACGACTTCCACGTATTTCGGGTTGATCGCTCCAATGAGAACGCATCCTTCATCGCCGGTTCCGAGAACGGCAACTCGCACTGGCCGGTCAACGGTTCCATACCCGAAGTACGCCGCCCCGAGTCCGTTGCCTGACGAAATTTCCTGTGCGTTCCCTTTTTTCAGGAAAGCCCGAAGCGACTCGCCTTGAGAATGGGGGACCAAATCGCTCCCGATGGTTGCGTAATAATTTTGTTTGCCGATAAGCCGCTGGTCCGATGTTAAATGCATTGGTGTCTCTAAAAGAAAAAAACCGGTGGAGGAAACTCGAGTCTCTATATTCATTTTACCGGATTCTTAGCGAAACGTCAAGCGCGGAGTCAAGGAGGATTGTAAAGTAGGGTTTTCAAGGCAGACAACCTTGAAAATCACACTTTGTCCCCTTTTCGACTTCAATCCATTCGTCGCAGTGCAAGATTTTGCAGTGCATCATCCAATTCGCGGAAAACCGGTTTGCCGACCAAAAAGGTAAAGATTTCGTCCGCTTTTTCATGCGGATCAATATCGGAAAACCGGTCCGGGGCAAGCGTTTTGCCGACAAACCACGCATTAGCCAGAACGGCATCGTGATTCACAAAATAAAACGTGTTCGGTAAAAGAGTATAAATATCTCCTTTCTGCACGGCGGTCAGCGAACGGTACGACGGGTCGGTTCGCAAAGCCTCAAGCCCGCTGGCACTCCCCAATACGAGCGTTCCGAGATCAAGAAAGAGAATGTCTGGGTTCCACTGGAGAATTTTTTCCTTCGACAACATTGCGTGGCGGTTACCCAAAATCGGGTCGTTCCTCTTTTCCTCCAAAGGGGTATTCGCTCCCACGAGGACAAACGGCGGATATCCCGCCTCAGAGGAATTGAACCCATGTGAACCGCTGTAGGAAACCCCGCCGACGTAAACGAGCGGCTTCGGTTCGGTCATCTTTTCCGTACGTCTTTTGAGTTCCGCAATTTCCCGGTCAAAGAACGCGATTACCTCTTCGGCCCGGTCACGTTTCCCGAGAACAGTTCCAAGCAAGCGGAGTCCGGCGTCGAACTCGTCGCGTGAGGCCGTAATATCCCGCATCGGAATCAGCAAAACGGGAATCCCGGTACGGCGTGTCAATTCCACCGGATCGTATCCGCCTCCGGTGTCCGCTTTGACGATCAATTGCGGCGGCGTTTTTTGACTCAACAAAAGTTCCGGGTTGTCGCGACCGCTGGTTTCTCCGGCAATCGGCAGTTCCCGAAACTCCGGGTGCGCCGCCAGGTAGGCTTTCATGCCGTTTCTTTCCGCCGAATGGCGTTCATTGCTGTCAACGGAAAAAACCTTGTTTGCACAATCAAGGTAAACGACCAAACGAAGCGTCCCCCCGCTACAATAAACGCTGTCAATTTGTTCCGGGACAAGACCTTGCCGGCGGTACGCTTCCCATTGCTCAATCGTTCGAATCGGTTCCAAAACCACCGGCGTATGGCCGCAACCGGGAAAAAATGAGAAATGAAAAATGAGAAATGAGAAATAGAAAGCAGAGTAGAGGGCGCAGGGCAACGGGTAGGAATTTTTCATCTTTTCACCTGTCATTTACCAGACCTGCCGCCAGTCGCCTATTTTTTTGATTGATTATAAAGAGCGGTCCATTTTTCAACGGCTTCGGCAGCTGCACCGCGTAATGCGAAGGCCCGGTCCTGGGTCGCATCTTTGAGAGCACGAAGGGCTTCCACTGTTAAAACCGTCGCAAGTGCCTCACAGCCCGTGATACGTACATTCATGTCCTCGTCTTCCTGAATGATATGAATGAGTTGGTCCTGGTATTCTTTACCCAACCCCATGAATTGGAAAGCCCGAATCGCGGCAATACGGCGAACCGGCAACACACTTGCGATTTCCGACGCCAGTGTCTTATCCGTTTTCGGGTCAACTTTGTGAACAACCCGGCCAAGTAACTTGGCTCCAACCTCCGTGAGTTGAACAACCTTCTGAAGATAGGAATCGATGTGAAAATCAGGCATCAAATCGTAAATCGTCTGAAGCACCTCCGGCTCCGAACGCTGATCGACACAACGCGCAATCACCTGGTCGGCCCCCTTAAAACCACGGCTTTTAATGAGTTTCAAAATGAGGGAGCAAACAGTCGGGTCCGGGTCGTTGACGACTTCCATAATCAACGCATTGAAATCATCTCCCGTAAAACCGCGAAACGCTTCCGCTGCCACCCGGCGGCCTTCCGGCGAACAACTGGAAAAAATATAGCGAAACAACTCAATCACCCGTTCCCTGGGCAGGGAAATGTTGGAGATGAGCTGAACAAACCCGCCCTCCAAACCCTCGAGTATTGCCGGTAATTCCGGGTTATCGGTTTTAAGCCAGTCTAAATCTTTGAATCGCTTGAGTGCCTGCTTCGTATTTTGAGGTAATTGTCCGCCGCCGATGACCGTTAGCAGGTAACGCACAAACCTCACATCTTTTCGCCGACAAAGAATTTGGTCGATCAGCGGCGGGGCACCGGCATCAACAACGAAACTAAACAAGAGGGGAAGATCCCCGCCATGTTCACCGGTTTCGAGCAGGTCGAGAATGGTTTTGACCGCTTGGGAATGCTGATCGTTCAAAATTCCCAAGAAAGAGGAATAGTCCTTTTTGGTCACAATGAGGAGTGCCTTGACCGGTTCGATCATTCCATGCACGCTGAATCGCCGAACCGTATCTTCTAATTCCGTGGAAATCCATTCACGGCGCCGGTCAAAGTTTCTCACCTCCGTTGCACTGGTACAGGCGGCGAGTTCTTCATAAAATTTCTCGGCAAGATCATAGACGGCTTTTGCGGCAAGCACCGCCAGTTCCTCTTTGGGAGAATCCATCAGCGGTAAAATCGATTTGAGACCATCATAGAGTTTATGCCGGAGGATCAGGTCAATCGCTTGTTGAATCTGTTCCAAGGCATTGCTTCGAATGGCCGCGTCGGCCAACCGCGCCAACCGGTCCGGGTTCACGGCGGTTGTCGTGAGCCAAATTTCTTCATCGAGAAGGAATCGGGAAAAAAGTTCCAGTGAAGTCGCGGCGTCTCTTTTCAGAAAAAGTGCGTCGAACGCCTGGGATCGAACCTTCCAGTCCTCATTGTCGAGGAGAATGCGAAGAAGGTCATTCGAAGCCGGATTCTCGTTTTGGGCAAGAAATTTGACGGTTTTATCAAAAAAAGCGGTTCCCATAACTATTAAATCCTCCTTCCAAACCATTTGAAACAGAGTTCGCGAATCAAGTCTTCCTGGGAAGCGAAAGATTGATGGACAATCGCTTTTCGGAACATGTTCATATCGACGAAAACCATTGACGGTTGTTTGAGATCGAAAGTTTGCACGATTTGATCCAACAGGGCTTTGGTGGGACGGTCAAATCCATGCAGTTTGCACAAATCGTTATAAAGGGCTTGATGTCCAACTTTGGGACTGAAAAGACCGAAAGGCATGGTTCGTAAGCCGTGGTTGAAGGAATAGTTTGTGAGAGAGATGGTTCAAGGGTTGAGAGCCAGCCCCTCCACGGTGATTCTATTGTGGTAATAATACAACATTTTTTTTTCTTAACAAGTCAACTTGGCAGGAAAACTTTACACACTCCCATTTCACTAAAATATTAAATTTTAAATAAATCTTTTTATTTTCTTTATTTTGCCTATCTTCACATTTTAGGTGATTTTTCGCGGTGAACGAAAAGAGAAGGAACGGATTCACTCTTTTTGCGTAGAGAAGTTCAGAATATCGAGATTCCCTAAAGATCGGTTTCTGCTATATTTGGACAGCTCGTATAAATTAGGCGAGTTGCAACGATTATGACAAACGCAAAAATTGCGTATTCAAGGAGGAAAATGATGAATACGAACTCTGTTCCGCAAAACCGTCTCTGCCTGTTGTATCAAGAGTATCTTGCCAAGCAGGATACCTCCCTGTTCGTGCGCTTGGTTGACGAGTCTTATACTCAACCGACCTTGCTCCGGCTGGCGGCCTCTTCCCATACCGATTCACGGCGGGCCGCCGTGCTTGCGATCACCTATCTCGGCGACTACGGAGCAAACGATATTTTCGGGCGGCTTTTGCATGACGACGATCAAACGGTTCGGTTGCTTGCGGAGATCGGTATTAAAAACCTTTGGCCGCGAGACGGCGACGATCAACACCGCCGCCAATTGCGAACCATCATGCGTTTGAACACGACCGATCAATTTCAGGAGGCACTCCACCAAACAGACGTGTTGCTTGACGAGTTCCCGGAATATGCAGAAGCGTGGAACCAACGGGGAATCGCCAATTTCGGCTTGAAAAAGTTCGAGGAGACCATTGAAGACGCCTACGCCACGTTGAATTTGAACCCATTTCACTTCGGAGCCGCAACCGGCATGGGACACGCTTATCTCCAACTGAGAGACTGGCCTACGGCAATTGACTGCTTTCAGCTCGCCTTGGACATCAACCCGAACCTCAAGACGCTTCGCGAAACGATTGCGAAAATCAATGGAGAGTGGAAAGTGAAAAAAAATTAGCGGCGGGTTGCCCTAAGCGAACAGGGAAATCAGGGGAGGCATCAATCCCCTTTACGATTCCGGTAAACGTGAAATAATGTACCTTTCCTTTAGCTTCTTCTTTCCTTTTTCCCGTTATGCCAAATTCACAGGAAATCATTGCGACTTTTTCGAAATACGTCATCGGCAACTACACGCGGTATCCGGTTGCTCTGGTTCGCGGGGAGGGGTCGTACATCTGGGACGCCGAAGGGAAACGTTATCTCGATTTCTTTCCCGGCTGGGGTTGCGGTTTATTGGGTCATTGTCCGCCGCCGGTGGTCGAAGCGGTTCAAAAACAGGTCGCAACGCTTATCCATGTTCCGAATTCCTGGTATACGGAACTTCAAGGTGAGTGGGCCAAGCGGCTTTCCGAGCGGAGTTTCGGCGGTCAGGCGTTTTTCTGTAACAGCGGTGCCGAAGCGAATGAAGCGGCGATCAAATTGGCCCGGTTGCACAGCCCGAAAGGAAAGTACAAGATCATCACGTTTCAGTCGAGTTTTCACGGGCGAACGATGGGGGCGATTTCCGCAACCGGGCAGCCGAAGTACCATGAAGGCATCGGTCCGCTCCTCGCCGGTTTTACTTTTGCTCCTTACGGTGATTTAAGCGCAGTCGAAAAGGCGATTGACGGCGAAACCGCCGCCATGATGATCGAACCGATTCAGGGGGA
>Ga0099364_10006284_pt1 | contig 17349 bp, 8 predicted proteins | sample TergutTh196P3_FD_73070 | JGI IMG/M metagenome (GOLD analysis project Ga0099364, IMG submission 73070) | Microcerotermes parvus P3 segment gut microbial communities from Pointe-Noire, Republic of the Congo - Th196 P3 | ecosystem: Host-associated > Arthropoda: Insects > Digestive system > Gut ... | reverse complement strand
AACAGAAAAACAACGAAGCAAAAAAAAAAAAAGGAGAAAAAAGAAAAAAACAGACATGCGTTCCACATCCTACCCCAGCAAATTTTTATTAAAAAAATTCCCGGCGCCTTTTTCTTTGGTTGGCGTATGCATTGCCGCGTCCGTTGCCGGAGATCATTTGGTCGCGCACTCCGTTCCAAGCGGCATAGCGGTTGTGTATGCCGAAGGCGGCAAGGAAACCGTCGCTCAACTTTGCAGACTTGGCTTGCTTGCCATGAATCACACCGTCTATGAGTACCACATCGGTAAAAATACCGCCGACAAGATTTTTCTCATGTGCTGTGTCAAGTTTAATGTTGGTGGGTCCTCTGAAGTCATCGGCAATTTCAAGAATGGCGTTGCTCTCGACAGTTCCGCCGGTGGTGGTACTGTCGGAGTGAATGACAGCGCGGCTGATGTCTTTGACATTGAAAGCCTCCGAATCGACGGTTCCCAAGTTGGCAGTACCCGTGCCGGTAACACTCAAGTCGCTTCCCACTTTCACGCTGTTGGTGGTCAAGGTGTGGTTGCCTTGCATATTCAACGTCAGGCTGCTTCCGGCAACAATACCGCCGCTTTGTTCGCCGCCGCCTGTTGCGGTGATTTCAAGACTTCCCGCAACGTTAATGGCGGTAGTTCCAGTAGTAGCAAGCAAGTGGATACCTTGTACATGACCTGTACCATTATTCGTTGCCGAGATGTCATTGCTAATGGTAAAGGTACTGCCCGCTCCGGTCACGGCAATGCCGTACACGTTGCCTGTCGTCGTTCCCCGCACGTCAATCTCACCGATGCTGCCACCGTTGGCTGGATTAAACGCTCCGTTGATGTTGATACCGGAAACCGTTGCACCATTGGCAGCCGTAGCGGTTACGTCAATCGTTCCGGTCTTCAACGTACCGGTGAAATCACCAACCACGTAGATACCAGTGGCGGCATCGCCGTTACTGCTCACATCAATGTCCTGAAGATCGAGAGTGGCAGTGTTGGAGACCGCACCGGAAAACCAACCGAAGGCTGTGCCGTTGGTTGAAGTAGCGCGGATTGTGTCCGTTACGGTAATTGTACCGCCGGAAAACGCTGCTGGTGCGGGGACTGTGCTTGAGACACTGATACCGACGGCGTCGGCTATTCCTTGGGCGGTAATGCTGTTGATGTTGATGTTAATGGTACCGGCTTCAATTCCATCGGCAACGAAGCCGACTGCCATACCTGCGGCAGCGTTATTAGTGCCGTTATAATCTTTCCCCGCCGCGACGAGATCGCCGAGTTGGATGTTCGCCCCACTTTGGATCGCTCCTCCGACACCAAACCCGACGGCGAGGTTGTCCCCTTTGGCGGTGATATTTTTGTTGCCGAGAACGCTCCCCGTAAAATTGCTGATATTGTGAATACCGGCACTGCCGCCATTAATGCTGGTGACACTAACATCGCCTTTCAGTTCAAGGTTTGCTATGGTGGAAGCCTTGATACCGTAAGAATCTCCAAACCCTTTTACATTGATACCGCCGCTGTCGATGGTAACAGAACCTTCAAGGGCGTAAAACTCACTGCTGTCATTATTTGCTGACAGAAGCCCGCCTGCGCTGGCGGCACTTTCGACCACTATTCCCGCGATAGTTAAAGAACTGCCTGTGTTAATCGCACCGATGTGTGCACCGATAGCGTAGCGACCCTCCCCGTAGTATTCCGTTACAGCGGTAAGAGTACCGAGTTTCACCTGGGTTCCCTTGCCCGAATCATTCGACGTAAAATCACCAGACCTGAAGGCGGTTGCCCCGCTCCCCTCGGCGGGAACGGTCGTTGTCCCTGTACCGATGAGTGTTTTCGCGGTGAGGTTGCCGAAAGTGATGGTAGCACCCTCAAAACTACCTGGATTCGCAGGAGACACAGCATTTTTGTTCCCAGTTGCAAACGTAGCGGCGGCGGCAAAAAATGAATCCGTAGCGATAACGGTAATATTTGTTCCGCCTGTGATGGTGCCGCTAAATGTACCGCCTAATTGACGAAAGCCGCGTATGGCATCATTGCTGTTTTCTGCTGTTGAAGGCGTACTGGTTGCATGAATGGCAATGGTTTCACCAAGATTGAAAGTACCTTGATTCGCATTGGTGTGGAATCCAGAGTAGTTCCTTGAGGTTGTGGAGTCGCCTGTAATTGCGTTATCGCCTGTAAGATCGATAGATATACTGCCGAAATTAAAGACACCATTCGCGTCAACGTTGTTATCGCCTTCATGCGGGGTGGCATTATCTTTTTCGTACCATTTGATGGTCTCGCCGGTTATGATGTGGATGGTAGCGAAATTGTTTCCGGTAGTGCCAACTTGCCCCATTCCCGTGGGTTCACCCTCATTGGGAATGTCATTTGCCATAGCGGGCGTTGCGAAGAGGAAGAGTCCTAGTAAAACGAGGGGGAGTAGGTATTTTTTCATGGTGTTATCCTTTGGGTTTGTGCCGGTGTACCGGCTAAATGGGGGGATTATTATGTTTGCACACGAGCGGCGAGTGTAAGCCCGCCGGTATTTAGCCGGTACTCCGGTTTGCCCCACCGGGGGGCTAACACCCCCCGCTCGCTTTTGTGCGGCGGCTAACAGTTACTGTAATCGGAGTCAATTTAGAGAAACTTTAACGGATTTGTGGATTTTAGCGATTTTGGCGATTTTGCGGCAGATAAATGTTCGCAGAGCCCGGTGCGGAAGCTCCGGTGCTACCGCACCGGGCTCTGTTTGTTCTTTGCTAATTTTTCCCGCCAGCCCTGTAACAAAAGCCGGAATGAAACAACGTGTAATGACGGCAACGGGTATGAAACTTTCCGGCGGAAGCCTTTGACTCTCGATACTCTACAGGGAACCTCTAATTAGGCTTTCGCCAGAAACTAGTGTAGCCTTCTTCGTTGTCTAAGCGTTGGTTGATTTCCGTGTAAATTTGTTCAGCACAGACTCGGTAAACATCCATCGAACAGCCCCTCGGATCAATAATGTCTCCGCCGTCTGTCCGCAAAACACTCAATCGTGAATCAACGTTGTGCCACATCGATAAAATCCTCTCCCGATGGTGCCGTGTCATTGCAAAAATATAATCCGCAAAACGAACGTGCGTTTCGTTCAACCGCAATGAACGATGATTGTCCGCTTCAATGCCGTATTCCTTTAAGACTTCGACAGTATTTGCGCTTGCCGGTTTCCCTTCCGCCGCCGTTAAACCAGCGGACAGAACCACAATACCATGTTGATCCAAAGATTCCGCTGGACAGTGCAAACGTTCCGCTAGTATCTTTTCGCAAAGATGTTCCGCCATAGGACTACGGCAGGTATTGCCAGTACACACAAACAAAATCATTAACGCCGCCAATCGTTTGATTGTGTCCGACTTGAGTGCCCCTTCCCGAAGTATCATGTATTCGTCGCCGACAACCTTCACAATCGTAGAGGGCTTCGGCGATGAAAGAGAACCTTCGTCAAGGAGCAGATCGATTCCTTCCCCGAGGTCGGCGATGATTTGCTCGACGCTCGTGCTTTCTCCTCGTCCCGACTTGTTTGCGCTGGTCAAAACAATCGGCTCGTTTATTTCCCCCAGCACAGGCAAAAGTAACGGATGATCAGGAACCCGACAAGAGATTGCTGATTGCAGTAACACTGTGTTTTGAATCTCCGGCGGCAGTTTCCAAAGTGTGCTTTCAGAGGGGACATCGAGTACCAAACTCACGGGACCGGGCAGACATCGCCTTGCCAATCGGAGAGCGAGCGGACTCATTTCGGAACAAACGTCTTCTATTGCGTCGGTGTTGGGAAAAGCCAGTGCAAAGGGATGGTTGTCGTTTCGCCCTTTGAGTTCGATCAATTTATGGACTGCCTGCGTATCGAAGAGTCGGACGGCGAGTCCGTACACAGTTTCTGTCGGCACAACGACGACACCGCCTTCCTGCAATACATCGACAGTTTTACAAACGGCGGCGTTCCAATCGCAGTTAGAGAGACGCAGATTGATTCGTTCAAAAGGCATGCACTGATAATACTGAAAACACAAATCTTTTCAAGCGGGACATCGGAATCACTGCTTTCAAAAAAGTTAACCGCAACTGGCAGTCCGTCGACACGTTAGTCGATTCGGTAACATTATGGAGGCAGGTTATCGAAATGAAAACCTCATTTTCAACCTTATTTTTCTGACAGAATAACCTCAGTAGCAACGCACTCCCCACAACATCAACCTCATTAACCTCTTTCTCCTTATTTTACCGGTACTCCGTGTCGATGAGGTAAATGAGGTTAGTTTTTCAGGGGCGCATTGGCTACTGAGGTAGTTTTGTTTTTGTGTAAATGAGGTAAAAATGAGGTTTTTGACTCTCGATACGCTGCAATGTTACGGTTTTGCGTAAACGTGTCGACGGACTGCGCAACTGGCACCGCCTACTGGAGGTTCCCTTGTTTTTATCAGTCATTTGAATTACAATGTTGCTGTGCGGTTATTTCCGCCGTCATTTTATAGCCCCTACTTAACACAGAAAGGAGATTATCATGGACAGACGAAATTGGATCACAAATACCCTCGGCGGCGTGGCAGGCTTAACAGCCCTACTGGGCGGTGCCGCCGCTTTCGCCCAAGTACGACAACCCAGACCGGAACGCCAACCCATACTAGGGCAAGGCGCACTGGGACAAGGCGCACTGGGACAGCGGAGAGGACAACAAACCCTCACGAAGTATGACAACGCCCGATTCTACAACGCCGACGGCAGTTTCAACGAAGCCGCCGCCAAAGCAGCCTACGCAGAACTGTTCCGCTTTCACAACTACACGCTCGCCGATGTTGTGAATGATGAACGCTTCTGGGTTGCGGAGTTCGGACTCGGCGACTTCGCCAACGTCGGGATGGGCGGAATTTTCTGGTACAACGACAAGGAGAATGGTTATTTCGGACACGAAATTTACCTGTTGCCCTTCCAGATGATTCCTGAACATGCCCACGTTCCGGCGGAAGACAAACCGGCGAAACATGAATACTGGCAGGTGCGCAACGGCAGCATTTTCAACTTCGGCGAAGGCGGTTCGAAAGATGATCCGTTGCCGGTACAACTGCCGAAATCGCAACTGGATGCCAATGCCATTACGGCATTCAAATGCGAAGAATTGAAAGCCGTTACCGGTCTGGGCAAAGGGGAGGCGGTGCTGAACCGGCTCGGTGCCTTCCACTTTATGATGGGCGGTGCCGAGGGTGCCATTGTTACGGAGTACGCCTCCTATCATAGCGGAGAAGGACTTAGATTCCAAAACTCGAAGGCATCGGCGTGAAGTACACCGGCAAGAGGGTAATGGTGCGGATAAAATCTCACAGAGCCCGGTGCGGGAGCAGCGGCAGTCCGTATCTCCCGGTACGGGCTCTGTCTGTTTTTTGATAACTTTTATCCGCCAGCCCTGTAAACACTACCAACTGGTCCCCCAACCGCCGTAGCCGCTGAACAAAGACTGACGACTGTTGGTGAAGAGATCAGCACCAACGAAAACCCGGGTGCTGTTTCGGTCTATATGCAAACCGAAACCGAAGTTAAACCAGTCCTGCTTCGGATCGTTGCCTGCCACTTTGAACTTGGCATTCGAAAACTGCGTACCATAATTACTGCCGCCGGGATTGGTGATCCGCCCGACGAACTCCCGATCCTTGTCCCCATTGAAGTCATGGAACCACGCCGTATTCGCGGTGAGGGCGAGTTGTCCCCAGCGCATCGGGATGGGAGTCGAACTCATCCGTGCTCCGATAGACATCATATAACTTTCCGTTCTGCCTTTGATCCCTTCTAAACCGACATTGGTGTACAATCCTTGCTTATTCCACATTCTTTCGGTGAACTTATCCTGACTGATACTGACTACTTGGAAACTCGCATACGGTTGAACTGTTGCATGATAGACGGGAATGTCAATACCTCGCTCCAAGTAAATTGTGCCGATGGTTCCATTGAATTTGCTCTCTGCCCGATGTCCGAGCATTGTTAAATTTCGTTTCGTTTTGTAAGTATCTCCGCCGAATCCCGCCGTAACGAGTCCGTAACCGAAGTACATTTCCTGCCTCATGTACATTCCGACCATGATATTCGTAACGTCCGTTTTTTCATTCAGACTCTTCATCGTAATATCACCGTTTGCCACTGAGAAGTATGCGCCGACGCGTGTTCCAGTCCAAAAAGCCCTATCAAATCCCGCCAGAAGACCGCCGAACGATTGTTCGTATCCGCTGGCATTGCCGTCGTTGTTGGATGTACCGCCGATTCCGAAGAGCGTACCCCATCGGTTATACCGCAACGGAGCGATTGCTTGACCGCGTATCGCATTGTTCGGATTGCCAATGAACGAAAATTGGAATACATCGCTCCGCAAAGCATCAGCGAGGCTTCGGTTGATCACGCCGACATTATGCACACTCGCCACTCCAATGGTAGCATAGACCGCACCGCTCAACTCATCCAACGCTTTGAGTGCCGCCGGATTGATTTGCCCCTGGTGGTTTTTATAGTCAGGATGGAAATACGGATTACTCACATCATCACTGATAGCATCCAACTCGACAAAGAGGTTCCACAACCCGCTGTTCCGCACAGGAGCGGCACCGATGGTGTCCAGATATGTTCCGATGGCAATCTGGTTAGGCGTGCGTCCATGACTTCCGTAACTGTACGCCCGTTGAAACTCCACCCAGTAATACTGATTGTTTCTTGACCATTCTCTACCGGCAACGTATCGGTTGCCGTCCCAGTATCCAAAGGAGGGAGTAAAATCGAGCACCGAGCCGGTTTCACCGCTTCCGAGTCCGCGAAAGTTTTGCGTAACGTTGAGGTTCCCCGCATAATCGGCAGCCAAAAACATGTACTGTTCGCCGACCACCGGATTGGAATACTGCACATCGACCGTACCGCCGACAAGTGCCGCCGCACCGCCATTGGTAACGCGAATAATATCCTGGGGATCAAAAAGAACAATAGTTCCGTTGACGTTCTGAAAATTACCGCCAATCGTGAGATTACCGCTAATCACTCCGCCCGCCGCATTTTCAAACACGCCGCTGGCAAGATAAATCATTCCGTTACCGCTCACGACTCCGTGATTCTGAAAACTGCCGAATGCGTTAATCAACCCGTCGTTTTCGATGACTCCATGATTGAGAACTCCCATCGCTGAACTCAAAAGTCCGCCGTTGATAATAGTACCGTAGTTTTGAACCGAAGTATCTCCCGAAGCAACGGCACCGGGGGCAATCGTCAAACTTGCAGAATCTGCTGTAAGCATCGGCAATCCGGTATCGGGATCAACCAGCCGTCTGCCGGCAAGGTCGCGTTGCCAAGCACCAGCAACATACAAATCACCCTCTCTTGCGCTTAAAACTTTGAATCCGCCGTCGATGGTGCCGTCTATTCGGACATTACTTCGGGCTGTGATTGTACCGATGTTTCCGAGCGTCGTACCTTCTCCGAGTACAATGTTGCCGGTTACGGTAACTTCATCTATGTTTTCCAAGGCTCCGTAATTATACAGATCGGCTCTGGTCTCCGTACTCAAGTTTGAACCGACGGTAACAGAAGTTACACCGCCCATCAGACCGGAGTTCGTCATGACGGGAGTCCCTATCTGACCGTAGTTGTGCAGATGACCCTGTGTGGTGATCGTTTCAAAATTCGTAATGATTCCGTAGTTGACGACTCCGTCGCCGGCTTCTATCAGACCAGCCTCCACTAAGGGGTTAGTCAGACTCGCTCTTCCGACAATAAGGTCGGCACGCATATCTTCGACCACCACCGTCCTGATCGGGTCGCCGTTTTCGGGGGTGTCAATCAGCCCTGAATAATTCCATTCCGTATGGAAGGTACTGAGTCCATCCAACACGCCCGTCACATCATTGAAGAGTGCATAAGAGATTCGGACTTCCACATCGACTTCGCTGATTGTCCCCGAATTGTAGAGGTTTGTCGCATTGATGATTCCCACGTCATAGATGGTGCCGTAGTGTCTGGGCAGGTTGCGGATTAACAGACCGTCAGCGCGTCGGGCTCCCGACAGAGGTGTGGTTGACGGATAAGCATTCCACAAAATAGCATTTTCAGTGGAACCGACGAAAATAACATCAATTTCTCCGATGTATCCTTCGTTGTAAAGTCCATAGAAGGGGAGCGATCCGGGTACGTCTTTGTTGAGATTAATCAATCCTTCGACATTGAGGACACTTCGTCCGTCGTCGTAGGTGCCGTGATACATTGTTCCGCCGAGTACGTTGGCTCTGCGTCCGGGAGTACCTGTTATAATGATCGGCGGATCGTCTGGGTCTTCCGGGTCTATCACAGTGTCGAACTGAGTTCCCGTGATGGTACTGTACGCGTCATTGAGCACACTTCCATGAACGTGAAAATAATCGAAACTACTGATGATACCGCCATAGACTTCGTTTAGACGTGTTTCATGGATATTGTGCATATTTTCCCAAATACTGACAAATCCGCTCTGGTTTTGCATCGGGTGCTCGCTTACGTGGTCATTCCAATGTCCTGCGATGAGAGTTGCACCCCGGTTGACGAATCCGCCGTGAACGATGATTTCGCCATAACCGGTGATAAGAGCACCGTCCAGATTGTACAAATGACCGACAGTGGCACCATCATAATACGTAGCAAAATCTTCAACGGTGCGTCCGCCGATGTGCATCGATTTGCCGTAGTCGGTGGTCGCCATACCGTCAATGACCGCTTTTGCCCCTTGATTCACCAAGTTACCATCCGTGTAGATGAAGGCATCGTAGATTTGTCCCCAGCGACCGTCCGTCAACGTGTCGCGTGAATAATAGAGGGGAGTAAGATAGTAATCGTCCATCTGTACATTTAAGCGTCCGTCATTGAAAATACTGCCGGCGTAAATATCCCAATAACCGGCACCGGCTTCGGTTTGAATAATACCCTCATTGATAAGTTGGGCTCCCACATCCATTCTGCCCATCCACGAAATGATTTGACCATCTGCGTAGTTGGTTAACGAACCGGCGGCAATATGGAGCATGGGACCAGAGGTTGAAGTTAAACCTAACGTAGTCCCTCGAATCACGGCACTGCCGCGGTTTCGTGCCGTTGCATCGATGGGTATGAACGAACTATTGACAATACCAAACCCGTTTTCGAGATGTCCAGACACGTCGATAACGTGTTCGGGATATACCGCGATGTCCTGAAGCGTCCAATCGATAGTCCCTACGTTTTGAAGACTTCCCGCCGCGATGTGGAAGTTAGTGATGGACGCGTCTTGGTCGAACCAGTCGCCGTTCTGTAAGTGTCCTCGGACATCGATATATCCCATCCATCTCGTGGGTCCTGAATCGGGATTTACGATAGAGCCGTAGTTGCTTAAATTTCTTTCGACGTTGATGTAGCCGACGTTTCTGACGATACCGGCTTGTCCGACGGTTGTCCGAGTACTTTCGGTACCGACAAACATGTCACGCCCGACGGAAATAGTATCAATGTTGTCGAGAGTGTTATTGTTATGTAAGTCACGTTGGACGAAAATATCACCGATACTATTGGCGGTGATATAATTGATCATGTCACGTCCGACGTGAAGGTAATCAATGTTTTGGACAGTAGTAGCAAAAGCACTCGGTGAACTAGAGATGTTCATCGTCATATCGCCTCCGACACTGACATAATTAATGTCTCTGAGTGTCCCAGGACCGCCGGTAACAGGAACGCCCGGCAAAGTAGTGCCGCCAATCGTTAGATGACCTCCCACAATAAATTCATCGAGGTTAAAAATCTCTCCGCGATTAATGACTTGCAATGGAGAGCCTGATATTTCTGCATTGCCGTCAACATAAATGGCTCCCTGCCGCGTGCCATATCCGTGGATGGTACCAGCGTTCCCCAGAAAACCTGCAAAGCGGACAAACTCGTAACTTGGTGTATCAGGATTGTATACGTCGAGTGCGATGACACCCGCATGAATGTAATCCCCAGTTCCTCTCCAACCTGGCGGTTCGGGAAATCCCGGCGGCAGTTGGGCATACGAATTGGCGGGCAGGGCGAAAAAGAGGGAAAAAACAAGCGTACAGGAGACGAAAAGGCGCAATATCCCTATGGGACAGAACCGGGAACCCTGCCGAGTGATTCCTTTGGTGGAATTGGCTTTGGCAGCAAAATTTGTGTAGTCCCGAACTGACTTGGACATCGTTTTCGACTCCTTTCGACCTATAAAACCGGCTTTTCCCTACTTGGAAATAGCCAACGTCTTTCGGGGTATCGGATATCTGGGAGTGCATCTATCAGTGATTTTCCCTTTTAGTCTTGATTTGCGGGGATATGTGGGCTTAAAACCGGCAAAACCGTTATAATCGTTACAAGTTAACATGATTTCGGGTAGTAGCCCAGGCGTTTCAAATATGTGGCATATTGTTTTTTGACGCGAAACACACGAACCTTCGCGAAACAGCGCAAAATTTGTGTTTTTACACCAGCCACTTGACCGCCGCCGCTTTTTCTACTACAATTTCCGCATGCCGACGAAGGCTCTGCCGACGAAGTTTCCCTACCAGCCGCTGCCGCCGCTACTCGCCGCCGCCATCGCCGGTATCCTAATAGACCGATGCTTCGCCGCACCAACACTACTCTGGACACTACTCTGCTTCGCTAGTCTTGCCGCTTGGTTTACTTGCCAGCGGCACACCATGTATTCTTCTTTGCGCCCTTTGCGCTCTTTGCGGTTAAAAAAGGAAGATTTAACCGCAAAGGACGTTTTTACGTCGCCTCTAACCTATCTCCTAATCCTCCTCGCCTGCGCCGCCTTCTTCGGACTCTGGCACCACGAACATTGGTATCGCTATAACGAAAATGACATCGGTTGTTATGCGATAGGAGAAGAGCCGGAGTACCGGCTAAATGGAGGAGGGAGAGGACAAGGGCAACCCGCCGCTATCATCGGAACAGTCGCGCAAATGCCGAGATACTATCCGAAGCCGCCGCCTCTGCCGGGACAAATCTTCGAATCCTCTGAACGCACCCTCTTCACACTCCATGCCGAACAACTCCGAGACGGACGCAACTGGATTCCCGTCAGCGGAAACGTCCTGGTTACAATCTACGCCGATTGCAGAGAATTCCGCATCGGCGACCGACTGCAACTCTTCGGCGAACTGTTACAACCGCCGAAGCCGAACAACCCCGGCGACTTCGATTACAACGCCTACCTACGCGGACAACGAACACTCGCCCTGCTCCGCAGTCCCGACAAAACTGCCGTTACGCTTTTGGAGAGCAATCGGCGATCCATCAACCGCTGGATGGAATCAATTCGCCGCACCGGTTTAGCCAATCTTGAACAACACTTAACGCCCGGCACGCTGCCCCTTGCCGAAGCGATGCTCTTCGGTGTGCGGGAATCGGTCGACGACGAAGTCCGGCAGAGCATGATCGACACCGGCACAATGCACCTATTAGCAATATCAGGTTTGCACGTCACGTTGATCGTCGGCATCGCCGCCTTCTTTATGCGGCAACTGCGCTTTTCACGGAAAACCACTGCTGTGTCGATGATTATTTTCGTACTCTTTTATCTGCTCCTGACCGATGTCCGCACACCCGCCATCAGAGCGGTGGCACTGACATGCTCCGCTGCCGTTGCGTTTTATGTGAGTCGTCCGCTGTCGGCGAAGAATGTTCTCTGCGCTTCGGCATTGATCGTCTTGCTGCTGAAACCGTCGGAACTTTTTCAATTCGGAGCGCAACTCTCGTTCATCGCGGTCGGCAGTTTTCTGTGGTTGCCGAGATATGCACGTTTGAAGAAGATGTTTTATCCATCGACTCCCGCCGACGAAGACCTGCGGACATTGAGCGACATTGAACGAGTCGAAATAAAAACGTGGCGATGGATGCGCCGACTGGGAAAATTCTTCCGATTGTGCATCGAAGTCTTTTTGATTAGTTTAACGATTTGGCTTTTTTCGATGCCGCTGCTGTTGAATCAGATTAACATCTTTACGCCGGTGGCAATTCTCGTGAATCCGCTGCTTTGGATTCCGCTCACGGCGGCGATGTCCTGCGGTTTCATTACGGCAATGCTCGGACAAGTTCCGCTGCTCGGCAACGTCTTTGGTTTCGCTGCCGATTGGTCATTCTGGCTGCTCTTGGAAATGATCGCTTGGTTTCAACGGCTCGGCGGACACTATTGGGTGCCCGGTCCGCCCGGCTGGTGGGACCTCGGATTCTACGCCGTGTTCGCCTTCTTTACATTCCTGCCGGTGCAGCGTCCGCATTGGAAAGTTTTGCTCTCCGCTTTGCTCGTTTGGATTCTCTTCGGTATCGGGGCGGGATACTATCGGGACTTCGACCGCTGGCGAAATGATCGACTCACGCTCACGGTGTTGTCGGTGGGACACGGCAACTGTGTCTTGATTACCACGCCGGACAAGCGGACGATTATCTGCGATGCAGGCAATCTTGTGTCGCCTCGCTATGTAACGGACGCTGTGAGTAAATCACTATGGCGGCAGGGCAAAACGCACATCGATGCAATTCTGATTTCGCATCCTGATACCGATCATTTCAACGGCATACCGTTGTTGCTGGAGCGGTTCTCGATTGGTGTCGTACTGATTTCCCCTTACTTCGGCGATGTGCAAGATGAGGCGGAGCAAACGCCGTGGTCGTTGTTAAAGGCAAAATTAGAGGAACGAAAAATACCGATTCGCATTGTCGGCAGTGGGGATGACTTATCGGATTGGGGACTGTTCGAGTCGGTTCTGCTTCATCCGCCGAAGGAGGGTTTTGCGGAGTCTGGCAACACGAATGCGGCGAGTTTGGTATTGCGTGTGGAGCATCGAGGCGTGGGGATTCTTTTGCCGGGGGATTTAGATGGTCGTGAACCTTCGCCGTTTTTGCTGGGGGAACCGAGGGTCACGGAGATAGTGATGGTGCCTCATCATGGCGGTCGGTCGTTGCAGACGGAGCGTCTTTTGGAGTGGACGACTCCGCGGACGTTGCTCTTCAGTCATGGCAAACTCACGTACAAGCCGGAGGTATTGGAGCAACTTCGGCAGCAGGGGTATGAAGTGCGGAGTACCTTTGTGGAAGGAGCGATTGTGATCGAGGTGGGGAAGTAGTTAACAGTCAGTTATGCGATTACTCCTGCACTGTGTTGACTTCTGGTTTTTTGAGGAACCACATGATAATGCCGAGTATTATCATGATTACTCCCACCGACATGAGTATGATTCTCGTCCGACTCCACTCCGCCTTCTTGATGACGGGGGGGCTCGATGTGTTGTCTGACTGGACGTGTCGTAATCCAATCGGCATTGTCCAAAAAATCTTTATCTTCTACAGTCGGTAAATCCAATATAGCGGGTTGTTTTGCAATAAAAGCAGTTGTACTATTATCTTCGCGACGAGTATCAAGTATTCGATCCCATTGTGCTATCGCTAAAGAAAAAACAGAATCTGGGATCGGTTGATTGAGAATCAATGTCCCCGGCATGACATGAACTTCCGAACGGCGTTTGATCATCTCCTGTCCTGTATCGCTCCAGTGTAAACTTGTAACTTTTGTGGGGAACCATTTTTGTGAGTGTTCGTCCAACATGAAATTTTCCGATACATGGTCTTCTCTGAGTGAACCATCAGTTATGTCGAATCTTTTTTCTCTCGGACAGATGTAACCACGATCAGGATCTATCCAAAGTTGCTCTAATCGCCGTCCTTTATCAAAAAATTCGAGAACGTAGGCATAATGATCGCCATCATAAGTACTTTGTACCGTTACTGTTAGTTCTGCCTGAAATGTTGAAATCTCGGCGGGATTGTAGCCAGAATGTCGGCACACCTCCACAAAGAAGTCAAACGCCTCATCAGAAAATCAGAAAAGGGTGTGTTAAATTTTTTTGGGACTTTTCCATGCGTGTTTCCATTGGTTTGAGTAGAGTGCGGCAGAAATGACGGCAATCCGATTCGCCTGTGGCAATCGCCAACACGCGCCCGTCTGCTTCAACCTTCGCCCCACCAAATTCTTACACGCTCCCTCTATCAAACCACTACCAATCACACGACCAGCCAATAATGGTTAATGATAAATGGTTAATGATTAATGATTAACCATTTATCATTAACCATTTCGCACCATCGCCCAACGCCGACGACACGCCGCCCACACCCAAAAGACAAAGGAGTGTGAAAAAACACAACCTCATTTTCACCTCATTTTTCTGACAAAACAACCTCAGTAGCACAAGCGTTCTCTAACGACTCACCTCATTTACCTCATCTTGTTGGCGGAAAAAATGAGGTCAATGAGGTTGGTTTTTATACCGCACTCTGGCTACTGAGGTTGTTTTGTTTTTTGTAAATGAGGTGAAAATGAGGTTATCTTTTTTCATCTTTTGCGTCAGGATTTTCACGAGTCGTTTCAGTCCGTCGGTGTAATCCTTTTCTAGTCCGAGGGTTACGTCGACAGGAAAGGAGTGATTTTTGCAATGGGGGCAGCGGCGATAGCGGCGATGTAGGGTGACATGACCGTGTGCGGAAACTATCGTTTTCGAGAATGCGTCATGGGTTTGCGTTTTTTTTTGCAGTTGCTGCACTGTTTGCTTTCGATGTTTGTTTCGTTTCGTTCGACTTGTTCTTGGAGTTTGTGTTGGTACACTTCTTGCATAAATTTTCGTCCGGCGATGTCCAATGCCCCCTAGGGTCGCACTTTTATACCTTTGCGAAGTATAATCAATCGCCGGTGCGTAATAGTCCACTACTTTGCCGGTGTACTTGCCGTTGTGGTAGTAGTTTTCCCTGCGAATTTCATAGCCCGTGTTCATGAGGGCTTGGTGTAAATCGCAGTTTTCGTAGGGGACTTGTATGACTCTCTCATTACCCGCTCTTTCGCAAATTTGCCGAATATTCAAAGGCAGGGGAGCATAAGGAATAGGAACTCTCTTACGAATCAATAACCCAATGTTGGGTGCATGTTGCACAGCATTGATGCCGACAGACGGGTTGTCGTTTCGTGCTTTAACTCAAACGCTCAATCTCGACGGCAGAGAGACCGGTCATCCGGGAAATAATATCAACTTTGAAGCCTTCGCTCTTCATATTCCGTGCAATTTCGACTTTTTCCTCGGCTTTACCTTCGATTCTACCTTCACCCTTTCCCTTATTATGGGCTTCCTCCATGTCGGTTGCATGGTCGTGCAGGTATCGTTGATGGGCTTCGTCCAATGCACGCAGTCTTTCGTCCCGATTGAACTGTTGATACCGCTCATAAGCCTGTCCGACTACCGGTTGCCCTTGTAATAGTGCTGTCATTTCTGCCTCGCTTTACCCGTTTACGGTATAGCACAGCGGCAGTTTTCTGATAAACTACGGACATGCTGATTTCCGTTCGGAACCTGACCTGTCGTGTCGGTAATAAAACGCTCCTCGAAAATCTTTCGTTTGATGTGCAGACCGGCGAGTATTTGACGATCATCGGTCCCAACGGCGCAGGAAAATCGACCCTCTTGAAATGTCTCGATAACATACTGACCGATTGGTCGGGAACGATTCTGCTCAACGGCGTTCCGTTGCGGCAGATTCCGCAGATTCAGTTGGCACGCCGCATCGCTTTTGTACAACAGTCGGTCTCGAAACTCTTCTCGTTTACCGTTAGGCAACTCGCTGAAATGGGACGCTATCCGTACCTGAACTGGCTCTCGCCGCTCACCGAAGAGGATGCCCGAATCGTCGAAGAAGCGATGAACGCTATGGGAATCGCCCATTTGGCACATCGAACTATCGAAACGTTGAGCGGCGGAGAAATGCAGAAAGTCCACTTGGCAACCGCTCTCATACAGCAAGCGGATATTTTGTTTCTGGATGAGCCGACGACCTATTTGGACTACAAGTACCAGAGCGAAATCGGACGCTTGCTACGGACGATCAATCAACAACAGGGCAAAACGATTATCGAAGTAACGCATGATGTCAACAGGGCATTGCTTGATGCAACGCATGTCATTGCTCTTTCGGACGGAAAAATCGTCTTCGACGGCAGTCCTAGTTATCTTATGGATGCGGATCATTTACGAAACATTTACGGCATTGATTTTCAATTTGCCGACCATCCGACGCTGCCGCTGAAAATCGTCGTGCCAGGAACGTGAGAGTTGTTGTACAGTACCGAGGCGAGGGTTGGAACTTCAAAATGTTACTGCCCCGGCGGAAAAAGTTGCGAGTGTTCTGAATTGTTTCCAAACGTTATGGGGCATTTTTTGATCTGCTTGAGTCGGCTGCGAGAGCGGCATCGAAACGTCTTGTGTTGTATCGGCAGCAATACGATAAAATAAAGGCACTTAAGGAGAAAACGTATTACTGCAAAGAGCAAAAAACAAACAACGAAAGGAACTAAAATATGAAAAATTCACCAAGAAGCCCCCCTTGACGGACACACAGTCGCTCATTTTTCTGACAAAAAACCTCAGTAGCACAATCATTCTTTAACAACTAACCTCATTTCCCTTATTTTACACGGAGTCGGTTTTCGGTGTATAGGATTGGTTTACAACAACTATCACTCACCGAACCACCGACTCCGATGCCCCGTCACCGCTCTATGGTTCTTTGAAGAGCCAGGGAAACTGTCGAAAACGGCATTACGCATTATCTGTGACCAAGCAATCGAAAGATGTGTCAGTATTGCTTCGGCGTGGGAATTGGCAATTAAAATTGGCACAGACAAATTGCGGTTTGAGGGCGGCATGCCGGAGTTCTTCCGTGTTGTAGAAAAAAACGGATTTGGATTGCTTGCCATTACAGCCGAACACGTCAAGCGGCTGGAATCCCTTCCACTCCATCATCGAGACCCTTTTGACCGTATCCTTATCGCCTCGGCAATGGCATAAAATATGAGTCTGATTACTGCGGACGGCAATATCCAGAAATACGATGTAACCTTGGATTTGGTAGATTAGCCGACACCTACTGGACATACTGCCGAACAAGGAGTAGAATAGCCTCTTGGATGTGCGAGGGCAGAAATGACCAAGCAGAAATAACGTCGGCGAGGTGTTCATTTTCAGGATTTTCACAAATAACGCCGCTTTTAACACCACCCGATTTTGCAGATTGCTCTAAACCACTGTTATTACAGGGACTTACAAGCACTGTGTCGAATCCCTTGTCCTCCGTTTTGTGCTTCAAGCAATCTTTGAGGCACTGTAAATTTCTTGTAAAATTCCATCAGAAGCAACGCCGCTGTGCTGGCAACTTGGCTGCACTTCCAAACGAAAGAGAGCCAAGAAAATTTTCTCGGCATGTCGTCATAAACCTCTGTTAATAGGGAATTTA
>Ga0099364_10006283_pt1 | contig 17349 bp, 13 predicted proteins | sample TergutTh196P3_FD_73070 | JGI IMG/M metagenome (GOLD analysis project Ga0099364, IMG submission 73070) | Microcerotermes parvus P3 segment gut microbial communities from Pointe-Noire, Republic of the Congo - Th196 P3 | ecosystem: Host-associated > Arthropoda: Insects > Digestive system > Gut ... | reverse complement strand
GCGCTGGGGCGGCGGAGCACTAGCGTCATCACCTCATCGGTAGACCTTTCCGGCAGGGGCAGCCCAAAAGACTATGACATTCAGATTACCCCAATGATGGATAAGAACGGCAAACTGGAAGCAACAATGATGCTGTTTCACGATATAACAGACACTATTCGCGCAAAACGGCAAGCTGAAAGCGCCAGCATGGCAAAAAGCCAGTTTCTGGCAACGATGAGCCATGAAATGCGGACGCCCATGAATGCTGTCTTGGGCATGACATCCATCGGCAAGGCCGCCTCCGACAAAGAAAGAATGGTTTATTGTTTTTCTAAAATAGAGGATGCGTCACAGCACCTTCTCGGCGTTATCAACGATATTCTAGACATGTCGAAAATTGAAGCAAAAAAATTCAACCTCTCGCCAACAGACTTTAGCTTTGAAAGGATGTTCCAAAAAGTGGTAAATGTGGTCAATTTCCGCATTAGCGACAAAAAACAGCACTTTTCGGTACACATTGACGAAGCCATTCCACGCGTTTTGCATGGGGATGACCAAAGGCTTGCACAGGTCATAACAAATATATTGGGGAATGCGGTAAAGTTCACTCCCGACGGCGGGACTATTAGCCTTAACGCTGGCTTGATTAGTGAAGATGACAATATATGCACAATACGGATAACTGTCGCTGACACGGGGATTGGCATGAACCCCGAGCAACAGGGGCGGCTTTTCCAGTCGTTCCAACAAGCCGAAAGTGATACCGCCCGCAAATTCGGCGGTACCGGCTTAGGCCTGTCGATCTCAAAAAGCATAGTAGAAATGATGGGCGGCGAGATCAGCGTCGTATCCGAACCAGACAAAGGGACAGTTCTGTCTTTTACTGTACAGTTGAGAAAAACCGGCAAACAAGCGCATGCGCTTATCCCCAAGGACGCGAATTGGAGCAAGCTTCGAATACTTGCCATCGACAGCGACCTCAACACACTGGCATTTCTTGAGAGTATCGTGCAAGGGTTTGGCATAAATTGCGACACTGCCTCATACTCTGAGGATGCGCTTTGGGTTATTGAGCAAAACGGCACGTACGACATCTATTTTATCAGCCTGACAATGTCAGGTTTGCGCGGCGACTTAAATGGGATAGAATTGACAGACAAACTGAAAAGCATGGGATATGCTCCTGACAACCCGCGCAATTCAGTTGTTATTATGTGTTCTGACGCCGAATGGATTTCAGTTGAGGCGGAAGCAAAGGCCGCCGGGATTGAAAGGTTCATTACAAAACCGCTGTTTCAATCCACTGTTTTGGATGTAATAAGCGAATGCGCCGGAATATACCGAAAGCAAGAACACGACGCAACATCGGAAAACACAGATTTGTTTACGGGGTACCGCATTTTGTTGGCAGAAGACGTCGAAATAAACCGGGAAATCGTCCTGGCCCTCCTTGAGCCGACACAAGTCGAAATAGACTACGCCGAAAACGGCGCTGATGCGGTAAACATGTTCAGCAAGGCCCCGGAAAAATACGATATGATCCTCATGGACATACAGATGCCCCTGATAGACGGCTATGAGGCTACTCGAAGAATAAGGGCGCTCACAAACCCACGGGCAAAAAGCATCCCCATCGTCGCCCTTACAGCAAATGTTTTCCGCGACGATGTCGAAAAATGCCTAAACGCCGGAATGAACGGCCACATCGGCAAACCCTTAAACATAAACGAACTCCTCCAACAACTGCGTCGCTACCTAACGCACTAAACAGTTGGACGCAGAACAGCGGGGGGAAGCAGGGAGACGGTTCCCTGCCACCTTCATCGATAGAGGATAAGCATCTCGTGAAGCACGAAACCGTCACCCTACTTCCAATTCCGAATAAAACTTCATTCGTAGGGGCGGATTCCATATCCGCCCGCTTGAATAAACCATTGTTCATTCGTAGGGGCGATTCCATATCCGCCCGCTTGAATAAACCCAATGTTCATTCGTAGGGGCGGATTCCATATCCGCCCGCATGCGTAAAACCGATATTGGCATTTATGTGCAAAACACAAGAACCCCGTGAATAGCGTTATAATTGGGTAGCACAAGAAAACCGCCCCTCTGTCAAAAAATGAACATGGAGACGGTTCTGCTACTCACCTTACAGAGATTTGCTGTTCACCTTACAGAGTTCTGCTACTCGCCTTACAAAGATTTGCCACTCACCTTACAGAGATTTGCTACTCACTTCGTCTGCGAGCCTACTTATGAAATCGTCTAGGGGCATTGTGCCTAGGTCTCCGCCCTTGCGTGACCTGACGGACACCTCAGAGCTTTCAACTTCCTTGTTCCCGACAATCAGCATATACGGCACCTTTTCAACTTGGGCCTCCCTGATCTTGTACCCAACCTTCTCGTTCCTGATGTCAAGTTCAGCCCTAAAATCCATATCGTTCAGTTTTTCACAAATCCCCTTTGCGTACTCTTCCTGTTTTTCCATAATGGAAATGACCCTAACCTGGACAGGAGCCAGCCATGCTGGAAACGCCCCGGCAAAATGCTCCGTAAGGATCGCAATGAACCTCTCGATCGAACCGAATATGACGCGGTGAATCATGACTGGCCTGTGTTTTTGACCGTCCGCGCCAACATAGCTGAGTTCGAACCTCTCCGGCATCTGGAAGTCAAGCTGTACCGTGCCGCACTGCCATGTCCTCCCTATCGAATCCTCCAGGTGAAAGTCAATCTTCGGCCCATAAAAGGCCCCGTCACCCTCGTTGATGTCGAAGCTGCGCCCCGCGCTATCCAACGCTTTTTTCAGCGCAAGCGTCGCCGCTTCCCATTCCTCTTCCGTCCCCATGGAGTTCTCAGGCCTCGTAGACAGCTCAATCCTGTATTTAAGGCCGAACAAAGAATAGAATTTGTCGCTGAGCCTCAGTACGCCCAGTACTTCGTCCTGTATCATCTCAGGCGTCATAAATATGTGGGCGTCGTCTTGGGTAAAGCACCTGACCCTCATCAAGCCGTGCAGCGCACCAGAAAGCTCATGCCTGTGTACCAGGCCCAGCTCGCAAATCCTCAACGGCAAATCCCTGTACGAGAAAAGCTTCCTTTTGTACACGAGCATAGCGCCCGGGCAGTTCATCGGCTTCACTGCGTAATTCTGCTCGTCTATTGTGGTGTAGTACATGTTTTCCCTGTAATGATCCCAATGCCCTGACCTGTGCCACAGCTCTTCGTTTAGGATAATCGGGGATTTTATCTCTTCGTAGCCCGCCTTCCTGTGTTCTTTTCTCCAGTAATCCTCAAGGAGGTTCCTTATAGCCATGCCCTTTGAGAACAGGAACGGAAACCCAGGCCCCTCCTCATAGATATCGAATAGGTCGAGTTCCCTGCCCAGCTTACGGTGGTCCCTCCTCTTTGCCTCCTCTACGCGCTCAAGGTAACCTTCAAGCTCACTCCTTTTGGGAAACGCAGTGCCGTATACCCTTTGAAGCATCTTGTTTTTTTCGCTGCCCCGCCAATACGCGCCCGCAACCGACATCAGCTTCACCGCCTTGACTTTCCCCGTTGACATGAGGTGGGGCCCCGCGCAAAGGTCTGTGAACTCGCCCTGCCTGTACATGGAGATTTCTTCTCCTTCGGGCAGATCCTCAATTAGCTCAACCTTGTACCCCTCGTTCTGAGCCGCAAAATACTTTATCGCTTCGTCGCGGGGGATTGTAAACCTTTCAAGCGGCAGGTCTTCCTTTATTATGTTTTCCATTTCTGCTTCGATTTTCTCAAGATCCTCCGGCGAGAATGCTTTTTCTATGTCAAAATCATAGTAAAACCCATTGTCAATAGCCGGCCCTATAGCCAGTTTGGCCCCTTTAAACAGCCTCTTTACTGCCTGTGCCATAATATGCGAGGTAGTGTGGCGGTAGGCAAGCCTACCTCCGGCCGATTCGAAGTCAAGTATGTTCAAAGCGCAGTCTTTGGAAATCCTGTGGCGCAAGTCAACAAGCTCCCCGTCGACCTCTGCCGCCATTGCGTTTTCGGCAAACCTCGAGCTTATGCCCTCGGCAATCTCCAAAACGCTTACCATATTGTCAAACTCTTTCACAACGCCGTCGCGTAAAGTAATTTTAATTCCCACTGTAATCTCCTTCTTCTGACGAAAATGTTACTTTATATTGAAAAATGCACTCATGCCAGGGTAATGCGCAACTTCATCCAGTTCTTCCTCAATTCTGAGCAGTTGGTTGTACTTTGCCACCCTGTCAGACCTTGATGGGGCCCCTGTCTTTATCTGGCCCGAGTTTGCCGCAACAGCTATATCGGCAATAGTCGAGTCTTCAGTCTCCCCAGACCTGTGGGAAGTAACCGCCGTGTACCCTGCCCTGTTCGCCATTTGAATCGCGTCCAACGTTTCCGTCAGCGTTCCTATCTGGTTCACTTTTATCAGTATCGAGTTGGCTACGCCCATATCAATGCCCTTTTTCAGAAAATCAGTGTTCGTTACAAAAAGGTCGTCTCCAACTAGCTGTATTTTTTTGCCAAGTTTGTCAGTAAGCATCTTCCAGGCTTCCCAATCTTCTTCCCCAACACCGTCCTCAAGGGATATTATCGGGTATTTTTCAACTAGGTCTACCCAGAAGTCAATCATTTCCTGCTTAGTCTTTGTAATCCCGCTCTTCCAGAACAGATACGTGCCGTCTTCCTGGTACATCTCTGTAGCCGCGGCATCAATGGCAAGCCTGAAATCATCACCGGGTTTGTATCCCGCTTTTTCAATAGCCTCGATAATCACCTGTATTGCTTCCTCGTCGGTTTTTAGGTTCGGGGCGAACCCCCCCTCGTCGCCTACCGCCGTACTGTAACCCTTGCCGCCCAGCACCTTCTTTAAGTTGTGGAATACCTCTGAACACATCTGAAGAGCTTGGCTGAAGCTTTCGGCGCCAACAGGCATCACCATAAACTCTTGAATGTTTACGCTATTGTCGGCGTGCCTGCCCCCGTTAATAATATTCATCATTGGAACCGGGAGCGTCTTTGCGTTTACCCCGCCGATGTACTGGTAAAGGCTAACCCCCAGGCACTCCGCCGCTGCCTTTGCTACCGCCAGGGAAACGCCCAGTATTGCGTTCGCGCCAAGCTTTTTCTTGTTTGGGGTGCCGTCAAGCTCGATCATAAGCATATCGACCGCCGCCTGATCCAAAACATTCATACCCTCTACCTCGTCAGCTATTATATCGTTAACATTGTCTACAGCATCCAACACGCCCTTGCCCATGTACCTATCATTGTCTCCGTCCCTTAGCTCGACTGCCTCATATGCGCCCGTGGACGCCCCAGACGGCACCGCTGCCCTGCCTACGTAACCACCTTCGGCAATAACTTCGACCTCGATTGTCGGGTTGCCCCTCGAATCCATGATTTCCCTTGCAAACACGCTTTCAATTTCGACAAACTGCTTCATAAAAAAGATCTCCTTTACGTTTTTTGATGATGAAATTATATATTTATCTTCAAATTTATTCAATACCTTTGTATTGTTCAACACAACAATATTTGTTCAATACGTTAATATTTGTTCAATTCCTTGATAATTAGTTCAATGCCATTATATTTGTCTATTTCCTTGGTAATTAGTTCAATGCCATTATATTTGTTTATTTCCATGCTTCTCGTTAAATTCTTCCACAGTCATCCCGAAGCACAAAGCATCGTGGTACCTGCCCATTGAGTAGTATTGCCGCCTTAGCCTTCCCTCCTCGGAAAAACCGATTTTTTTGTGAAAGCTTATGGATTCTTTATTGAAAGCATAAATGTAAATATCGGATTTTTGATATCTGAGCTCATTAAAATAAAATCCCAAAACTCTTCTGAGGGCCCTTGTCGCATACCCTTTCCCCATCTTGCCGTCGGCAATCCTTATGCCATACCTGAACGTCCCCATGCGCCTGTCAGCTTCCCAGACTTCAATGTAGCCGACAAAACCGCCAGTGTTATCAATTATCATAAAAATATTCTTGTCGCCGCTACCAACCGCTTGGTACCTGCCTATCCATTCCTCGGTGCCCCTAATGGAAGGCGGGAAATCCAGCTTCTCATATTTTCGCTCGAAATCTTCTCCGCTTGTTTTAAAATGCTCAAAAAAAGCACCTGCGTCACTTATTTCAGCACATTTGATTAACAAATCCCCTAAATCCCAATAATTTCCAATCATACTAACCTCTAACACAATATTCCTATCATCTACCCGCATACACGGATCCAACATCCACCCGTTAGGACAGGCAGACGATGTACGCCCCTTAATCCTGCGAATAATCGTCGAAATACCCCTGTATCAGGATGACCGGCGTACCCTTGTCGCCGCTACCGCTTGTCAGGTCGCAAAGGCTCCCGAGCAGATCTCTGATCCTCCTCGGCGTCGTGCCTTGAGAAGCGGCCTTGCCAACAAGGTTCGCGCCCTTCCCTCTTACACTTTCCCTTATTGCTTGGTCAAGCTCCTCGCCTTTTACCCCTTTAAACTCGTTGTCTGCCAGATACTTCAGCTTCATCTCGTTTGGGACACCGCCCAGCCCGTCTGTGAACGCCGGGGAAACCACCGGATCCGCCAACTCCCATATGCCCGCAACGGGATCCTTAAACGCCCCGTCCCCGTACACAAGAACCTCTACATGTTTGCCAGCCGCTTCCTTAAGCCTATTCTGGACATCCAGGACGAATTTGTCACAATCCCTCGGAAACAGCTTGACACGGTCGCTGCTTGCCATATTCGATCCCAGTAGGCCATAATCGGCATTGAACCCGCTCCCATCGACAGGCGCACTCAGAATATCGTCAAGGCCGAATACGCGCTTGGCACCTGCTTCCCTCAACACGCGCTTTGTCCTGCCCCGTGAATGAATGTCAGCCGCTATTACGTAAGGCGTGTGATTCAAGACATAGCTGGGGTCATTTGAAAAATATACCTCAATATTGTCTGACAGGCTTTTATAATACTCCACGTAATCTATCCCGGTAAACTCATGGCGCATCTTGTCTCCAAACAGCCCCCTGAACAGTTTTTCGTCCATGCTGTCTGTATGGGGGTTAATATTGTTGCGATAAACCTCTTCTGCGCTTAAAAGGCTGTTTCCGACCTCGTCGCTTGGATAACTGAGTACAAGGCACAGTCTCTTGACTGCCATCGCAATACCCTTCAACAGCAGTGAAAACCGGTTCCTACTAAATATCGGGAACACAACCCCCACTTCACCCTCAGGGAATTTTGCCCTGACGTCGGCGGCAATCTGGCTGAGCGTTGCGTAATTGCCTTGCGACCTTGCCACGACAGCCTCTGTTACCCCAACGACGTCCCCGTCTTTGAGTTCAAACCCTTCTTGCCTCGAAGCCTTCATTATTGAGTCAACTACAATTTCTGGGCAATTGTCCCCCTCTGTTATAACAGGCGTTCGAATACCCATTACACGTGTTCCAACATAACGCAACGTAAGACACCTCCTATCTACTGCTGCATGGCACAAAGCAAATCGCATCCCTTAGCGGCAGAAATCCTTAAAATGCTAAAGCCAATTCTTAAAATTTAATACCTCATTATTCGTAAGCTTCTTAGCTCCTCAGCTTCTTAGCTTCTTAGCTCCTTAGCTTATATATCCCCTTAACTTCTTAGTTCAGCTCCAAAACTGGCTTTCAGTTCTTTGAGTAGCCCATCAACAACAGTGTTGACCTCGTCGTCGGTAAGGGTCTTTTTATCAGACCTGAATAGCAGTGAGTACGCCACGCTCTTTTTCCCTTCAGGGATTTGCCTTCCTATGTATATATCAAATATTTCAACCTTTTCCAATAGCTCGTCATACTTTTGCATTAAATCGATCATGTCGCCGGAGGGTACCCCTTTATCGACAACGACCGCAATATCCCTTGGCACAGCCGGGAAACGCGGTAGCCTCGAGTATTCCCTCTCTAACTTGGACGCCGCATATAGCAGCTCTAGGTCAAACGAACCTGCGTATACCTTCTCGGGGAGTTCCATATTTTTAACGATATCAGGGTGTACCTCCCCAATGTACCCCACCTGTTCGCCGTTTACGGCAACGCCCGCCGATTTCCCCGGATGGAACTGGGGCATGCCGACAAGTGGGGAAAACTTCGCGTTTTTTATCCCCAGCGCGTCAAACAGGTCTTCGACTACACCCTTTATACTGAAAAAATCTACCCCTTTTCCGTACATACCCATGGTAAGCGCCTCTTTTTGTATCGGCAGAATTGGCATTCCATCACTACCCCGCTCTATGTTGCTATCTGCCGCCCTGTCGTTGCCCAGCTCTATGTTGTTATCTGCCGCCCTGTCGTTGCCCAGCTCTATGTTGCTATCTGCCGCCCTGTCATTGCTCGGCGCCGCACTGCTGTCTGCCGCCCAGTAGCCGTCCTCTCCCCCGCTACTCTCACAAGTCCCGCTATTCTCACCTGCCCCACTACTCTCGCCTGCCCCACTGCCATCTCCTGCCCTATCACTACCCTCTACTTCGCCGCTGTCAGGCATGTGGTATGTGTGCGATATCTCGTATAGTGAAACGGAAGCCGCCCTTTTGCTGTGGTTATGGGAAATTGCCTTCAGCATGTCGTACAATGTTGAAGTCCTCATTATGCTGTAGTCTTCGCTCAGAGGGTTTTGTATTACTACGGCGTTGCGAAGCGGGCTGTCTTCAGGCACTTTCATCAGGTCAAGCGCTTTGGGGCTATGAAATGACAGGGTATATATCTCAGACAACCCCCCCGATAGCATAGAGCCCCCTACAATCGCCTTGAGTTTCTGCTTTTTTGTGAGCATACCGATTGTCGTTTCGGTGCCTGGGTTCAAAGTTGCTTTTATGCTGTTGTAGTCATAAAACCTGGCGACTTCCTCAGCCAGGTCAGCCTCCATGTCAACATCAAGCCTAAATGCCGGGACTTTCAACATGCCGCTTTTCTCGTCATAAATAAACTCAAGCCTTTCGAGTATGTCTAACATGTATTTTTCGTCAAGGCTGGTTCCCAGCATTCGGTTAATCTTATCGGCGTTAAATGGGACATAACTCTGCCCCCGCCTGACCGGGTAGCAGTCGGCGACCCCTTTCATAACTTTCCCGGCTCCCATTTGCTCAATTAGGTGTGCCGCCCTGTTAACGGCAAACAGGGTCATGTCTGGGTCAAGCCCTTTCTCAAACCTACTGGAGGCGTCTGTCCTGAGACCGAGCTTTCTTGACGTATTTCTGATCGATACGCCGTTGAAGTTGGCCGACTCAAGCAGTATCTCCGTTGTGTCGCTCAGTATCTCAGAGTTCGCGCCGCCCATAACGCCCGCAACCGCAACCGCCCTTTTGCCGTCGGCAATCACAAGCATTTGGCTGTCGAGATCCCTGCCGGCACCGTCAAGCGTTTCAATGGCTTCCCCGCCGTTTGCCTTCCTGACGACAATCTTTCTGTCATTTATAAACCTCATGTCAAAGGCGTGCATCGGCTGCCCAACCTCAAGCATGACGTAATTTGTAATGTCAACAATATTGTTGATAGGCCGCACGCCTGAGCTGATAAGCCGTCTTTTCATCCACTCCGGGGACTCCCCTACCTTAACGCCGGACACGACGCGCGCCGTGTACCTGCTACATAGCTCGGGGGTGCTGATTTCAACTTCTATCTCCCCTTCAATGCTGCCCCCCTCCTCCTTGACGCTGGAATCGGGCATTTTGAACCCCTTGTTTAACGTAACAGCCGCTTCCCTTGCAATCCCAAGTATTCCCAGGCAATCCTGCCTGTTCGACGTTAGTTCGAACTCAACCGTAACGCCGTCGATACCCAGAACTTCGCGGATATCCATCCCAGGTGGCGTCGCAGGGTCGAGGATCATAATCCCGTCAACCTCGGGGACTGGCCAAATCTCCTTAGGCAAATCCAGTTCCTTAATCGAACACATCATGCCAAACGAGTCTTGCCCACGCATATTCCCTTTCCTGATGACAATCCCTCCAGGCAGCTTTGCGCCGTCAAGGGCTATGGGGACGACGTCCCCCGCTTTTACATTGTCGGCGCCGGTTACTATTTGAAGGCGCCCTGTTGCGCCAGTGTCTACAACCGCGACCCAAAGCCTGTCTGCGCCAGGGTGCTTCCCTATTGAATCAATGCGCCCAGCCACAACGTTTTCAATGTCCTTGCCCAGCTCGTTGATGCCTTCCACTTTAGTCCCCGACATAGTCATTTTATGAGAAAATGTCTTAACATCTACATCAATATCCGTATAATCCAACAGCCACTTCATTGGAACCTGCATAACCCTATCCGCCCCTCCGTTTGTCTCTATTTGTCTCCATTTGTATTTGTGTGCCTTTATATGTCATTATTTGTCTCAGTTTATCTCTATATGTCTCCGTTTGTCTTTGTATATCTTTATCCTGTCTAAAACTGCCCCAGGATTCTTATGTCATTTTCGAACGGGTGCTTTATCCTGTCTAAAACTGTTCCAGGAACCTAATGTCATTCTCGAACAGGAGCCTCATGTCGTCAATGCCATATTTACAGATGGCGACGCGTTCGATCCCCATCCCAAACGCAAACCCGCTGTATACATTGCTGTCAATGCCACACATTTCGAGTACCTTGGGGTTGACCATGCCCGCCCCCAGAATCTCGACAAAGCCCTCGTGCTTGCATAGCCTGCACCCTTCCCCGTCGCATTCCCAGCAGGAAACATCCACCTCCGCGCTTGGCTCCGTGAACTGGAAATGGTGGGGCCGCAACCTTATTCGCGTCTTTGGCCCAAAAGTGAGCGATGCGAATGTCTGTAGGGCCCCAATCAGATCCCCCATTGTTACGCCCTTGTCAACAACCAACCCCTCAATCTGGTGGAATACAGGGGAGTGGGTAGCGTCAACCGCGTCTGCCCTGTAAACCCTGCCTGGGCAAATTACCCTAATAGGGGGCTTCTGAGACAGCATTACCCTTGCCTGTACCGGCGACGTATGGGTACGCAGCACCACATCCTCGTTTATGTAAAACGTGTCCTGTGCATCCCTTGCCGGATGCCCTTTCGGTATATTTAACAACTCAAAGTTGTATTTGTCAAACTCAATGTCCGGCCCCTCCGCTATGGAATACCCCATGCCAATAAAGACCTCGCACACACGGTCTGCTACAAGGCTAATCGGGTGCTTATGCCCTGGGTACCGCCTCTTCCCTGGGAGCGTGACGTCAATCACTTCCTCTTTCATCTTCATTTCGAGGAGCCATGCAGACAGCTTCCTCTCAATCGCAAACAGATTTCCCTCAATCTCGCTTCTAATCTGGTTTGCCAGTTGACCAATTATTGGCCGCTCTTCCGCCGAAAGGGCGCCCATCCCCCTGAGGATACGGGTCAGCTCCCCCTTTTTCCCCAAAATCTTGAGCCGAATATCCTCCAACTCCTGGAGGCTTTTGGCTTCAGATAACATTTTAATAACATTTTCCTTAATTTTATACAGCTCTTCTCTCATATCCTAAGTTCCTCTCCCAAGTCCCTCTCCTAAGTCACTCTTCCAAGTCCCTCTCCTAAGTTCCTCTCACAAGTTCCTCTCCTAAGTCCCTCTACCAAGTTCCTCTCACAAGTTCCTCGGCTTTTGCAGTTACTTCACCAAAACCTTATACATCATAACATACGGCAGTCTCTGTCTGCAACCTAACATACACGGCAAACACAGCAGTCTCTGTCTGCAACCTAACATACACGGCAAACACAGCAGTCTCTGTTTGCAAACCTAACATACGCGGCAGACACAGCAATCTCAGTTTGCAACCTAACATACGCGGCAGTCTATGTGTGCAACCTAACATACACGGCAGTCTCTGTCTACAACCTGCTTTGCGTTACAATTCAGAGGGTATCAATAAATTTGCAATTTTGAATAAAACTTCGTTCGTAGGGGCGGATTCCATATCCGCCCGCATGCGTAAAACCGATGTTCATGTGTAGGGGCGGATTCAATATCCGCCCGCATGCGTAAACCGATGTTCATGCGTAGGGGCAAATTCCATATCCGCATGTATATGAAATCCGCTGAGGCGGGCGGATATGGAATCCGCCCCTACATACGACATTGGCATTTATGTGCAAAATTCAAGCAGGGCGTGAATTACAACTGTTATACGATACTGGTTTTGCGATACTGGTTCTATGATACAGGCTTTGCAATACAGGCTTTGCAATACAGGCTTTGCGATACAGGCTTTGCGATACAGGCTTTGCGATACAGGCTCTATAATACAGGATTTACGATACAGGCTTTATAATACAGGCTTTATAATACAGGATTTTCGATACAGGCTTTGTAATACAGGTTTATGATACAATTTCCGTTATGTGATATAGTTTTTGTTTTGTGATACAATTACCGATATATTAAAATATTCGTGTATTTATACACGTAATATGTTAAAATATATGATGATTTGTGTTATAGATATGTGAAGGCTGTTACGTACCAGAGCACTTCGCATGCATAACAAGCGTAATCAGTCCTGGGAGGAATGTATATGCCTGAAAAAAACTTGACTCATTTACATGTGGGCGAGAGGGCGCAAGTGGTTTCGCTGATGAACCCGAGCAACATTAAAAGACGGTTGCAGGATTTAGGATTGATTGAGGGTACGCGGGTGAACTGCGTTCAAAAGTGTCCTCATGGAGATATGGTGGCATATGGGATCCGAGGTGCAATAATCGCGTTGCGGGCGGAAGATGCTGTCAACGTTTTAGTAAGCTGATTTGGGTAGGTTTGGTTAGCTGATTTGGGGAGGTTTGGTTAGCTGATTTGGGGCGTTTTGGTAAGCTGATTTGGGGCGTTTTGGTTAGCTTATTTGGGGCGTTTAGTAAGCTGATTTGGGGAGGTTTGGTTCATATGGATTCCATGGATAGTAAAGGCCCAGAAGTACTCGACGTTACCAAAGCAAATGCTTCGGATCGCGTAATTGCGTTAGCCGGCAACCCAAATGTGGGGAAAAGCACAGTGTTCAACAACTTGACAGGGTTGCACCAACATACTGGCAACTGGCCGGGGAAAACGGTGGCAAGCGCTCAAGGGGTTCATAATTATCGCAGCAAAGATTACATACTTGTCGATCTACCCGGCACTTACTCAATCATGGCGCATTCAACGGAAGAAGAAATCGCAAGGGATTTTATTCTGTTTGGCGGCGCCGACGCAACCATCGTGGTATGCGACGCCACAGTATTGGAAAGGAATCTGAACCTTGTTCTCCAAGTCATGGAGATCACGCCAAATGTAGTGGTCTGCGTGAATCTGCTTGATGAAGCAAAAAAGAAGAATATTGCGATTAACCTGCCTGCTTTAGAAAAAGAACTCGGCGTACCGGTCGTGGGAACCAGCGCCCGTAGCGGAGAAGGCCTTACCGAGCTGATTGAGAGAACCGAAACCATTTGTGCAGGGGAGTTTATACCCACTCACCGCAGGATTAAGTATGACAAGGCGGTTGCAGGGGCTATTGCCCCGCTTGCAGACCTTCTGGAGCAAAAGCTGGAGGGCGCATTGAACGGCACATGGCTGTCACTTCGTATGTTGGAGGGTGATGAGGAGCTACTCAAAGATGTAGAAACACACTTGAGAGATCAAAAGCATTTTGCGAATAACCCGCTGGACGACCCCGGCGTGAAATCCACCGTGAACGAGGTGTGCAAAACGCTTGAAACTGCCGGGATTTCCAGTGAAAAGCTCAAAGATATTGTGGTTTCCTCTATCATCTACACTGCCGAAGAAGTGGCGAAAAGCGTCACCCCTCGTTGCGGCGGCAACTGCATCGGTTGCGGAACATGCGAATTTGGAAGCAAACACCCGGGTTCGGTAGGCGGAAGCCGGGACCGCAAGATAGACCGCATCCTAACCAGTAAACTCACGGGCATTCCAATAATGTTGGCGTTGCTCTGCGGCGCGTTGTGGATTACCATTGCCGGGGCGAATTACCCATCGGAAATGCTCGCCAACCTCTTTTTCTGGATTCAGGATCAACTCACGGCATTTTTCGCGTGGTTAGGCTCTCCAGATTGGCTCCATGGACTCTTGGTACTGGGCGTTTACCGTGTTCTTGCATGGGTTGTGGCGGTAATGCTCCCGCCTATGGCTATCTTCTTCCCCATTTTTACTCTGCTTGAGGATTTCGGGTATCTGCCAAGAGTGGCGTTTAATCTGGATCACCACTTCAAAAAAGCTAAAGCGTGCGGAAAGCAAGCCCTTACCATGTGCATGGGGTTTGGATGCAACTGCGCGGGGGTAATCGGTTGCCGAATCATAGACTCGCCGCGCGAAAGGCTCATTGCTATATTGACCAACAACTTCGTTCCGTGCAATGGCCGGTTTCCAACTCTAATCGCTATCATATCCATGTTTTTTGTTGGTGTCGCGGGAGGGCTTATTGACTCCTTGCTTTCAGCGGTTATACTAGCCGCCGTCATTGTACTTGGGGTCTTTCTCACTTTTCAGGCTTCCCGTTTTTTGTCTGCAACTATTTTGAAGGGCGAGCCGTCCTTTTTTGCACTTGAGCTACCTCCTTACCGTACCCCCCAAATCGGCAAAGTGATCGTCCGCTCTATATTCGACCGTACGTTGCGCGTGCTGGGCAGGGCTGTTGCTATAGCCGCGCCCGCTGGGCTGATTATTTGGATATTTGCTAATGTTTATGTCGGCGATGTTACCCTGCTATCCTCCTGCTCGTCTTTTCTTGATCCATTTGCTAAGCTTCTCGGACTCGACGGAGTAATACTACTTGCGTTTGTATTAGGATTCCCGGCGAATGAGGTGGTATTCCCCATAATAATCATGACATATTTAGCCTCTGGCTCAATACTGGAGTTGGATACTTTGACGGAACTCAAGGAGTTGTTGGTGTCGAATGGATGGACTTGGGTAACCGCTGTATCTACCATGCTGTTTTGTTTATGCCACTGGCCCTGTTCTACAGCGTGCCTTACTATAAAAAAGGAAGCGGGCGGCTTCAAATGGATGGGGCTTTCTATTTTGATTCCCACGGCAGCAGGCGTTGTGATATGCCTCTTGTTTACAACCATTGTCCGCCTTCTTGGTTTTTGATTACGGCAATATTGTCTGCCTTCTTGGCTATTTATTGCGGCTATATTGTCCGACTTCTTGGTTTTTGATTACGGCTATATTGTCTGCTATCTTGGTTTTTGATTACGGCAATATTGTCTGCCTTCTTGGCTATTTATTGCGGCTATATTGTCCGACTTCTTGGTTTTTGATTACGGTTATTCGGTAGATGGGCAAAGTCAAACAACAATCTGGAAAGGATGATTACTGATATGAAACATACCATACTGATTGTGGACGACGCAGAGATCAATTTGCTCATGCTCAGGGAGATAATGAGTTCCGAATACAATGTTTTGTCAGCTAATAGTGGAGAAGAAGCTGTAGCAATAATGAAAAACCACTTGCCTGACATCGTGCTTTTGGATTTAAATATGCCGGATATGAATGGGTTCGATGTACTTAAACATATGAGGGCAGCTCCAGAGCTTGCAAGCGTTTTGGTCATTTTCGTAACGGCAGAAACAGATACCCATTTGGAAGAAAAAGGCTTGGACATGGGCGCAGTTGATTATGTGCATAAACCGTACAATGAAAAAATAATCAAATTTAAGGTGAGAAACCATCTGGAGTTAAAGGCTTACAGGGACAGTCTTGAGGATTTGGTACAAGTAAGGACGCAACAGCTAGTTGCATCCCATGAAGCAATAATTACAAGCATGTCAATGCTGGCGGAACAGCGCGACAAAGTGACGGGTGACCACCTAACGCGAATAAAAATATCAACAAATCTGCTGGCTAACAAACTATCACAGGAATACCCCGAATTATTATCCCCTTATGACGCACAGCAAATCGCTATTTATTCGCCGCTTCATGATGTGGGCAAGATTGCCATACCTGATGCAATTCTCGGCAAACCAGGTAAGTTAACGCAAGAAGAATTCGAAATAATGAAGTCGCACACGAGTAAAGGCGGCAGCATTTTAAGAGAAACACATACGATGTTGGACGGTAGCAACAAGGAACTGAAATTTGCGATTGATATATCCGAAGGGCATCATGAGCGGTTTGACGGGACAGGTTATCCACGAGGGCTGTCTGGCGAATCAATACCAATCGCGGCGCGGATTGTTTCCTTAGTTGATGTATATGATGCTCTTAGAAATGCGCGCCCGTATAAAGATGCTTATACACATGAAGAATCGCATCGCATTATTACGGTAGGCGACGGAAGAACAATGCCGGAACACTTCGATCCGCGTGTACTGAGAATCTATGAGATGCTACATGCGGAGATAGATAATGTATGTACCGAGTACAAGGAAAGAGATCCACAGATATGATGATATCTTGATATCATAAATTTTAGAATCTTAATTTCTTAATTTCTTAATTTCTTAAATCTTAGTATCTTAGTATCTTAGTATCTTAATATTTTAATATTTTAATATCTTGATATCTTGATATCTTAATATCTTGAAGAGTGTTCTAAAGGATGCGACATGAACTACAACCATCTATCCTTAATGTCATCTAAATTATTTTATTTTTGTAGTAATTTTATGCTTGACATTATAAAATTACATGTGTAGAATATATTATATCGGTAGCATATTATGGATCGGTAGCAGATGGTGGAGCTATTGTTATGGACAACAGGCTTACGGACAGCGAACTGGAGCTATTGTTATGGACAACAGGCTTACGGACAGCGAACTGGAGGTATTGCTATGGACAACAGGCTTACGGACAGCGAATTGGAAATCATACGGATATTGTGGCGCGAGAAACGCCCATTGAAAGTATCGGAGTTCCGTGACGAACTAGAAGAGCGCCGAGGGTGGAACAAATCAACGACACAGACCGTCGTAACACGTATGCGCGACAAGGGGATTATTGAGCCGCTGGATCGCTACGGCGTTGCGCGGTATGTCCCGCTCATCACCGAAGACGAGTACACGCTCACCGAGGGAAAAGCGGTGCTTGAACGGTTTGGGAGCGCGAAAGCCCTTGCGATGGCTATGGTTCGCAACGGTAATTTGACCGACAGCGACGTTGAGGAACTGAGGGACTATTTCAAGATGGGCGGTGACGGGAAATGAGTAGCATTATACGCACAATAATCGTAATGTCCATATCGGGCGGCGCACTCGCAGCCTTATTGTTTATTCTTAAACCGCTTGTCAGAAACCGCCTGCCAAAATCGGCGCAATACTATCTGTGGCTTGTAGTAATAGCGGCGTTGCTAATCCCTGTTTCGCGGCTTGTTACGCTACCCCCGGCTAGTGCCGGCTCCCCTATCATGGCTTCTCCCGTAAGC
>Ga0099364_10006282_pt1 | contig 17350 bp, 15 predicted proteins | sample TergutTh196P3_FD_73070 | JGI IMG/M metagenome (GOLD analysis project Ga0099364, IMG submission 73070) | Microcerotermes parvus P3 segment gut microbial communities from Pointe-Noire, Republic of the Congo - Th196 P3 | ecosystem: Host-associated > Arthropoda: Insects > Digestive system > Gut ... | reverse complement strand
TCAATGATCTGTACATAGGCGATAAGAAAATCTGCGGTATTCTAACCGAGGCGACAATCGACATGGAAAGCGGAATGGTGGACAATTCCGTTCTCGGCATTGGCATAAATGTAACGCGCCCGGAAGAGGGCTATCCTGAGGGTCTTAATGAGATCGCAGACTCGATCACTAACAGAGCATTTGGAAAGGATTCCGAGCGATGCCGCCTAATCGCAGCCACACTGGATAATTTCTGGGCATACTACAAAGACCTGGCAAAACGTGACTTCCTTGATGAATACAGGGAACACAGCATTGTTATTGGGAGGAACATACAGGTTACACCGTATGACAGCGCGCCTAAGCTTGCAAAAGCGATTGCGATTGACGATGATTGTGGTTTGGTCGTATCGTACAAAGACGGCGTTTATGAGACTCTAAGGTCAGGCGATATCAGCATCATGCCGATTGCGTAGCATTCGGCATGATGCGTGAAGAGGTGTTTTGCCCTATTTGGATAAGCTCAACCGAGTCGGGCGTTATTTTGCCATACGTGGACACTGCTGCCGTGCAACCGTCAATCCTGTATAGTCGCGATGTGACATCGGCAGAAGGCGCGATGATTCTCCCGCCGTCTCGTGAGAATCGTATTTCCTTTACCAGCGGAAGTCTCGCGCCTAAAAGTTTTACATAACTCTCCTTTAACACCCATAAATCCAGCGGCTCAAACTGCTGCAACTCCTCCGAAGAGCAAAAATATTTCATTGCGTGTTCACTGACGATGCGCGGCGATTCGATATCAACGCCTATCGGTTCATCGGACAAGCCGCACATCACATGTGTTCTTTCGTGGCTGAGTGAAAAATGAATGTCAGGCCTATCGAGAAAATACGGTTTCCCGTTAGGCGTTTTCTTTATTTCCGGCATTTTTCCTTTGTGCTGCAAGCTAAATGCAGTTTGCAGCAGCGAGTAAACAGCATCTCTACCGCTTAAATCGCCGCGTAACGAACAGTAAAGTTTCATAATTCACCATTAAAGCATAATATTATTAAAATGTGTATTGACTACTGAGCTACACTGTGTAGTATAATAACATATGCCCATCAAAAACCGCAATAGTAACAAGAAAACACTAGCGGTCGTGGGTAATTTGTGGTAGAATCATGATTACATGTTGAGTATGGTAAAAAGTTGGACTTGCTATGGGAAGAAAGATTCATAAAAGAATCGTAATGGTATTATTGCTTGTGTCGCTCTGCGTTGCCTTATTGTCAGGATGCATGAGCATATCGGCTGATGATTTATATAGTCTACCGCAGCTCTCAGAGGAATATTTGCTGCTTCAATCGCATATCAACTCCATATTGAATCAAGGCGCGGAGCTTTCCCCGCTAACCGGAGGCGTTAACAGGCAGGCAGTCCAACTTATTGACCTCGATGGAGATGGCGTTGATGAGGTTTTGGCATTCTTTTCATTTCCGAGCAGCAGCACCTTAACGCTGTATATTTTCAAAGCGGAAGACAAGGGCTACTCGATTGCCGAGGTAATACAGGGCATTGGCACGGCGTTTGAGAGCGTCAGGTTTGTGGATATGGACGGCGACGGGGTTATGGAGATTGTCGTGGGATGGCAGATGGGTCCCGCCCTCAGACATTTGGAAATATTCTCCATCAGGGATTATCACGCTGTATCGATAATGCGGACAGAATACACGGAGCTTACTGAGTTCGACCTGACCGGGAATGGCAACAACGATATAATTGTGGTAAGGTCGCCAACGCAAGAGTCAGGCGCGGTAATCGCTGTTTACACGCTAATGCCGGATGGCGAAATCGTTTTGGCGGAGGCTAAGCTGTCAACCGGTATTGAAATGTTTGTTCGTGTTTTGACAGGGAGACTCACCGACGGAGTGCCTGCCGTATTCATTGAGAGTGACGGTAGGTTTGAGGATGGGGGCATTATCACTGACATTTGTGTTTTTCTGGAAGAAGGCTTGGTAAACATCACAGTGAAAGGCTCAAACGGAGTCAGCGAAGAGACGATAAGGACGCATATGAACAGCAGCGACATAAATGGGGACGGGGTTATCGAGATTCCAATGCCCAGACTCCTCAGAGCGCAGTCTGAGACGGATTATTATGCTATTGATTGGTATGCCTTTGGCAGCAACGGCCATAGCAGCCTCGCACTTACCACCTACCACAACAACAACGACGAATGGTACCTGATACTTCCCTTTGACTGGCGCGGCATGGTGTCCTTACGCCGTGAAGACGGTATTGCCGGCGAACGGACGGTTGTTTTCTCTTCAATATTGGAAGACGATGATATTTATAATGACTTTTTGAGAATATATAAAATTACAGGCGATTTAAGAGAAAACCGCGCAACGCTGCCCGGCAGGCTGAGGCTTACCGAAGAAGGGTCCGCAGTGTACGCTTTCGAATTGCTCGCCCCGCCCAACAGTTTCGGGTTGACATTTGACGAGCATTTGATTAGGAGCAACTTTAGACTAATGTACTTAGAATGGCTGGTAGGAAGCGGATGATATAACACTGAAAGGGTGAGTGACGATTGAAAAAGATTCTTGTGCTAGAGGATGAGACCAGTATTCGCAGTTTTGTCGTAATAAATCTAAACCGAGCGGGCTATGAGGTCATCGAAGCCGGGACGGGAGCTGAGGCTTTTGAACAGCTCCGAATACATCCGGATATCAAGGTAGCGATTCTTGATATTATGCTTCCCGATACTGACGGCTTTGAAGTCTGCAGAAAGATACGGGCCGCAGACCCGCATATCGGCATTCTCATGCTCACTGCCAGAACGCAGGAGATGGACAAAGTCACAGGACTCATGACCGGGGCGGACGATTATGTGACCAAGCCATTCTCGCCTGCTGAGTTGACCGCGAGAATAGACGCTCTTTACCGCAGGGCCGGCGAGACGGGGCAATCTGAAACCGGCGAGATTGTCCAAGGGCCTTTCCGCCTGAACACGAGAACTAGGACGCTAGAGAAAGATGGTGCCCGCATCAAGCTTACCCAAGTGGAGTATTCAATTGTCAAGATGTTCATGGACAACCCGGGCAAAGCGCTATCGCGAGAGGATATCCTAAACACGGTGTGGGGCCGCGACTATTTCGGCGAACTGAAAATAGCTGATGTCAATATTAGGCGACTTCGCATCAAAATCGAGGATGACCCAACGAACCCAACATATATAACCACAGTCTGGGGATACGGCTACAAATGGGGACTTTGATCTAGATTTAAGATATGAGATTTAAGAGTTAAGAGTTGAGAGTTTGGAGCTTGTGCATTGATAGTCACACATTACGAATTTTATTGTAGGGGCGACCGCCCCGGTCGCCCGCTTTGGGTAGGGAAACAAATCAGTTTAGTCTTGTTCTTTCGGGGTAAGTTGCAAAATGTAGTTTAGGAGCGGCAAATTGGCAGGTGTTTTTACTAGCTTTACTAAAGGATTGCGGCAACGATGGCTTAGAGGCACGATGCTGATCGTGCTTGGGGTGGTAATCGTTTCTATTTCATTATTCTCGTTTTTCATCTACAACCATTATTATGCCACCGTCCGTACAGGCCTCGAATCACGGGTGAGGACAGCCACTGGGTTCTTCGCAAATTTTGTCGGAAGATCCCATGCCGATTATTATAACAGCGCATACAGATTCACTGAAACGTATAGGGATAGCGACCGTCTCGAACTCCAGTTCATTAATCCCGACGGGAGCATCATGATTTCCACGCTGACGCTCACAGCGGGAACAACACCGAACACGCCGGATGTTTTGGAAGCGTTTGAGACGAAACATATTTCCTCGTGGGTAGGAAGACGCGCCACGACGGACGAGCGCATCATGGCTTACTCCGCGCCGATGGTTTTTGCGGATGGCGAGGTTGTTGGTGTGATACGATTCGTGACAAGCCTCCGGCTGGTTGACAGACAGGTGATACTGGACATTTTAGTCGTGTTGGGTATCGGCGCTATTGCTATGTTGCTCGTATTTGCCATGAATCTCGTCTTTCTCCGCTCTGTTATTACGCCTGTGAGCGAAATCACTAAAGTCTCAAAGCGCATAGCTGACGGTAGCTATGGGATTCAGATTAACAATAACTATCGTGATGAAATAGGGGAAATGGTCAGTTCGATCAACGAGATGTCTTTTAAAATAGCCCAAACGGAGAAGATACAGACCGAGTTCATATCCTCAGTGTCACATGAACTCCGCACTCCACTAACGGCGATAACCGGGTGGGGGGAAACGCTCATCTACAACCAGGATTTGGATAGCGAATCAAAACGTGGGATTGTCATTATGCTAAAGGAGGCAAGGCGGCTGACAAAGATGGTTGAGGAGTTGCTCGAGTTCACAAGAATGGAAGATGGGCGGTTTACGTTGAACATAGAGCTTATCGACATAGCGGCGGAGCTGGAAGATGCGATTTTCACCTTTCGTGAGTTGCTTCATCAGGACGAACTCAAATTCAACTATGAATCGAGTATGGATGATGCGCCGCCGATTCCGGGCGATCCGAACAGGCTCAAGCAGGTTTTTCTGAATCTCTTTGACAATGCCGCGAAATATGGCAGGGATGGAAAGCGTATCGAAGTCTCCGTAGGGATGGCGGGCGATTATGTTGAAATTACAATAAGGGACTTCGGGCCCGGGGTGCCGGAGGATGAGATCGATAACATCAAGATGAAGTTCTATAAGGGTCGCAACTCAAAGGATAGGGGCAGTGGCATAGGTCTTGCGATTTGCGAGGAGATTATTAAATATCATAGTGGCAGCATGGAACTTAAGAACGTTGAGAACGGCGAGGGCTTCATTGCAACGATTCTTCTTCCAATTAGCGTGGATGTCGATAGCTGAGGACAGGAGTTGAGAATTGAGAGTTGAGAGTTGAAAATTAGTACGAGGACGGAGACTTTACGTGTATATTATTTCAACTGATGTTTGTAACATGCATAATTTGTTGTTTTACGGGTGCTTAGATATAGATTAGTTTTGTTTTTAATTGATTGAAAGGTATGTGAATGCAATGGCGAGTAAAAAAAAGGGTAAGGATTTTCGGACTTCGATTGGTGGGCAGGCGCTGATTGAGGGTATTATGATGCGCGGGCCGAAGAAACTTGCCACTGTCGTAAGGACTAAAGAAGGTTTGGTTTCAAAGGTCGAGGAACAAAAGCTGCTCAAAGACAAGTATCCTATCATTGGGTTCGTTTTTATTCGAGGTATCGTAAACTTTATAAGCTCCATGTCCATAGGTGTGCGGTCGCTGATGTTTTCAGCAGAATGCATGCCAGAGGAAGAACAGGAAGAGCCTTCGAAGCTCGATAAATGGATTGAGGAAAAGATGGGCTCAAAAAAAGCGGAGGGCGTTATCATCACGATTTCGCTTGTGTTGGGTATCGCGATGTCGGTGGGGCTTTTTATAATCCTTCCGACGCTGCTTGCTGGCTTGTTTTCCCATTATATTGAGTACAGAATCCTCAGAAACCTTGTAGAGGGATTGCTTCGCATAACGATTTTTATTTCTTACATGTGGCTGGCGTCGCGGATGAAAATCATGAAGCGTGTTTGGGCGTATCATGGCGCGGAGCATAAGGCGATTTACTGTTATGAAAAGGGATTGCCACTCACGGTTGAAAACGTTAAAGAACAATCACGCCTTCACCCCCGTTGTGGGACGAGCTTCTTATTCATTGTTATGATAACGAGTATTTTGGTTTTCTCGTTTACGACCTGGGACAATGTTTGGATTCGCATAGCTCTCAGGCTCGCATTACTTCCGGTTGTGGTTGCAATCAGTTACGAGATTATTAAACTTGCAGGAAGATTCGACAACATAATCACTAAAATTGTATCAGCGCCCGGTAAACTCCTGCAAAGGCTCACAACGCGCGAGCCTGATGAAGAGATGATTGAAGTCGCAATAGAAGCCCTCACGCTCGTCGTTCCGGAAGACGCCGCCGAGGCAAAGTGGTAACTAAGATATAAATAAGGTTATTAAAAGCAAAGTGATTTATGAAAACTTACAATGATATTTACTTGTCTGCAAGACGCAGGCTAAGGGCGGCGGGGATTGCTGCGCATGATTTGGAGGCAAAACTGATAATAGCATTTGCCACCGGAAAAACTCGAGAGGATCTGCTGAACTCCAACAGGTTATATGTCACGGACAGCAATATGCTCAAAGCAATAGATGAATCCATAGAGCGACGCCTAAATGGTGAACCCACTGCCTATATAGTCGGTGAGTGGGAATTCTTTGGCTTACCTATGATAGTTAACGAATCGGTTTTGATACCGCGCATAGACACCGAAATCTTAGCAGAACAAGCAATTAAACTTTTGAAACACAGGGCTTTCAAAATGCGCGTGCTGGATTTATGCGCGGGCTGCGGGTGCGTCGGCCTCGCCATTGCGTCAAATGTTCTGAGCAGCCGCATAGTACTTGCCGACATTTCGGAGCAAGCAGTTGCTGTGTGCCGGGCCAACATGTTGAGGAACCGCTTAAGCCGCAACGTTACAGCCATCGAAGCCGACGCGCTTGAAGCCCCGCCAGCTCTGCTTGGGTCGTTTGATATGATAGTCTGCAACCCTCCCTACATACCTACAAGAGTCATAGAGTCTCTTGACCCTTCTGTCAGGTTATACGAACCGTTAACTGCGCTTGACGGCGGTCCGGATGGGCTTTACTTCTATCGCGCAATTGCAACTAACTGGGTTAGTTCCTTAAAGCAGGGCGGGCATCTATTGTTCGAATGCGGCGCAGGCCAGTCTGAAGCAGTGTGCGAAATCATGTCGGACTCCGGTTTTTGCAACATAAAGACCCACAAAGACACCCTAGAAATAGAACGAGTAATAGTAGGATGCCTGAAAGGTTAGCGATTTAGCGACTGATTTCTGTAATAAAAAACAAGTTATTTCAAGTCGCTAAATCGCAATTAGGAGTTAGGAATTATGAATTATGAATTAGGACGTTTTACATTGCTTCTGCTTCCTGGCTTCTGAGTCTTGTTAGGTTGTGAGCAAAGCCAACGCTGGTGACTCTTAATTATCAATTATCAATTATCAATTATCAATTTTATAAATCGGGGGTATTGAAAATGGCGGAGAAGAAGAAATATGTTCCTGCTGTGCCGGCTGGGGACAAGAAGAAAGCGCTTGAAACGGCGATTTCGCAAATCGAAAAGAATCATGGCAAAGGGTCGATCATGCGACTTGGGGACAGGCAGGCGGTAAATGTCGATGCGATATCCACAGGGTCGATATCGCTCGATTTTGCTTTGGGCATAGGCGGTGTCCCCAGAGGCAGAATCATTGAAATATACGGACCGGAGTCATCGGGTAAAACGACGCTTGCCTTGCATATCATTGCTCAAGCCCAGCAGTTGGGCGGAGATGCTGCGTTTATCGATGTTGAACACGCCCTAGAGCCTGCATACGCTCGCGCTCTTGGAGTAGACATCGATAACTTGCTCATATCGCAGCCTGACATGGGTGATGACGCGCTTTCTATCACAGAAGTGCTTGTGCGCTCGGGTGCTGTTGATGTCGTTGTCGTGGACTCGGTTGCGGCACTCGTGCCTCGCAGCGAGGTCGAGGGGGAAATTGGCGACGCTAGCGTAGGTGTAGTCGCAAGGCTTATGTCACAAGCGCTGCGCAAACTCGCAGGGTCGATATCGAAGACAAACTGCGTCGTTATTTTCATCAACCAACTACGCGAGAAAATCGGCGTCATGTACGGCAGCCCTGAAACAACGCCCGGCGGGAGGGCTCTTAAGTATTTCGCAAGCGTTAGAATAGACGTTAGGCGCGCCGATTACATTAAGGTCGGCTCAGAGCATGTTGGAAACCGTACAAGGGCGAAGATTGTGAAAAATAAGGTTGCCCCCCCATTTCGCGAAGCTGAGTTCGATATAATGTTCGGCGAAGGCATTTCGAAGTATGGCGAACTTATCGATCTGGGTGTCAAACTGGAAGTCATTGAAAAGGGCGGCGCTTGGTACACAGTTGAGGGGCAGCGATTCCAGGGCCGTGATAATGTCAAGGCTTATCTAAAAGAGAATCCGGATGTTGCGGATAAGGTGGAGGCGCAGATACGGCGCGATTCATTAAAGCTAATGTCACCTCAAGAGAAAGTCGCCGCCCAAGCCGCAGGCAGAGCGGTAGACATCGACGCAGAAGACTTTGAAGGATAGGGCTTGGGGCAATCGCTTGCGGGGGGCGATTGCCAATTAAGAATTAGGAATTAGGAGTGAGGAATGAGAGTGCGTGTTTTTAATGTTTGATTTGCTAAGATTCTTTGTCCCGAAGCTAATCCTAATTGTTTGCGTTTAAATATGAGCAATTGCAATGTGGTCATTTGACCGCGTGAGTGTTTGGGTTGTTTTGTTTAGGACATGCGAGGGTTGGATATGACGATTGAAAGCATATCTTGTGCTAAGAATAGTGTTAGTAACTATATGTTGCGGTTCGATGATGATTCTACGCTGATTGTTAATAGTGCGCAGGTTGCGGACTTTGGGCTTTGCTCGGGGCGCGATTTGTCGGACGAGGAGTATTCTGAACTGATTGAGAAAAATGAGCGTTACGCATCCAAGACGCGCGCGATTCGCATTTTAGGGAACCGTAACCTCTCGACAAAGGAAATTAAGAAACGTTTAATCAGAAAAGGCGATTCTGAGGAAACCGCTCAAAATACCGCTGATTGGCTGGAGAAAACAGGGTTAATCGATGATGAGCAGTATGCTTCGGCAATTGTGAAGCATTACAGCGCGAAGGCCTACGGACCTGCCCGTGTGAAAGATGAATTATATAAACGTGGGATTCCGCGAGATTTATGGGAAGATGCGCTCGAAGGGCTTGAAGAAGAGAAATTAGAAGCAGCAGCGGATGAATATCTCAACAAGAAGATGAAAGGCAGCGATGATCCAAATGATTTGCGCCGCGCTATGGACGCTCTAGTCAGGAGAGGCTACAGTTATGATTTATCAAAGGCGGCTATTGCGAGATACATTTCCGGAATTAGGAATGAAGAATGAGGAATTAGGAATTTGGGTGCGGTGTTCTAAAGATAATAGTCGAAACTACGGTATTCGTTTGTAGGGGACGATGTCTTCAGCGTCCCGCTAATGAGGTTTTCTCCGCGCACTGTGGACGCGAGAATAATTGGTATGTTTTAGGTTTATTTATGTTAGGAATGAGGCGTAGTTGTGAGTTTCTCCGGACTTTGTGAGGTGGTTTTATGAGTTGTAGGGTTGGGGTAATATCTTTGGGGTGTGCTAAGAACCTTGTGAATACTGAGCAGATGATGTTTTTGCTTGCTCAGGCGGGGTATGAGGTATCTGGCGAAACTGATGGGGCTGATGTTGTGCTGCTGAATACCTGCGGGTTTATTGAGAGCGCGAAGACGGAAGCAATCGACGCAATCCTGGAACTTGCGGACTTAAAAAAACGAGGGCTTATCGGCAAGATTATCGTTGCCGGGTGTCTGCCTGAACGGTATAAGGGCGAAATCATGAGCGAATTTCCTGAAATAGACGCTGCGGTTGGGACAGGTTCATTTGACGAGATTGTTGTCGTGACTTCATCTCTATTCGTAACGGAAAAAAGACTCACATGCTTCGGAAACATAAACTCATCTATAAGTGAGGTAAGCAGAATCATAACCACATCACCTGCTTGGACGTACCTTAAGATTGCCGATGGATGCGACAATCGATGTGCCTATTGCACAATCCCGGAGATTAGAGGACGGTTTCGCAGCCGTCCTATTGAGCATATCGTAGGCGAGGCTTTGGAACTCACAACAAAAGGCTTCAAGGAGCTTATAATCGTTGCTCAAGACGTGACGATGTACGGGCAGGATATCTACGGAAGGCCAATGCTCGTTTCGCTTCTGGAACAGTTATGTGATATTGGAGGCTTGGACTGGGTTCGCCTCCATTACCTATATCCCGAGCGGATTAATGATTTATTAATTGATTTTATATCACGACATGATACCATACTCAACTATCTTGACATTCCATTTCAGCATATCAACGATGGCATTCTAGCGAGAATGAACCGCAGGGGCACGGGCGCGGGTATTCGTCAACTTATAAAGCGGCTCCGTGAGTCTATACCGGGTGTTGTGCTGAGGACCAGTCTTATTGCCGGGCTTCCCGGCGAGGGTGAGAAGGAGTTTGAGGAGCTTTGTCAGTTTCTGGGTGAGGAGCGGATTGAACGCGCCGGTATCTTTCCATATTCGCCCGAGGAAGGCACGCAGGCGGCGCTTATGGATTGCCCTGATAAGGATGTCGCGATGCGGCGGGCGGAGTTGCTCACCGATTTGCAGGCTCGCATAATGGATGATTTTGACAAAACCCGGATAGGGAGCGTTGTTAAGGTGCTGATTGAGGGTCGCAACGACGATGGCGATTATTACGGTCGAAGCTACGCCGAGTCGCCGGACATAGATGGTTATATCATTATTAGAGGCAAAAAACTTCCAATTAACGAGTTTGTAAAAGTTCGCATAACAGATGCCACAGACGGAATGGTTATTGGGCGAGTTGAGAGTTGAGAGTTAGGACGGGGAGCGGATTTAATTTATAGTCTAGAATTTCGGCTTGTCCGTTGTTGGTTGATGGGGGTGGTGTCAGGTGAATTTGGCTAATAGGCTCACCTTGCTCAGGGTTGCGTTGATACCTGTGTTTCTTGCTGTGTTGTACATCGGATTTCCTTATAGTAATTATGTTGCGATATTGATATTTATCCTCGCAGCGATTACGGATTTCGCAGATGGGTATATTGCGCGAAGCCGAGGGCAAGTGACCGATTTTGGGAAACTCATGGATCCGCTTGCCGATAAAATGCTGGTTCTGTCGGCGATGATATGGCTTGTTCAACAAGGGACGTTGCCTGCGTGGGCCGCGCTAATTGTGATTTTCAGGGAGTTTCTAATTACATCTGTGCGAATGATTGCCAAGGGTAAAGGCCGCGTTATTTCGGCTGGTTTATCGGGCAAGATAAAAACTGTTGTAGCCATGGTTTTGTTGCCAATAATGTTCCTCCCACTATTGCCGTGGATGATTTACTCCTGCGTTGGTGCGATTGTAATTACAACCGTTTGGTCAGGCGTTGACTACATAATCAAAAACAAAGATGTCCTTGATTGGAAGAAATAATTTTATGAAATTCGAAAACGAGCAGGGAAATAATTATAATGTATATAATGTAGAGGAGTCCGATGATTTCTGGCCTGTGGCGGATGCTGATGACAATGGGATGCAGATGCCTCAGCAGCGCTATGTGCGGACTCCAGTGGCTACGGACTCAAAGTTCCTAAAAATACCGTTTGCGGTAATACTTGCTGTTGCAGTCGTTGTGTCGCTGGTTATTGCTTTCGCGTTTTATTGGGAGGCCACGCAAGAGGTGGAACCGGAGATTATTATCGTGGATCCACCGAACTACCCTCCGCGAGGGCGTTCTGAGATTCAAGATCAGCTACTGGAGCTTGATTGGGTTGATAAGGATTTTCTGCCGATTAATGATTTTTCAAGACCGGGGGAGTTGCTCGGCGACATTAACGGAATCGTCATTCATTTCATCGGAAACCCAGACACAACAGCGGAGCAGAATCGAAATTACTTCGCGAATTTAGCTGAAACCCAAGATACATATGCCAGCAGCAATTTCATCGTCTGCCTCGATGGCAGGATTGTCCAATGCGTACCTGTTGATGAACTCGCCTACGCTTCTCATCACAGGAACAATGACACGCTTTCAATTGAGCTCTGTCACCCTGACGAAACCGGGGAGTTCACAGAGGAAACCTACGATTCCGCAGTACGGCTCACAGCATGGCTTTGCGAGCAATACGGTCTGTCCGCCGATGATGTTATCAGGCATTTCGATATCGTCCGCAGCGACGGTTCTCAAAAAGAATGCCCCCTATACTTCGTAGAAAACGAGAATGCCTGGGAGGAGTTTAAAGATGCAGTCACGTTGGTTAGAGAGTGAAGATTAAAGTTTAATTCTCGCACCGCTGGTGCGAGGATTTATGTAACGATTAGTTGGGGGAAATCCGTTGTTTCCGACTTTGCGCGTATTAGACGCTTCCTTCACAGCCCAGACCTCCATCAGACATCGAAACCGAAATCATCGGCAAAAGCGATGTCTATGCGAAATTCTATTTTTTCCGGCGCGTCCGTATCATTGGCAATGGTAAGATAGTATGATTTATTGCGGTCAAATGTGATTGATTTAAGCGTGAACCTGGCGCGGAACACCCGCTCTGAGGCATTCATGCTTGTCCTGTCTGCGATGACGGTCTGCTTATCGCTGATTACCGCGTCGTCCTCATCGGCAAAGTATATCGAATAGTTGCATGGCTGCACTTTGTCGCCGACCGGCTGCTTCTGCAAGAAGTCCAGCGAAAACATCAGATTGGCGGCTTTCCGGCTCTCGCTGATGAGCGTCAAGCCAGGATTCGATACCTCTACAAATTTTTTGTTGCCCGTCCGCATACCCTTATAGACGATTACCGGCACGACCATCTCCTGCAAGCTGATACCGCCGTGAACATAGTTTTCTCCGCCGCCCTGCACTTTAATACGAACGGTGTCCTGCGGCGCATACCCTTTCATGGGTATACCGCCTATTCCGCGACCAACATTGACAGGCAGCAGATACTCTGCCGTCGTTTTCGGGGATACGAGCGCAAAGCGCCGCCCAAGCTCATATATCTCGCCGTCAAATGTCTGGCGGCTTATCTTACTGCTTTCCTCCAGCGGCTTGAAAGTATATAGAAAACCGTGGTCTGCCGTTATATATATGTCCGTCCCGCTGAAATCATTTACAATCATCCTCACAATGCCCGATAACTCGTCAATAGCAGTGTTGCAAGCCTCGAACACCTTTTTCTCCGTGGGGAGTTTATCGCCGATTGCGTCAATGGCGTTATGATATATGTAGATTACTTCCTTGCCCTGCACTAATTCACGGCGTTCCTGCTGCTTCATCACAAGCAGCTTGTTATAAGTGACAGCGACGCTCTTTCTGTTGGCGGCAATAAGCACCGCTTCCTTTTGGGGCGTCTCTTTCGTGCTTCTGTCGTCGATATATACATTTGCTTTTTCATTTATGGAAATGCTTTTGCCAGGCAGCAGCGCCGCCATGCCAAATTTCGTTACTGAAGGGAAAACAGCCTGCATAGCCTGGGTTTCCGCTTTGCCTTTGGTATTGTGACTCAACTTCTCTGCGAGTTCGGCAGCTACTTCATAACGCAGAGCATCTGACACCACCACAAACGCACGTTTGCCATGTTTTACCGATGCCGCAACATATTTAGTGTAAAAGTCACGCTGACGTGGGATTTCGGAAATATAACCCAACTTGTTATAGTCCTCTGAGACTATGTTTGTCCAATTGTCGGTCAAGCCTTTTAGAAACCAATTATGATACAAGCCTTCAACCACATCGGCGCATTTTCTGACTAAATCATCAATCAAGGGGTTTGGCATCTTGATGGTATTGTCAAATGCGCTGTGGAAATGACGGTAATGGCTGTCCATAACGTAATAATAGGTAGTGTATGATTTCCAGATGCCTTTCGGTTCCGCTAAGTGGAAGCCTTGAATGTTAACAAGGAAAAATTCCTGCATTTTAGCTATATAATGCAGGCAGTCGAAGTAATCCGCATATAATTCATACCATGCGGATGTGCGCCTGTTTTCCACGGCTTTGTAAATCTGCTCAACTTTTATCACATTTTCCGACACTTCGCCGAATAGGGCTTTCAATATGCTTTCGTTGATTGCCGGGAAGGTATCGCATTTCAATAAAACATCGACATCCATTTTGTCAAAACGGTCTGTTAGCCGCAATGCAAGTTCCACTTGGTGGAATACATCGAGAGCATCGCGGGCGTATTCACCCCGCAGCCATTCATCGACCAACTGATAGCAATAAGCCTTGCCGGAATCCGAAATAAAGCGTTCCAGACCTTTCAGGTAAGTATCGCTGACCGTCTGCGACATGGCGGTTACTAAGATATGCGCCGCAAGCTCTTGGATCCCACGGTCATCGTCATTTATATATCCTGTATACCTCTGGACTAACTGCCAAAAGGCTTCAATACTCCCAAAACGCCTGATATTATCAAGGGCTTGGTTATTTTCTTTGTCAAACCCGCCCATCACAATTGCGACAATGACATCCTGCATCGTTCCGCCGCTCACCCCGCACAGCACCGCCATGATGTCGATGTGCAGGGCAAGGGGCGTATTGTATGTATTGCCGATTTTCTGCAATTTAGTCTTGCGCTCTTTGTTGTCGAAGAACTTGGAATACAGCTTTACGGTTTTGCGCATTATGGTAGAAGGCTCGATATGTAATTCTTCCATCTGCATGGAAACCAGATCGGCGCGGAACTCCTCGCTGTACAGTTCAATGTCAAGAAGCCAGTTGTCCTGGATTTTTTCGTATACGATGGGGCTATATACAAGATAGTTCCCTGTCAAATCATCTGCGGTCAGCAGTTTTTTGACCGCAAAGTTGTTCTTGCCTGTCAGTTTTACCATCGTCACGTCGGGCAATGAAATCTTGTCGGCTTGCTCCGCGAACTCGCCGTCCTCGTCCTTCCAAAAGACGATGCGACGTTTGTGGAACTCCGGCAGCGGCGCGGCAAATATGTCTGTCAGCTTGATTTGAAGCTGTTCGTCTATCAGATAGCGCGTTTCCCTTTCCGTCAGCTTAATTCTCCGGGTCGCCCGGTCAGCTTGCTTTCTCCGCTCTGTTTCGGAGGTCGCTTTTGCCGCCAGAGCTTGCAGCATCGCGGACCGGGTCTGTTCGAGCTCCAACGCCAGCTTTTCATTTTCTTCAAGCAAGTCCTGATGGGCGGATTGATTCTGGTTGTCCGCAGGAAGAACAAAGCCCGATGATTCATAACCATAATCCCCATATACCTGCATAAACCAAACCGAGAGCGTATGCGCCAGTTGCAGCAGGGTTTTACATTCTTCCAATGAGTCGTAGCCCTGATGCACGGCATCGTTTCGTTTTTTTCTCAGAACGTAAAAAATGTCATTGATATCCTGCGGCAAGTACCCTGTCTGCCATAGCATCTTCAAGCGGTTAGCATGTGTGTTGTCTGTCTCAGGCGGCTGCAAATTATCCAAGTCAAACATATAATTGACCATAATCTCCGCAAAAGTGCCGAGCTTAAATAGGCAGGTGTTCGGGTCGGAGTAAAGATAGCCCTCCGCAAGGCTGCCTGTTTTTTCAAGTTCCGGAAACATTTCGGTCAGGAAAGTGAAATTTGAGTTCATGGGAAGCTCCTTAGTCATCCGTTCGAGGTATAGTATGTGTGACGTTTCTCACCATGTTTTTCAATGAGATTGTCTTTAATCATATCTCTTAAAATTTTTTGCCGTGAAACTGCCGTGATGGAAAGCGAGTTAGCCTGCCTATGATACAACAGCCGTTCAATCATTGCCTCGGTCATCGGCTGCGCCGACGCACCGATGCGGATAAAGCAGCCGTTCTCTGTCATTCCTTTTTTTCTGATGTAGTATGGTTTTTGCATTCCGCTTCATATCACTATGCGGAGGATATTCCTGCCTTCCATCTTATCGGCAATAACGTCAAACAGCCCCAATATTTTTGGGCGGATGTTGTCGCCAAGCCGATTCGTGATTTTTAGCTGGTCGCAGTCTGCGTCTTTAACGCCGTAAACGCTACCGTCATCATCGCCGACAAGAATCTCACCGCCTCCATTGTAGTTGAGGAATGAAACGACAGCCTTTTTGAGCTTGTTGCCATCATCAATCTCGCGTTTGTATTCAACTCGGTTGGATTCAATGTAGAGCATTTGAGATTACTCCTTAACATGGCACAAGGCTTAGGGTATTAATTTTTTTGCATTCTCGATGATTTCTATCGCAGTTTTAGTCCGATTTTTCTCTCTAAGACCATCGTAAACGTTCCCATAATCCGGGAAGTAGCGCACTCTATTTGCATTTACAGATGTTAAGTAGTCAAATACAATAGGGAGTTCAGAATATGGCAACGTGTATTTAAACAGTGGCGATACAACTGATATTTTTTCACCAAGCTGTGTGTGATTGCGAAGGGTGTAGTCAAACTGGCTGAGTGCAATCGCATTCTCTATTTGTGATAAGTAATAATATGCACAATTAAAGGCTCCGCTCTGATAACAAACTGATTTTTCATGACCAATCTCTCTTGCTACTAAATCTCTAAGCAGGCTTAGGTTTGTATACATGAGCAACCCGCTCTGTGATTGCTGCCTTTTATTGGTTAAATGCGGTGTGCTTACTAATCTAAGAAACTCTGGCTGCAAATTCTGGGGTGATAGTTGGAAATCTGCGTACAATGTGCTGAATTCCCAAATAGCGAATCTATCGAAAAGAGTATCTATACTAACTTTAGATGCGGCGCCAATAGCTGCAAAATAAAGAGCCGCATTTACATCATAGGTCCAGTCAACAAGACGAGTCGGAATGCCATTATGTTGTGCTAAAGCAGCAAGGTCTTCAACATTTCGATTCCTTCTTACCATAATGTTATTTTCCTTTGGATCTGACTCTATTTCATTAAAAATGTCGTAATAAGGGCTTTTGTCAAACTCATAATAATAAGCTGAGTAACCTTCAATGAATTTTCTTTTGTTATCGAAACCCTCAAAAAGCTCAATATGGGGAACGCTTAATCCAGTTTTCTTCCACTCATGATAAAAACCGAATAAAACAAGAGCTTCTGCATTTAATATATCTTGCAATCCGTTATCTGCGGTGCATATTCCAAGTGCAGTTTCAAGAACTTCTTTTCCATTTTCTCGGAATAATGAAGGAGACAAAAACCAATCTCCAACCGACTGACCTCGCCAAAGCCTTGGTTCTACTCTTGATGGAGTATGTACTACCTCGCTTAGAAATTCATCAAAACTATTAAATTCAATTAGCTTGTAGATTTTATCCATTTCTCTCATCTCCAATTCATTTTGTCGTTTTTATATCTTCGCCAGAACATCGGCAAAAATCTCATAATTCCGCTTTACCCCATCGTCAAGGTCAATCTCGATACGGCGGTCGGCGAGATGGTGAACTTTTTCCTCATACGAGGTAATCTCCCGCAACTGCTCTGTCAGCTTGTTTTGCTGTTTGGTCAGCCGCACATGGTCTGCGCCTTTGGCATGGTTCAATGATTCGGCGATGTGAGCGAGTTGGGTGCGGTAACGCTCCTGCTGTTCGTGAACGTAGTCCGTCCGCAGCTTGGCGAGCAGGTCGCGGGAGTAGCGGTGTAGGTACATCAATCCCTTGAAGCCGTTTTTCTTG
>Ga0099364_10006281_pt1 | contig 17353 bp, 5 predicted proteins | sample TergutTh196P3_FD_73070 | JGI IMG/M metagenome (GOLD analysis project Ga0099364, IMG submission 73070) | Microcerotermes parvus P3 segment gut microbial communities from Pointe-Noire, Republic of the Congo - Th196 P3 | ecosystem: Host-associated > Arthropoda: Insects > Digestive system > Gut ... | reverse complement strand
TGTCATACCCGCTCATTTCGGGCATTTCCACGTCAAGCAGAATCAAATCCGGTCTCGCCTTTTCCAGGGTCAATAAAAGTTTTTCGCCAGACGGTATTGTAACCACCGTATATTTTCCCTCTAACGCTGTTCTGCCGGTATTCAGATTAATGGGACTATCATCTACCAGAAAAATACAGTTAGTTCTTTTTTCCATAATTTACGCCTCTACACCTTAATACAATAATAGCCAAGTTCCAAAAAAAATGATACTGTTTATATTATGAAACATTCCAACTTGTTTGTCAGGTACTTTCTTTTGTCCGTAACAATCATCGCGGGTATTTTCACGCTTTCCTGCGGAGCAAAAACAGCCGTTTCTCCCGATCCTCAGTTGGTTTCAGCCATTTCTGGCGGGGTTTTGGGAAGAAAAGAACCGGTAAGGGTTGAATTTACACAGGCACAGGACACAGAAAAGCCCTTGGGCGCGGGCGCTGTTACCCTTAGACCGTCAATTAAAGGCTCTGTTTCATGGCAAAACGAGTTTACTCTTGTTTTTACCCCTTCCGAACCGTACAAATCAGGGCAAAAATACCTCGTTTCGGTCAATATCGAGGGGATTCCTCAATTTAACTTTGATTTTGTAGGCGCTTTTCCTGTTTTTACGGTAGAGCTTGAGCCTTTACGGATTGGAAATGACGACGATATTATTGTTTCGGGAACGGTAACAGCTGACGAAGACGCGAATTTTGCCCTTATTGAACGAACCGTTTCTTCAAAGGATCTTGGTACGCCCCATTGGTCCCACGAATCCCATATTCACCGTTTTTCCTTTCCGGCTGTTAAACGAGGCGAAGCGTCCAGAACCGTGGAAGTTAGCTGGAACGGCTCGCCGCTGGGTGCTGAGGAAAGGGGGGTCACAACCGTGATGATTCCCGGTCTGGATACTTTCCAGGTACTCGATCTTCGTCTTAATAACGGGGTAATCGAAGTTTCCTTTTCCTCACCTGTCAGGCAGCGGCAGGATTTGCGGGGGTTTATTTCCCTTAACAACAATACAGATGTTCGTTATTCCCTTCGGGAAAATATCCTGACGATTTTTGGGGAGAATTCCGGCGGTATTCCAGCAGGAGCCGAACTTTTAATCCAGGATCTGGAAGATATCAACGGAAAACGTCTGCTCCACCCTATCCAGTACACGGTTCCGCTAACATGGGAACTGCCTGATGTTCGTTTCGCCGGAACCGGGGTTATCCTGCCTACAAGCCAGGGCGCCCAGCTTGTGGTTGAGACCAGGAATGTAACAGGGATTTTGGTGGAAGCCTTTCATATTTACGGGGACAATATGCTTCAGTTCCTGCAAATAAACAATATGGACGGAAACTATCAGCTTGACCGTGTTGGGGAACCGGCGTGGACTCATTCCTTTAATTTTCCGTGGGCGCCGTCCGATCAAAACCGCTGGATACGCCGAGGGCTTGATATGTCGGAACTCAGCCGGAAATTCCCCGGAGGAATGTTTCATATCAGAATAAGTTTCAGGCACAGGCATATTCGCTATGAATGTACACAGGGACACGGGGATTTTTCTCATCTTGAATTTCCTGACGACAGTTTCCCTTCCTTTAGAACAGACGGGGATAGCTCTTTCTGGAATAACTATTACAATAGCCCGAACTTTTCCTGGAGCGAATGGTATAACCACCGGGACGACCCCTGCCATCCAGCGTTTTATTTAGCAATGGGCGGACGCGATGTTACCCAGGGCAGGAACGCTCTTGTCTCAGACTTGGGGCTTTTGGCTAAGAGAGCTATAGACGGCTCGTGGATTCTCGCTACAACAAACCTTATAACCGCGCAGGCTTCACCTAACACTTCTTACAGTGTTTATAATTATCAGGGACGCCTTTTGCTGCGCGGCAGAACCGGAGCGGACGGTATGGCGGCCATTCCCGCTCCCGCCGTGGAAATGGCAAGCGGTTCCCGCCTGGTTTTATACGCCGAGAATAATCTTGGCAAGGCTTACCTTAGAATAAACGATTCGCTTGCCATGGCGGTAAGCCACTTTGATATAGCGGGCGGCTCTCCCGCTACAGACATTCAAGGGCTTATCTACGGCGAGCGCGGGGTATGGCGGCCAGGTGACAATATTTACCTGACTTTCCTTTTGTCGGACTCTCAGGGAACTCTTCCGCCGAATCATCCTGTTTTTTTTGAGTTGGAAGATCCAAGAGGCCGTGTTGTTATTACCCGTACCTTCACATCTTCTGTAGATGGTTTTTATCCTATAACAGTTTCTACTTCACCAGACGCTCCCACAGGAGACTGGACAGCCAGAGTCAGAGTGGGCGGAAATACATTTAACAGAAACATCAAGATTGAAACCGTTATGCCAAACCGCCTTAAAATGAATCTTGATTTCGCGGAAAACGAGATTATCAAGAGCGGGCCTCAACAGGTCGCGCTCGAAGCAGAATGGCTTTACGGCGCTGTGGCTTCGGGGCTAAAGGCGGATATTTCCGTCAGCTTTATCGACAGGGAAACCACGTTTCCCGGTTACAGCGATTTTTCTTTCAGGGATCCATCAAGGATGGTTTCTTCCGAGCGCCGGAATATCTGGGAAGGAAATCTGGATGCCTCCGGAAAAGCAGTATTTGAAATGAGCCTTAACCCCGGGGTTTCCGTCCCCGGCAAGGTGAGCGCTAGGTTTATGACCCGTGTCTTTGAGCCTTCGGGGGTGTTTTCTTCTGAACAAATGACCATGGAATATTCCCCGTATAAACGATATGTAGGGCTGCGGCTGCCACGGGGAGATGCCAGCCGTGATATGCTCCTTACCGACACGGATCATGCAGCGGAAATCGTTCTTTTGGACGAGGATGGAAAACCTGTTCTGGAAAATGTCGAGCTTCACTGCGCTATTTATAAACTTTCCTGGCGCTGGTGGTGGGAAATGGGAATCGGGGAACCTGCCGAATTTGCGTCTACCCTTTCACGGACCCCTCTGGCAAGGGAAACTGTTACCGCCGTTAATGGAAGAGCTTCATGGACTTTCAGGGTTAACCATCCTGAATGGGGGCGTTATCTGGTAATTGTACGGGACAGTTCCACAGGTCATTCCGCAGCGAGAGTGGTTTATATAGACTGGCCTGGCTGGGCGGGACGTTCTATTGAAGGCCAGGAGTCGCAGGTTACGCTTACCATGAATACGGATAAGCCTTCGTATAACGCTGGAGAAAGAGTCCGTGTAAGTTTTCCTTCCAACAAGGACGCTGCAGCACTTGCCGTAGTGGAGAAAGGCGGGAAAATAATAAGAAGAGAATGGATACGCTGCGAAGACGGAATAACAAATTATGAATTCCCCACAGATCCTTCCATGATTCCCAATACGTATGTTCACATAACGCTTCTTCAGCCGCATCTTCAGACACAGAATGACCTTCCAATCAGGCTGTACGGAATAGTCCCTGTAACAATAGTAGATCCAGGGACAGTCCTTAATCCCCGAATAAGCGCTCCGGAAGTATGGGAAGCCGAATCCAGGGTTTCCTTTACAGTGAGCGAAGCCTCAGGGCGTCCCTTTGTATATACAGTAGCGGTGGTCGACGAAGGGCTTTTGGGGCTTACCCGTTACAGCCTGCCAAACCCAGGGAATACTTTTTACGCTAAAGAAGCATCGTTCTTAAAATCCTGGGATCTTTTTCAGGAAGTTATCGGGGCGTTTTCCGGCAGGCTGGAAACCTTGCTCGCTATTGGCGGCGGTGACGATACCGCTGTAGATACAATCAAGGAGACCCAGAGGTTTAAGCCTGTGGTACGTTTTTTTGGACCATACGAAGTCAGAGCCGGGGAACAAAAAACCGAAACCTTTGATCTGCCTCCATACATAGGGGCGCTTAGAATAATGGTTCTCGCCGCTTCCTCCACAAACGAGGGACAAAGCGGGGGACACATGAGGGCTTACGGAACCGCTGAAACCTCCGTAAGGGTAACTTCGGATTTAATGGTCTTCGCTACCCTTCCCCGCACACTTTCACCTGGCGATGAAGTTGAGGTTCCTGTTTATGTCAATTCCTATACAGAAGGAAATAGGAATGTAAGAGTAAATATTTCGGCTTCGGGTGCGGCTGTTATGGGACCGGCGGTACAGGATGTCGCCTTTGAAAGAAGTGGAGAACAGCTTATCCGGTTCAGAGTAAAAGCGCCTGAAAATCCGGGACAGCTTCAATTCACGGTTACGGCGCGAAGCCCGGGGTTAAAACCCGCCCAGCATATTGTAGACATGGAAGTACGTTCCACGGCAATTCCTGTTACAATGTCTCTTTACAATTTAATCTCCCCCGGGGAAACATGGAGGGGAGAGATTGCTTATCCGGGCAGGGAGGGGACAAATACCCTCACCGCCGGTTTTTCCCGGCTTCCTCCCATCAACCTGGACTCACGGCTTGAGTTTTTAACAAAGTATCCCCACGGATGTGTTGAACAAACTGCGAGCGGTTTGTTCCCGCAGCTTTATCTGGACAGGATTCTTTCCCTGGACGAAGATCGCAGAGCCGAAATCAGAACAAACATAAATACCGGTATTGAACGTATACAGGGTATGCAGATAGTTTCGGGCGGTTTCGCTTACTGGCCTGGGGAAGCGGCGGCGAACGACTGGAGTTCTTCTTATGTCGGGCATTTCCTTCTGGAAGCCCGCCGCGCCGGGTTCCCTGTACGGGATAGTACAATCAGGAACTGGGTACATTACCAGAGAAACACCGCCGCCCTGTGGCAGGCTTCCGGCGGGAAATTCCTTGAGCAGGCTTACCGGCTTTACACTCTTGCCCTTGCCGGGGAAGCCGATCTTGGTTCAATGAATCGTCTGCGAGGTCAGCAGAACCTGCCTGTACAGGCAAGCTGGCGTCTTGCCGCCGCTTACTGGCATGCAGGCCAAAGGGACACTGCCCGGAACATGGTTCGAGGGCTTTCCATACCACAGGAAGATTACCGGGAACTTTCCTCTACCTTCGGCTCGACTCTCAGGGATAAAGCCATGATTCTTGAAACCATGCTCCTATTTGGGGAAGACGTTGGCATGACAAGACCGCTTTTTGAGGAAATCGCCGGAGAATTGTCGGGTGACAAGTGGCTTTCCACACAGGAAACCGCCTACGCTCTGATTGCCATAGCGCCGTTTATGATGAGTAACGGTGGAAGCGGAAATATCAGCCTTGATTTTACTGCGGTGGGACGTTCTGGAAATATTACTTTCGACAGCCCCTATGCGGAAGAAGTTTTTGGAAATACAGCGGGGGGTAATACTTCTTTTACAGTAACTAATCGCTCGGCACAGCCTGTGTATGTAAAGTTTACTTCCCGTGGACTTCCCGCCGAAGGAAGCGAGCCTGCTCTTTCCGAAGGGCTGGCGCTTTCCGTAGAATATCTGGACACCAACGGCAGAACCATCGACCCGGCGAACCTTGCGTTAGGTGAAGATATGGAAATTGTGATCCGTGTACGCAATACCTTTTCCAGCGTAGTCGAGGAAATAGCTGTGGTCGCTCCGGTATCCGCTTCGTGGGAGATCGTCAATACCCGGTTGGGCATGGAAGAAGCGCCTGTTTCTTCGGCCTTCCGTTATCAGGATATAAGGGACGACAGGGTAATGACCTATTTCAGTCTTGACCGTGGAACGGAGAGGGTTATCAGGTTCACTGTGAATAAAGCTTACGAGGGTACGTTCTACAGACCGGCGATTCACGCTTACGCCATGTATGACGAAACCATCCGGGCGTTAATTCCTTCCGTGAGACAGAATTGAACACGCCTTTTTTTCTTGTTATTCTGATTCTGGTTTTAGCGTTTTCGTTCTCGCTTAGGGAACCTCTTTTTGACGTGTCCTATTCTCCGGTTCTTTACGACCGTAACGGGAGGCTGCTTGGAGCGCGGGTCGCTTCTGACGGGCAATGGCGTTTTCCGGCGGACGATAAGTTAAACGAAAATTTTATAATCGCCCTGCTGGAAGCCGAGGATCGCGGATTCTACCGGCACCCTGGGATTGACCCATTGGCTATAGCGAGGGCGGCGGTTCAGAATGTCCGGGGGAAAAGAATTGTGTCCGGCGGCTCTACCATAACCATGCAGACAATACGTCTTTCCCGTGGAAACCGCAGACGGACATATTCAGAAAAGCTCGTGGAAGCATTCCTTGCCCCGCGGCTTGAAATCAGCAGATCCAAGGACAGTATACTCGCATTGTACGCCGCCAACGCTCCGTTTGGCGGTAATGTCGTAGGACTGGAAGCCGCCGCCTGGCGCTGGTTTGGCAGAAGCTCAGAAGATCTTTCCTGGGCGGAAGCCGCCACACTTGCTGTCCTTCCAAACAGTCCCGGCCTTATCCATCCCGGCCGTAACCGTGAAGTCTTAAAAACCAGGCGGGACACCTTATTGAGAAGACTTTACTCAAGGGGCGTATTTGACGAAGAAACCCTTGTCCTCGCTCTTGCCGAACCGCTCCCCGGCGAACCCCTTCCCCTGCCGCGCCTTGCCCCTCATCTTCTGGACAGGCTTGTTAAAAACGCTGGAGGCGCCGCCGCAATCAGGGATAACGCCGCTTTCGTTACCACAATAGAACGGGACATACAGGAAAGAGTCGACTCTATTTTGAACCGCGCCTCACAAAGGTTCGCTGCTAACGGAATCATGAATGGCGCATGTATTGTTATAAATACCCAAACAGGAGAAGTCGCCGCCTATGTGGGAAATACCTATACTACACATGCGCCGGATGTTGATATAATAGCGTCTTGGCGAAGTTCCGGCAGTCTTCTTAAACCATTTCTCTACGCCGCCATGCTGGATTCAGGCGATATTCTTCCTGCCTCGCTGTTAAGCGATATCCCCACAAGGATAGGAAGTTTCAGTCCGCAAAATATTTCACGTACCTATCTGGGCGTGGTTCCGGCGGACGAAGCGCTCGCCCGTTCCCTTAATGTGCCGGCAGCCCGTTCCTTAAGGGTTTTCGGCGTTGACCGTTTCGCACGTTACCTTCGCGAGCTTGGGCTGACGACCCTTTTCCGCCCGGGAAATGAGTACGGCCTTCCCCTGGTTTTAGGCGGAGCGGAAGTTACCCTGTGGGAGATTACAGGGCTTTACGCTGGTCTTGGGCGGGCTGCCAGTACAAACCTGAATCAGAGGGCGTTTTTCCCGAACTCGGTATTGTTAAGCGAAAGCGGCAGGGCTGCCGCCGGAACAGAGCAGGACACACTACTTTCCCCCGGCGCTGCCTGGCTCACACTGGAGGCGCTTGTCCGTGCAGCCCGTCCCGGCGAGGAAGCTATCTGGCAGGAATACGCCGGAGCCAGGAATATCGCGTGGAAGACCGGCACAAGTTATGGTCTGCGAGACGCCTGGGCAATAGGGGTAACTCCACAGTGGACAGTCGGGGTCTGGATAGGTAACGCTTCCGGAGCGGGAAGGCCGGAATTGCGCAGCGCCGTTACTGCGGCTCCAGTCCTTTTTGAGGTTTTTTCCGCCCTTGATTCCATGGGAGGTTATCGGGGAACATGGTTCTACCCTCCCCTCGCGGAACTGCGGCAGGCGGACACTTGCGCCCTTTCGGGGTTTCCCGCCGGCATTGATTGCGAGAACATCAGAATTGCCTATATTCCGCGTAACGCTCCCTTCGCTAACCCCTGCCCCTACTGCCGGAAGGTAATATTAAACGAAACTCTTGACCACAGAATAACTCTTGAGACAGGCGTGTCCGCTATCACCGTGGAGCGTAAGTGGTTCGCGCTGCCCCCCGCCGAGGAATGGTACTTTCGCCGCTGGAATCTGGACTACAAACCCCTTCCGCCTCTGGAAGGAACTGAAAACACCCGTGTGGAAACAGTACTAGCGCTTTTTAATCCAGAACCGGAAGGCCAAGTATATGTGCCCAGGGAACTGGATGGCGGTATGGGCAGGATTGTGTTTTCCGCCGCCCACCGTGACGAAGATGGTATTATTTACTGGCATCTTGACGGGAATTATCTTGGATTTACCCATATTTTTCACGAAATGGAAACCCGCCCCGATCCAGGACGGCGCACACTTACCCTGGTAGACGGATACGGCAATACCCTTGTCCGAAATTTTACGGTTCTGGAAACTTTTTAACACCTGTCTTTACATGATTTTAACAAGACACTAAACATTCCCTGATTTCAACACAATACTTACGTTTACTAATAAAATATTGTATAATTATCCAAAGAACGGGAACTGGGGAATCATTATGAGAAAAAATAAAAAAATTGTTAGAGTAACGCTGCTCTTGGCGCTTTTTTTATTCATGGTTTTGGGCTGCGGGAACGTAAAAGAACATTCCAAGGGTTCATTTTCTTCTTACCGTGACATTCCCGGCGTGACTGCTGAGGAAATAGCCGAAATTGAGGCGCTGCTGGAAAAAACCGATTCTTTTGTTTATGGAATGATGCCGGGTATAGAAGCGTTTCGTGACATAAATGGAGAGATAAGGGGTTACGCGGCCCTTTTATGCGAATGGTTAGGCGAATTATTCGGCGTTCCTTTTATACCGGAACTTTATACATGGGATTCCTTACACAAGGGGCTAAAAGACGGCGGTATTGATTTTACCGGCGAGCTGACAGCCACCGAGGAACGCCGGAAAACTTACTATATGACAAACGCGATTGCCGAGCGTATGGTTTATTCCTTTTTTATTCTGGGCAGTACTCCCCTCTCCGAAATTGCCGAGTCACGTCCGCTGCGATATGTCTTCCTAGAAGATAGTACCAACATAAGAGAGGTAGTCTCAGTTCATGATAAAAACATAGAGTATGAGTTATTTTTCGCCAGTAATATTGAAGAGGCTTACAGTATGCTCAAAAACGGGGAAGCCGACGCTTTTTTTGCTGAGTATAATTTTAAAGGCGCCTTTGATGATTATGGTGATGTGATAGCGGAGCACTTCTTCCCTCCGGTTTTCAGTTCGGTTTCCATATCCACCCATAACCCTGCGCTTGAGCCAGTAATAAATATTCTTCAAAAGATTCTTGATAACGGCGGAAACTATCTATCTGAGTTGTACGACCGTGGAAACATAGAGTATTTACAACATACTTTGTTAAGAACACTGAGTGAGGAGGAACGGGCGTATATAAAAGACAATCCGGTTATTCTCTATGTTACTCAGTACAATAACTATCCGATGAGTTTTTATAACGAGAATGAGAAACAGTGGCAGGGAATCGCTTTTGACTTGCTGCGTGAGATAGAGGTATTGACAGGGCTTTCTTTTCAACTTGCCCACGGCGATGAATTTATCAGGTGGCCTTATTTATTGGCAATGGTGGAAAACGGTCAAGCGGCGTTTGTAACAGAACTTATCCGTACCGAGGAACGGATAGGCCGGTATATTTGGCTAGATACTATGCTCGCCAGTGAGTACTTAACGCTTGTTTCCAGATCAGAACAGCGCAATATCAGACTTAACGAGGTTAAAAATTTTAGGGTGGGGGTAGTAAGGAATACCGCCCAAACAGGAGCGTTTAACCAGTGGTTCCCAAACCATGATAAGATTGTTGAGTTTGACGATACAAGAGACGCTCTCTTGGCTATGGGGAGAGGGGAAGTGGATCTGGTTATGACAAGTACCAGCAACCTGCTTGTTATGACTAATTACCTGAATATTACAGGGATAAAATCCAATATCATTTTTGAAAATTCCCTTCAGATATCTACAATTGGTCTTAATGTTAATGAGGTCATTCTACGCTCAATTCTTGATAACGCTCTTACCCATATTGACTCAAAAGCAATCTCGGATGATTGGAAAAGCAGAGCGTTTGATTACCATTACAAGCTGATAGAAGCGCAGCGTCCATGGCTGATTGGCTCTGTATTTTTGTCTTTAACTTTACTTACTCTTATCTCCGCTTTTCTTGTTTACAGCCGTAATGCGGGGAAAAAGCTGGAAAAACTTGTCAAGCTGCGGACAAGCGAACTTACTCTTCAAACCTCTACTCTTCATACAATGGTTGACTCAATCCCCGATCATGTCTTTTGCAAAAATCTGGATTTAAAATATACGCTTTGCAACAAATCCATGTCTGACTTTCATCGGCTCGGCAAGGATAAAATTTTGGGAAGAAGCGATGCGGACGGCTTTGGACTGCCCGCCAGTATTTCAAAATCAATGAGAGATATGGATAAAAAGGTCATCAAAGAAGGCAAAAATATTGTATATGAAGAAAGGGTATTTTCCAAGGACGGAAAAGAAAAACTCTTTGAGACAATAAAAGCTCCGCTCATACAGAATGGTTCCGTGATCGGGCTTGTCGGCATAGCTCACGACATAACCGAGCGCAAAGCGATGGAAGAAGAAGCTCACGCGGCCAACCGCGCCAAGTCCGATTTTCTCGCCACGATGAGCCATGAAATCCGCACTCCAATGAACAGTATCATGGGATTTGCCGAACTCGCGCTGGACATGCCGAATATTGGTATCGAGTCTCAAGTCAGGGACTATTTGGGCAAGATTACGGATAGCACAAAATGGCTATTAAATATCATAAACGATATTTTGGATATTTCAAAAATAGAATCCGGCAAAATGGAATTGGAAAACGTGCCCTTCGACCTGCGCGATATTATCACACGCTGTCAGTCCGTTATTATGCCGGACGTTAATGAGAAGGGACTTGACTTGAAGGTTTACGCGGATCCGCCAATTGGTAAATATCTGTTAGGCGATCCGGTCAGGCTTTTTCAGGCACTTACAAATCTTCTGTCCAACGCCGTGAAGTTTACAAAAACCGGAACGATAAAATTCTCTTCCGCCTTAAAAAGCTCTGATAACGATAAAGCCGCTGTGTATTTTGAGGTAAAGGACAGCGGTATAGGCATGAGTCCTGATCAAATTAAAAGGGTATTCGAACCGTTCGTACAGGCGGATTCCAGTACAACACGTACTTACGGCGGTACGGGGCTTGGTCTTGCGATAGCTAAAAATATAGTGGGATTGATGGGCGGAACACTGGCCGTGGAAAGCTCGCCGGATGCGGGCAGTGTGTTCAGCTTTGAAATCATATTTGAGACTATAGACGCTTCCGGGGAAATGTCTGAGCGCGCTGGGTTGTTGATTCTTGAAAAACCACTCTTTGAAGGCTTGATTCTGATCTGCGATGATAACCTGATGAATCAGGAGGTTATACGAGAACATCTGTCGCGCGTGGGGCTTGAGACAGTGGTGGCGGATAACGGAAAAATCGGCGTGGAGATGGTTGAACAGCGTATCCAAAAGGGAGAAAAACCTTTTGACATTATTTTCATGGATATGTTTATGCCGGTAATGGACGGAATGGAAGCCGCTTCAAAAATAATGGCGCTTGACACGGGTACTCCCATAGTTGCGATGACCGCTAACATAATGGCCAGTGAACTGGAAAAATACAGAAAAAACGGAATGCCTTACTGTTTGGGCAAACCCTTTACGTCGCAGGAGTTGTGGCGTGTATTATTGAAATACCTTGTTCCTGTAAGCAGTTCTACTATAGATAATGAGGAACAGGATGGGCTTCAAAGGAAGCTGTTAATTAACTTTGTAAAAAGCAATCAGACCATATATACTGAAATTACCTCGGCAATAGCGGCGGGTGATATAAAGCTTGCACACAGACTGGCGCATTCTTTAAAAGGGAACGCGGGGCAGATTGGCAAAAACGATCTGCGAAAAGCCGCTTTAGAGGTTGAAAGCCTGCTCAAGGACGGAGAAAACCATACAACTACAGAACAGTTAACCGCCCTTGAAACCAAGTTAACGGCAGTTCTGGATGAACTGGCTCCCTTATTTGATAAGCCAGTAGTAAGCATTGAGTCTTTGGACGCCAATCAGATATTGACGTTGTTTAAAAACATAGAGCAGATGCTCAAAAATATAAATCCCGAGGTTGTGAATCTTCTTGATGATATTCGCGCTGTCCCCGGCACGGAGGAACTTGTGTGTCAGATAGAAAATTATGACTTTGAATCCGCTTCTAAGGTACTTGCCGAATTAAAGTCGAAAGGTGTGTACAAATGAGAAAATTTATTACTTTTTCTACCGTATTTTTTCTGATTATTCTTGTAGCGGGAACCGCCGCTTTTATTCTATCCATGCGGCAGATTATCAGAACAACCAAGGGGAACACATTGGTACAAATACTGGAAATTGAGAGAATCAGGCTGGAAACCTCGGTAAACAATGAAATTGTTATCGCCATTAAAATGGCGGATTCACCCTTGATACAGCGGCATTTTGCCGATCCTTTCGACATGGAACTTAAGAACATTGCCTCCGAGGAATTAGCCGCTTACGGCAACGCTTTCGCGTCCGGTATTGCTTTCTGGGTAAACGATATAGATAAAATGTTCTACTATACTGACAGCGAACCATATATTATGAATCCGGAAACCCCTGAGAATTACTGGTACTGGATGACGCTGCATGAAACGGAGATATATAATTTTAACATTAACTATAACCCGGACCTGGACACAACCAATCTCTGGGTTAACGCGCCGGTTTTTAACGCTGAGCGCGAACCACTCGGAATGGTAGGAACCGGCATTGATATCTCGACATATCTTAATATGATTCACCGGGAACATGACGGCAGGCTGGACATTTATTTTTTTAACGCCGCAGGTGAAATTACCGGAGCGAAAGACATCGCGCTTGTAGCAGATAAGATACATATCGAAAAAGAATTAGCCGCCGTTGGCGACAATATTATCTCTCTGGCGAAAGATCTGAACCCGGGTGAGACAATGACCCTGGATACCCCATTGGGGAGGATTGCCGTAGGTACAGTTCCCTTGCTTGAATGGTACTCTGTAGCGGTAATGCCCGACAGTCTGGAGGACTATGACAGCGCTTTGACAGCGCTCTTCATTGTGATGTTTATTTTAATAATGATAATTATTATCATATTCAATTTTTTTATAGCCGGGCTTTTAAAACCTTTGCAAAAGTCAATGACAGAGGCGGAAACCGCCAACCGCGCGAAATCCGAATTTCTGGCGAATATGAGCCACGAAATCCGCACTCCCATGAACAGCATTATGGGTTTCGCAGAGCTGGCTCTTGATACGCCGGATATTGGTATTTCACCCGAAGTTAAGGATTATTTGGGAAAAATAAAAGACGGCACAAGATGGCTTTTGCGTATCATAAACGATATTCTTGATATTTCTAAGATAGAAGCGGGTAAAATGGAATTAGACAGCGTACCATTCAGCCTGCATGATGTTTTTTCACGCTGCCAGTCCACTATTCTGCCAATTACAAAGGAAAAAAAACTTGACTTTAAAGTTTACTCAGAACCGCTGATCGGCAAAAAACTGTTAGGTGATCCGGTCAGGCTTTATCAGGCGCTTATGAATCTTCTTTCCAATGCTGTAAAATTCACAAACTCAGGAACTGTCAGTTTTTCATCGCAGATAAAAAAATCATACAACGGCGATACTACGGTTTACTTTGAGATAAAAGACAGCGGTATCGGCATGAGCCGGGAACAAATTGAGAAGGTATTCGCGCCGTTTATTCAGGCGGATTCCAGCACAACACGCAATTACGGCGGTACGGGACTTGGGCTGGCGATTGCCAAAAATATAGTAGAGTTGATGGGCGGGACATTGGTAGTAGAGAGTTCTCTCGGCGCCGGCAGTGTTTTCCTCTTTGAAATTACATTTAAAACAATAGACGCATCCGCAGATGACCCCGGAGATAAATTCATCATGCTCGAAAAACCACATTTCGACGGTCTGGTTCTGATATGTGATGATAATCTTATGAATCAGGAAGTTATCTGTGAACATCTCTCTCAGGTAGGGCTTAAAACGGTAGTTGCGGATAACGGCAAAGTAGGTGTAGACATGGTTCAACAGCGCATCCAAAATGGGGAACAGCCCTTTGACCTGATTTTTATGGATATTTTTATGCCGGTTATGGACGGAATGGAAGCCGTGCCAAAAATAATGGCGTTGGATACGGGTACTCCCATAGTGGCGATGACAGCTAACATAATGGCCAGTGAACTGGAAAAATACAGAAAGCTGGGAATGTCCGATTGTTTGGGCAAACCTTTTACGTCCCAAGAGTTATGGCGTGTTTTATTGAAATATCTTGAGCCTGTAAGCGGCTGTGCAGATAAAGACGATCAGCCACAGGATATGGACGAGTTGACAAAAAAGCTGCGAATTAACTTTGTAAAAAGCAATCAGAGTGTCTTTTCGGAAATTGCCGAGGCGATAGCCTCAGGTGATAGAAAACTCGCACATAGGCTGGCGCATACAATCAAAGGAAATGCAGCGATGATTGGCAAAAACGATCTGCGAAAAGCCGCAGCCGAGCTTGAAGAACTGCTTAAAGACGGATCTCTCCCAATCCCACAGGAAAAAATGAGCCTTCTGGAAACCGAGTTAGTGTCGGTTCTTGACGAGTTAAGACCGTTGCTTCAGGAATTCACGGTGCGGGAACAATCTCTGAACGCGGAACAAACGCAGGCTTTGTTTGAAAAACTGGAAGATATGCTGGAAAATGTTAATCCCGAGTGCGTGAATCTGATCGGCGATATCCACGGTCTTCCGGGAGGATCGGAACTTGCGCGTCATGTAGAAAACTATGACTTTGAATCGGCATCCAGGGCTCTTGCCGAATTAAGAAAAATATTGAGGTAAAAATATGAAAGATAGCAAAGATTCTCTTTGTTTAACAGCGATAAAGTCAACCAGAATAGCGGCTGTTTTATATATCTTTGTAAAACATATTTTTTTCATAGTTTTTTATAGAGAATATCTGATGCAGCGGACTATAGCAAGCGCCGCTCTTATAATCCTTATTTTCGGCATAACAAGCATTAAGAGAGTATCCAGAAGGCAAATGTCGTGGATGGTTCCGGTTTCGGTCGTTATAACGGAAATAATAATTGCCATGGTTCTCGGCGGCGACCAGATGGTTTACATCGTTCTGATTGGCTGCGCTCTGTTAAGTCTTTTGTATGTGGATATCAATGGGCTTGCAGTCACTATATCTGTGTCCCTGACTGCCATGACCATTTGTTTATTTGCCTTTAGGTTTAACTTGTTAGGGCAAGACAATCCGTTTGAGTATAATTTATTTCACTTCTCCGGGCTGGTGATTGTGGATATAATTATTTTCCTTGTCGGCAGATATTCCATAGGGGCGCTGACAAAATCCAGTCAGGCCGCCGAAAGAATGTTATCAAGGATTCAGGCAATAACTGACAATCTACCCGGAATGGCATACCAGTGTCTTTACAATTATCCTGCAAATACTCTTACCTTTGTTAGTAAGGGCAGCAAGGAACTCATAGGTTATACGCCGGAAGAGTTGGTCGGCAAGGAGAATAAGTATCAGGTCATGGTACACCCTGATGATGTGGCGGCTATTGAAAAGATATGTGAAGAAACCCTTAACCAAGGTTTGGTCTATGAAAATACTAACCGGCTTGTAATGGAGGACGGCTCGATAAAATGGGTTTGGGAACGCAGCCGTGTATTGGAGCGAAATCACGATGGCACTCCCCGCTTGATAGAGGGTTATGTGTTTGATATAACCGAGCGCTGGAGATTGGAAACCGCCGAGATGGCTAACCTCGCTAAAACCAAGTTTTTAGCGAACATGAGCCATGAAATCCGCACCCCAATGAACAGTATCATGGGGTTCGCTGAACTCGCTCTGGACAGCGACATTACGCCCCAGGTAAGGAATTATTTGGCCAGAATATCGGACAGCGCGAAATGGCTTTTGAATATCATAAACGATATTCTGGATATTTCAAAAATAGAATCCGGCAAAATAGAATTGGAAAACGTACCGTTCAACTTGCTTGATATTTTTTTACGCTGCGAATCTGTTATTTTGCCCAGCGTTAATGAAAAAGCCCTTGAGCTAAAAATTAACACAGAGCCTGTAACCGGCAAAAAACTGCTGGGCGATCCGGTCAGGCTTTATCAGACGCTTATAAACCTTCTTTCCAACGCCGTAAAATTTACAGAGACCGGAACCATAAGTCTTTCTTCTACAGTTAAAAGCGTAAATGATGACACGACTCTGATATATATAGAGGTAAAAGACACCGGCATAGGAATGAGTCAGGAACAGGTTAAAAAAATATTTGATCCCTTTATTCAGGCTGATTCCAGCACAACACGTAATTACGGCGGCACGGGACTTGGGCTGACGATTGCCAAAAATATAGTGGAGCTAATGGGGGGAAAACTGGCGGTAGAAAGTTCTCCCGGCGCCGGAAGTCTTTTCAGCTTTGAGTTACTTTTTAAAACAACAGACGTATCCGAAGATAAATCCGATCATACAAATTCCATAATTTCAGAGAAACCACATTTTGAGGGCCTGATTCTTATTTGCGATGATAACCCAATGAATCAGGAAGTTATTCGCGAACATCTTGCGCGTGTGGGGCTTGGGACAGTGATTGCCGATAACGGCAAAATAGGCTTGGATATGGTTCAGAAACGTCTCCAAAATGGAGAGAAACGTTTTGATCTTGTTTTTATGGACATACATATGCCGGTAATGGATGGTCTCGAAGCCGCTATGAAAATATCGGCGTTGAATACTGGAACCCCTGTCATAGCGATGACGGCGAATGTAATGACCAGCGAACTGGAAAAATACAGACAACACGAAATGCCTGACTGTTTGGGAAAACCCTTTACGTCCCAGGAGTTGTGGCGTGTATTACTGAAATATCTGGTTCCCGTAAGTTGTTCCGCCATAGATGATGAAAAGCAGGCAAGTGAGGACGATCTTCAAAGTAAGCTGCGAATTTACTTTGTGAAAAACAATCAGACCATTTACTCAGAAATTACCGGGGCGATAACCGCCGGTGATATTAAACTCGCTCACCGCCTTGCTCATACATTAAAAAGTAATGCGGCGCAGCTTGGCGAAAACGGACTGCAAGAAGCCGCCGCTGGGCTTGAAGATATGCTTAAAAACGGACATAATAATGTAACCGGAGAACAGCTAACCGTTCTTGGAACTGAGTTAACCAAAGTTCTTGATGAACTGGCTCCGCTGCTTAAGGAAAACACGCCGCCTGAGCGTGAAAAGGATATAGTCTTTAACATGAGAAAATCGCTGAAGGTGGTAAGAGATTTGGAAGACCTGCTTAAAAACGACAGACCGGATTGCCTTTATTTAATAGACGATCTGCGCATTATACCCGGAACCGAACAGCTTATAGAGCAAATGGAAAATTTTGATTTTAAAGCCGCTCTCTCCTCGCTTGTAATGTTACAGGAAAACTGGAGGGGGGGGGGGGGGGGGGGGAAAGAGTTTTAGGGGAGAGAAAAAAAAAAA
>Ga0099364_10006280_pt1 | contig 17358 bp, 14 predicted proteins | sample TergutTh196P3_FD_73070 | JGI IMG/M metagenome (GOLD analysis project Ga0099364, IMG submission 73070) | Microcerotermes parvus P3 segment gut microbial communities from Pointe-Noire, Republic of the Congo - Th196 P3 | ecosystem: Host-associated > Arthropoda: Insects > Digestive system > Gut ... | reverse complement strand
AACTGAGGATGGAAGAAGCGACCCGTCTGCTTAAAAACAGCCAAAAGGATATTAAAGAGATAGCGGGGCTTTGCGGCTATGGAAATTATTTTTATTTCTGCCGGGTTTTCAGAAGTCATTACTCATGCACCCCGACAGAGTACAGGGAGGGGGCGAAGTGAAAGACAAAAAGACGCTGCGGCATCGGTTTTTACTTTCTCTTGTCATATATGCGGCAGTTATCCTCGCATTGTGGGTTGTCTATCACACGACAACCCATAAGGCTCTGCGACGTAGCGAAAGGGAAAACACGATACTAGCTGCGGACAGTCTCACACAGCAAATCAGCTCCGAACTGAGGCAAATGAACACCATCGCATCGGTGATAGCCGGTTCTGAATATGTGCAGGATTTTCTGGCGGAGCGGGACGCCGTCGCCTATTATGAAAAAGCCATAACCGTATCTGAAATCGTCAGGAGAGCAGCCTTTCCCATCTCGTCGGCGGACAGTGTGGTTACCATCAATGAGGCGGGCAGATTTTTCAGATTTTCCGGGGGCCTGAGCAACCGCTCACTTGAAACGCTGTTTGAAGCCTTTGGGGATTCAGGCATCGTCTATACGATTACGGAACTTGACGGCACCCTTTATTTTTGCCATATCGTACCTGTTATTGACTATTCGGGGCAGTTACCCACCCGTCTGGGAAAAATCATCATGCTTACAGGGCTTGACCGGACGCGCAGGATGCTCGGTTACGGCGATGGCGTTGATAGGGTGGTCATTCTGGACGGCTTTGTGATACTGTCAAGCAACCCGGAACTTGAAGGAATAGCCGTTGCGGAGTTTGAGCCGGGTTACGGAGTAGTTTCGATCGCCCCTATAGACGGGACGCCCCTTTCCGTAGCAGCCGCGATACCTGGCGGTGCGCTGCTGACTGAAGGAGCTATATTCTACGTTATAGCTTTTGTAACGTTGTTCCTCTTACTCGGAATGGTTTTGATGCTCTACCGATATCAGTCGCGCAATATCGTTGCCCCGGCGATTGCCGAACTTCAAAGGGCGTTTGACGCGGAAATAGCGCGAAAGAATATGCAGATGAGCTTGCTTGCCTGCCAAATGGATGTTCACTTTGTCGTAAACACGCTGAAAAATGTCAAACGCCTTGCTGACAAAGGCGAAAAAGATAAAACGGCGCATATGGCGGAAGGGCTTGCCGCCATATTACAGCATCGGTATGCCGGGGATGCTCTTGTTAATATTTTTGACGAGTTTCAGATACTTCAGCAATACATTGACATTATGAGCATAAGATTCGGAGGGACATTCGAGGTCGAATATGATGTTGCGGACAGTCTTGAGGCCTGCGTTATGCCGGGTCTGATTTTGCAGCCAATCGTTGAAAATGCGCTTACTCACGGCTTACAGGGCAAAGACGGAGGCGCCATACTTATCATAAGCGGTCGGATATCAGAACTCAGAACTCAGAACTCGAACCTTAGCGGAGGGGAGGCCGTTGTTTTTAAGATTTCCGACAATGGCAAAGGCATCCCTCCCGAGAAGCTGAAAGAGATTCAGATCAGCTTGGCGCAGACCGAGTTTGGCGATTTTCTGGAACCCGGACTTCGCGGCGTGGCTCTAGTGAATATTCAAAGACGTATACGCTTACGGTGCGGCGGAGATTACGGCATCACAATTGACAGTTCCGTCGGGAAAGGCACGACGGTAACGGTTTGCTTGCCGGTGGCCGGTGATCATTAGATTTTTTTGGTTCCGGTCAGATAGATTAGCAGCGGGCAAAACGTAAATTACATCCTTACCAGCTCATTTCGTCGACGGCAATGTAAAAACCCTGACCGAAGTCCGAAAGCCGCAGCTCACCGATCACGGTGGCCCTGGTCTCGAACTCGGGATAATTCTCGGTGTCGCTGTTTTTTTCAAACTCAAAGGCGACGCTGGGGCAGCAGGAGTCCTGAGCGATGACGGCAATAGCGTGTACCATCTTATTACGGAGCTCGCTGTGAACGGCATAGTAGTAACCGTCAATTTTTACTGTTCTGCCCTCATAGTTTTCGGGGGTTGACAGAATATTATCAATCTCAGCATTCCTTACAGCCATACTCAAGACTGTCAAATCCAATACATTGTTGTCTCCGTCGGCATTAGTCTGCGAGCCTTTCCCAGTCAGCGAAAACAGCAGGGTAATTGCCGCGCCAAGTACGACTACAGTGAAGATTGACGCGATGAGTATCTTTTTTTGTCTGGCCTTTTTCAATCGTTCTTCCCGTTTTAGAGTTTTATTCATGCCGTCCTCCTTATTATAAGTCCCGTAAGGGATGAAAGAGCAAATACCGCCACCTGCGCCACTACGATAGTGGAGCCTACCGGGGTGTCCACTATCATTGACGCTAACATGCCAAGCCCGGAGCTGCACACCGAAAAAATCACCGAGCAGACAGTAACGGATTTAAAGGTTTTGAAAATTCTCATTGCCGAAAGCGCCGGGAAGATCACCAGAGCGGAAATCAGGAGCGTACCGACAAGGTTTATCGCAAGCACTATTACGACGGCGATGATAACGGCAAGGAAAAGATTATATGTCTTTGCCTTTGTTCCGGTTGCGGTCGCGAACGCCTCGTCGAAAGTCACCGAAAATATCTTATTATAAAACAGCAGAAAGATTCCGGTAACTAAAACTGAAAGAACCGCCGACAGCCATACTTCCGTCAGGGACAGCGTCATTATCGTAGTTGAGCCGAACAGGGTGGAGCAAACATCTCCGGAAAGGTTTGCCGAGGATGAATACATGTTCAGCAGAAGATAACCTATTCCCAGTGCGCCGACTGAGATCATAGCGATCGATGCGTCGCCTTTGATCTTTGCGCTTTCACCGGAGCGGAGCAGCAGAACCGCGCTGATGATCGTTACCGGCAAAACCAGCAGAAAGTTATTGGTCAGGCCGATTGCTGTTGCCACTGCGATAGAGCCGAAGGCGACGTTGGAAAGTCCGTGTCCGATAAAAGAGAAGCGTTTGAGCACCAGCGTGACACCCAGAAGCGACGAGCACAGGGCAATGAGGACGCCGACGATCATTGCATAGCGTACGAAAGGGAACCCGAAGTACATAGCAAGTTCGCTTATTATCCCGTTCAAACCCGCTCACCTCCCAAACCCGCGTATAAGCGGCCTGTGTCACTCTGTAGATAATCTTCCTTAGCGCCGAAAAAATAATTGGATAAACCGGCTATATGTAAAATATGGGAAGCATACTTGACCGCAGCGGAAATATCATGAGAAATCATTATAATGCTGATTCCGCTATTGTTTAGCTGCGCTATCAGATCGTACATTTCCGATGTGGCTATAGGGTCAAGTCCTGCGACCGGTTCGTCCAGTAGAAGGATCTTTCTTGCGGCGCACAGGGCGCGGGCCAAAAGCGCCCGTTGCTGCTGCCCTCCCGACAGTTCCCGATAACAACGCTTTGCGATGGCAGTTATCCCCATCTTTTCGATGTTATCTTCAGCCATTTGCTTTTCGGCTGCGGTGTAGTACGGGCGCAGTCCGCAGCGGCTTAAGCATCCGGACAGGACGACCTCTTTTACAGATGCCGGGAAATCTTTTTGGATCGTTGTTTGCTGCGGGAGATACCCAATCTCGTTTTGAGTAAGCCCCTCCTCCATAGATATCCGCCCCGATATCGGCGGCATAAGCCCAAGGATCGTTTTCATCAATGTGCTTTTGCCCGACCCGTTTTCTCCGACAATACAGAGATAATCCATTTCTTCCACAGTAAAAGAAATCTCAGAGGCAACCGTTTTCCCGTCGTAGCCGAGAGTCAGATCTCTGCAAGCAAGCTGCGCCATATCATCCCTCCGTTTTTAACTTAATGCTTGTATCAGCACATTCAAATTTTCTCTCATGACGCCAAGATATGTAACTCCGTTTGCGACATCGCTTGACGTCACAGATTGCATAGAGTCCATTACGAGAACCTGTTGATTCCGCGCTCTTGAGTTATTGACTATTGTATTCGCGATCGATTGATCCGAACACTCTGTTACCATTACGTAGCTCAAGTTTAGGTCATTGACCCTGTTTGTCAGAAAGGCGATGGTTGAAAAACTGGCCTCGGTTTCTGCGGAGCATCCCGTGAAAGCCGCGTAGTAGCGAAGGTTATAGTCGTCACAGAAATAACGGAAAGGGAAACGATCCCCAAACAGCAAAACGTCTCCGGACGCAGCACTGACGGCGCTTTCATATTCCGCATCAAGCCTGACAAGCTCTACGATATATGCGCTTAGGTTTGCACGGTACTCATCAATATTTTCGGGGTCTAATACAGAAATAGCGTCCGCAATGACGTAGGAGAGGCTTATGGCGTTTCGTAGGGACAGCCAGACATGTTCGTCGTAATGCTCTTCTTCCTCGTCGTTATGGCTGTCGTTGTGGCCGTGACTGTGACCATGGTCGTCCCCATCATCCATACCTTCTATAATCTCCTGCAGTTTGACAGAGTCTCCCAATGACTCCATCAGATTGATCACGATCATATCCGGATTTGCCGCCTGCGCAAGGATATCTTCCACCCAATCGTCTGAATCGCCGCCGACATAGATAAACAGATCGGCTGCGCCTATACGGACGATGTCCTGAACCGATGGGTTGAAGTTATGCAGGTCGATGAGATTGTCAAGCAGGAGGGTCATCTCAAAACTGTCCGCCCGGTCTCCTGTTATTTGACGGACCCAGTCATACTGTGGGAAAATTTGCGCGACTACCGAGAATACCCGCCCAACCGGTTCCTGTACCGGTTCAGGCGGAGGCTGAGGTGTTTCAATGGGGTCGTTCAACGGGGCAGGTACGGTAGCGGCAGGTTCCGGCACAATCTGAGACGGCGCGCTGCCGTCTTGAGCGGAGCATCCCGCAATCGCTGATAATACTAATATTACAGCAATAATAAAAATAATAATTTTCTTCATAATAGTCTTACCTCCATTTTTTTGTAACATTTTGATTTACATAAAAATACATGGACACGCCAAAGCCTAGACGGAAATGCTGAGATCACTCAACATTTCCGCTATAACGGTGTCTCCATGTGCGGAGGTCTTATTAATTATTCATTCGTATTTTTAGCCGTACAGGCGAGCAGACCCAAGCAGGGGACAAAGCGGCATACAGATCCGTTGCCGTAATAAGCAGAAATAGAGACGTAAACAACACGCCGCTGCCTGCCACAGCTATGTTTGACAGCAGTTTTACCGCTCTTGCTATATCAATACAAAGCCTGCAATAGTCAACAGTCTCATTGAGATGATGGGAATGTCCCGCATTTGCCGTGATAAGCAGCACTGATAAAAGTGAAGCCACAACAAAGCAAGCCAAAAGAGCAAACGCAATGATTCGCTTGCTCGTTTGCTGTTTTTTCCTGATTTGTGTTGTTTTAAACATGGTTTCGTCTCCCTGACGCGGACAAGCGGCGGCACAGTCCAGTGGTTACGCAGACAAGCCAAATTATAATGCCAAAACCGGAGGGAGTCAAGATTTTTCTCAGGATTTGAAAAAACTGAAAAAACTTACAATAGTATATATATTCCTAAGAATTGTGCATATCCAAAGATCGGTACGTGAGATAAAATTAAGTGATTTTAAAAAACTAATATGTGATTTTAGGAGGATTGAAAGTATGAAGAAGAGAATGATAAGCCTATTGCTATGTGTGATGATGGCAATTGCTATGGTATCGGGGCTAACCGCAGGCTCCTCGGCGCAGGCGCAAACTGTAAACCCCACACCGTCGACCGTGTTTATTAACGGATCCGAAACCGCGTTTGAGGCATATAACATTGGAGGGAATAATTTTTTCAAACTCCGCGACCTTGCGTATGTCCTAAACGGCACAGATAAGCAGTTCGAGGTCGGTTACAACAACGTGACAAGGGCGATAATCCTGACAAGCGGTCAATCATACACTGTTGATGGCAGCGAAATGAGACGGGGCGACGGATCTTCAAAAGCCGCGGCGCTCAACTCGGCGATCAACATATCAAAAGACGGCGCGCCCGTTGAAATCACGGCCTACATGATTGATGGCAACAACTTCATGCGCCTGCGCGACGTTATGCGGCTTCTTGATGTATTTGTCGGATACGACGAAGCGACCAGAAATATAACGATCGATACGAGCAGAGGATATGTGGAAGAAGGTACGACCGCCGCACCGTCGGGAGCGTCCGGGACAATTCCAAATGGACGATACGTCAATAACCACATTTTGGCAGGCTCGGACGACTTTTCCAAACCCCATATCGTCATAAACGACAATAACTCATTCACATTCAGGGTCAACCTGTTTGAAGGCATGGGAGAAGTGACCGGCAGCTACACTTACACGGGCAACACCGTCGTGTTTACCCCGGAGCATACGATTTATGGCATGGATGAAAGCGGCCGGCAGTTTGAGGTCAGTGCCATCCGGTTCAGGTATACGCAGGACAAACCGGCCAGTTTGTTTTACGATGAGGATTTTTACATAGGCATGAGTGGGAAAGACGACGAATTTATCCTTGCTTTAGCGGGCGCGCCATCAACGACGACACCGCTGACGCCGGCGGGCGGAGGAACATTCAGCACTCCTCCCGTCACAATTAACACATGGTGGACACATGAAGATTTACAATATGTATATGTAGAAATAACTAACCACGGAACATTGAATGTGATTCTGTACCCATATGGCTTTGGTTATGATGGTAAAAGTGAGTGGGTTACAGCCGGTATAACCGCATTCGGTTTGGATCCCACCGGTTTGCCAATACCTAATATGGGATTTTCCGTACTGCCCGGGGAAACAAAAGTCTTTAAATCGATATACACCAGTTATTTCTTTACAGTAACCAGGTTCACCGTTGGTTTTAACTACTACTATATTCAAAATCCGACTTCCTTGGCGCGTATTTATTGGGAGAACGGGCCGCTGTTTGAGGTCCCTCATGATCCGTCAAAATGCACTAGTGCAAACCGCTGCGGGGGGTAACACTACAACTTACAGGAGGAAAATCAACATGAAAACAACAAAAATCTTCGCGCTCGCCATTGCGCTGATAATGGTATTCGCGTTAGCCGCTTGCTCTGATAGCGGCAATTCGGGGAGCGGCTCAGGTCGGGACGGTAGCGGCGACACCTCGGGTCTTGGCGCCTCCGGCGACACGAGCAGCGGCGGCGGCACTTGGCCGCCTCCCGGCGGCGAGCTGATATATGCCCAGGTCGGGGTCGCGTTTTCCGGAACCTCCGACGGAGCCAATTACTACGAAGTCAGTGAAATCCACTTTGTAGGCGACGTACTATTATTTTTTGACGGCGAAGCCCGCGATAACTTCCGCCGTCCTGAAATCAGCGACTTTGCCTTTTATATCAATGGCGTACGTCAGGAACTGTACGAATATATGAGTTTTGACTATGGCAACGTCTGGGAAACTGATTTATCATGGAAAGCAGGCAACCATTTCGACAATGTCCCCGGCGATGAGGGCATGATGACTGTATATTCATTCTCTGTCAGCTCCGCATCGGGTGAGCTTTTCGATCAGCCGCTTGCCGAGTATTATTTCGAGATGACGGTAAACGGCGTACCTATCCGCAGTAATACCTTCTACTGGGGCGAGGGTGTGAACTTCGAGTTCAAGGATGATATGCCGTCCTTCCCCGCGCCCGTTCATTTAGTGCCCAAGCGGCAAATCTTACCTCTCACCCCCGTCACCATAGCCGAGCATGAGCGCGGCAACATAAACGGCAACCGCTTTGTCGCATTAGGCGACGACTGGATTTATTATGTTGCGCGGTACGAGCTGTACAAAATGCGCTTAGACGGCACGGATGCGGAAAAAATCATTCTCGACTTCCCCGCTACCGCGATTAATGTCGTCGGCGATTATATATACATCCACTCTCGGCACACCCTCAGCACGGATGAAGGCTACACCGAAGTTGACCGCATTTACCGACTAAAAAGCGACGAATCTGAGCTTACTATATTGTTTGAACGACCCGTAAACGAAGAAGATGGCAGTATACTCGGCTTTTTGATTGTCGGCGAGTGGCTTTACTATATCGCGTCGTATTATGATAACAGCGCAGGTGGCGAATTCGGCGGTATACATATAACGAATTTGCGCCGCGTCCGCGCCGACGATGGCACAGGTGATATGCAAGTAACCAACATAAGCAACTATGACAACTATCGACTGAGCATCGACAGCGACTGGAACTATCATATACAAACGGAATGGGTACCCGTCCCCGGCTCCGACTGGCAGGAAACTGCCGAATACGAAATTATCCGTACCCGCAACGATGGGTCGGTCACTGAAGTGGTTATTGAACTCGAAGATAACATATATATCTACGGTCTCCTACAGTCCGGCGATTGGGTTTATTATTTTGAACCGAACCTTACGGGTATCCGCAGAGTCAACGTAAACACCAAAGAAACATCTGTAGTGATAGAGGATTCCCGCGGAGCAGAGGCCTATATAGTTGACGGTGATTACTTGTATTTTGGTCTTGTGCTTGACCCGGACGACTGGCAGCGGACGTTGCATCGCGTAAAAACCGACGGCACAGGTCTTATGCGCGTGGGCGACATGATGAATCCTGCCGGCCTAAACATAGCGGGGGACTGGGTGTTCAATTATGAATATGGTAACGATAATATCTACCGCACACGCGCCGACGGCAGCGGAGACGTGATTACCGTTTACGAATGGAATTAAAATAATTAAAAATGATTCCGCGAAATGTCAACTGTTTCCCATCAAAATAAAAGGAGAAAAATCAACATGAAACGTACCACGAGAATCTTATGCTGACATTACAAATTGATACCAAAGTTAGACGGTTTTACCAGAAAACACTTACTTGCGAAAGTGCGTGAAACGCAGGGTCGCTAGTGACCAACGACAAGTTATCAATAATCGCTTGAGCCGCCAACATTCTATCGAAAGGATCTCGATGATCCCATTCTATTTTACCGGCATAATGAGCATGCACTGTAAGCAAAGGCAGTTCATACGCGCCGAACTCATTGAGTATTGAAAGATAATTCTCGGCCACATACGCATAATCCGGCAGCTTACCAATGCGGTACTTGTTAATGATTTCATATGCGCTTGCTGCCGAAACATATATTGGCGCACTGGGAGCGCGTAACAAACATTTTGCGTTTTCGCTTAACTTTGAGCCTTCTTCATGTATCGCCCATAGAAAAGCGTGAGTGTCCAATAAATACCCTACAGTCCCCATGCTTGCAGCTCCTCTTCCGGTAACGGATCAAAAAAACTGTCCGGCAATGGCGACCCTTTTACAAAACCCAGCTTTATTTTCTGATTAGTCTCCACAAAATCATTAAGCGGAGCGTCAGAATCCTTTGGCAGAGAATATCCCCTTTTCCAAACTCCATAGCGTGATATGCGTTTGTCCGTACCGGGTTCCGCCGGCGCGGCGCAGACTGCCCCTATCACAAAAGGCAGATTATTTGCCTTTACCGTCTGCTTGAGAAAAAGGTTTACAGCCGTGGACAAATCCAAGCCTATTGATTCAAAAATTTGCTGCGCTTGCATCTTTAGCTCCGCGTCGGTTCTCACGTTTATATTTGCGGTTGCCATGGAAATACCTCCTATACCATAATTTACCCCCATCGTATCACAAATGAATCACGACGTCAACACGTTGTTTGCATACATATGGACTTATCACCAAACCAAACTTAGGAGGAAAAATCAACATGAAACGCACAAAAAAACTACTCACCCTCGTGCTTGCACTGATTATGGCGCTTGCACTCGCCGCATGTTCGGGCGGCGGCAACAACAACTCAGGCGGCAGTACCAACACACCGCCGCCGTCGGAAACACAAGGCAATAGCGGCAATGTCGGCGATGCGTCCGCGCCATCACCGAACCAAACGCAGGGTAACGGCGGCAATGACCCCGGCAACGGCGACCCAGACCCCGGCAATGGGGACATATTTAATGACGGAAGTGTCGTTTCTGACCTTGGCCCGGCGCCATATGTAGTGTGGCCGATGGAAAGCCACCGGGGCGACCCGCAGTATTTTTTCACGGCGGAATGGGACGATATGTTATTACCTGAGGTGGGCGAAAACTATATCGTTATTACGGAGGAACGTACCGATTATGTCACTGACAGTGATGTGACAATTTACAGCCTCGTCACCTTCACCGGGGCTTTCGGTGAAGAAACCGCCCGCCACCGTAGGTATAAAACAGTATTCCCAAGCAATGAGGCGGCCAACGAGGCGGTCAACGCCTATGCAGAGAGTAATGTTAGCGGGTTTACGGTCGTGGATAACGTCGTTTATGGCATGCCCTTCGCTTGGCCGGAGCCTCCTCCCATGGAAAGGAAAGCGGATATAATCAATCGGGCAAGAGACACGGAGGGGATGCTTTATTTTCTCCCTGAGCCGAGCGGCAATGCCACACCCGCACCGGGCAGCAATAGCACAGGCACCACGGATCCAACTGCCTATACGGGCAACGCCGAACATTTGCGCGGCGAAAATGACACGACCCATGAGTTTTATGTCGTCGGCACGACCTCCGGTCAAGTCTGGGGCAGTGACATATATACCGATGATTCCACTATCGCCATGGCGGCGGTACACGCCGGGGTGCTGGAAGACGGGGAAGCAGGGACGGTGACGATCCGCATCCTCCCCGGCCACGACAGCTATGAAGGCACAACCCGCAACGGGGTGAGGACGGGGTCATATACGCTATGGCATGGGAGTTATGAGTTTGTAAACTAATATCAGCACAAGAGAGAAACCGCGCAATCATAAAAGGAGAATGATAACCATGAAAACAACAAGAATCTTATGCCTCGCGCTCGCCATGCTTATGGCGCTCAGCCTTGCGCCGTTTGAGGCGGCGGCAAGCAACCCGACGGACTCTTCCGTTATGATCTATCAGCGCAACACCGATTTAATCGAGCCCGTGTTTATGCCGCAGATTCAGCCGAACGGCTTTCTCGCGCCAATCGACAAAATCAATACGGCAAGGCCGCCCGCGGGCGCGACGGCGATTTCAAACAGGGCGGGGCTTGAGGCCATCACCAACGATCTGAGCGGGCATTACTACCTGACCGCGAACATATCGCTTTCCGGCAGGGAGTGGGAGCCTATAGGGACATGGGACAACCCTTTCACGGGCATATTCGACGGGCAGGGGTTCACCATTGACAGAATGTCGGTCACCGGAGATAGGCGATACGCGGGACTGTTCGGTTACGCAAACGACTGCGAAATCAAAAATATCGGGCTGACCAACATCGACATCAATGTGACCATGACCGGCACCAGCGCCAACATTCCCGCTGTAGGCGGCATTTGCGGCGAAGCGGGACGTAACCGCTTGGCGCAAAATCGCGAAGCGAGAGCCGTAATAAGCAACTGCTACACCGCCGGACGGATAACCGCCGTCACCGGAATTCAAAATTCGCCTGTGGGCGGAATCGTCGGAAATATGATGGGCATCATAACCGACAGCTATAACACGGCCGTTATTACAATGACGGGAAGCAGCAGCGCGCGAGCCGGAGGCATTTGCGGAAGAAGCAACATGGGTCATATTAGCTTTTGCTACAATACGGGCAATATAGTCGTTACAGCCGCTTCGGGAGCGGGGACGACTGTCGGGACTGTCGGGGGTATTGTCGGAGTCAAGGAGCAGCATAGCAGCACGGTCAGCCACTGCTACAACACCGGGAATGTGTCCGGCGCTAGCGCCGGGGGTATTGTAGGCGAAATGTCCACGGATATGTCGGTTAGCAACTGCTACAATACCGGGAATATTTCCGGCAACGGAAGAGCCGGGGGGATTTCCGGCTTGGCCAGCACCAACGCAACGGTAGACAACTGTTTTAACACCGGAAACGTACACTCCAGTGATTCTTCAAGCGGAATCGGTAGAGGACTGCGGAATATTACGAACAGCTATAACAAAGGGAACATTTCCGCAAGTTCGGACGAAAACTCTACTGTCGCGGCTGGAATCAGCGCAGGGAGCAGCAGCATCAACCACACCATATATAATTGCTTCAATGACGGCAATGTGACTGCGGAATCAAGCAGGAACGACGCCACCGCAGGAGGAATCACAGGTTCGGGCGGGTATATGGTATATTACTCGCATAATACCGGAACCATAACGGCATCCGCAGTCAGTTTCGGTGAAGCGGGAGGAATCAGCGCGTATAGGCCCAGCCATATCGAGTTCTGTTATAATACTGCTGACGTGACCGCCACGGGGAACGGTGCGAGGGCGGCAGGGATTGCAGGTACTATCAGTCATAGCTCTTCTGTACGCAACAGCTATAACACTGGGAACATAACCGGGGCGACCTTCCCTAGCGCTAGATATTCCGAGGATTCCGCCTTTGTAGGCGGCATATGCGGGTATTTCCGCGACAGCGCGTCCATATCCCACTGCTACAGCACGGGCAATCTCACAGCGAACGGCGACAGCGCATCGCACCTTGGGGGGATTGCGGGCGAGGGTTCCGCAGAACGCATGAGTAACTCTTACTGGAATGAAGATAGAAAGCTGGTATACATGGGAGAAGAGCTCCCGCACACGTTTGTTTTGCCTAACGCCAGCAACCCGAGACGCGCCGAGAAAAGAGGGATTGACATATGCTTGACAGCCGGACACTTGAATAATCCCAAAAAAGACACTTCGACGGCGCTCAAAGACTCCGCCATGCGCGCCCCCGCCAGCTTCGCGGGATTCGATTTTGTGAAAGTATGGGATATTCACGCGACGGGCGCACAGGCAAACAACCCTTATCCTGTTCTGCGTCCGCCCGAACCTACATACACGGTGACGGTGCTGACCCCCGGACATTCGTCCAACACATACTACGAGCAGGGAAAAACCGGCGGCGGGAGCTATAAGCGAGGCGAGACGGTGGAAATCAACGCGCTCAGATATGCATACCCAAAGCCGGGCCAGAGCTTCATCGGTTGGACAGTGGTTGGAACCGCCCTAAGCACCGGCGTCAACTTAAAAGACGCGACGGAGCGGCAAACCTCCTTTACCATGCCGAGCAACTCCGTGACGCTGATTGCGGTGTTCGGCGACCCGGCGACGACGAGCTTGCCCTCGCAGCCCACGCCGCCCGCAGGCCCCTTCGACGGCGCGGCAAGCTGGGCGCGCGCGGAGCTGCAGCAAGCCGAAGATGCAGGGCTGCTGATCGACGCCATGTACGGCAACTGGACCGCACCGACGAGCAGGCTGCTTGCGGCGGAAGCCATAGCGAAGCTTATCGAAGTTTCGACGGGCAAGACAATCGAGCAAATTGCGGCGGAAAAAGGCTATAACATGAACAACCATTTCTCCGACACAAGCTCCAGATACGTGACGTTCCTGAGAGAAGCGGGCGTGACCACAGGCGTGGGCGGCGACCGCTACGATCCAAGCGGCACATATAACCGCGCACAAATGGTCACGATGCTCTGGCGCACCGCGACAAATGTGCTCGATATGGATCTCTCCGGCTATCCGCTCGGCACGGACGCCTTTGAAGACGACATACCTAATTGGGCGGACACAAACGAGGCCATAGGCTGGGCCGCACAGACGGGCATTACGACAGGAGTGAGCGCAACCAGATTCGATTCTTCCGGCATTCTGGCGAACCAACAGACAGGCGTATTCTCATTCCGAGCATTCGACAAGGCATTTGGATGATTTTTCTATAAGCTGATCCGCTTAACGGGAATCGTTACGCGGATCAGGTAGTCTTTTTCCTCAAGTACGCATATTTCATTAAGCGGGTATTCCTGATATGCGGGGCCGCAGATTATAAGGCCGTTGGTCTCGATATAGTCCAGCAGCCGTATAAATAAATCATGGGCGCCTCCGTAACCGCCGCGCGTATAACCGACTGCGTACTGCGCAGCCGGTATTTTGTCATATCCTTCTATACCGAAAAAGTAGTAGCGATCAGGCCAGGTCCAGTCCTGACGGCGGATGCGTTCTTCCGAAAACAAAGCCCATACGGGATAGTTCAGGTCCAGATCTGGGTATTTCTCATGACAGTCTGAATAAAACTCAAACAAGGCGTCGTAATCGTTTTTCCCGCCGCTATAGTCATTTTGTCTGCCCAGTACGATTGCCCGTTCAGGAAATGACTGTACGGTGATTTTTGTTTCGTCTATATCAAGATGAGAGTGTATCGTCTCTTTCAAAAGCTTCAAAAGCTTACGGGCACGGATCAATGCGTCTATTTCCTCGTTTATAAGATTGAGCTGGTTTCCCAAAAGCTGGTCGGTAAGATCGGGCGTGCGCTTATTATTAAGTCGTTTGATCTCCGAAAGGGGCATACCCAGTGTTTTGAAGGTGCGGATCAGGTTTATGACACTGAGCTGCCCGTGAGAATAGAAGCGGTAGTTGTTGTCGCCGCGGGATTCGGGAGAAAGCAGTCCGATTTTATCGTAGTACAAAAGTGTGTCGCGGGTCGTTCGCGCAAATTTGGCAAAATCATAAATTGAAAATATCTCTTTCTTTTTCATAATCAAATTCATCTCCCAGGTGTTACACAATAGTTAATATCATTAATATATTAACATAAATATTTGAAATAACTATAAATTTTATGTTTACAAAAAGTTCATAATTGAGTCATTTACCATTGTGTAACACCATAGTTTATAATACATAGTATATCATAAAAAGGAGGAAAATGACATGAGTAAGACTAAAAACTTCAAGCTCTATGGTATGCCCTGGCAGGTATTCGCCATTTTTTCAGCAGTAGTAATTGCTGCGGTTTATATGGGGAAACTTCCTGCGGGCATGATAGGGGCATTTCCGGTAATGATCATCATAGGGGTAGTTTTTAATGAAATCGGTGAAAGGGTTCCTATTCTTAACAGTTATTTGGGAGGCGGGGCAATAGCTACCATTTTTGGCACGGCTGCCTTGGTATATTTTAATGTCCTGCCGGAAAAAACGATCACAATCATTGACAGTTTTTTTGATTCGGGCGGTTTCCTTAATTTCTATATAGCCGCCCTCATCACCGGATCAATCCTCGGGATGAACCGGAAGCTTTTGATCAATGCTGCTGTGCGGTATCTCCCAGCGATTTTGGGAGGTGTAGTTTTTGCGCTGGGCTTTGTGTGGGTAGCGGGCGCCGTTACGGGTTATGGAGGCCTCAAGGCGATGCTATACGTTGGAATACCGATAATGGGAGGAGGAATGGGCGCCGGAGCCGTTCCGCTGTCACAGATATTCGGTGACTCCATGCAGGTGGATTCCGGCAGTATTTTGTCAATAATGATACCTGCCGTAGCGCTGGGAAACGCCATGTCTGTGGTGGCGGGGGGACTCTTGAACCGATTGGGTAAAAAGCGACCGAAAATTTCCGGAGAAGGCCAGTTAATGATTCTCTCCGGCAACGATGCCGAAGCCATGCAGATTACCGAGGAAGTGCAGGCGAAGCGGGACAAAATCAGTCTCGGAAAGCTGGCGGTCGGGCTTATGATAGCATGTTCGTTCTACGCTTTCGGGATGATCGTGAGTAAGTTCATACCGAGCATTCACGGTTATGCATGGATGATCGTGACCGTGGCGGTTGTAAAAATAATCGGGGTTCTTCCGGAGGAGTTTGAGATATGCTGTTACCAGTGGTTTCAGTTTATCATGAAGAATCTGACAGGCGTACTTCTCGTCGGCATCGGCGTTTCCTATACCAACCTCGGGCAAATCATCGAAGCGTTTACCCCCACGTATCTGCTGCTATGCATTGTTGTCGTGTTGGGCGCAGTTATCGGTTCCGGCATTGTAGGCAGGCTGGTGGGGTTTTATCCTGTGGAGTCCTCAATAACCGCCGGGCTTTGTATGTCAAACATGGGGGGAACAGGCGACGTAGCCGTTCTTTCCGCCGCAAACCGCATGGAGCTTATGCCGTTTGCACAGATTTCATCCAGACTGGGCGGAGCGTTTATGCTGCTGCTTGCAAGTTTTATTTTGAACATATTAAAATAATCAAAGGAGATTTTAGCGATGAATTATGCAAAAGAAGCATTGGAAATGCATTATAAGTGGAAGGGTAAGCTGGAAGTGATCTCTAAGGTTCCGGTAGCAAGTAATGAAGACCTTGCCTTGGCATATACTCCCGGGGTAGCGCAACCTTGCCTTGAGATCCAAAAAGATGTAACCAAAAGCTACGAGCTCACAAGCCGGTGGAACACGGTAGCTGTGGTAACCGACGGCACGGCGGTGCTGGGTTTAGGTGACATAGGACCCGAGGCAGGTATGCCGGTAATGGAAGGGAAGTGCGTACTGTTTAAAGAATTCGGAGATGTGGACGCTATCCCGCTGTGTATACGAAGCAAGGATGTTGACGATATTGTAAGAACAGTCAGCCTTTTGGCGGGAAGCTTTGGCGGCATTAACCTTGAGGATATTTCTGCACCCCGCTGCTTTGAGATCGAACGTCGTCTAAAGAAAGAGTGTGATATACCGATCTTCCATGACGATCAGCACGGAACGGCCGTAGTCACCTTAGCCGCCATGATAAACGCGTTGAAGGTGACCGGTAAAAAGTTGGAAGATGTCAGCATGGTGATAAGCGGCGCCGGCGCTGCCGGGATTGCTGTCGCACAACTGCTTATCGCCGTGGGATTAAGGGATGTGATCATATGTGACAGGAAAGGCGCCATCTACAAAGGCAGAGACAGGCTTGACGGGGAAAAGGCAATTATGGCGACCGTGTCAAACAGGTCACTGAAAAAAGGTTCCCTGTCCGAAGTGTTGGTAGGCGCCGATGTTTTCATCGGGGTTTCGGTTCCCGGTGCGGTCACAAAGAAAATGATAGAAACCATGGCAAAAGACCCCATAGTGTTTGCTTGTGCCAATCCAATCCCGGAAATCTTTCCGGATGAAGCCAAAGCAGGAGGGGCATCAGTTGTTGCCACCGGCAGGAGCGACTTCCCGAACCAGGTGAACAATGTGTTGGCGTTTCCGGGCATATTCCGCGGGGCGCTTGACGTAAGAGCAAGGGATATAAATACCGATATGAAAATCGCCGCAGCTTATGCAATAGCAGATCTGGTCTCCGACGGTGAACTGAATGCAGACTATATAATCCCCCGGGCCTTTGACAAAAGGGTGAAGGATGCGGTAGCTGCGGCAGTTGCGAAAGCAGCCGAAAAAAGTGGAGCAGCAGGAATATAAGGGTCTGTCGAGAAATAAGTTGGCAGATTTGCCGCCGGATTTTTGTCGTCATGTGGTGCGGCAAAGCCGAAGTAATGCCTGTGGCCTTTCAAGGCTTTGACGTGCCGCATGGCGGCAAAAAGA
>Ga0099364_10006278_pt1 | contig 17360 bp, 14 predicted proteins | sample TergutTh196P3_FD_73070 | JGI IMG/M metagenome (GOLD analysis project Ga0099364, IMG submission 73070) | Microcerotermes parvus P3 segment gut microbial communities from Pointe-Noire, Republic of the Congo - Th196 P3 | ecosystem: Host-associated > Arthropoda: Insects > Digestive system > Gut ... | reverse complement strand
GTAAAACGAGTTATTGCAATCGTAGTGTTCGTGGTGCGGAGACGCAGATGATATTGATGAGTATATTTAAGACGTTGCGACAGAGTGGTTATGAAGACACAGCAGTCATTGTAGATGCTTTGCGTACATTTTATTCGACGAAAGAACTACCAAAATTGCCGAAAACGCTACAAACGGGTGAATAGTTACTGATAGAACTATATTACCTATACTTGATGGTACGATGGCGAATGTTGATGAGATATTCAAGATGTTATGTCATTATCTTTCGATGTTACAGATAGATGCTACAACAGAAGTACAATTTATCTCTGATGGTGCAGATTGTTATTGGAAACGAGTTCATCTTGTAGAGCAAGTCGTGAAAGAGAAGGGCGGATGTTTTTACTATTTGCTTGATTATTATCACATGAAGAGTTACTTGCATGTCATGGCAGGAGCGATGAAAGACTGGACGCAAAAGGAGCGGACGCAATGGATAGGTCGTATGACATCCTATTTATTTTCGGATGATCGTGTTTCTTTTAATCGTGAGGTGAGTTTATTACAGAAGGGTAGTCGTCGTGGTACGTTATTACGGACGTCGGGCGATTATTTATTGAGGCATTTGTTATCGGGTCGTATGGATTATGGTTCGGCTCGTGTCCGCAGATTTCCGATAGGTAGTGGTGTGATAGAGAGTACGATTCGTCGTGTGGTGAATTTACGATTAAAGGGTGCGAGTGTTTATTGGAAGGAGGATACGGCGGAAGATATGTTACTATTGCGTTGTTTTTATAAGTCGGGAAGATGGCAAAGCATTGCAAAACAAAAAAGGGTTGCGTCGAATAGCAGTGCCATGTGAAACGCCTACAAAAGGCAAACGCTCCCAGGTGCAAAGAAGTAATACCAGAATAACGATGCTTGCAATAACCGGCAGACACGACTAAGGAAAACGTGAACGGATACTTATTTTTATACACAGGTCCCTTTCATCGGCTTGTTATGCACCGGCGAATCGGCTACAATGCACACCGCAAGTCAGCCGAAACGCCAGCGGCTCGGCGAAAATCTCAACCAACCTTTGGAGAACATTATGACTCTCACACGACGTAAATTCCTGACCGCCTCGGCATTGGCAACGGTCGCATCCACTCTTCCCGCACCCGCCATTCACGGTGCAGACTCAAACAAAAAATACCGAGTCGCACTCGTCGGAAGCGGATGGTGGGGTATGAATATCCTCAACGTTGCCATCGCATCGAAAACCGTCGAACCCGTCGCACTCGTCGACGTTGACAAACGATACCTCGATCCCGCCCTCAAAAAAGTCGAAGAATCCACCGGCACACTGCCGAAAGGATACAACGACTATCGGGAAATGCTCGAAGAAATCAAACCGGAAATCGTCATCAATGCCACGCCCGACCACTGGCACGCCCTCATCACCATTGACGCTTGCAAAGCCGGTGCCCACGTGTACCTCGAAAAACCAGTCAGCCACACGATCAACGAAGGAATCGCGATGGTCAAAACGGCAAGGGTCACAAAACGCACCGTGCAAATCGGTACGCACCGCCGGGTGTCGCCGCACAATGTAGCGGCAATGGAATTCCTGAAAAGCGGCAGACTCGGCACCATCGGGTCTATCCGAGCCTTCGTGCATTATCAAGGCGGAGCCGGGAGAAGGAATCCCGACTCGCCAGTGCCGGAAGGACTCGACTGGGATATGTGGTGCGGACCCGCTCCGCTGGTTCCCTTCAACACCAGTATTCACCCCAGAGGCTTCCGCAACTTTATGGACTTCGCGACGGGGCAACTCGGCGACTGGGGAATCCATTGGCTCGACCAAGTTCTCTGGTGGTCGCAGGAGGAGCAGTATCCGAAGAGCGTTGCGTCCACTGGCGGTCGATTCGTTGCCCAAGACAACTCCGATGGTCCCGACACGCAGCATGCCATTTTCCAATTCGACAAGTTCAACGTCGTTTGGGAGCATCGCCGGTATGCGGGCAACCCGCCGGAGAGGCATCACATCGGTCTTTACTTTTACGGCACGAGAGGCGTGTTGCATCTCGGCTGGCAGGACGGCTGGAGTTTCTATCCCAGCGGCAATGATAATGTTGCGCCGGCGGAAAGAATGGCACCGCAACTGAACAAGCCTGACGATCAGAACATTGACGCGCTTTGGACTGATTTCATCGATTGCATCGAGTCGGGCAAGACACCGGTCTGCGACATCGAACATGGACATCGCTCCACAACGATGGCACTGCTCGGTATGCTGACGTTGAAACTCGGTCGAGGAATCGTTTGGGACGGAGAAAAACAGACCATTCCAAACGACCCGGAAGCGCAAAAGTTGCTCGCAAGAGAATACAGAGCACCGTGGGTTTATCCTGAATAATAAAGAGTTAAGGGAGCCGCAATCTTACAGCCCCGGCGGATAAAAAGTTCACAGAGCCCGGTGCGGTAGCACCGGTGCTACCGCACCGGGCTTTGTTCGTTCTTTGCTAATTTTTCCCGCCAGCCCTGTAAATGCTGCGACCTTCCGGTCGCGACTCTGAAGTTAATTATTAAACATGGCGGCGAGTTGGCAGAGAGGGTGATCGAGATTGAGTTGTGAGTCGAGTCGTGTTTGGAAGAGTTGGCAGTTTGTTGTGGCGTTTTGTGGTGATTTTTTAGGTTTCATTGTGGATTGAATCTGCAATGTATTTGGCGTAAAGTGCTATGTTTTGCCGAAAGGCATTGCAGATTGTACCATTGATTGAGCGCACGGTAAACCGGAGTTGTAAAAGGGAAAGGGCTTTTTTTGACCCGACTAGATCACTTTCCGGCGGAAACCTAATGCCGAAAGTGCCGCCGTCCCGTAAAGACCATCGGTATTCCATACTTATTACAGGCTTCGATGACCGACTCGTCGCCCCGCGAACCGCCGGGCTGAATCACCGCCCGAATACCATGCTCCGAAACGAGATCAATCGAATCCGCAAAGGGAAAAAACGCATCACTCGCCAACACACTCCCCTTAATTCTGTCGCCCGCCTTTTTGATCGAAATCTGTACCGAGTCGATCCGGCTCATCTGTCCCGCTCCCGCTCCGAGCAACATGCCATCCTTCGCCAAAACAATCGCATTCGACTTGACATGCCGGACAATTTCCCAAGCGAATCGAATGTCGTCCCACACATCTTGCTCCGGCTTTTTATCCGTAACGACCGTCCACTGATCTTCGGGATCACCCAGCGTGTCCGTCTCTTGCAACAACGCTCCGCCTTCGAGCGGTCGGAGATTCCAATGAGACGGCGGAACGTCCAATGCACCGACGTGCAAGAGCCGGACATTCGCTCCCCACTTCGGTTTGGTAGTCAAAACTTCCAGTGCATCGGCATCGAAAGAAGGAGCGACAATCGCTTCGACAAACAAGCCGGGAGCTGCCAACACTTCCGCCGACGCAAGATCGACCGGACGATTGATTCCAATGACCGAACCGAAGGCACTCAAAGGGTCGCCTGCCATCGCTTTGCACACGGCATTGGCGAGTTCCGCATCGACTGCCGCACCGCACGGATTGTTGTGCTTGATCACCGAAACTGCCGGTTGCGAAAACGCACGGACGATTGCCAAAGCAGAATCGAGGTCAAGCAGATTATTGTACGAAAGTTCCTTGCCGTTGAGTTGCCGGGCAGACACAACGTTCGCGGCTTTGGAACGCTGATCGACATAGACTGCCGCCTGTTGATGCGGATTTTCGCCGTACCGCAACACGTAGCTCCGCTTGAATTTCAGAGTAAGCGTCGCAGGAAATTCTCCTTTGGAAAGCCGCTCGATAAAATACTGGGAGATGGCATTGTCGTAACTGCCTGTCAGCATAAACGCGTCGCGGGCAAGACTTTGCCGCAGTTGCAAAGTGGTACGACCGTTCTTTTGAATCTGTTCCAGTACGGACGCATACTGGTCTTGCGAAGTTACCACGGTAACGAAGGGATGGTTTTTTGCGGCGGCGCGGATCATTGAGGGACCGCCGATGTCGATGTTTTCAATCGCTTCTTCTTCGGTAACGCCTTCTTTGGCGATGGTCGCTTCGAAGGGATAGAGATTGATTACGATGAGTTCAAACGTTTTGATATTATGTTCGGCGAGTGCGTTCATGTCGCCGATGTTATCGCGTCGGCAGAGGATACCGCCGTGTATTTTGGGATGGATTGTTTTAAGTCTTCCTCCCATCATTTCGGGAAAACCGGTGTATTCGGCGACATCGATGACGGGTACGCCTTCTTTTTCGAGGTAGTTGCGTGTTCCACCGGTGCTGTAAATTTCGACTCCGGCGGCGTGAAGTCCTCTGGCGAAGTCAGCGAGTCCCATTTTGTCGCTGACACTGATAAGAGCGCGGGTAACTTTCGGTGATTCCATAGATAGGAGCAAGTTTTTTGATTTTTTCAGAGCGGATATTTTCCCCTATTTCGGCGGAGTCGTCAAGATGTGCGTGCGTGAAAGATATACCATGTGTATGAAAAATTTCCAAGCGTTCACGTATTCGTGTTTTAGGCGGATATGTTGCGTGAACGGAAGTTAGCCGTTTCGCCTGCGAAAAGCGCACGACGACTGATGACAACCCGCCAGCAGGTTTTGTAGGCAAAACTGCTAACACATGACCACGTGAACGCTCGGCACTAACGGACTCTTTACTTGGTCATTTTTTCGATCACTCCGTCGATGAGTCCATAGTCTTTTGCTTCGTCGGCAGACATAAACCGATCTCGGTCCGTGTCTTTTTCGATTTGAGCAAGGTCGTGACCGGTGTGGCGAATCAAAATCTGATTCAGTTTTGCTTTGGTGTGCATAAACTCCTTGGCATGGATCATAATTTCTTCGGCGGTTCCTTCCATTCCGCCGTGCGGTTGGTGGATCATAATTCGGGCATTCGGCAGAGCGAAACGTTTTCCCTTTGCACCGGCGGCGAGCAATACTGCCCCCATCGAAGCAGCCCGACCAATACAATAGGTCGCCACGTCACAGTTGATATACTGGATCGTGTCATAGATAGCCAAGCCTGCTGCAACGCTTCCGCCCGGCGAATTGATGTACAAATGTACATCAGCATGCGGATTGTCGGTATTGAGGAACAATAATTGGGCAACGATGGTATTGGCAACGTCGTCGTTGACACCGGTTCCGAGAAAGATAATGCGGTCTTTCAGCAAGCGGCTGTAAATATCCATCGCCCGCTCTTCGCGACCGGTTTTTTCTATAACGTAAGGTACTAGCGGCATCGTTTGAGTGAAAAGTCTGAATGTTCCCCATTATAGAGGAAGAACGGGGAACGTTCAATAGCCGGTAATGAGCATCGGGAATTTAGTGTGCTGGCAGATAAAAGTTCACAGAGGCAGGATCGGCGACTTCAGCGCACCGCATAAATTTGCCGTATCTCCCGATACGGGCTCTGTGAAGTTTTTATCCGCTGGAGCAGTAACTATTGAGCGAAACATCACACGGCTCCATCGACATTTCGCTCTTTAGCATGTTCGAGAATCTCCTGCGTGCTTTTCGGATCAACCGCAGTGCAACAGGCAAAGAGAGTTTCCTTCATATCGGTCAAATCGGCTTTCCATTCGTCCGACGAACCATCCTTCGGCGACATACCTAAAAACTCGTCCAATAACAAAATCAACCGCAAGAGATGCCGAAAAATGATTCCCTCCTGCTTTTGCATCCCCTTAGAAACAATGTACTTGTTAAAGTCCCCCTTGAAGTCAAGCAGAATTTCGCCCGCCGACCAAACGGGAAAGATCCGAATCTCCACTTTGGGATATTCATACTCAAAGAGACGACGTAACTTTTCGGCAAGCGGAATGACATATGTCCGTTCTTCCATCCAACCGGCAAAGTGGCGGCGTTGTTCCCGCTCCGCTTCTTCCTCCTCTTCGGTTTTTGGAACAAGTTCATCCGTCGTGGCTAATCCCATCGTGAGCAACATCGGGTCGAGACGTTCTGTGGAGAGCCGACCATTCGGCAAAACATCTTGCTTGGGAACGCGAACGCTGGGGCCAATGGAGGTGGGCAATTCCAGCAGACTTTCAAAAATTTGCAACCGCTCCGCTCTGTCAGCAATTCCCAGATGTTGCAACAAAAAGAGAGCGTAAAGCGGGTTGGTTCCGCGAAATTTCATTAAATCGGCAAGCCGCTCCGTCGGCAGAGCATATTTGAAGGTTGGAACAGGAGGCGAAGGAACAGGCGAGGAAGCAGACACTCCCCCATTGTATCTTAATCCGGCGTTAGAAAAAAGGGTTGGGCGGCGGTAGATTTAACGAAATGTGCCGCAGAATACACGAAAACATGAACGGGGGGCCCCCGTTGCCCCGTCCGGTGCTTTCTCCAGTGCGCCTGGCGGGACGGAGGAAGCGATTTCAGTATAGCCGCAAAGTACGTAAAGGAGACGCAAAGAACACAAAGTCCAATTTCATGCCGTTTGCTGTATAGTGCCATTTCTAACGTCGAAATGATCTGAAGGAAAGATCCTGATAGTTCATGTAAGCAAAATAGCCAAAGATAAACGCAATGAATATCTCATTGTATCGAAGTGCCAACACAGCAAGTAAGGCGGCGAACATCATCGAAAAGATGAGCGAAAATTCGACTCCCCGACGCGGAGAAGAAAAGACGAAAATCTCTCTGGCAATATGTCCGCCATCCATAGGATAGATTGGCAAAAGGTTAAGAATACCCCAAAAAATCGAAATCGCAGCCGTCCACCAGAGGAAAAAACCGAACAGAGAGACGCGATCTGACTGCGTCATTTGAAAGAGTGCGAGCATCAGAAAAGCGAGAACAAAACCTGCCAACGGACCGGAAAACGCCAAAAAAGACCTTGCAACGGCACCGCGAAAACCGTAATGTTGTGGAGAGTGTTGAAGTGGAACCGCCGCTCCGCCGAAACCGTGAAGAATGATTTCACAGGGCGTCTTGAACAAATGTCGAAAGGAAAAGGCGTGTCCGAGTTCGTGTACTAAAACTGCCAGTAAAACTCCCGCCATACCGAGGAGCAGTTTGGCAATCCAAAAGGGCATGTTATCGTCGATGGGACCGACATGTAGAGCAGCAATGACGACGGCGATCAGCCAAAAGAAGGGCTGAATGCTCGTCGGAAAACCGAAAAGGGAGAACGAAATATCATGGGCAGTGGGACGCATCTGTTATAGGAAGAGCGGGTAAAAATTGTCTGGACTCATCAGTTTTGCCGCACAACGGCTCCTACGAGTATGTAGCAGACAAATGCCAGTATAACCGATTTTGCCCAGTGGGGGGAGTCCTAATTGCCCTACTTGCCGATCAAAACCAGTCCGTCGACACGTTTGTCGATTCGGTAACATGTATGGCGGTTTATCGAGATGACAACCTCATTTTTTAGCCTCATTTTTCTGACAAAACAACCTCAGTAGCAAAACATTCTCCTCAACATCAACCTCATTACCTCATTTCTCCTTATTTTACCGGTACTCCGTGTCAATAAGGTAAATGAGGTTAGTTTTTCAGGGGCGCATTGGCTACTGAGGTAGTTTTGTTTTTGTAAATGAGGTGAAAATGAGGTTTTTGACTCTCGACGCTCTACAATGTTACGGCGTTGTGCAAACGTGCCGACGGACTGCGATCAAAACAAGACCGGTATAATGGAAAACTATTGGACAACGTCAAATAATGGACAAAATCTAATTGAAAGGACAAAACAACGCTCAACAAACTCATTCTCGTCGGCGGTTTTCTAGGAAGCGGCAAGACAACATTACGGAGTCCGTTGTGTAAGAGAACAAAACACACGGAGCCGCAATTTAAAATTGCGGCTCCGCTTGTTTGTTGCCCTATTATTTTCCGGCGGAAGCCCTACTTCGTTTTTTCGAGCAGTCCCTTATAGTTGCGCATGACCAAGTGAGCATCAATTTTGTCCACCAAGTCGATGATCACGCTGACCACAATTAAAAGACTTGTACCGCCGAAAAAGCCTGCCAATAGGTAGTTCTCCGTACCGATCAACGTCGTGGACATCACATTCGGCAAAACCGCAATGAAGGCAAGGAACGACGCACCGACGTAAGTGATACGCACCATAACCTTTTCCAAGTAGTTTGCTGTCGTCGTACCAGGACGATAGCCCGGTATGAACGAACCGTAATTTTTCAGGTTGTCCGCCATGTCTTTCGGATTGAACGTTACCGCCGTCCAGAAATAACAGAAGAAGTAAATCCCGATAATAAACAGGAGGAGATAACTGAACGTCTGCCGCTCAAAGGCACTATGACACGAGACCATAAGCCATCCCCAGAAGGTGTTTGTATCCGCCCCTTGCGCAAAGACGGCAAAAATCGCTTGCGGAAAGAGGAGCAAACTGCTGGCAAAAATAATCGGCATCACACCCGCCTGATTAACCCGAAGCGGCAAAAACTGCCGGGTTCCGCCGAAGGTCTTCCTACCCTTGATGTGCTTCGCACTTTGTGTAGGAATCCGCCGCTGTCCTTTCGTAATGAAAATAGTACCGACGACTACGCCGATAAAGAGACCTACCAGTAGAATCAAAACCTCGATACCGAGCCGTGAAGCGTCCGAACCGATTCCGATTCCTTCCCCCATCGGACCGTTCAGTTGCTCCCAGAGTTTACTGAGCGCAGATGGCAAGTTCGCAACAATGCCCGCCATAATCAGCATACTAATTCCGTTGCCGATGCCGTATTCGTCGATCTGTTCGCCGAGCCACATCAGGAAGGTTGAACCCGCCGTCATCGTGAGGACGGATGTGATAATCCAGTACGGGCTGAGCGTCCCATTGGGGGCAATCGCGTCGTTGTACAGCCCCATATTCCCGATGGCGTACACGTAGAAAAAACTTTGGAACAAGCAAATAGCGACTGTTGCGTATCGGGTGTATTCGTTGATTTTTTTCTGTCCGGCTTCCCCTTCTTTTTTCAGTCTTTCGAGCGGTCCCCACACTGTCGCGAGGAGTTGGAAGATAATGGATGCCGAAATGTACGGCATGATTCCGAGTCCGAAGATGGTCAACTGTTCGAATTGTGTTCCGGTGAAGACGGAGACTTGCGACATAAGTTGGGCGAGTCCGGTGTTGCCCGACCACATGTCTCTCATTTTATCCACGTCGACAATAGGCAACGGAATCCACCATCCGATACGATAGACCGCTAGCAGACCGAGCGTCAGCAGGATTTTTTGACGCAGTTCAGGAATCGAGAAAATGATGCGTAGTTTTTGTATCATCGCAGACCAGTCCATTATTTTCGTCTTATTTTAATGAATTTATCGAAATTTGCAATAGGGGCGCAAATTTCGACTTTATGCCGCAACTTTAAGCATAGGCACAGAAATCGGCTCCTCTTCGGTACATTCTGGAAACGCCGCCACGACATCGGTAATATCAATCATGCCGAGCGGGATGCCGTCATTATCTGTAACGGGCAGTTCGCTGATTCGCCGCTCTCCCATAATCGCAATCGCTTCCATCATTCGGGTTCCTGTCCGCACCGAAGTCGGTTTCAACGTCATCACACAGCGAATCGGCGTGTCCAAAAGATGTTCATGCCGCTGCTCAAAGAGACGTGCCAAATCGCTGTCGGTGAATATGCCCGATAAGCGACCACTCTGCTGCGTCAGCAAAATCGCTCCCGACCGCCGACCAGAAACGCTGTGCCGGGCAAAGACCTCGCGAATCGTCTCCGTATCAGGAGCAATTCGGCAACGTTCCAGCGTCCGCATGTGTTCTTCCACGAGGCTCAACTTGCGTCCCAGTGACCCGCCGGGATGAAGTTTGGCAAACTGTTCCGCTTGAAACCCACGCCGCTCGCTGACAGTGAGTGCCAGTGCGTCTCCTAGTGCTATCATCACCGCTGTACTGGTGCTTGGTGCGAGTCCGTGTACATCGGCTTCGGTAATTCGACCAAGAGGCAAAATAATTTCGGCGTTTCGGGCAAGCGTGCTTTGATCCGAAGCGGTAATGGCAATGATGGCAATGCGGAGCGACCGAAGTGTGGGGAGGATTCGGATGACTTCTTCGGTCTCCCCACTTTGGGAAAACATCAGCATTACGTCGTCGGACTTTATCTTGCCCAAGTCTCCGTGCAGTGCTTCGGCAGGATGAAGGAAGTGGGAAGGGGAACCTGTCGAAGAAAGCGTCGCAGAGACTTTCTGTCCTACGAGTCCTGCTTTGCCGATACCGCAAACGACGACGCTGCCTGCGCAGTGGAGAATCCGATAGACCGCTTGCAGAAATCGGGCATCGAGTTGTTCGGCGAGTTCGAGAATCGACCGGGATTCACGTTGTAGTATTTTTTTTCCGAGTGTTAAAACGTCCGGCATTGTGTTCTTCCATTGGAGTACAAGCACTCAAGTGCTGGGGGATGGTAGAAAAATTTGGAAAACCGGTCAAGAGCAACCGCTGTCCAGAGTCCGTCGTGTGAACAAGGGAAAAAAAAGAAAGCGTAGCAACAAAGTTGCCGTTATTAAGCGTAACGTGTTTTGTCTCAAGGCATTGTGTCGTTTCGTTTTTGTTTTTGCACACAGAGGCACAAAGGCACAAGGGAGAGACCTGCCCCTTGTTTCTTTGTGCCTCCGTGCCTCTGTGTGAGAAAAATATCAAATTTCATGATACGGTGTCAAAAAAATTAAAAATTGCTATTGGTGATTATTGGGAAGTGTGATAGAGTGTAGGGATTCCTATTTGGGGCGACGGATCGCCCCCAAATACAATCCCTAACTAAGGAGTATAGTATGTCAAGGACGACAGTTGTGGAAAGAGAATGCGCATTGCTCACCCATCCAGCGGAATCCCGCGTTAATTTCGACGAAGTCATCTCCCACTTCGGAGACGATGACATCATCGACGATTTCCGACCCGCCGACATTTTCGGCAACTTCGGAAGGCAAAACAGGCTCTCCGACGAAGATGACTGCTTCGCGCATTTCCTTCCCGACACCCCAGACTTCGATTCCGATTCCGACGAAGAAGACGACGATTTCGGCATCGAAAGAGGCACCGATAAATCACAAGTCTCCATCACCGTTTGCCAAGAAGAGACCGCCGAGGAAGACTTCGAACAAGTCTTAAACCTCACGGCAGAACCGGAAAAATGGAACAGCGACCCAATTCGACTCTATCTTGCCCAAATGGCAAACATTCCGCTCTTAACCAAAGAGGAGGAAGTAATCTATTCCAAGCGGATCGAAAAGTGGCGGCGGGCGTTCCGGCGATGCGTGCTTGGTTCCCCCTTCGGTTTGCAAAACGCTTTCCAAACGCTCACCAAAGTTTTTCACGGACAACTCGCTTTCGAGCGGACGATCAGCGAAAAACTCTCCAAGACGCAGGTGCTTCATAGAATTCCGCAGTGCTTGCGGACGCTCGGTCCGATGTTGAATGCGACCACATCGGACTTCAATCTCTTGGTACGGAAGAGCACTAAGAAATCGACGAAGCCGCAGATTCGGCAACGGATCAAACAGCGGCACCATCGGGCATTGATTCTCGTCGAAGAGATGAATATGCGTAACCGCCGGGTTCATGCAATCCTGAAGCAACTCGAAGCGACTTCTGCCCGAATGAATGAAATCCTCCAACTCCTGAACGATCCCAGCATTAAAAAGATGCCGGAGCGCAAATCGCTGTTGACAAAGGAATTGCACCGTCTCATCCGAACGGCACAGGAGAGTCCGCAGTCCTTGCACCGCCGTTGCGAAAGAGCAAAACGCTTACTCAAAGAGTACGAGGAGGCAAAGAATGACATGTGCCGGAGCAATCTGCGGCTTGTCATTGCGGTTGCAAAGAAATACCGCAATCGCGGCATCGGGTTCCTCGATTTGATTCAAGAGGGGAACACCGGTCTGATGCGTGCCATCGACAAGTTTGAGTATCAGCGTGGGTTCAAGTTTTCGACGTATGCGATCTGGTGGATTCGTCAGGCGATCACGAGATCGATAGCGGAACAGTCCCGAACGATTCGGATACCGGTGCACATGATTGATGCGCTTTCCAAAATCCGTAATGCGACGCGGGACATTTATCAAGCGTCGGGGCGTCATCCGAGCATGCATGAAATTGCGGAGGCGACGGACATGTCGATTGAAGAGATTCGCCGCACGATGGTGATGGGAGCGAATCCGATCAGTTTGGAGCATCCGATCGGCGAATCGGAGGACGGTTGTTTCGGCGAGTTGGTGGCGGATACCACAGCGGAGCGACCGGAGCTTTCGGCATCGAATGATCTTTTGAAAAAGGAGATCGACAAACTGTTGAAAATTTTAACCTACCGTGAGCGGGAGATCATCAAGTTGCGTTTCGGCTTGGAGAATGGCTATTCGTACACATTGGAAGAGGTGGGACGCATTTTTCAGGTATCGCGGGAACGAGTCCGACAGATTGAGCAGAAGGCGGTGGAAAAGTTACAGCAGCCCGGTCGTTGCCAACATCTCGCTAGTTTTCTGCAAGTAGCGGAGGACTAGGTCTGTTCGGAAAGTCTGTAAAAAATCATCAGAGCCGCAACCGGAAGGTAGCGACGCTATATTTTGGCACCGCTTACCTTCCGGTCGCGGCTCTGGTGGTGGAACTTGTCAACGGACAGTCCGTCGCCCCGTTTCAGTTTGGAGCGGACAGGTAGGCAACCTACCTGATGCATGTTGACCATTTTCAGCCGCCAAGCCGCCAAGGCTGTAAGGTAATGTGAGGCAAACCGTGGTAATATATGTCCATGTCCCCTCACGCCGGAAGAGAGGCGACATCGTTTTGAACCTTTTTCATGAGTGATACATCGAACCGTGCCTGACTTTGACATTCTCTATGAAGTGGGCCCCTGTTTAGCGATCAACAAACCGGCGGGATTGTTGACGCAGGCACCACGTTGGGTCGATTCCCTCGAGCGCCGAATCAAACAGTACCTCTGCGAAACCGAAGGGCGACCGGAAAATGGTTATCTCGGTATTCCGCACCGTTTGGATCGTCCAGTGTCGGGAGTCATTCTGTTCGGCAAACATTCGCGAGCGGCTCATCGGCTTTCCAAACAGATTGAAAAGCGGGAAATCAAAAAACGTTACTGGGCTGTCGTTGCCGGCAGTGTTGAACCAAGTAGCGGTACTTGGATAGATTTTATGCGGAAGATTCCTGACGTACCGCAGGGGGAAATCGTTCCCGAAGACCATCCTGATGCGCGAAAAGGAATTCTGTATTACACAGTATTGCAATCGGTAATGTTCCGAGATACCCCTGCAACGCTTTTAGAAATTGAACTCGAAACGGGACGGATGCACCAGATTCGTTTGCAATCTTCTATTCGCGGCTATCCGATTCTCGGCGATGCAATGTATGGTTCGACGATTCCGTTTGACGAGCATTTCGAGGATGAGCGTTGCCGGTCGATTGCACTCCATGCGCTGTCGATTTCCTTTTGTGATCCGATGACTCGGCAGCCGGTTACGCTGCATGCGCCGTTGCCGGAGACGTGGAATCATTTCACGCCGGAAATTGACACTGTATCATGAAATTTGATGTTTTTCTCACACAGAGGCGCGGAGACACAAAGAAACAAGGGGCAGGACATTCCCCTTTGTGTCTTTGTGCCTCTGTGTGAAAAACAAAAACGTAACGAAACGACACTATGCCTTGAAACAAAGCACGTTACGTTTACAGGGTTGGCGGGAAAAATTAGCAAAAAACAACAGAGCCCGGTGCGGTAGCACCAGAGCTTCCGCTCCGGGCTCTGTGAAATTTTTATCCGCCGGGGCTGTAATACCGGCAACTTTGTTGCTGCATATTCCAGAAATTACGGCAAAGGATACGCAAGGAACGCAAAGTCCTTTTTCATGCCGTTTGCAAGCGGGAAAGAAATCTTCACCACAGTTTCCACCATGGTTTTTCCGGGCGGCTTTCCGGTTTTTGCGGCGGTTGCACACCGGAACGTTGCTGTGTTTGAGCCGTTAAAATTCCAGACCGCTCTCTGTCGGCTGCCTCTCGTTGCGGGTCTTCTAATCCTAAAATCAACACTTTGGAAGTCGGATGCGCAAACAGAGAATCCGAAAAGCCGATTCGCCGGGAAATCCGCATTGCTCCGTCTCCCAACATATCTTCCATGCTGATTCCCTCTTCTTGCGGCAACGGTTCGCCAAAATTTTCGAGGACTTCAAAGTTCTGAACGTTGATTCCCCGCACCTTTTCAGGGGTGAAATAATACATGGCGCAAGAGCCGGACACGCTTTCGATCATGTATCCGAAAACCTTGATTTTCCAGCGTTTGGCACATTTTTCGCACTGTTCTTGATTGAGGATCATCGACATTTCTCTGTCGAGCACTGCCGTCCACATACCGTTGTACAAGGCGGCTTTGTGGATATTATTTCTCGGCTTGCCTTTCCGGGGCCAGCCGGTACATTCCCAAATTTCGGCGAGACCGGTAACGCGTTCGATTCCGCCGGTAAATTTCAAGCCGAAGCAGTCGAAAATGCCGGCAAATTTCTGTGTAACATCTCCTTCAAAGAGGACTAAACTGTGATTGGCACTCATGGGGAACCTCTTACCGGTTTTTCGGCATACATAGTGGGATAAGGCGGACCTCCCTGCACGACACCGCACCATAGTATAGCATGTAATTTGAGATATGCAAGAAATATCTTTCAAATATCAGTAGAAGAAATGCAAGATTGTTGAAAGCCGGGAGCGTAGCAACGCGCAGCGACCGGATCAACCCTCAGAATCCGGTCGCTGCACTTCGTTACGCTCCCGGCTTTCATAGCAAAAATGCAATCTTGCACATCTACTGGAGAATCTGTTGCAATAGATTACAATTTTCTCTGTTCTATGTATTGATAGTCTGCTTATAACATGAGTCACGTTTCACCTTTCTTTGCTGTTTTTTTTTGCTTTCTGTTCGTCTGTGTTGTACAAGCAGAGGATTCTCGCGCCGTCATCGAATTGAAAGGACACACCGCACCTATCAAATCTATCATTTTTTCACCTGACGGAACAAAAGTCGTTACCGACGGAAGAGATGCCGCCGTCAAAATTTGGGATGCCGAATCGGGAAAACTTTTGCATACGCTACAAGGGTCAGAGAGTCCCTCCACGACTCTCGCTTTCTCGCCGGACGGAACGAAAATTGTTACGGCAATTACCGATGGAACTGCCAAAGTTTGGGAAACCGATTCGGGAAAAGAATTGCAGACATTCGATACACGAAGTGCCGGTAGAATCGATTTTGCCGCCTTCTTTCCCGACGGAAAAAAAGTCCTCACGCCTGCCGGCTCCGGTATCTATATCTTTGTTTGGAGTGTCAGACCAGAACCGGGTGAACGGCGGCGGTTGTACCCAGACCACACAGGCAGTGGTCGAACCCATTATGTAACCGCTGTTGCCTTTGCGCCGGATGGAGAGAAATTTGTTACCGCCGGCAGAGACGGAACCGTCCAAATGTGGGAGACCGACTCGGAAAATCGACTGCAAAGAAAGTTCGTAGGAGGAATACAAGGCTTCCTTTCGGTTGCATATTCTCCCGATGGAAAGAAAATTGTTACGGCAGGCAACGATAGAATCGCACAAATTTGGGATGCCGATTCAAGAGTAGAATTGAAACGGTTGCCTGAGGAGCGGTTGCCCGATGGCAACATGGTGGACAGCCGCTATGCCGCCTTTTCGCCGGACGGAAAGAAGGTGGTAACAACGGGTTTTGGCGGAGTCGTCCGCATTTGGGATGCCGAATCGGGGGAAGTGTTGCAAAAATTGGAAGGTCACAAAGGTCGCACCAATTATGTGGATAGGGCAATTTTTTTGCCGGATGGAAAGAAACTTGTTACAGCGGGTCATGACAAGACGATTCGGGTTTGGGAGGTCGATACCGGCAAAGAATTGCAGCGGTTGGTAGGATATTCGGGGGAAGTCAGATCGGTCGCTCTTTCGCCGGACGGCAAGAAAATCGTTTTTGCAAATACGGAGACCACTGCTCAAATTTGGGATTTGGAACGCTTGCCTGCTCCGCCTCCGGCACCTGTGTATTCTCCAATTTCTCCCAACGCTCCATTGGTGCGTCCGGCGATTACCGATTTTTAGAGGAAATTTTGTATGTTTTACGGCAAAACAAAACTTTGTATCTTTGTTCATTCCTGCGAACACGTCATCCTCCAGCCGTTGCCGTTACTGGTGCCATCATTGAAGCCAACATGGCTTCGATTTCTTGATCATCTGTTTCGTCCATCGGTGTCGTTTCACTCTGCTCCGGCAAATCTGGTGCTCCCAGATTCAGCGGCGGAACATCCAACTGCGATGCCATCTCCGTTGTGGGTTCCACATTCGAGGGTTCACCATTTGTAAAGTCGGTGTTTTCGGAGTCAGCGTCCTCCATATCCGGCGGGGCGGCGACATCGGGAAGACCGGGCACCGACCAAGGATTAGGTTCCTCGTCGCCGGCATCGGACATTGCCGAGTCAAAATCGGATTCCGATAAAACCGACTCGTCTTCCGTCTCCGGCGATTCATCACTAATAGGCTGAACAACGGGAGCGGCGACGGACGACGGTACAGATTCGACTGACGGTGCAGATTCGGCTGACGGTACAGGTTCGGCTGACGGTACAGACTCGGAAGGTGGGGGAAGGAAAACCGCCTTTGCTTGATCGGCGAGTCCCATGCGTTGAGCGGTCTCGAAAAATTGCGAAACGGCTTGAAATGCCGCCCCAAAAACTGCCGTCATTGTTTCGCAACGTTGCTGATTTTCCTCTTGTCCTGCGACAAGTTGTTCGCTTTCAACTTTGGACTCCCCGATGAGAGTTTGAATCCGGGTCAAACTTTGTTGGGTGAGTTCAATATCTTGTTTAACGGCGGCGGACTCTTCGGCAACGCTGGTCAGTTGTTGGGCGAAACTGGCTACTTTCTGGTCGAGGTCAGCGATGCGCTGCGTGAGCGGTGCCATTTTCGGTTGAATAGCCGCTACCTCTTTTTCAATAGCCGCAAGTTTTTCGACGACAGAATTCATATCTTTACAAATGAGCCGGTTTTCCTCCATCACGACGCAAGGATACTCTATTTTTTCGCAAAAGTCAAGCCAAAGCAATCTTCGTGTGCCGGAATACCCAGTCCGCCGACAAGTTTGCCTAATGGGGGTAGGTTGCCGATCGCCGGGCGGCAACGTGCGCCATGAAAATTACTTGGCCGCACTGGATCCATGAGTCGTTTGGTTATTCTCTGTCGGCTATCGCCGACGCAACCGCCCGGCGGTCGGTTGCCTACCTGTCCGCTCCAAACTGAAACTTTTTAACGGACTGCGGTCCAGTCCACTAACAAGTTTTTTGGTCAAATGGGTAAGGGAGTCCCGTAATCGCCGAGTGGTAAGGGTTTTTATCAAGATAACTCAAAT
>Ga0099364_10006277_pt1 | contig 17362 bp, 19 predicted proteins | sample TergutTh196P3_FD_73070 | JGI IMG/M metagenome (GOLD analysis project Ga0099364, IMG submission 73070) | Microcerotermes parvus P3 segment gut microbial communities from Pointe-Noire, Republic of the Congo - Th196 P3 | ecosystem: Host-associated > Arthropoda: Insects > Digestive system > Gut ... | reverse complement strand
CCGAAGGATCTTTATCTTCTCTTCGCTGGTATACCGTTTCCTTCTACCCATTTTCTTCTCCTTGGGTCTCTGGTATACCACCTTATATGACTATCCAAAATTCGGCAAGTTCATCTTAGGCGCGACAATATCACATAACAGACCTGTTTACGCATTGCCCAAAAAAGAGTTAGTTGGAAAAACTTTTTTCTGCAAGGAAGGGAACAAGTATAAAGGCCGGAGATACATACTTGAAAGGACGGTAGAATTGCAGGTTTACTTTACTTGACAAAAGCATAGAAATATTGTAATATTAGGGAGTTTTTGAGGCGTTCATATATTATATGAGGTGAGGTTAATGCTATCAAAAAGACAGTTTTTAATAAAATTTATACTCATGTTTAATATATATGGTAATTTGTTAATCATACTACCAATTTTATTTTTTTTGTTTACATTATATGTTTTAAAAATATTTTCTATGGTTATTGCTGTTATTTCTGTTGTGTTGGTATTTTTTGGAGTTAAAATCAGTTTAGAGTATAAAAAAAAGTATAAGTATTATTTTGTTACACAAAAAAAGATTGAACGGAATGGATTTGATGATGATTATTTTAAATGGGGGTTTATAGAACCTTGTTATCGAATTTTAACAAAATTTATCTTGGTAGAAAACAATAGAGGGGCTGATTATAAAAGATTATCAAAAACATTTAATACAAGTGATAAGGTTAAAAGTTATATTGAAAATAAGATGATGGAAGATGCGTTAAAAATAAAATGGAATTAAGGGCAGTTTGCCTTTAAAATATTAAATTGACTATAGGAGGTCAAAAATGGCTTGGGATTACAAATGTGTGGCTGTACCGGAAACAATTGATACCGGGACATCGGGAAAGGACTCTCATGGTGCAGCGGTAACCGCTTATGAGCAGCTCATCAAAAATGCGGCACAGGGCGGATGGGAACTGGATCATGTTGATACTGTAGAGTCGCGTCAAAAACCAGGGGTTTGTGCAGCAATAATAGGCATGATACCCATTATTGGTCCGCTTTGTTGCGGAAGGAAGGCAGAAGTTCAAATCATTAGTTATAAAATGCTGATCTTCAGAAAGGAAATATAGCTCTGATTTAACTTCGCTTAACCAACGGTAACTGTACGCCGCCAGTAGGCGGCTGGTTACCTAAAATGTTAAACGCAGTTTTTGCGGTATGTTTTCGCAAGTCCTTCTTTCTTGTTCTGTGCACACGGAGTTTCGTGTCACAACTTGCCGCTGGGGTAGTGGTCACAGAATACGTTGTCAGGAGCCATATACTTTAATATAGGCGAGTTGCGTTTGCCTTAACAAGCAAACGCTCATACAATCAGGCGATATCTAGCGATATTGAGAATCCATATAACCGCAACTGGTGCAGGTTCTCGTATAAAGATCTCTGCCTTGAGCAGTTGTTGCCTGAAATGTCCAACTACTGTAGGAATGGGTGTGTCCGCCGCTGTCTCCATCACTATCACAGGCAATATACGTCATTCCTAATACCAGTACAATTACCAATATTCCCATCAGAAAAAATTTGTTTCTCATTTTATGCTCCTTAAGTATTCTTTATCCAATGCATACGCACGGTTATGTTGTTGCCCCTGAGGGAGTCGGCCCCCAGATAATAAACGCAATAACGCCGCCAATAACAAGAAGGCCAAGCAGCGTGTACAGCACGCTACCCTTACCCGAAGTTGACGATCTTCTCGCTGCCCCGGTTCCATTGTTACCTATGGGCGCAGCTTCGCTTCTCGCCGTATCGGGACCGGGAACCTGCCGGATGGGGCGGACGAAATGGCGGTATCCTCTTTTTGTACCTCGATCCATAGAACCATTACTAAAATTTTGGCTATTTGAAGTAACACGCCATTCATTTTCTGTAGAAGACCAATACCATTCATTTTTGAAGTCACCCAAGTTTCTTCTCTTAAGATTACCATACATCTGATCCAGTTCTGCCTGGCTGGGTAAAAACCAGTCATCAAATCCATTTAATACCAAATCATCAGATTTCTGTGCCGCTGTATCCCATTCACCTGATGTTTGTCTGAATTTTTCAACAATCAGTTGGGTATTGCGTCTGCCGCTCCCAATTTCTGCTCGGGTATTTTCTACCTCTGTATTATGCACACTCCACACCGCCCGAAATTCCGCCTCAACCGGTGCGGCTTCCAGATAACGCCAGCCGCCTGAGTTGTTTCCCTTGTCGTAGAAGATGAGGCCGCCGGCAGGGCCTGTATCGCCGATTCTGTATGTTTGGAGGGCGGGCTCCGCCGGCGCTGCGGGCTGGCTAGGATCGGACGAAGATGCCTGGGTGGGAATTGTCTGTGTTGTTCCACTCTGGGAAACAGCCGTCTGCGGCGCAGAGCCCCTGCTGCCCTGTGCCAGCAAGTGCTGAATCTGCGGGCTGTCTGCAATACTAAGTGACCCCGATGTTTCAATGGCGGCGGTATTTACGTTTATAACCTTTGTTCTGAAGCGGTAGGTATCACCCATGCTTACAAGAGAACCTGAAACAATGGACTGTGCGCCAAGCATTGCGCCAATTTCCTGAGCCGATTCATCGCTTACATCGCCTGACATCTGAAAATTCATTTCGCCCCGGATAAGGTCAATTTCCCTGCGGTCAACAACTAAAAGTTTTCTCTCTTTTACCAGGGCAATGGACATCTCCTCCAGAACATAATCGGAAAAAACATCCGATGATGAGCTGAAATTCAACAAAGCAACCTTGGTTCCCTGATTAAGAGCATCACTTATTTCTTTGCTGGACGCCTGAATGGCCGTGTCCAGGTCAAATACATTCGATGCACCGGTATTCGAAGCGCCTGTAGTTGCACAAGCGCATATTAAACCGACTGCCAAAAATACTAAAAGTTTTTTCATTACAATCTCCTTTTATAAACTTGCTAAATGCAAGTATATAATACCATTAAAAACGGCAAATTGTCAATGGTAGCAGGAAAAACGGGGAAGCATCGTTAAAATCGCCTATTTCACTGAAAAACAGGAAGATTATTCTTACCCAATGTCTCAATTTTATTAATTTCAAGTGAGATAGCCCCATTGTCAGACATTATTTTTCCATAGACCAAAAGGGGCTGTTGATCAAAAAGCAATTTGTTGAACCGGTTATAGATTTCCGGAAAAATTACTGTCTCATAAAGGGCGGTTTCATCTTCTAAACTAAGAAAAGACATTGTAAGCCCGTCTTTTGTCCATACTTCTTTCTGGGTTATGGGCCAGCCAAGCATTTTGACATTCTGTCCAAGGTACTCCGCAATGTGCCGGGCTTTTATGCGTTTTAGGGGTAAAATCTGTGTTTTCCATAGTGTAAGTGAGTGAACATTCCTTAGAAAGCCCAAAGCCCTGTATTCTTCCCAAAGTAAATCGGCCGCTAAAAGTGAAGAATTGGGAATTATTTTATTAACAGATTTTTTATTTCCGGTGATAAATTCATTTTCAAACAGCTCCAAATTCCCTTTGTTATTTGATATTTGTTCTTTGCTATTTGATAAAAGGCACCGGGCTTGCATTGCCCTTGATAAACCACCCGCTATGCTGTCAAAAACCCCGGCAGGGCAAAGGGCTACAATATCATCCCGTCCCGATCTTACCCTGCTGTTAAAATCTTCCAGGCTTTTGTATTCACCGCGCTTCTCTCTTTCGCTTAGAATCTTTTCGGCGCCGGAAGCGGAAAGTCCCTTGATTGCCATTAGCCCTATAACCAGCCGCCGTCCGGTTCCGTAGTATTTCCAGCGGGATAAATTAATATCAGGGCCTTCAACGAAAAGCCCCATGCGGCGGCTTTCGGAAATATATGCTCCGGGACGATAATAGCCTCCCTGATTGGAAAGAACCGCCGCCATGAATTCCGCGGGGTGATGCACCCTAAGAAATGCGGATTGAAAAGACACCATGGCATAAGATGCGCTGTGTGGCTTGCAAAAACTGTAGCCGTCAAAACTCAACATCATAGCCCAAATATTTTTGATAGTTTCCTCCGGCACTCCGTTCTTCCTGCATCCGTCGAAAAATTGTTTTTCATATATCGCCAGTTTTGCCCCGCCTGATTTTTTAGCGATTACTTTTCGCAGTTTGTCGGCGTCTACTTCGCCGAAACCGGCAAGAGCTATGGCCGTTTTTGAAACATCTTCCTGATAACACAAAATGCCGTATGTTTCATCTAGAATATATTCAAGCCGGGGATGGAGGTGTGTCCACTTGCCGCCTTTTAAGCGTCTTACATATTCCGTTATAAATTTATTTGCCGCAGGCCGGATTATACTTGAATGAATTACAATGTGCTCAAAATCTCCCGTTCCGGTTTTCTTTTGAAGCTGTCTCATCGCGGGGGATTCAATGTAAAATACCCCCATGCTGTCTCCGCGGGCCAAAGCCTCAATCGTCTCCTTATCATTGATCGCCCTGCTCAACCTGTCTTCTATATCATCATCATTTATTATTTGTTCTTTGATATTTATTACGGCATCCCTGATTACCGCAAGGCTTCGATTCCCAAGCAGGTCGATTTTTACGAGTCCTGCCGACTCTGTACCGTCTTTTTCCCACGCAAGAAGCGGAAAACCCTCCGTGGATTTTTCTACCGGGGCATAACGGGAAATCCGCGTGGGCGTTATTACCAGGCCTCCGCAGTGCATACTGAGAACACGGGGCAGACCTTCTATCCGGGAAGCTATTCCGTATATTTCTTTCCACAATGGATCAATGTTTTCTTCTTTTTCCCGCAAATCAAATATTTTCCTTTCCAGTTGTGATATTGCGCCGTCAGAAAAACCGTATGCTTTGGCAGTTTCCCGTAATGCCGATCTGGGCCTGAAAAAATTGTGATTGGCTACCCTTGCGCAGTGTTCGGGGCCGTACCTGTCTATAACAGCCTTAATAAGTTCGTCTCTTTCGTCCCAGGCGAAATCTACATCTATGTCCGGCGGATCAGGCCGGGCGGGATTAAGGAAACGCTCAAAATACAGGTTATGCGCTATTGGGTCGACATTGGTAATCCCCAGCGAGTATGAAACAATGGATGCCGCCCCCGACCCCCGTCCGCAGGTTCGCTGGCTTCTGGAGGAGACCTGACTTCCTTTGGAAGCCTGGTCTCCTTTGGAGCCCTTGGCCATCTTTACTATGTCGTCTATAACAAGGAAATAAGGAGAAAAGCCCATTTTTTCAATGATGTTCAGTTCGTATTCAATTCTTTCAATTTCCCCGTCCCCCAGCGCTCCATACCGCAGGAAAGCCCCCTTAAAGGCACGTCTTCGCAGTTCTTCCACCGGAGCTTCGCCATAAGACGGGAAAACAAAGCCGTTAAATATTTTATCGAATTCGGCAGATTCAGCTATTTCGGCGGTTCCCTTAATTGATTCAGGCCATGATTTAAACCGTTCCCGCAATTCAGATGATGTTTTGAAAATACCCGTTCCCTCCCCGAGCGTATCCAATGGATCACCTATTGTTTTGTTAAGGCCGATTGCCCGTAACACACGATGAACGGCATAATCAGACTTATCGAGGAATGCCGAGGTATCGAGAAAGGCGAGGGGAAGAGCCAGGGTTTTGTGGGGGTTTAGGCCGCCCAAATCATCAGGGGTAATTGCCGCATAGAGCCGCCTGACACGCCCGGCCAGGCTTTGTAAAATTTCCTTGCCGGCGGAGGCCAAAACCAGGCCGGCAGAATTCTCGCGCAGCATGGCGATAATACTGCATCTGTTATCTGATATTTGCTCTTTACTATTCGTTAATATTTCACAAAGCCGCCCAAACCCGGCCCTGTTTTCAACAAAACAATAAACAACTCCTTTGCTATTTGATATTTGTTCTTTGCTATTTGTTAAAGCCGCCCCAATAACCGGCTTTATTCCTCGTTCCCTGGCCGCCTCGATAAAGGCATGTACACCGTAAAGGTTATTTATGTCGCATATTGACAGTGTTTTTATTCCGTAGGCCGCCGCCCGATCCAGAATTTTTTCCGGCTTATGAACGCCGTACAGCAGAGAATATCCCGAAATAAGTCCAAGCCTAATGTTCATGGTGCGCCGCAGGGCCGGGCAGGAGCCTGCGCCCTCCATTAACGGCCGAGGCCGCCAGAACTATACCGCGCATAATCTTTCCTGTCCCGTAACGGTTTTGTATTTTGTCTACGGCTTCCTGTAAAAACCGGCTTTTTATATCCGGTTCGGCTTCAAACAAATCAGGCTGATACCCCAAAGGCATAAAATCTTCCAGGCAGAGCGAAATGGAACGTATCCTGATACGGCGATTAACCGTCTTTTTATAAACATCATGGGCCGCCGCTATTATCTCCCTGTCTGTTACCAAAAGCCTTTTTGATTTTTGAAACCCCTGTACTTCAATGCCGTCGCTGTAAACCACCCCAAGCCGGGTTTTTCCCGTTCCCAATTTATCATTCCTCATCTCCAGGCCGCAATGTTCCGCCAAAAAAGCCAATGCCCCTGTGATTATAGTTTCGTCTATTACGTCTTCTGAAAAATCGGCCTGCCTTTCGATGGTCCGGTTTCCGTTTCCGGCTGATACAGGAGTATTATCCGTCCCCGCCGCAATGTCGCGTAACATAACACCCTTCTTCCCAAAAAGGGAAATTGCCTCGCCGTCAGACAGGGCCGCCAATTCCCCCGCTTCACGAAACCCTGTAAGGCGGATCGTTTTCATAAGGGAAGGCCCAATGCCCGGTAAGAGCGTAATATCCTGATGGGCCAAAAAAGCCGCTTCGTTTCCGGGACGTACTTCGATAAGCCCCAGCGGACGAATGGCCCGGCTTGCCACTTTGGAAACAAGTTTATTGCTTGCTGCCGCCGCCGCTGCCTTTATGCCAAGGTTGTCAATAATTTCATTTTGGACACGGCAGGTGCAATCCGCCGGAGAGCCGAATAATTTCCTTGTTCCGGTAATATCAAGGTAAAGGTTTCCACAGCCGTCATTTTGCCATGCGGGGGCATACCTGTTTATTATCGTTTCGATAACACAGTTTGCCTTTTTATAAGCCGCCGGATCGGGGGCGACAATCTTTATGTCCCTTGAAATCCGCTGTGCCACGGCCAAAGCCATGCCGGGCTTGATATTCTGTTTTATGGCTTCCGGCGATACGTCCCACGCCACAGAGCGTCCCCCGGCCCCCCCGGCGATTACATAGGGGCGCCCTTGAAGCGCACTGTCTTCCAAAGCAGCAACAGCCGCCCGGAAACCTATAATGTTAAGATGGGCGATTGCCTTCATAGCAAATAGCAAGTAACAAATAGCAAATAGCAAATAACAGATGGCAAATAACAGAGTGTTTTATACAGGGATACAATTTTGACAGCAAAATCCTTGCTTTTGTTCGCCGCAATATCTTTCATTCTACCTCCCATTTGTTATTTGATATTTATTATTTAATATTTGCCTAAGGGTTTCGGCGTTTTTAACCGCCTGTCCACGGGCATGATTGTTAAAGTAGATGACTACCCGGTCGGCTTTGACAATAATTTGCTTTATGCGCTCTGCCGCCGCTTCGAGTTCGCTGTTATTGTACAGATAATCGTAACGGGCTGTGCTGTCGGAGCCCCACCATGTGTCTTTGTTGCGCCCGTGCAGGCGAAAATAGGCAAGCGGGGCAGTAACCACGTCCGTGGTCGGCGGCAATCCCTGTAATTCGGGCATATCAAGCCCCACCAGAGCCGCGCCGCGCCCCTTCAAACCATCTATTACCCTGTTATTCAGCCATTCGGCGTTTCTGAACTCGACAGCCGCTTGAATACCCGAAAATTCATCTAAAATTTTCCCCAAATAACGGCGGTTTTCATCTTCATAGTGGAATGAGTAGGGAAATTGGAACAAAACCGCCTCCAACCGGCCATTTTCCAGGAGGGGCTCAATCGCCTGTATGTAGATTTTGGCTTCATCTTTCCATTTGGCATTGTCTATCTTGTGGGTAAAGGATTGATGGGCCTTTATGGCGAAGGTTAACCCCGGCCCGTCTTCTGCCATTTTGCTGATATTTTGGGCTTTCGGCATTGCATAGTAGGTATAATCAATTTCTACTGTCTTAAACCGGCTTGCATACATGGTGAGAAATTGATCTTTCTTAATCCCTTCCGGATAGACCGGGCCAATCCACTCATTGTACGAGTAGCCGCAGGTTCCCACTAAAATTTCCGCCATAAAACCCCTTTACAAAAACTATCTGTTGCCATATAATATCATTATGTATATAAATCATATACGAAGGTTTTTAACTTGTCAATGAAAAATGAGGCGGAAAGATACAAATTTGTCCTTGAAAAATCCGGGTTATCGAAATCCGCCTTTGCCGAAAGCATAGGTATATCCCGTTCCCATAATTATCACCTTGAAAGAGGGGCGCAGAAGCCTCCCCGTGAAGTGCTTGAAAGGCTTGCCACCGTTTACAATATCAATCTGAACTGGCTAATCCACGGCAAAGGGCCCTCCGGTATCGAAAGCGATTGCGCGGAAATTGAACTAATAGAACAGGAAGCCGCCGCAGGGCCGGGCCGGGAAGCGGAGGGCTATTCCGAAATACATTATTTTCAGATTCCATATTCGCTTATCCGGCCACACCGCCCTGAAAACCTGAAAGCGGTGTATGTCTGCGGAGACAGTATGATTGACGAGCGGATCAATGACGGTGATATAGTCGTTTTCAACACCAGGCAAACCGAGGGGAACGGCATTTATGTGGTTTCCGTAGGTAATTCGCTTGTTGTAAAACGGGTTGATTTTTCAGCTAACACAATTGAATTGATAAGCGCAAACCCGGCCTATGAAAGCCGCTGTTATTCAGGGTACGAACTGGAAGACATAAGGGTCGCCGGACGTGTTATCGCCTGTATGCATAGGGTGTGAAAAATCGTTTTTTGCCACCTCGGAGAATTGAACTCCAGACACGCAGATTTTCAGAAACAAATAATAAAAAAGGCAGGCAGGATTTATTCAATCTGCTGAATAAAGAAAAAGTATTTGATATGGTTATATCAAATACCGGCCCCCATTCAATAAATAAATATTTATTGATACATAGACACTTGCCATTATTCCACATATGGAATATATTTATAATATGTGGGAAATTGAATATACTGACGAATTTGGAGAATGGTGGGAAACACTGAGCGAAACCGAGCAGGCAGTGATTGATGCCGGTGTAAGGCTTATTGAGCAATTCGGACCAATGTTGAAATTCCCTCATAGTTCTGATGTGAGGCAGTCAAGGCATGGGAATATGCGGGAATTGCGAAGCCAATACGCCGGAAAGCCGTATCGGACATTTTATGCCTTTGATCCAAGGCGTATTGCAATTCTGCTTATAGGTGGCGATAAAACAGGAGATAACAGATTTTATGATGTTATGGTTCCAATAGCAGACAGAATCTATGACGAATATCTGAAAGAGATTCAGGAGGAAAAAGATGGCGCGTAAATTTTCTGAATTACGGGAAAAAATGAGTCCGGAAGCAAGAGCATTAAGTGAGAAACTCGTTAAAGAAGCCCTGGCAGAAATGCCGCTTCAAGAGCTGCGAAATGCCCGCGGTCTTTCTCAAAAAATGCTTGCAGAAGCCCTGCATATCCAGCAGCCGGCTATAGCAAAGCTGGAAAAACGCGCAGATATGTATATTTCCACCTTGCGTAGCCATATTGAGGCTATGGGCGGAAATCTTGAAGTTGTCGCCCGCTTCCCTGATGGTGATGTTAAAATATCAAATTTTTCGCATATATAATAACACACCTAACGCAAGGAGTTAAATCTTGAAGAATTTTTAACCACTAACCACACGAACAGACACGAAAAAAAGCAGGCGGGTAAGCATTCTCAAAATCTGTTAGTATTTTTAAGAGCCGTTCATCAAGAAAAGTCAACACGTGTTTACGAATTTCGATAGGTATTCCGTAGTATGCCTCAGCTATGCCGCCGGTAATAGCTGCAAGGGTGTCGCTGTCACCGCCTATTGATATAGCGTTGCGGATTGCATCTTCAAATCCCTTAGATTCAAGGAAGGCCATTATTGCCTGCGGAACGGTTTCTTGACATGTTTCGTTAAACCGATAACTGTCACGGATACTATCAAGGGTGAAATTCATGGGGTAATAATGCTGGTTAACATAATCCCGTATTTCAAGTATATTTTTCCCTTCCCGTGCAAGAACTATACATGTTACTGTCGCTTCTGCGCCCTTAATACCCTCAGGGTGATTATGAGTTACTTCTGTTACTATGCGTGAAAGCTTTTTTGCTTCACCGAGGTTTTTTGCCGCAAAACCGCAAGCTGATACACGCATGGCTGCGCCATTACCATAACTGTTGTAAGACCCCATACTGTCAGAAACAATCCATTCGTTAAACATGCCGCCGTATCCACAGTTGGGGTATTTCCTGCCGATTTCACGCATAAACTTAACCGTTAGACGGCCTAATGTATCAATATCACTCCCAGCTTCAAGTATTGCTTTGGCAACGGCAAGGGTCATTATACTGTCATCTGTGGGTTCGCAGGTATAGGTGAGAAAATCGAATTCTTTTGCTTTTATGTTATTCCATTCGAATCTTGAGCCAACAATGTCGCCGATGATTGCTCCAAGCAAGCTTCAACCTCATCTTTATCATTTTTTCGTTAAGATAGATAATCCATCGTTTATTAAGCATATTTTAACAAGAAGTATTAAAACATGTAAACTATCATATTAGCAACAAGTTTTCTGTTATAAAAAAAGTTCGAATACTGCAATGCTAATGTGAATGATTTTATCCGGTTTGATGTTTTTTTCATTTCCTATGATACCATGCTTTTTAAAACACCGATTTTATTAGGACGAGTGGAGAAATGGCAAAGATAACCGTTTTAATTATACCGAATTTGATACAATTAGAAATTCAGCAGGAAGCAACAACTTCCTCCTTTCTTCAAAACAATGGATTGAAAAAACCAATGCCATTGGGATGACCGCCAAAGCAGACCGTTATGGTAGAATATTGACAGAAAAAGAAGTTTTAGGGAATATGGAAATGGCATTGGGAAAATAATGAGGGTGTTGATTGGGAAGATATAAAAATTCATATAATAGATGTTTGTTCACGTATTGCCGCTCTATAGAAGAGTATATATGAAGACTAAAAATATTTTTGTGATATTAATCCTTTTTCTTTTTTTATCCTGCACTGAAGAAAAAATGGAAATTTATGGTTCAAATTTTGGATTTTTGGGTATTGTGAGAAAAAATACATTAAATATCTATAAATTTGCAGATGAGTGGATTGAAATGCCCGATCGTAATTTTGCATTGCGCTACGGAGACCAAATTGTATATTTTGATGCCAGCTATATGGTTATTCAAAATAATAATGTACTAAAGTTTTATAATTTTAATAAAGAGTGGTTTGAATTTGATGGCAGTTTTGCTTTACCTGCTGGATATAAAAATGTTTTGTATAACTGTAACAGGCATGATATCCATCTGGTTAAGGACAATGCCATAAAAACCTATAAATTCATTGGCAGGCACTGGGAAGAAATGCCGGAGATTAATATTATATTGCCTCAAAAACACGGAGATATTTTCCTTTTTTCCTGGCTTGGTAGTACCTTTTTAAGTGTGGAAGAAAAGGACAGTTTAAAATTCTATGAGTTGGATGGAAATGGCTTATCAAGAACAATTGTCAGTTTTATACCGCCTCATGGATATAAGAAAATACTTCCTTATTTTCAGAGTATTGGTGTAGTCGAAAAAGATGTAATAAAATTCTATGAACCAAGTTATGATGAATTTGAAGATCAGAAATGGCTGGAAATAATCAATATGGATTTTTCATTTAATCAGTAAAAAACGTAGCATAACAGGTCTGTATAAGCTAACTGCCACCTCGGAGAATTGAACTCCAGACACGCAGATTTTCAGGCGATATTCCGGAAGCTAATTTGTCCTATGGTGTCCTATTATGCGGTATTGAGCCGTATTATGAATATTATTGTCATTATTTTGTTATTTTTGCAAGTGTTTTCTGCTGCTTTAGCAAGCTCTCTTGCGTCTTTCCATGCACTCCAATGTAGAAAATTTGGCAAAAATTTGGCAATGCAGTTTTGTTTCGTTAGGGCGTATAAGGAATAGAGCCGCTCTAATGGTTTTTCTCGTTTTCCTGTGATATTATACTTCTTGAAACAGTGATTTTATAAGGACGAGGTGAAAAATGGCAAAGATAACCGTTGAAAAGACAGCAATTTCCATAATTCAGGTAAATAATGAAGATTTTATTTCTCTTACCGACATCGCTCACAGCCAAATGGAAGAACATATCATCATAAAATGGCTCAGTTTAAAAAGCACTATTGAGTATATTGGAGAATGGGAAGCCTTATTTAACCCCAATTTTAATTATACCGAATTCGGTACAATTAGAAATTCGGCAGGAAGCAATAACTTTGTTCTTTCAGTAAAACAATGGCTTGAAAAAACCAACGCCATTGGGATGACCGCCAAAGCAGGCCGTTATGGCGGAACCTATGCACATAAGGACATAGCGTTTCATTTCGGTATGTGGATAAGCCCCCGTTTCCAGTTGTTGCTTGTCAAAGAGTTCCAGCGCTTAAAAGAAGCCGAACAAAAATTATTAGGCTGGTCTGCCAAACGTGAACTGGCAAAAATCAATTACCATATCCATACAGATGCGATAAAGCAGAATCTTGTACCCAAAGAACTAACTCCGAAACAAGCTTCAATAATCTACGCAGATGAAGCAGATGTTTTGAACATAGCTCTATTTGGCATAACTGCCAAAGGATGGCGAACTCGGAACCCCAAACTGAAAGGAAATATCCGTGATTATGCATCTATCAACGAACTTATTTGTCTGTCAAATATGGAAAACATCAATGCCGTACTTATCAATGATGATATACCCCAAAATGAACGCCTGTTACGCCTAAACAAAATCGCTATACAGCAAATGAGCATACTGATAGAAGTGCAGGGAAGGAAACTGTTGAAGTGAATAATTGCTGGCAGGGTTATATAAGTAATGTCTAAGCGTATTGAAAATATAGCTATTAATAAATTAAATGATTGTCTTCTTAGAAGTGCCTATTTACATCCTGATATTAAAGACAATGATAAAACCCCATCTTGGGATGGATTTATTGAACTTTATAAAAATAAGGATCCTAACAAAAGAAAATCTAATCTTTTGGCTCGTATTCCAGTGCAAGTCAAGGGAGAAACTAATTTAGACATTTTATCCGAGCAAATTACACATAATATAAAAAAATCAGATTTAAATAATTATCTAAAAGATGGCGGTGTAATATTATTCGTTATTAGAATATCTGATTATGATAATTATAGAATATATTATGAAAACCTGACACCACTTAAAATTAAATTATACATTAAATCAATGAAAAATAAAAAATCAATAAATAGGGAACCTCTAAAAACCATAATTTAATCCCCATTTTCTCGATTTCCAATTCTAATATTAGTATTTTTGAAAATTCTTGTAAATAAACCGAATCATTTTAACAAATGTTTCATAACTGTATGCGTTATTAGCTATGTTTTTACCATAATTCATCATATTTTATGCGTTTGCCCCCATTAAATAAGTATATCTTGTTAGGTTGTATGTTAAATTCAATAACCCTATTTGTATTTCCGCTCTTGCCATACCTATAGTCCTTATTGTTTTCCCGCCGAAGTTATGCATAGCAGCGAATATATGCTCAACTCTTGCACGTATTTTTGACTTTGCCGTGTTATTCCTTTCTTGCGTTTTGGTCAACGGTTTGTTTCTATAGCCTTTTTCATGTATGCGGTTTTTAATATGGGAGGGAATGCATTTCTGCAATTCTTTTCCTGTGTAGGCGCTGTCTCCATATAAACATTTGTCTTTCTTTTTATCTATCAGGTTTTTTAATTCTTGGCTGTCATGTACGGAGGCTGAAGTTACTTGGTATTTTGTTATTATCTTGGACTTTTTATCTATCTTTACATGATCCTTGTAACCGTAGTGCCGTACTTTATTTTTAGTCATCCACCGGGCATCTGTGTCCTTTTGGACTCTTTTATGCCTGTTTTTCTTTGTAAGCCATTTCTTAGGGACTTCGCCTTCTGCGATTTTTTTGTTTTCTTCTCTGGTATTGCGTTGCTTTGGCACATCTACAAAAGTAGCGTCTACAATGCTTCCGCTGTAGGTTATCACTCCTTCCATCTCAAGTTTTTCTGTAAATCGGTAAAATATTGTATCTAATATTTTAGCTTCTTTTAATTCTTCTCGAAAATGCCATATCGTTTTTGCGTCAGGGACGGTATCATATAACTGAATTCCTATAAACCTTTGAAAACTTAATCTGTCATTTATCTGATATTCTGTCTGGTCGTCACTGATATTGTATATTCTTTGCAATATCAGTATTTTAAACATCATTACATAGTCATACGGCGGGCGTCCACCCGGACCTTGTGCCTCTTTTTTCAATACTCTTGTCAATATACCTCGAAAATCTTCCCAAACTATGTGTTTGTTCAGCTTTTCCAGCGAATCTCCCAGCTCGCTTAGCTTCCGTAGACGATCTGTTTCGTCAAAAAATCCTTTCTGTTTCATGTTTTTATTTTAGCATTTTCGCCTAACATTGTAAAGAGTTTTTAGAGGTGCCCTTAATAAATATGTGGAAAAATATAATGTTGGGAATAAGGTTAATGTTTACTACAATCCAAATAATTATAATGATAGTGTATTAGAACGTGGATTAAATATTTTATCAATTATTTCTATATTGATTGTTTTATCATTTATTGCCATTTGTTTAATTATATTATTTTCAAATTTACTTTAAAATATTATAGGATAAATATTATAAAGCCAATACGTCGCCTAACAGGTCTGTTTACGCTTCGCCGCCTTACGGCGGCTCGGGCTACGCAAAACCGCAGTCGGGCTGCGCCCTTTGTGTGGTTTTGTCTCCGCCACAGTTTGGGCAGGGGTCAATGCTTCGCATTGCCCTATTACCTGCCCAAACCGTCGTAAACAGCCGGAACGTTATGTGACATTTGTGCTTGACATTTTTGGGAATTTTTGTAAGAATATTGAATAAATAATGTAACTTTTGAAGGATAATAGTTTTGGAATATGAATTAATTATTGAAGAATTAAAAGAAATTGAAATAAATTCATTTAGAAATTTAGTAAATAATGTTTTTGATGAATTTGTTGGTAAAGATTATTCTGAAGAAGGGAATGAATCATTTAAAGAATATACAGAAACAAAAAATGTAATAATAAGGTTTTCTGAAAAAAATAGTAAGTTTTATGTTGCAAAACAGGATAAAGATATTATTGGCGCATTGGAAATTAAAAATAATGATCATATTTCATTATGGTTTGTAAATAAAAAATTTCATGGAAAAGGAATAGGAAGAAAATTATTTGAATATTATTTGGAAAAATTATTACATAATAATATTGAAGTAAAAACAATAACTGTTAATTCTTCAATTTATGCAGAAAAAATATATGAAAAAATTGGATTTATTAAGACAAATGAAATGCAAGAAAAAAATGGAATAAAGTATATACCAATGGAATATAGAGCAAGCACAAACGTCACATAACAGGACTGTTTACGCATCGCCGCCTTACGGCGGCTCGGGCTACGAAAAACCGCAGTCGGGCTACGCCCTTTGTGCGGTTTTGTCTCCGCCACAGTTTGGGCAGGGGGTCATTGCTTTGCAATGCCCTATATCCTGCCCAAACCGTCGTAAACAGCCAAACGTTATGTGAAATTGTGGCTGAACATGGTTGAAATTATTTGAATAATGTATTATTATAAATGGTTATGGAGTATATACCTGCAAAAACGATTGTAACACAACCAAAAAAACATAATTGGTTTGGGACCGATTACAATATGAATATTTATAGAGGATGTTCTCATGGCTGCATTTATTGCGATAGCAGAAGCCTTTGTTATAGAATAGAAAATTTTGATACAGTACGGGCTAAACAAGACGCATTGCGTATTATAAGAGATGACCTCTTAAAAAAACGAAAAAGAGGGGTTATTGCAACTGGAGCCATGAGCGATCCTTATAATCCATATGAAAAAGAGCTAAAATTGACAAGAAATGCCTTAGAACTGATAAATGCTTATCGTTTTGGTGTTGCTGTTGCCACAAAAAGTACATTAATAGTTAGAGATTCAAATATTTTAAAGGATATACAGGAAAATTCTCCCGTTCTTGTAAAAATGACAATAACAACGGCAGACGATAATCTGTGTAAAATAATAGAACCTAATGCGCCAGTTTCAAGCGAACGTTTTGAAGCAGTAAAGACATTAAATTCTAACGGCGTATATGCTGGCATTCTAATGATGCCTATATTGCCATTTATCGAAGATACCGAAGAAAACATTCTTAGTATTATCCAAAAAGCCAAAGAAAGTGGGGCTCGTTTTATTTATCCGGCTATAGGCATGACCCTAAGAACTGGAAATCGGGAGTATTATTATGAAAAATTGGACAAATACTTTCCCGGGATAAAGGAAAAATATATAAAAAGATATGACATACGGTATAATTGTACATCGCCTAAGGTAAAAAGGCTCTGGAATATTTTTACCGAGGAATGTAACCGATTTGAAATACGTTATCAAATGAAAGATATTGTTATAGATTATAAACGTGGTTATACTGCTAAACAATTACAATTATTTGGAGAAAGCAATTATGAATAAGCCCTTAATCAGTGAAAAAGAAGCAATTTTTGAATATAGTGTAAAAAGCGTTTGGGAAATAGTTGTAAATAATGAAGATTATAAATGGAGAACTGGAATAAAAAATATTGAAATATTGGATAACGGAAATTGGCTGGAAATATATGATAATGCTGGAAAAAACTTCACTAAATTTATATTAAAGAATAAAGAAGAATATTCAACATATTCATTTGAAATGGATAATAAAAGTTTTTCTGGATATTGGGAAGGAAAATTCATTGAAATAGATACGAACAAAACTAAATGTATATTCACAGAAACAATTTATATAAAATATCCAATAATGAAAATATTGGCAAAATTATTTTGGAATTTAGGAAAAATACAGGAACAGTATTATAAGGATTTGAAAAAAAAATTAGAAGAAAATAAAAATGAATCAAAATAAAGCAGCCACAACTTCACATAACAAACGATTAACGCTACGCCGCCTAAGCGGCGGCTCGGGGTTCAGTCGGCTAGGTCATGGCTTTGCCATTCCCACGCCTCCTTCACCCACATTCCAGCCCACCGCAAACCTACGGTTTGCTTTATAAGGTGGGCTGGAACGTC
>Ga0099364_10006276_pt1 | contig 17363 bp, 14 predicted proteins | sample TergutTh196P3_FD_73070 | JGI IMG/M metagenome (GOLD analysis project Ga0099364, IMG submission 73070) | Microcerotermes parvus P3 segment gut microbial communities from Pointe-Noire, Republic of the Congo - Th196 P3 | ecosystem: Host-associated > Arthropoda: Insects > Digestive system > Gut ... | reverse complement strand
ACTACAAAGTAGATGCTCTGTTGCGAATTAAAGACTTGGATCGCTATGACGACCGTGAAAATATCAAATGCAATTTGATAGATGCATACGACCGTTTGATGGCATTTGTAGCTAAGCATTTGCCTGACAGGTTTTATCTACAGGGAGATACACGAATTTCTTTGCGCGAGAAGATTTTCAGAGAAATTGTAGCAAACATGCTTGTACATAGGGAATATACCAATGCTTATCCGTCTTCTTTTGTAATTTATCGCGATAAGGTTGAAACAAAAAATGCGAATAAACCTCATTCATACGGACAGTTGTTCCCCAACAATTTCGAGCCTTTTCCTAAAAATCCACATATTATACAGATTTTTACACAAATAGGACGTACTGAGGAATTGGGTACAGGTATAAAAAATGTGTATAAATACACAAAAGCCTATTCAGGTGAAGACAATATCGGATTTGAGGAAAAAGATATTTTCATTGTGCAAGTTCCTTTGGGAAATGTTTTGGCAGATAAAAATACAGAGGTTTCTATAGATGAAAAAGATATATTTGAAACCAATTCCGCAGAAAAGGTCGTAGAAAAAGGCACAGAAAAGGCACAGAAAAGGCACAGAAAAGGCACAGAAAAAGGCACAGAAAAAGGCACAGAAAAAATCAATAAAAATCAACAACTGATACTACAGGCAATACTTCAAAATCCATACATTACCTCTAATGAATTATCGGTTATGGTTGGGATTAGAGCTGATAAAATAAGGATTAACCTTTCCAAACTCAAAACCAAAGACATCATCAAACGAATAGGAGCAGCCAAAGGCGGTTATTGGCAGGTATTGAAAAACAATTCGTCTGGTTGACCGGTTCATTGAAATTTGTATTATCAATGGTATGTATATCTTCCGCATGGAAAAGAACGGCAAGGTAAAAACGGTGAGGGTCGTTAAGAATTGAGAGTTGAGAATTGAAAACGGCGCAGTCTTTGCTGAAGAGAATTGATTATTGCCCCCAATAATAAAAAGTAAATTGTGATTATTGCCCCCAATAATAATCAAAAACAAATGATTATTGCCCCCAATAATCAAAAATATATTATCTTTGCGCCCTAAATCATCAATCATCAAACGATGCGTTATTTACCAAGAAAAATAGATGCAGGCTTGCAGGAATGGAAAAATTCGGCAAGTCGCAAGCCGCTTTTGCTGCGTGGCGCAAGGCAAGTGGGGAAATCGTCAGCTGTACGCGAATTAGGCAAGCGTTTTGGCAATATCTTCGAAATCAACTTTGAAAACAAAGATTTCGGCAAGGCTAAAAATGTTTTTGAGCAACATTCCGACCCGAAGTTGATTTGCGATGAACTTTCGGCGCTTTACGAAAAACCGATAGAGGCGGGAAAAACACTGCTGTTTCTCGACGAGATACAATCGTGCGTTGACGCAATTTCCGCTTTGCGGTATTTTTACGAGCAAATGCCTGAATTGCACGTTATTGCAGCCGGTTCGCTGTTGGAATTTGCGCTGCAGAAAATTCCCTCGTATGCTGTTGGCAGACTGCGGTCGATGTACATGTATCCGTTCTCGTTTGAAGAATTTTTACAGGCAATGGAACGAAACATGCTGCTTGAAAAATTCATTGCTGCAAGTCCTGAAAATCCAACTTCTAACGAAATTCATCAACAACTGACGGATTTATTTTTACGCTTTCTAGTGGTTGGCGGAATGCCCGAAGTGGTATCAAAATACGCGTCGGGAGGCTCTTTGCTTGATTGTCAACACATATTGGATGAACTGACGGAAACGCTTTTCAATGATTTTGCCAAATACAAACAGCGAGTGCCGGCAACACGTTTAGAGGAAGTTTTTTCATCTATCATTGCACAAACAGGCCAAAAATTTACTTATTCGCAGGCAATTACTTCCGCCAATCAGGTACAGATAAAAGAAAGCATCGAACTATTGAAAATGGCGGGATTGGCGTATACGGTAACGCACAGTTCGGCAAACGGTTTGCCTTTGGCTGCCGAAACAAACCCGCGCTACAGAAAACTGATGATTCTTGATACGGGCATTTACCAACGTTTTCTGCGTCTTGAACTTAACCACCTAATACTCGACAGAAAGATTGAGCAAATCAACAAAGGCGCATTAGCCGAAATGTTTGTGGGAACAGAACTCGTAAAGGCGCAAAACAACCGGCTGCCTGCCGAACTTTATTATTGGCAACGCGAAAAAGGCGGCAGTACTGCCGAAATAGATTATGTTGTTCCTGTAGGTCAGGAAGTTGTTCCTGTAGAAGTAAAGGCTGGAACCAAAGGCGCCATGCAAAGCATGTTTTTGTTCCTGCAAGAAAAGCAACGACCTTATGGTATCCGCTGTTCCATGGAAAATTTTAGCAAATTTCAAAACATCAAAATCTTTCCGTTATACGCGGCAGGATGTATCACCAAATTATATAATCAATTAAATGTAATGACATGAAAAGAAGAGATTTTATTTCGAAAAGCGTAAGCGCAGGAGTGGTTACCGGAGCCGGTTTACCGCTCATGGCGCAGCAAGTAAACGCCAATGAGGCGGAGCAGGCAAAAGTCAATCCATTGACAGGTTCGTCACAAGCGCCCCCTGCAAAAATGAAAGTAGGCTTGTATTCAATTACTTACCTTGGGTGTTGGTACAAGGATCGTCCGCTTACCTGGCAGGAAGTGCTTCAAAGGGCAAAGGACTTTGGGTTCGACGGCGTTGAATTTGACGCCAAACGACCTCATGCCAACCCAATGGACTGGAATCAGGACATTCGGAAAGCGGTAGTTGATCGCGCCGGCGAATTAGGGCTGGAACTTCCGGCTTTGGCGGCAAACAACAATTTTGCAAGCCCTCTACCGGAAAACCGAGAAGCAGAATTGCTGATGGTTAGAGAACAAATAAAATTAGCCGCCGACCTGGGCTGCAAAGTATTACGGGTTTTTGCCGCATGGCCCGGTATTACGTTACGAGATGGCTGGGCTAATTACGACGAGCCGCGTAAACAATGGGACGCCTGTTGGCCCGGCATTCCCAGACTCGTTCGCTGGAACTATATGGTAGAATGTTTTAAGGAAGCGTCAAAAATTGCGGGCGATCATGGAATTGTTCTTGCTTTGCAGAACCATGCGCCGCTCGTTCCTACGTGGCAAGAATGTCTCAAAGTGATCAAAGCGGTAGATTCGCCTCATTTCAAAATCTGTTTTGACCTCCCGCCTGTTGAAGACAATCAGGAAAACATCACTAAAGCGGTGAATACCATCGGACATTTGGATGTTCTTTTCCATTACAACGGGGAATTTGAGAGGATGCCAAATGGAAAAATTGAGGTGATTCCTTCTTTCGGATACCCCGCCATTTTTAATTACGGATTTCTTATCAAAGAATTGGCTCGTATTGGCTATGACGGATATTTAAACTGGGAATTTTGCCACTGCGCCATTGACAAAGACGGGAAACCGGGCACACTCAAGATGATTGACGAACAAACCAAATTAGCCTTGGAATACATGCGCGGTTTGGTTGCTGACGCCGGAAAATAATCATGAGTATGAATAATTCTGGTTAGAACAATTACTGCCAAATTGTCCGCATTTTTGTTTGCTTACAATGAACTATTTGGCATTTTATAAACATATTATCAGCCATAATGACCATTTTATATGGTCATTTTTTTTTTGGCAAATTTTTTGTTGGAAAATTGTTTTAAAACTTAGCCAATTTAATATAAAAATAGACCTTAGTCATCATGATTAGAAAAATCTTCAACAAATCGGGCGCCGATAAACAAAAAAATGACACGCCCGATGAAAAACATAAAAATCCGAATGTCGTGGATGAAGAACTTCTTGAAGAAACGACAGGAACCGAATCAGAACCTAACGATTCCCCAGCGTCAGAAGAAAATGACGACGCTCCAATCTCATATGAAGATACTGAATTGGAAGAAATGACCGAAGAAGAAGCCGAAACCGATGAATCGGATGAAGAATGGATAGCCCTGCAGAATAAATTAGCGGAAATGCAGGACAAATACCTACGACTGGCTGCCGAGTACGACAATTACCGCAAGCGCACGCTCCGCGAAAAAGCGGAATTGATTCAAACAGCGGGCGAAACAGTTCTGAAAGAAATCCTGCCCTTAGTAGATGATTTTGACCGCGGACTTGAAGTGGCATCCAATGCAGAAGATATGGATGCCGTTCGTACAGGCATGGAACTTATATACAATAAATTGAAGGATTTTCTAACCGGCAATGGCGTCAAGGAAATAGATGCGATGCATGAACCTTTTGACACGGATTGGCACGAGGCAATCACCAATATTCCGGCGCCGTCGGACGATATGAAAGGCATGATCGTTGATGTAATACAAAAAGGGTACATGCTCAACAATAAAGTGATACGTTACCCCAAGGTCGTAGTTGGCGAATAAAAAGGACAGATGGCAAAAAGAGATTATTACGAAATATTAGAAGTTCCCAAATCGTCCAATAAGGACGAACTCAAGAAGGCTTACCGAAAAAAGGCGATTCAATACCATCCCGACAAGAATCCGGGCGACAAGGCAGCCGAAGACAAATTCAAAGAGGCAGCCGAAGCATACGAAGTATTGAGCGACGACAACAAAAGAGCGCGCTACGATCAGTTTGGGCACGCAGGAGTTGGCGGCGCCGGCGGTTATAGCGGCGGTGGGATGAGTATGGACGATATATTTTCGCACTTTGGCGATATATTCAGCGACTTGGGCATGGGAAGTTTCGGTTTTGGCGGTTTCGGAGGCAGACAGCAATACGGTCAGCGGATGAGCAAGGGCTCTAACTTAAGGATTAAAGTCCGGCTCAACCTGCAAGATGTTGCATTGGGATGCGAGAAGAAGTTGAAACTGAAAAAGTACGTTTCCTGTAAATCCTGCGGCGGGACAGGCGCCGAAGGAAATCACGGCTACAGTTCCTGTAGCGCCTGTAATGGCACAGGTCAGATTACGCGTATCACCAATACCATACTGGGACGTATGCAAACCTCGTCGATGTGCAACAATTGCGGCGGCGCCGGAAAAACGATCGTAAAAAAATGCACCTCCTGCTACGGTGAGGGTATTTTACAGGACGAAGAATTGATCACCGTCAAAATACCAGCCGGCATAACCGAAGGAATGCAGTTGACCGTCAGCGGGCGCGGTAATGCGGCAAGGCGCGGCGGAATCAACGGAGATTTGATAGTTGCGATAGAGGAAGAACCGCATACCGAACTGATACGCGACGGGAACGACCTGATTTATCCGCTCTTTGTCAGCATCGCCGACGCAGCCATTGGCGCCACTGCCGAAATACCTACCATAGACGGTAAGGTGAAAATTAAAGTGGAACCGGGCACGCAACCCGGAAAAATACTTCGCTTACGCGGAAAAGGAATACCCGAACTGAACGGCTACGGAAAAGGCGATTTGTTAGTAACGGTCAATGTATGGATACCCAAGAGCGTATCAAGAGAAGAACGCGCTATTCTTGAAAAACTGAACAGTTCGAAAAATTTTCAGCCGCAGCCAACGCAGGAAGACAAGAGTTTTTTCCAGAAAGTCAGAAATTTGTTTGAATAGCCTCAAAAAATTTGCTGGATTTCACGCTTTAAATCATTGATTGCCTTTTCGATAACAGGGTGTCCCAGATCCGTTGTCATATCTAATATTCTACGGCTCAATTCAATGGCGGGCGCGTCGTCGTCTATGCCTTTTACAGCATTGTTGGTTAGCGCTATGGCATAGTTTTTCGCGCTCCGAACGCTGCCCCACGCTTCCGGCGACACGTAGATTTGCTGCGACAGATTGTGCTCAAATTCAGCGCGTATGGTTTGCATCAAGTCAGCGTGCAGTTGCTTGCATGTCTTGGCAGGATAGTCGGCGCGCATCACTAACGATTCCGGCGAAATACGTTCCAACAGGAGCACAAGCCGCTCATATGCCTGCAAACGGATGGGCGTAATCAATTTTTGGTTTCCGCGAATCACCTTCAACTTTTCTCGTTTTTCGCTATTGCGGAAAAAACCTCCCACAATAAAGTACGCCATGAGCAGCATCAATAGAGAAGGCAAGGTGATTTTGAGTATTTCAAAAAAAACTTCCATATATTACCATTTATTGAGATGGATTCTATGGGTATGGAAACGTTCGGGATGCTCAAAATGCTGGTCGGGATAACCGACGGCAATGATGGAAAAAGCATGTACATGCGATGGCAGTCCCAACAAGTCCTTCATTGCCGAAACACGTTCGGGACGCGGGTAAATACCGAGCCATACCGCTCCATAGCCCATACCATGCGCAGCCAAGAGAATATTTTGCGATGCAGCGGCGCAATCAACGGGCCAGTATTCCGGCGTATGAGCCAACTGGTCGTCGCCGCAGACAACGATACCCCATTGCGCATGTTTCAACATTCTGCTATACGGTTGAAATTCTTCAATTTTCAAGAATAACTCCCGCTCTTTCAACAGCACGAAATGCCACGGCTGACAATTACGCGCCGACGCAGCATACATGCCGTACTTGATTAACTCTTCTACTTTTTCCTGCGGTATAATTTCATCCGTGTATTTTCGGATGCTTCGCCGCGTAAGAATCCCATTTAAGATTTCCATATCATCATTGCGTTTTACACTGTTTTCAACGTTTCCGTCAAATAATCCCAAAATTTTGCCACCGACGGAATATTTACCTTTTCGCCCGGTGAATGTGGATGGTGGATGGTGGGTCCGAACGAAATATAATCCATGTCGGGATAATTTTTACCGAAAATACCACATTCGAGACCCGCGTGAATCACTTTCACTTCCGGCGTTTTGCCGTATTTTTTCTTGTATACTTTCTTCATGGTTTTCAGTATGCCCGAATCGAAATTGGGTTTCCATCCGGGATAAGCGCCGCTCAATTGGGTAGACGCTCCGGCAAGTTCGCAGGTGGCGACTATAGCATTTCCGAGCGCTTCCTTAGCCGAATCAACCGAACTGCGCAACAGACACATGATTTCTACCTGCTTTCCGTCGGATTTGACAATCGACAGGTTAGTCGAGGTCTCCACCACTTCGGGCATGTCGGTAATCATTCGGACGACGCCGTTGCGGATGGCGTATATCAAATTGAGAAATTTTCTCTGTGATTCTTGACTCATTACAGTAGCCGGACAATCGACCGGTACGGCTATGAAATTCACCCCTGATTCCACTCCTGCCAATTCGGCAGATATGGCAGTCAAAAAGGTGGAAATTCTTGTTTGCAACTCTTCCTGTTTGGCTGTAGGAACGGTGACTATAGCAAAGGATTCGCGCGGGATGGCATTACGCATGTTGCCTCCGTTAATAGACGATACTCTTAGTCCGCACTTGCACGCTGCATCCCAGAGGAAGCGATTCATCAACTTGTTGGCGTTGCCGCGTCCCAGATTGATGTCCAAGCCCGAATGACCGCCTTTCAGTCCTGTGAGGCGGAGTTCAAAGGCGGCGACGTCGCTCGCCGCAGGTTCGGATTGGTATGGAAAAGATGATGAGACATTCAATCCGCCGGCACAGCCGATGTACAGTTCTCCTTCTTCTTCCGAATCCAGATTGATAAAAATTGAACCGTTGAGCAAGCCGGCTTCCAATTCGTTAGCGCCGGTCATGCCGGTTTCTTCGTCAATGGTAAACAGAGCTTCTAAGGGTCCGTGTTCCAAATCTTTCGATTCAAAAACTGCCAGCGCCGCCGCCACGCCAATTCCGTTGTCGGCGCCCAACGTGGTGCCTTTGGCTTTTACCCAATCGCCGTCAATGTATGCGTCAATCGGGTCTTTTTCGAAATCGTGCTTGACGTCGCTGTTTTTTTGCGGCACCATATCCAAATGCGCCTGCAATACCACTCCCGGTCTGTCTTCCATGCCGGAAGTAGCCGGTTTGCGGATAATGACGTTGCCTGCGGAGTCTACCATGTAATTCAAGTCCTGCGCAATGGCAAATTCTTCTATATATTCAGCCGCTTTGTCTTCTTTTTTAGAAGGACGCGGTATGGCGCACAAGGCGCCAAAATGCTTCCACAATGATTGTGGTTGCAAGTCTTTCAATGATTTACTCATTTTTTGATGATGTTTAAAAAAAAAGGTAAAGATAATTATAATCTTTTATTTAAAACGATGCTGTTGAAATTTATTGTACTTTTGCCAAAATAATTCGGATGGCGTATTCATCATTAATATCTTAGTGAAATGAAAATTTGCAAATGGTTGTTAGTTGTCGTTCTTTTATATTCCTGCCGGAATGAAGTCCCTACCCTGGATATAGACGTTTTGGTCATTGGCGGCACTACCAGCGGTACTGCCGCCGGCATACAGGCGGCGCGAATGGGAGCAAAGACGTTAATTGTGGAAGAAACATCGTGGCTGGGAGGTATGTTGACAGCGGCAGGCGCCAGTGGCGTGTTTGGTAACCATGATTTACCATCGGGCATCTGGGATGAATTTCGCGAAATGCTGCGCGAACATTACGGCGGCGCAGAAACGCTACAAACGGGATGGGCAAGCGACACCATGTTCGAACCGCATGTAGGCAACAACATTTTCAAGGCAATGGCTGAAAAAGAAGCAAGATTGGAAATCATTTATGGATACTGGCTTGTTTCGGTACAAAGGGATGGCAACAAGGTGTCCGGCGCCACGTTCTGCAACGATGAAGGCAATGAATTACGGGTGAAAGCCCGAATAACCATAGACGCTACCGAACTGGGCGATGCATTAGCTATGGCGGGCGTAGCGTATCATCTGGGCATGGATTCCAGAGTAGAAACAGGCGAGAGTATCGCGCCGCTTGAATCAAATGATATAGTACAAGACCTGACATGGGTGGCTATTTTGAAAGATTACGGCAGAGGCGCTAATATGACCATCGAAAAACCTGAAGATTACGATGCCGAACTGTATCGGGGGTGCTGCGTGATGGACGGTAACCGAACCGATTGCAACCTGATGCTGCAATATGGCAGATTGCCCAACAGGAAATACATGATCAACTGGCCCCGCAACGGAAACGATATTTACCTGAATATTGTAGAAATGAGCCGCGAACAGCGCGAAATAGAATTACAAAAGGCTAAAAACAAAACTTTGGGTTTTGTGTATTACATCCAGACTCGTTTAGGCTACAGACATTTTGGGCTTGCCGACGATGAATTTGAAACCGACGACCGCTTAGCGCATGTTCCTTACCATCGCGAAGGTCGCCGATTAGACGGCATAGTACGGCTTTCATATAATGACGTGCATGAACCGTACAAACAGCGTTATCCGCTATACCGGACAGGTATTTCTGTGGGAGATTTTCCTGTGGAACACAACAACAGAAACAGTCCGTCGGTACCCAGTCTGTTTTTTCATCCGGTTCCCTCGTTTTCTGTTCCTTTAGGCGCATTGATTCCCGACAGGGTAGATGGTTTGATTGTTTCCGACAAGGCTATTTCTGTGACCAACCTCATCAACGGTTCGACGCGCTTGCAGCCGGTAGCGCTGTTGACCGGACAGGCGGCGGGCGTTTTGGCGGCGCTGAGCGTGAACAGACGCAGAGCGCCGAGAGAAATACCCGTGCGCGATGTACAGCAGAAACTGCTTGAAGCCTCTGCCTACATCATGCCCTTGTATGATGTGAAACCCGACGATCCGCATTTTCAGGCAATACAAAAAATTGCCGCAACCGGCATCCTCAAAACTGAAGGAGAACCGTATTTTCGGGCTAACAGAACATGGTTTCATCCCGATTCGTGCATCACAACAAGCGAGTTTTTCGATGGACTAAATTCTTTTCGCTACCCGACGCCCATCGAAACAAACGATACTACGTTGACGCTTGGAAAATGTATGGAGATACTGTCGTCACTCAGAAGAAACAATATCATAGAGCAGGTCGAAAATGATTGGGAAAATATCTCATCGCGCCCGTTTGAACCGGACGAACCGATAACAAAACGCGAAATTGCCGTACTGCTCGATCGCATACTCAACCCCTTCAGCAGGCAAATTGACCATCGGGGCGTGTTGAAATGAAGACCCACCGAAAGCCTTCAATCCTCCATCGGATACAAATTCCCCTTTGCCTTATCCTTATGATCTACTGTTATTGACGCGGGGTTTCCCTTATAATACACATCGCCCGTGCCTCTGTAGAAGACCGCGTCAATAGATTCCGAAGCGTTGACATAGCTGTTTCCGGAGCCATTTTGCGCCACGCCTGCGTGCAGTGCCTTGAACCCCGATAAATCAACCGGACTGTAGCCCCAATTGGTGATACCCGCGTTATAGCCCTCCCCCCTGATGGTAATGGAGGCTATATTCTTGTGGGTAGCGCCTACATGAATATATGGTGTCTTGAGTTTCAAATCAATACTGCCTGAACCATCGGATATAACATCTAAGCCGGATAGGACGAGGGTATCCTTAGCAATAAGTTCCCCATTTCCCGAAAAGTGAATACTGTCTAATTCGCCGGTAAAGCTCAGATAGACTGTAGTCATATTGTCTCTGCTACGGACAAAGTTACATTTGTTGGTGTCTTCAATCACCAATTCGCCATTCTTTTTTACAGTTAATCGGATTTTAGGCGTCAGATTCTTCCAGCCTTCTAGGGTGGCTGCATACTTATCGTCTTGAGACAAAACAACATGTATTCCGTTTTTTACGGTAATAGCGCGAAAAGCAGTTACCGTTCTTTCCTCAACAGTTTGATCGCCTCTTGTTTTGAGAATATCCCACGCATCCTCTTTGTCGCAAGCAACTAAGCAGTGAACAATGAACAGTGAACAATGAACAATGATGAACAGATTCCTGTTTGCCTTCATGTATATGTTGATTTTTTTACCCATTGTTCACTGTTCATTGTTCATTGTTCATTGTTCATTGCTTACTGATTCTGAGTCCTATTGACATTTCCAAATAATCCGCCTGTCCCAGATGCGTTTTCAATCCAAACCGCACATTCAGTCGTTCGGTAATCGCATAGCTCAGCGCCAGTCGCTGGTAGAACAACCCATATTGTTGGTTTTTGGCATAAATATACCTTCCTATCTGCGCGTTGGCAGCCAACGCTCCGAAAAAAAATGAATACCCGGCGGCAATACCGGGTTTGAGCGTTTGAATTTTCTTAGTTTCAACATCATTATCCATAAGATAAGCGTAATCCGAACGGTCGTAAAACAAATCCACAGTTCCGTTAAAACGGGTAAAAGCGAGATGCGAACGGGAGGCTTCCAAAGACAAACCCGAAGCAATATATTTTGCATCATCGAACATGGTGTACGTTTTTACGCCGCCCGACAGGTAGATCGCATAATGCCAGTTCCTTTCGGCGATGAAATCATTATCTACCTTTTCCACTGCTTTTTCCTTTCCAAAAGCATAATTTGCTCCGGCGTGTACCGTAATATAGTTCAATCCTGCGTTGGGTTTCTTCACGGTACCGTTTGAGATATGCGTAAAAGCCCATCCGCCGCATAAATATAACGGTTGGGCTATGCGAACTCTGCCTTCCATCCGAAGATGGATCACCGCATTGAGATGCGTACTGATGGCTATGTTTTTGTAATTATCCATACGGTCGAACGTATTTTTCAGGTATGCCACGCCGGCGCCCAAGCGCAAATTGACACATGCCGCCCGTTCGGCGTCGCTCAGGAAAAAATGCAGGAACGGATAAATGCCATGCGCCTTTCCGAGATATGACGGACTGCCCAGATCGAACAGCATGTAGGAAACGCCATATTGAGGATAGCGATAAAACGAATGCCACTGTTGTTTTCCGTTGGTTGCTCTGGCGATGTACAGCTCATAAAAATGGGGAATTTGCTCGTTAAATATTTTCATATTGTTGTTTTGGTTGATGAGAAAACCGGTATGAACCGCCGTTCCGGCAATCCATGGAAACTCTTTTCCCTCTGTCCGAACGGGAAAAAAGCACAATATCCCCAAAACAAACAAATATTTCATGCAAAATGAGCCATTTACCAAAAAACAAACCATAAATAAAGTATGGCTATTAACCCGAATCCAAGCGAATTAACCGTCAATACCAGCAGGGCAGCCTGCCGCCACAAAATGGACTTACGGGCAACGAGCGCGATCAACAGAAATTCGCTCAGCATCATGGTCAATAGCCGGTATACGTAGTTAATCGGCAGGAACCAATCCATAAAAGCGCTGACAAGAAAGACTGTTAAAGCAATGATGACGATGCGCTTACGCTGTTTTGAAGAAAAAACGAAACCGGCGGTAATCAGGATTTTTATTGCCAAAAAATTCGTCAGGAAAGCAAAGTACGAACGTTGGTCATCGTTTTTTTGCGGATAGAGAAAATCCTTGTTGCTTACCTTGATGTGCTGTTGCCCAACCATTACTTTAAAATTAGCGCGTTGCGGCGATACCCTGAAGGGTTTGCTTTCCATGTACACTCCGGAGGAATCAACCATCGAGAGTATATTTCTTTGGTTGGAACGTGCTGTGTAGAACAGACTTACCCTGTTGAGCCCGTAGAAGGACAGGCTGTCGAACGCGGCTAAGGTGTCGTTCGTACCATATGCATTGGGAACGAGTACGTACATGGATGGACGTTGAATGGTGGTATCGTTGAAAACGACGTCCAATTCCACGCCGACGCCTGCATGTGCTCTGCCCAATGCGAAAAACAACCATATAACCGTAAAAAATCGCAACATACTTATAGACTTTACAATCTGCAAAAATAGAAAAAAAATCATATCTTGGACGTAAATTTGATGACAGGATCATATCTTTGAGTTTTTGGTTATCTTTGTAGTCTCTAATTTGAGTTGATCATGTATATTCATGGACGAAAAAATTTTACATAAACTGCGCATATTAGCCGATTCGGCAAAATATGACGTATCCTGTTCGTCGAGCGGGAGCGGGCGCAAAAGAACTGCCGGCGGAATAGGTAATTCTGCGCCTATAGGTTGCTGCCACACCTTTACCGAAGACGGACGCTGCGTGTCGCTATTGAAAATTTTACTCACGAATGTCTGCATTTACGATTGCGCCTACTGCATCAATCGCCGCAGCAACGATATTCCGCGCGCTACCATGAAAGTAACCGAATTAGTTGACCTGACCATGAATTTTTATCGCCGCAACTACATCGAGGGCTTGTTTTTAAGTTCCGGCGTTATCCTCAACCCCGACTATACGATGGAAGCCATGTTGCGCGTGGCAAAAGCATTACGCGCGGAACAGCGTTTTGGCGGTTACATCCATCTGAAGGCAATAGCCGGAGCAAGCCCCGAACTGATACACGAGGCGGGACTGTACGCCGACCGTATGAGCGTGAACATCGAAATACCTTCGGAAAACAATCTGACGCTACTGGCGCCCGAAAAGAATTTTCCGACTGTGTTGCAACCTATGAATCAGTTGAAGACAGGTATAGATGAGTATAAGGAAGCGCGGAAAAAAATCAAGAAAACGCCGATGTTCGTCCCTGCCGGGCAAAGCACGCAGTTGATTGTTGGCGCAAGCCCCGACAACGACCGTCAGATTCTGACCCTCGCATCGGGTTTTTACAACGAGCAAAATCTGAAACGGGTGTATTATTCGGGCTTCATACCTGTAAACGCCTATGACCGGCGGTTGCCCGCGCTCACGAAAGCCCCGCTGCTGCGCGAACACCGCCTCTACCAAGCCGACTGGCTGATGCGCTTCTACGAATTTACCTGCGACGAAATCGTCAACGACGAACACCCGCAATTAGACGCCGACATCGACCCCAAGCTCGCCTATGCCCTGCGCCATCCGTACCTTTTCCCCGTCGACCTCAATACAGCCGACTATGAGATGATACTCCGCGTACCCGGAATTGGCGTACAATCGGCTAAACTCATCGTCAACAACCGCCGTTTCGGACATATCACCCTGGCGCACCTCAAACGAATGCGCGTAGCATTGAACCGCGCCAAATACTTCATCACCACAAAAGAACTGCCTTCGAAAACAGCCGGACTGCACCCCGCGCTCATACGACGCAAACTGCAACTCCCCCACGAACAGCAGCAGCAATACGTACAGCTCAGCCTGTTTTAACAAACAAAAATCAAAAATGGTATACCTTTACGACGGCTCTTTCGACGGATTCCTCTCAGTCATTTTCGATATTTACGTCGCGAAATCCCAACCGGTTCAGATAACAAGCGAACGCCTCTGGCAACCCGGATTTTTCGAAACGCCCGAACGCATCATCACCAATGTTGCCAAAAGCGAACGAGTATGGAACGGAATCATCGCTCGTTCCAATAAGAACATTTCGCGGATGATTTACCTCGCTTTCGCTTCCGAACTGCCCGGCATTGAAATGACTTTATTCAATTATCTCGAAAAATTATTTGCCGACGACACAGGCGCTTTTTACAAAAACCTCTTAGACGAGGATTCATACAAACTGTATCAGACCTCGCGCAAGGTCTCGTTTGAAATTCATCGACTCACCGGATTTGTCCGTTTTCAGGAAACATCCGATGGCTTGTTTTTTGCCGCTATCGAACCCGACCACAATATTCTGGAATTGTTGGCGCCGCATTTCATTCGACGCTATGGAAGCCAACCATGGGTAATTTACGACAGCCGGCGCGATAAGGGAATACTGTACAAAAAACCGGAAATCCACGAAATCATTCTTTCCGATAAACAATTCAACGCCATTACCGGCGACATCCTGCAACAAGCGAAGGCTGAAGACGAAGATTTATACCGTTCGCTCTGGAAGGCGTATTACAAGGCAATCAATATTCCCGAACGGAAAAATACCCGCCTGATGTTGCGCTTATTGCCCCGAAGGTATTGGAAATATCTTCCGGAAAAGCAATGATTACAAGCCATACAGCGATTTGTGAAAGTTATTTTTCATTTTTTTAAAAAAATGTGTAAAAAATTGAAAAATTTAATGTACCTTTGCAATTATAAAAAAAGAAAAATATTTCGTTCGTCGTTTCGAAACGTTTTTCGAGCGATGAATGTCTTGATAGATTTTAGTTTAAGTAGTTAGTTTCTGTGTTAGGGAGAGTGCCGTCGTGAAGATGCCACTCTTTTTTTGTTTAACATCTTTTCCTATATTTTTTGCCGAATTACACGAATTTACACTGATTTTTTCGTGTTAATAAATGCCATTCGCGACTATATTGACTGTCAATTTTACATGCCCGCATCGCCGATATATGCCAATTTGGCATACTTTTGTTTTTGGCCGATTATTTGCAGCACCAATCAAAAATCGAAAAACATGAACTTGAATCAATTTACCATAAAAGGACAGGAAGCAGTACAGAAAGCCTTTCAATTGGCTGAAAAAAAAGGAAATCAGGCAGTTGAAACAGGACATCTGATGAAATCGCTTTTTGAAGAAGGCGAAGATCTGGTTTCGTTTTTGCTGAAAAAACTGAATGTAAACATCAGTCGTGTTTCGTCCGTTGTTGATAGCATCATCACATCATATCCCAAAGTGTCCGGCGGGGAGGCATATCTTTCGAAGGATGCGTCCGGGGCTTTGCAGAAGGCCATTACGCTGTCCAAGGATGCCGGCGACCAGTTTGTATCTATCGAATATATGCTGGCCGGTTTGCTCTTTGCCGGCGATCAAATATCGCAACTGTTGAAGGACAACGGTGTATCGCAAAAAGAACTGCAAAAAGCCATCGACGAATTACGGAAAGGTGCTAAAGTGAACAGCCAGACCGCCGAAGATACTTTCGATGCGCTGAACCGTTATGCCATCAACCTCAATGACCGCGCCCGTAACGGCAAACTCGACCCTGTTATTGGCCGCGATGAGGAAATACGCCGCGTGCTGCAAATCCTTTCGCGGCGCACCAAAAACAACCCGATATTGGTGGGCGAACCCGGCGTGGGAAAAACCGCGATTGCCGAAGGATTAGCGCATCGTATCGTCAACGGCGATGTGCCCGAAAACCTGAAAACCAAACAGGTATTTTCGCTCGACATGGGCGCGTTGATTGCCGGCGCCAAATATAAAGGCGAATTTGAAGAACGGTTGAAAGCTGTTGTGAAAGAGGTAATTGCTTCCGATGGCGATGTGGTGCTTTTCATTGACGAGATACATACATTAGTAGGAGCCGGAAGGAGCGACGGCGCCATGGATGCAGCCAATATTCTGAAACCTGCTCTGGCGCGTGGCGAATTACGCGCCATCGGGGCAACCACATTGGACGAATACCAGAAATATTTCGAAAAGGACAAAGCGCTTGAACGCCGTTTCCAGACAGTAATCATCGACGAACCTGATACATTAAGCGCCATTTCGATTTTGCGCGGTATCAAAGACTGTTACGAAACGCATCATCAGGTACGTATCCGCGACGAGGCGGTGATTGCAGCCGTTGAACTGTCGCAACGCTACATTTCCGACCGTTTCCTTCCAGACAAAGCCATCGACCTGGTGGATGAGGCTGCGGCCAAACTGCGGTTAGAGATGAACTCTGTACCCGAAGAAATAGATGTGCTCGAACGCCGTATTCAACAATTGGAAATAGAGCGCGAAGCCATCAAACGTGAAGGCGACGAGCCGAAAATCAAGCAATTGGGTGAAGAAATTGCCAACCTGCACGAAAACTGCAACGGCTTGCGCTCCAAATGGCAAAGCGAACGCAACCTGATTGAACACATACAGGGCGTCAAAAACGAAATCGAAAATTTTAAAATAGAAGCACAACAGGCAGAACGTCAAGGAAATTACGGGCGTGTGGCCGAACTTCGTTACGGTAAAATCAAAGAAGCGGAAGCTATCATGCAAACGCTCAACGGCGAATTACAGAAACAGCAGTCGGATAAGGCGTTGATACAGGAAGAAGTAACCTCCGACGATATTGCCGGAGTGGTGGCTCGATGGACTGGAATACCGGTGTCGCGCATGTTGCAAAGCGAGCGGGAGAAACTCCTGACGCTTGAAGACGAACTGCACAACCGCGTGGTGGGTCAGGATGAAGCGATTGCCGTTGTTTCGGATGCCGTGCGCCGCAACCGCGCCGGTTTGTCAGACCCCAAACGCCCCATCGGTTCGTTCATATTCCTTGGCTCCACAGGCGTCGGGAAAACGGAACTGGCGCGTGCGCTGGCTGAATTTCTGTTCAACGACGAAAATATGATGACGCGTATCGACATGTCCGAATATCAGGAGCGTCATTCGGTATCGCGTTTGGTGGGGGCGCCTCCGGGATATGTAGGTTACGACGAAGGTGGGCAATTGACTGAAGCTGTGCGCCACAAACCCTACTCGGTAGTGTTACTTGACGAAATCGAAAAAGCGCATCCCGATGTGTTCAACATTCTGTTG
>Ga0099364_10006275_pt1 | contig 17367 bp, 18 predicted proteins | sample TergutTh196P3_FD_73070 | JGI IMG/M metagenome (GOLD analysis project Ga0099364, IMG submission 73070) | Microcerotermes parvus P3 segment gut microbial communities from Pointe-Noire, Republic of the Congo - Th196 P3 | ecosystem: Host-associated > Arthropoda: Insects > Digestive system > Gut ... | reverse complement strand
GTTAGCCCCCCGATGGATGTCCAACACGCTTCGTACCCCAACGGGGGGCTAACGCCCCCCGCTCGCTGCGCCGCACCCACTTTATTTTGGCACACCCCGTAGGAACCACCCCTGCCCCTCCTTTGGAGGGGTGTCCGAAAGGGCGGGCAGAAGGTGGGGCAGCGAAAGCATTTGAAATTGCGAGAAACATGCTGAGAAAGGGTGTAGGAGTCCCCTTGATTGCCGAAGTAACCGGACTTTCCGAAGAGGAAATTGAACGTATTTGAGTCACAAAACCACACACTCTAACCCCCAAAATAGAAACATGAAACACTCTCTCATTTTAATTGCGGTTCTTGCCGTATTGATTCCACTTTTCACGGTACCCTTGTTTGCCCAAGAAGCGGCGGCACAAAACCCGGCGGCACAGCCGATTCGCGTTCTCATCATTGACGACAAAAGTCCCGGTTATTATAGGGACATGCACACGGAGGTGGGACTCCGAAACATCATTCGGCAGGACAAACGTTTTCAAGTAACTCTCGTCGAAACTGCCGAAGTTCTCGGGACGGATTTGCCCTTCGATTACGATGTTCTTTTGCTGCACTTTAAGAACTATATCGAACCGAAACGTAATGCGGCGATGAAAGCGAATCTCGAAAAATTCGTTATGGAAGGCGGCGGACTCTTCGTATTCCACTTCGCCTGCGGTGCCTTTGAAGCTTGGACAAGGTACGAACAACTTGCCGGTCGGATTTGGGATCCTAAAAAGCGCGGACACGACGATTACCGACGCTTTACTGTACAAATCGCGGACAAAACGCATCCCATTACCCAAAACATCGCCGACTTTGAAATTCAGGACGAACTCTATACCTGTCTGAACGACAGCGAGGTGCCGATTCGTGTTCTTGCCGAGGCGGTTTCTAATGTCGATGGCAAAACTTATCCGATGGCGTTTGTGCTTGAGAACGGCAAGGGACGGACTTTCCATACGACGCTTGGACACGATGACCGGTCGCTTTCGGCGGCGGATTTTCAAAAGATGATAAGGGAAGCACTCGTTTGGTGTGCGCAGCGAAATTAAGATTGGACTGAAAAAACAAGATTGAAACGATGAACATTCTCGTAACAGGCGGAGCAGGTTATATTGGTTCGCATGCTGTGCGGCAACTGATAGCGACGGGACACACCGTCGTTGTCCTCGACAATTTGAGTTACGGACATCGGGCGGCCGTTCCCGAAGAGGTGCCGTTTTATCAGGTCGATTTGAAAGAAACGGAGCGAATCGAAGAGATTCTGCGGACGCACCAGGTTGAAGCCGTGATGCACTTTGCGGCGCTCATCAGCGTCAGTGAGTCGGTACAGCAACCGTTGCTCTACTATCGCAACAATACGGCAGGAGCGGTGAGCCTTCTCGAAGCAATGGAGCGAACCGGTGTCAAACGTTTTGTCTTCAGTTCGACAGCAGCAACTTATGGCGAACCGGAGGAAACGCCGATTGTGGAAACGACGAAACAACAGCCGATCAATCCTTACGGACGTTCCAAGTGGTTCGTTGAACAAATTCTTCAAGACATTACGGCAGCTGACCCTGACTTCGGATTTGTTGCGTTCCGTTATTTTAACGTTGCCGGTGCGGCAGAAGATGCGTCTATCGGCGAGGATCACCATCCAGAGACGCACCTGATTCCGTTGGTGTTGTTTGCGGCGATGGGCAAGCGGGAAAATATCACTGTCTTTGGTACAGACTATCCTACGCCGGATGGGACTTGTATTCGTGATTATGTTCATGTGGACGATCTCGTTGCTGCCCATGTACTTGGAATCGAAAAATTGGCGAGCGGCGATGCACGATTTTATAATTTGGGCATCGGTCGCGGTTACTCCGTAAAGGAAATCCTTGATGCCGCTAACATTGTAACGGACAAGAAGATTCCGGCGGTATTCGGCGTCCGGCGCGAGGGAGATCCGGCTCGGCTTTTTGCCAATTCTGATAAAGTCCAGAGCGAATTGAATTGGAAACCGTTACACACGGATATTGAAGAAATCATTGCATCCGCTTGGCATTGGCACATGAGACGCCCCGACGGATATGAGAAAACACAAACGTAAGCCGCAAGGCATTTTCAATACAAGCGATAAATTGTCGTACTAAACAACCAAGGGTAGCCGCCGCCCGCCGGATTGGAACGCGGAGTGGGTTGCAATACCAAGTACCGCCCTGACCGCTGTAAATCGCTTTGTAGGCGTTGCAGCACCGAAGTATCGCGCACCATACCGGTCAGCGAAATCGACCCCGCCGCCCGCATACGAGGATTGATATTGATAGGTCCCGTCGTCATTGTCGTCTGAGTAACAACCAAGTCCGTATTGTTCGGCAACACTTCCGATAAATCTTTAAGCACATCGAGCCAAACGACGTTTTGCATTTCCCAACTCTGCGTGTGCCGCAACACGTTCCAAGCCGGATAAATCTGCTGCACCTCGCCGGAAACCTGTTTATGTCTCTCTTGGATTTCCGCCAACTCCGCTTCCATTGCACGGAGAACACTTTGATTCCAGAAATACAGCCCTGTACAAACAACGCCCAGCAAGACCAGTGCTAACAGCAAAGGACGAGTATAATTCGGCGGCTTCGGTGCCTCCTTCGGATGCAAAAAGTCGATGACCGGCTTGATTTTCTGCGATTGAACGAGAAGACTGCCTATCAGCGGGGCAAATTTTTCCGGATCGTTGACACACTTTGAGACGGAAACGTCCGGCAGAGTAAACGGATTCAAAAATTGAACGGACAATCCGCTTTTCGATAAATGCTTCGGCAACTCCGAGTGAGTCTCTTCGCCGAAAAGAACGACGTGCCGGATCGTCAAAGGTTCTTCCCTTTCCAGTCCAATGGTCAATGTGCGTTCAATTTCGTCGGCAAGATTTTTCTGTTGTTCTTCGGTCGGCAATCGGAAAGAGCGTACTGTCAAGATACGTTCTTCGGCGATAATAATCAAATCAACATCATGTTCTACGATATTGACGATCAATCGCGGTTCGTGCAGTCCGCCGTCGAATAGTTTCGGATTTCGGAGTACGAGTTCAGCGACGTTTGCGGCGCGAATTCCTATCCGCATCGGTGGAAACCCCAGTGAGCGGAAGGTCCGCTGCAACGCTTTCCGATACGATTGAGTAATCATCAACGCTAGAATCCGGTGTCCCACGTCGGAAGTATCGAGAAGCAGATAATCCAGCGGATCTGCTTCGGAACTGCCGGAGACTTCACGCAAAACTTGATTCCTCAAGAGTAGAGGGATTTCCGATTCTTTACAGGGGGGCAATTTTTGTTGAATCCATTCGACATCGGTTCGCCCCAGGGAAATGAGGAGAGGACAACTGCCGATTTTTTCTTCTTTGCAATGGGCGTAGATGGATGTCCCTAGATCGTAGAGCGGCGAATCGGATTTACTGCTGTCCATCGAGACAATCGGTACGACACCGACGTCTCGCACCGCTATTTTTTCATGTTGGACGGTAGCGACTGCGTACCGGCACTCTGACTCGTCCCAATCAATTGCTAAAAACTTTGCCACGATATGTCGAATTAATAAAACGTCTATTCCACTCCACTCTATTCTACTAGACTTGTCCGGTAACTGCCATCATCGTCATTCCCGTGAAAACGGGAATCTAAACGTGCTGACTGAAATTTGTTTTTCTATACTGTGGCATGGCAATCATTTACCTTTTTCCCTCCATGTCTCCTTTGTGCCCTTTGTGTCTTTGTAGTTAATCCTTTTGAACCACAAAGAACACAAAGATTCACAAAGAAAACAGTGCAATCATTGGTATTTTGCAGTATAGCGCCTTACTCCTCCGCCGATTGCCAACCCCAAACAAAAGTCAACCAACCGTTCTCCGCCGACGCAAACTGCGGTACTAACTGTCCCCTGCCTTGCCACTCGCCGCCCAAGTCCAATGACTCCGCCTCCTGACGCTTCGGTAATGCCCCCAACCGCCGTAACAAATACGTCCGAATCACCATCTGCGTCGCCGAAAGAGTCGTACCCGGTTGATGACCAATCGGAAACGCCTCCGCCTCCGTCTGCTCCAGAATGACAACGTCCCGACCATCCCGATTCTCCACCTTAATCTGGTACTCGACCGAAATCTTAAACGACCGACTCGTGTTGTCCATCACTTGAATGTCATTCAGTTGGACAACAACACGAATCTTATTGTCAACGAACAACACATCGACCGGCGCCCTCGTACCAAACGAAACCTTGGCGGGAGATACATCCGCGTTCCGCTGTAAAAAAGCCGGAGTCTCTTCAAAAAACTCATCGACCCGACGAGAGAACTTTTCCTCGTCAATAGACCGACCCGACAACACAATCGCCAACATATTGTTGAGCGCCGACTGGTGCACCTGGACAGCCAAGCCATTGGTCGTCGGTACCGTCGGTGCCGGAAACGGAGCAGAAGGTTGGAAACGGTTGCCTAACAATATCGACCAACCAATCTGTTCCTGGGTACTCGACAGATTCCAAACACGCGGGAAGAGTCCCGACTTGTTGAGTAAGCCCCGAACCTTCTGATATTTTTCATTCAATTCGGCAATGTTCGGATCGATCCGCTCATTTAACTGCACATTCATTTGGCGTTCTGCCCGGCGAGAGGCTTCTCCCAGTGAATCCTCTTTTCGGCTGTCAATCTGTCCTCGTGCTACCGCACGGACGAGAGGTCCCGCATTGATTCGGACATTCGACACTTGCGCATTCAGATTCGCTCTTGACCTTGCCGGCGTTGTAGTAATCGCATCGGCGGCGATGATAATCTGCTTTTCTCCACGTAGTGTTCCCGTCGTGTGATTCTTTAACGTTACCATCCTTTGACTGCCGTCGGTATGCGTTTCCAACGCTGCATCCGCCAGCACTTTGATAATTGCCCGATTCGGCGAAATGACCAGTTCCGCGGAACTCGTTCCTGCCAGTACGCCGTCGCCGATGACTCTTGTACCTAAAATGACTTCGTTGATTTCCAACTCTTCGGAAATTTCCTGCTTGAAACCGGCGGAGACCAGACCGCTACCGGCTTGCAGACGGACGTTGACACCGGAACACGCTATCCTTGTCAACTCGGCTAGCCGGGCTGCACGAGGTTCAACAAGGCTAATATCGTCGAGCCAAGTAATTGCTTCGGTCAGCGAAGCGAAATAGCCCGGCTCCTGTCCTTCGCTGTACACGTCAATGTATTGGACAAGATTATCGCAGAGCCCGGTCAGCTGTCTTTCGTAATTGTTCTCACTATGCAGCCAGGCGATAGTTTGATAGCGTCGCAGAGCGGTGCGGAGTCCGTCGAATGTCATCCAAAGGATGCCTTCCTTGTCAGAATAGAAGGCGTTTTGTGCCGCTTGCAAGGTTTCCGCGTCGGGCGTTGCGGTTGCGAGGGTTGCTTTCAATTTTGCAAGTTGGAATGTTTCGTTCCAATCGTTGGCGGTTTCTCTATCGAATTCACGGGGCAGTCGGCGTTGGAGGTCGTTGACGGCGTCGAGTAGTAGCCGTTGGCTGCGTTTCACGTCGTTTTCGGTGATGGTACGGGAATTCGTTTTGATTTCGTTGGTGAGACGCTGTAATTGTTCTTTGGCGTCGATGGGTGCGGGTGTGGTAACGGCGGGTTGGCGTACCGTTCTTCGGGGTGCGTTTCTGAACAGTTGCGCAAAGAGCGAGGTGTTCGTGAAAACGAGGAGTAACAAGACGGCAAGGAGCCGAAACCGGAGCATACTGGACATAAAAGTTTATTGGTTGGGGGATTAGGTAATTTTATCCCTGTTATTGTGCCCGGCATCGGCAAACGGTGCCGCAATGGACTGGGCAAGATGTAACGATAATAACAAAAATTATGATAAGTGCAATTGGGGAGTCTGGGTAGGATGCCCTCGGGTGTGTAAAAAAATTGTGGGTATTTTCAGCATTGCGCAAGCGAGTGGACAAGTGAGCAAGCGAGCGGGCAAGTGAGAAAGCGAGCAAGCAAGTGAGAAAGCGAGCGGGGGGCGTTAGCCCCCCGATGGCGAACCGGCACGCTTCGTACCCCAACGGAGGGCTAACGCCCCCCGCTCGCTGCGCCGCACCCACTTTATTTCTTACACACCCCTGGGGCAGGAAACAGGCAGCAGGCAGCGCAGGCAGCTAACTTCTCCCGCTTGCCTATTTTTTTCAGACGTGTAAAATAACAATGGCTTTTCGCGATTCACGATTTCAACAATCAGCATGCAAAACTTTACGTTTCACAATCCTACAAAAATTATCTTCGGTCAAGGCACGCTCAATAAAATCGGTGCCGAGGCAAAACCCTATGGGAAAAAAGCTCTCTACATCTACGGCAAAGGCTCCATTAAGAAAAACGGTGTTTATGACAAAACCGTCGCCTCGCTGAAATCGGCAGGTATCGAATTGATAGAATTCGACGGAGTCAAAGCAAATCCCGTACTGTCGCACGCCCACGAAGGCATCGCTTTAGCAAAGAAAGAGAAGGTCGATATGATTGTCGCCGTCGGCGGCGGAAGCGTCATCGACGAAGCGAAAGCCGTCGCCGCCGGCGCCGTGATGGAAAACGATATTTGGGAATTCTATAACCGACAGTACAAACTCCAAGGAGCGTTGCCGCTGCTTGCCGTGCTGACACTGGCGGCAACAGGAACCGAAATGAACGGCGGGACAGTTATCACCAATGAAGCAACTAAAGAGAAACTCGGACTGAGTAATCCGTGGCTTTTTCCGAAGGCGTCCATTATGGATCCGACAACATTGCTCACGGTGCCAGCCGACCAAATCGCCAATGGTGCGGTCGATGCCGTGACACATCTCTTGGAAAGTTATTTTACGCAAGAAAACAAATACACGCCGATTCAGGATCGCTATGTTGAAGGAATCGTCCGGACGATTACGGAAATTACCGAAACGCAGCAAAAGAATCCGAATGATCTGACTGCCAGAGCGACGTTTATGTGGGCGGCGACGCTGGCGTGGAACGGCTTGGCGCCGTCAGGCGTCGGAAAATGGTCGACGCCGAACCATTTGATTGGACACAGTATGAGTGCACTTCACGATACGGCACACGGTGCGTCGCTGTCGATTTCACTCTCCGGTTGGATGACTTGGTATGCGGAGCAGAGTGGTGGAACAGAACGGCTTGCGCAACTGGGCGGTGCGGTGTTTGGTGTTTCGACGGCGGAGCAAACGATAGAGGCGTTTCGAGCGTGGTTTCGTGCGATTGGCAGTCCGACGACGTTGGCGGATATTGGAGTGGACGATGCCGGTTTAGTCAAAATTTCGGAGAACATCGGTCATTGTTCTCCGCTTTGGGGCTTGCCGGAATACACGGCGGAGTTTTGCGAAGCGATTCTACGCCGCTGCCGGTAGGGCTTCGTTAAGGGAACCTCTACAAATTGATTTTACATTTTTGTTTATCTCGTCAATGCAAAAAACACATCTTTGCGTACTTTGCATAAACCTTTGCGCACTTTGCGGTTAAATCCTTTTTCACCGCAAAGAACGCAAGGAGTTGCGCAAAGTACGCAAAAATTTTGGTATGATTAGAGGTTCCCACAAAAAAATCCTTTGCATACTTTGCGGTTAAATCTTTTTTAACGCCGCCCCGCACTTGCGCAATGTCGAAAAACCTGCAATTTTTGACGCTCTCTACTTTACTCCCGTGCAGCCTAATGTTGAAATTTCTCTATCAAGGAGTATAATTGGTGCTATGGGAAAGAAAAGAGAACCGCCGCCTGAAGAAGGAGCCCCTTTGTGGATGTGTACCTTCGGTGACCTTATGTCTCTGCTTCTCTGTTTTTTTATTATGCTCTTTGCCATAAGCATCATTTCGGAGCCGAGATTCCAAGCCGTTGCCGATACGCTTACCCAAGAATTTATGGGTTTTGCAGGTCCGAGCCGAGAGTCTGATCCGAGCAGCAGAATAACGAAAACCCTTGCTGAATCGGCAGCAAAAAGCCGACGAATAGCCGCCCTCACCGGCGGACAACCGACGCCCGGACCACAGGGAACGTCAACAGAAGTCCACGCCATTTTGGTTGACGGTACAACGGTTAGAGACGGACTTATCCCCTTTGAATTAGGTCTCGATAGATTATCGGCTCAAGCGCAGTGGCAGTTGCGGACGATTTTTCCCGTTTTGCATGGTTCGCCTCACAAGATTATGGTTAAGGGCTATTCTGCTCCAACTGAAGAGGGGGGCACCGAACTGGCTTTTCTCCGAGCACTCCGGGTGGCAGACTATCTCATTGAATTAGGGTTAAGTCAGGACAGTTTTGAAATCGTCTTTGAACCGGCGACGCTTCCACAGCTCACCCTTCTCCCCCCGGGCACAGATCCGGAACTTACGGGAGCGTTCGTTGAGATACTTTTGCTTAACCAGACATCGCGGGCGTTGAGGGAATAACCACAGCACGGCAAAAACAGGATTGAGTCTATCAGAACACCGTTTATACGTAGAGAAACGACAGCAATTTCACTTTTGCAGTTAAATCTTTTTAACCACAAAGACACTGAGTACACGAAGATTCACAAAGAAAAAATTGCTGTCATCGGCATGTTACAGTCTATTGTCATTGACGTATTTTTATGATATAATTTGGCAAAATTACCATTTGGTTCCGTGCAACAGTTCGACCCTATGTCCGCTTCCGTTGATTCTTCCCATCAAGCCGATTCCCCAAAACAAGGTCTGTTCCGTTTTTCCCGAGAAGGTTGCTGTACCGTCCGACTCGCCTTCGACCAATGGTCGTTCCGAGTCACCCCCGCCAGACTGCTCCTGCTCGCCTTCACCGCAGCGGCGGGAATCATCATCCTTCTTCGCCTTGTATTAGGCTTGGGCGGATACATACCGGGCGTGGGAACAATTACCAACCTGTCCGACGAATGGCCCTGGGGACTCTGGATCGGATTCGATGTCCTCTGCGGCGTTGCCCTAGCAGGAGGAGGATACGGAACCGCCCTGATCGTCTATATCCTACACAACGATAAACTCAAACCGATTGCGAGGGCAACGCTGTTGACCTCGCTCATCGGATACATTCTCGTCGTCGTCAGCCTGTTCGTCGAAATCGGACGCTGGTGGAACTTCTGGAGACCTTTTGTCAACTGGGGATACGAATCGATCCTCTTCGAGGTCTTCGTCTGTATTTCTCTCTACACGGTCGTACAGGTATTGGAACTTTGCGAAATCATCACCGAAAAGGTGTTCCGAATGTTCCATAAATTTTTCGTGATTGTTTTGCCCTTCCTCCTTATACTGGGAGTAGTCTTGCCGACGCTGCACCAGTCGTCGCTCGGCGCACTCTACCTGATGATGGAAGGGAAACTGCACCAACTTTGGTTCAGCCCTAACATTTTCTTCTTCTTCCTACTGTCCTCCTTTTTCGTAGGACCGGCAATGATTGCCGTCGAGTCTGTCTTGACGTACTTCTCCTACAGGCACCTTGCTCCGCTTCATGTGTTGCGGACACTTGCCCGAATCGGCGGATGTGTCATGCTGGTCTATTTCGTTTTGAGAATTGCCGACCTTGTCTACCACGGAAAATGGTCTCTCATTTGGGAAGGCAGTTTTGAAAGTTATGCGTTCCAGTTGGAAATCATTATCGGTCTTATTTTACCGTTGATCGTTGTATTCTCTCCGTTGGTGAATTACCGTTCTTGCATCATTATTTACGGTTTTCTGACCGTTTTCGGTGTGATTTTGAACCGGATGAACGTCGTGATTACCGGTATGTGGCGTGAGACCGGCGGCGGTTATTTTCCGTCTGCGATGGAGGTTTTGGTAACGGTCGGTCTCGTAACGGGCGGGATTTTGGCATATATGTTCCTATGTGAAAACTTCAACATATTAGGGGACGAACCGCACGAGCACGGTAATGACAAAACAGAGTCCGTTGCGTAGCAGGGGACGAAAAAAAATTGCTCTGTTGCTTAACCCGTCATTCAGACGCAAGCCGGAATCCAATGGTCGCTTGTTTTTGTGCAATTCATTTTTTTCAATGATTCCTATGTTAGTTATATCACGACAGCGTCACGAACCGGCGGAAAACATCGAAACAGCCGCACGTTTAGCGGCGAAGTTTAATACAGCGGTATTGAGTATTCCTTTCCTATACGACATTCCCGTCGGCAGTCCGGTCATCGAACGTTTGCGTTATCTATCGGAACCGGCGTATTTTCTCGTGCCGCTTTCTGAGCGTTCCGTGAAAAATCTGTTGCATTATTTACAGATCCCCTACGCTGATGTCTTTGAGTCTGAGAGCGCCGTCGTGCTTCCCGATGGCGGCATCAGCGGCGGTCAAATTGACAGGCTGGACGATCTTCCGAACCCTCGATGGTATCCGATCATTGACGTTTCACAATGCACCGCTTGCTTGGAATGCGTAAATTATTGTCTTTTCGGTGTTTATACCATTGGTGATGGTTCCTATCCTTTTGTGGGACAACCTGATTCGTGCCGCGATGGTTGTCCGGCGTGTGCTCGTGTATGTCCAAGTCAAGCGATTATGTTTCCGCTTTACGAAGATCGAGGCATTGCGGGGTACGAACAGAAGTCGCCGGATGCTCTCGACGATCTCGTCGATTTGGTGGAGCAGATTTGAATGAAAGTGTTAACAGAACCGTAAATGTAAGTGGTACAGACCGTTTACTATCTTGTACCATGCCGCACATTGGTCGTTTTTAAGACAGGCGCCCGACCGCCGGGCGGTTGCGTCGGTAGCCGTCCGCAGGATTACCCGCCCCCGCCGTCAAACGGTGTAACGTCAAACCCTACAAAGGTTTAGCAACATACACAGCTCACAGTTTTCGGTTATGTGTTTCCAATTCGCAGTTAGGATTAAATGCAAAATCCACTCTATAATCCTCAAAAAAACTCACATGCTCAAGAAAAAACTGCCCAACTGCGACCGAAAGGCTATGCCTACGTCTATGTTAACCGACAGCCGGTCTCATTAAAAGCCCCCAACGGACGACGCTGCAAGACCGGCACGCCCGAAGCCCTCTGCGCCTACCACCGCTTCAGCCTCGGCATCGACAATGCACCCTCCCAGAACGAACCCGCCGTCTCCATTACGGAATTATCCGCAGGATACTCGACTCACTTGAATGTAAAGCAGCACATCAACTACGACACCGTCAAGACCATCGTCGACGATTTCTTACTCGCCTTGTATGGCGATGGCTATCTCGTTGATGCCTTCACCCCGAAATGCTTGAAGAACGTGCGGGAGATGATGATAAAATCTCAACGGATGTGCCGCCGGACGCTTAACGTTTACGTCCGAAAAATCGTCGCCATCTTCGCATGGGGCGTGGAGGAAGAACTGGTGAAAGAAACAACGTACAGAGCATTGAAACTCGTCAAGCCGTTGGAAAAGGGGCATCCGGGTACGTGGGATAACGCTCCTCGTGAAGATGTGCCATTCGACGTGGTAGTGCGGTTGTTGCCGTTTCTGATGCCTGTTCTGCGGGCGATGGTGCAGATACAGGGGTTACACGGCATGCGGTCGGGTGAGGTGTGTAGTATGCGAGTGGGCGAAATCGACCGTTCACAGGTTCAGAAAACTGGCTTCTGGTACTATACTCCTGCGAGTCACAAGACACAGAAAAAGACTGGAAAGAAAACGGTGTTCCCGTTGGGGAAGTATGAGCAGGAACTGCTTCTGCCATATTTGGAAGGCAAGGAAGACGGGGCGGCGGTATTTAGTCCCGCTCAAGCGGTGCGGGAACGTGTGGCGATACAGCGGGCGAATCGAAAAGTACCGCCGTCGATAATAAAGCGAGATGCATTGCCTAAAAAATATACCGAATTCTATTCGTCCGATGGTTATCGCAAGGCGGTTCAACTTGCTATTAAGAAGGCGAACAAGGTTCTGCCGGACGATGAGAAGATTCCGAAATTCCATCCGTACCAGTTACGGCATGCAGCAATTACGAAAACGTCGTTTGAAAACGGACTGGACGATGCACAGGCTCTGGCAGGGCATACGTCGTCGAAGATGACCGAAACGTATGACCACTCCCAGTTGAAGAAGCGGGAGAGGTTGGTTCGGAAAAGAAAGAATCCGTTCGTGAAGTGAGTGGTACTTGGATTCTTCTGGCAGTGTGATAAAATATAGGCTATGTTTGTCCCCGTTGTTTAAGAATTAACATCGATCTCTCTTGTCCTCGTCCCGATGACTTTCGACTGGAACAACCTACTGATTACCTTAACTGGAGTGGGCAAGTACTTTATGAATCCTTGAAAGAACAGTACGGTTAATACATATAGCACGTACTGTACAGGGTGGTGCATTGCAAATTCTGCCCAGTATGTCCTATGTCTCGTTCGACGACATATTTTTATGTAGTGGTCGAGTTGTTTTCGTTCGTCATCGTGTAAAAGAGATGGAATCCACCAACGAAACCAAAGAAAATACATAATAGGATGTTTGGCTTTCATCTCTATTAGATAATCTGCATGTGCTTTTGCACTGCCTACTTGAAACAATTCACCCTCTCGAAAAGTGTCTGTCCAATCTGCGCCGGTATTGTCAGTCCTTTCTGGATATTTTGTAGGAATCATTTGAAATTTAAGGTAGTTAAGGATTTAACGTCAATGGATTATAGAAAGTTGAAATAACCTCTCCCAGTTGAAGAAGCGAGAGAGGTTGGCTCGGAAACGGAAGAATCCGTTTGTTAAGTGAGAGGGGGCTTGAATTCTTCGGGCGGTGTGATAGAATAAAAATCGCACTTTTTCCTCCTACTTCAAAATGAAGCCAATGTTAAAATACGTAACTCACGTAAGACATTTCGATGGTGCTATTACACACCTTTTCGTTGGTGTAGATATAATGACACAGGATGAATGTATCAGGGAAATTGAAATGCATGAAGACAATGAAGACGTTATTTATAAAACTGCGCCTGCGATTAACGGGGTGCCTCACCTTTTTCAAGGTGCTGAAATTCATGTTGTTAAACCGGAGGACGGAAAAAAAGTATCTTCGGACTGACAAAAATAAGTTTACCGCCGACAATCTCGGTGAACTTCTTGAATTTGAACTACCTGAATGGTATGTTACTCGTTAGTTGTATATGAATTTACATGCCTACTGTTTTTCGCCTAGCATCTTCTTCCCAAATCATGCGAATAGTTTTGTTGCCTGCATCTATCGCTGCTTGCTGTTCCGCCAAGTTTTTTGGGTCGGCGAGCCATTTTTTCATGAAAACATCGGAGGCATGATTTAAAGTTTCACCAAAAGTATAATCACTATCGGTCGTATAAGCAATAATAGAAGCACCTCCATTAGTTTCTGTGTCGATACCATATGCAATGGCTACTACCGCTGCACCTTCTGCGATGACATTGTGCATCATGCCACAGTATTTCCAGACAGGGGCTTCACCGAAGAGAACAACTATTTCGCCGGGTTGTGCCTTACTATGCGGTTTTTCTACGTTTAGGAATTTTATCACATTTTTCATTTGCGATTTTTTTAGTCGTAAAGAGGGTAACATCAATGGATTATAGAAAGTAGAAATGACCACTCCCAGTTGAAGAAGCGGGAACGACTGGCTAGGAAACGGAAAAATCCGTTCGTGAAGTGAATAGGGGGCTTGGATTCTTTTGGCGATGTGATAAGATTTGTGACGTAAAAGTTCCAGCCTAGAAATTAGAGATGACTTCTAAAAAAGATATAACGCATCAAACAGACGACCCGAACGTGTTTATAACTGACGATGGTGTAAAAGTTCAAGTACATGATGTACTTGACGAATTTCGTACATATCAAACGTGCGCACCCGATGGTTCAAAATCAGGTGTCCGTCCGCATGGAGATGGTTTTATAAGGTCTGTTCCTAATCAGTCAACAGACGACAATTTAAGGAATTTGCCTAAAAAATCAGAGTGACTCGTCTACCGGTTTCCTTTTCAAATATGGGCGAATCTTTTGACAATAAAAACGATTTACCGCCGTTTTCGGGTAAGCATATAAAACAAGTGCCGTTCTTGTCCCTCAACGTGTTCTCATCAGGCGTGCAGCGGCATATTTGTCCCAGTTGATCACGAATGGGTGCGCCTACCTCAAATTCTTCCAGACGAGAATACACTATTAAACTATCGCCTGCGTCTTCGACAATGTCGAGACCATGTCCGATGGCTACAACCGCCGCCCCTTTGTCAATAGCACCGATGGTTAAATAGCAATAATCGGCTACGGTATTGTCGCCGCAAATTATAACGACATCGTCTTGACATACCTTATGCGAAGGCTGCGATGCATCTAAAAATCGGATATGATTGTACATGGTTTAATTAAGTCTGTAAAGCAATTAAGGGTTTAACGTCAAGCATTATAGAAACTAGAATTACGACTAAAAAACCACATTGACTCGTCTACCGATTTCCTTTTCAAAAATAGGCGAATCCTTTGACAACAAAAATGATTTACCGCCGTTTTCGGGTAAGCCTACAGGGTAAGAGCCATTCACGTTTCTCAACGTATTCTCATCAGGCGTGAGACGACATATCTGTCCCAGTTGTTCACGGATAAGTGTACCTTCCTTGAACTTGTTCAGGCGAGAATATACTACCTGGCTGTCACCTGCATCTTCTGTAATGTCTAGACCATGTGCTACGGCTACAACAGCCGCATCCCTTTTTAATGCTCTGTTGAATTCATAACAGTAATGTGCTACGGAATCGTCACCGTAGAGTATAACGATGTCGTCCCGACATACTCTACACATAGACTGGGCAACGTCGACAAATCGAATGGTATTGTGTACGTAAGGTATCACCATAGTGTTTCTAGTATACGTGTTAACTTGCATATGTGGTCTTTTACGTAGTCTTTTATTAAGTGCACATCATCCAGCAGTTCGACGGACATATTTGCCTTCCACTCCCATCGCTTAAAGATGTCCTGAATTTCCTTTAAACTTTGTAGTTGGGCTTTTACATAAGCACAGTACGGTTGTTCGTTAGGATGCGCTATCTCCCGCAGAACAGTTTTTGTCTCTTCTTGAATTTGAGGGTCGGGGGATTCTAGTAATTCTTGCAGAACGTTATTTGGTTGCGGAGGCACGTTGTCCTCAAATTCAAATGTTAGAATGTACTTGCCTTCAAGAATAACATTCACCTTTTGAAAAATGTCACGAGTGTCTTCTACGCTTCTGCCGTGCTTTGCAAGTATCTTTATGATTTCTTGCGCCGCCTTTTCATGAATAGTGGCACGCTCTCGTGATTTTTTTGTTACTTGATCGATGGCTGTTAAAATATTAATGCGTTGTGTGTCGGAATGTTCTTTTTCCATGTCTGAAGGGGTTGGACATGTGGCATAGTCGTAATGATTTATAGTCCAACCTTTTTTCTGCCACACATGTGTCTCTTTTACGTAACAAGGACAACAATTAAAGCCACCTATCTTCCCCTCTTCTCCAGGAAATATAGACGCAATAAATTCTTTACTATGCATATTGTTACAAGGGCATATCCAATTAGGGTCTTCCTGGTAACCGACGATTCTGCGACATTCGTCTACTTTCTGCCATGTCTCTTCGTCAAATTTGTCTAGCGGGATATTTTCAAAACCGGGTCGAAGTTTCATTGTTGAGTTTGGGTTAAGGTTGTTGTCTTATTATAGAAGGGGGACTTGGACGTTTCCGAAACTTTGATAAAATACGTGGCATGGACATTAATGTGCGTCGGCACATGTCATCACTCAATGTCACCTTCGGGGCGACGATGGAGTGCAGGATCACTCAAATCAGCGTGTATAGGGTCGCCGACTTTGAATCGAGGACTGGTGGAGTATGCCACAATGTAGTCGTTTTTGTCACGACTTTTGTGGACTCCGATTCCGGTAGCGATGACTGCTGCACCTGCCAAAACGCAGTTATGGAAAACGTTGCAGAATTTCCATGCAGGCGCATCGCCTCCGATAATCATCATACCGCCGGGTTTCATCTCGCCGACCGGATGATTTACGTCCAGATACAAAATCATTCTTCTCATGATTGTTTTTTGTTAAGGGTAAGGTTTCTATTGTTGCACGGTGGCAAATACATTTGTACTGAATCCATCATAAGACAAGTAATTCCACATTTGCGGAATCGACCAGTGGCAGGTTGAATGTTCCGCCTCCACTGTTTTAGGTGACGAGTCTTCAAGTACGGGAAAATACTCTACCCGTAAAACATCAATGCCGTGTAACGCTGCCTCTTTTATGAAATGTTTCGATGTTAGCCACTCATTCGCTGGAATGAATTCACGGTCAGGGAAGCGTGTATATTGATGAGAAATTAACGTTGTACTTAAACCATTCATGCGAATCTTATCAATCTTCTCGCCGTTTTCATGAATGAACATGATAAAATTGTAGCGGTCGATGAAGCATAGTCGTGTAAGACTATGAAGCGGATGCGGGTGCTTCGCCAAGTCCGCCGGGCAGAAGCCATTGAGTTTACCTGTATCCTCATCTATGAATGTATTCCAATTTCGCCACCAACCATTTTCTTGCAGAAATGACCAATCAGACGTAGTCCAACTGTTTAGAAATCCTGCATTACCCATTCGGTAGCATGTAGAATCCCCCATAGTCATTCCTTGAAAACAGGAAAAGTCAGAATGATTGCAGCCGTTTGGGAAATACTCTTTGCTATGACAATAAAACCAGTCGTCACCTATATCACCTACTGACATGTGACAAAATATACGGGCAATCGCTGATGTGTGAGTCGGTTGTCTTCCCGTCGTGTAAATAATCGGATATGTATCAGCGGAGTGATCACGATATTGTGTATTTGAATCTGCTTTCGATGTTCTGGGCAAGAGTAATGCACCGACCCCCGCCACAACCGTTCCTAGAAAACTTCGTCGTTTCATGGTATTTTTTGAGTTATGTACTGTGATATAGAAACTTAAAATGTTTCTACAATTCACTATGACTGCTGTAAAATCTGACACACATGAAATTTTGTTTTTGCCGGAGGTGGCTGCCCGTTTACGGGTCTCGGTCGGCACTGTGAATCGCCTTCTAGCAAAGCGACGGAACGGGGAGGGAACGTTCCCGCTACCGCTGACGGGTCATAAATGCAAAGGACGGTGGCGAGCGTGCGACATCGATAAATATCTTGAGTCTCTCGCACCCGTCTACACCCCGTCAAAAGTCCAGCAGGAGCATGATTTTCAACAACGGCAGGAGGCGGCTCTGGCGGTGTTGCGGGAACACGGGCTACTCCGAAAAAAGGGCTAGGGTGTCGGGTGACCTCGTTGTACCCCACAAGTATTTGCACTTTGTGGATTTTTGCCATTTCGGTATCATGCATTTTTTTATGCCTCCTTGGTTCACGGAAGAATTGG
>Ga0099364_10006274_pt1 | contig 17369 bp, 12 predicted proteins | sample TergutTh196P3_FD_73070 | JGI IMG/M metagenome (GOLD analysis project Ga0099364, IMG submission 73070) | Microcerotermes parvus P3 segment gut microbial communities from Pointe-Noire, Republic of the Congo - Th196 P3 | ecosystem: Host-associated > Arthropoda: Insects > Digestive system > Gut ... | reverse complement strand
CCGAGCCGCTCATGCTGCTCCTGATGCTGCCAGCTTTCCTCTGATCTGAATGCATCGCCACTGGTACAGCCCGCAAGGAAAAAAACAGCCAGAACAGCAAGGACCCGGCCTGCTTTCAGAAAGGGTGACATGCCATATGAAAAAAACAAAGGTAAACGATTCATCAGTTCCACCAGAAATTCTACAAACTGCCCGTACTGCCAAAACCACCTTCTTTGCGCTGGCTATCCTCAAAAGTTTCAACAATGTTGAAAGCTGCCTGCATTACAGGGACGATAATCAGCTGGGCCAGTCTCTCCATAGGTTGAAGAATGTAGGTTTGCTGCCCCCGGTTCCACGCGGAAACCATCAGTTCCCCCTGATAGTCAGAGTCAATCAGTCCGACCAGATTTCCAAGGACCACGCCGTATCTGTGTCCCAGACCACTACGGGGCAGAATCATCGCCGCGTAACCCGGATCCGCAATATGAATGGCAAGACCGGTAGGAACCAGGTGCGTATCCCCAGGCCCGAAAACAAGCGGGGCATCCATGCACGCCCGCAGATCAAGACCCGCACTGCCGGATGTGGCATAGGAAGGAAGATAATCCTTCATACGCTCATCCATGATTTTGAGATCAACAGTCATCATGGCTGACTTGTCCGCTTTGCTATTTCCAGGACAAGCTGGCGCGCCAGTGTCTGCTTTTGGGCACGAGGCAGGCTCTGGTGCCCTTTTTCGTCAAAGAGCGTCAGCTCGTTTTCGTCCAGACCGAAAGTTTCATGTCCGATATTGCCAACGAGAAGCGGAATATTCTTTTTTTTGCGCTTTTCAGTTCCATGTGCAACGAGGTTTTCCGACTCGGCAGCAAAGCCGACACAAAACGGAGGATTCTCCAGGCGGGCTACTGCTTCCAGAATATCCGGATTTGCCTCAAATTCAAGCGACAGCGAACCTGATTCATCCTTTTTTATTTTCTGTGCACCCACATTTTTCACACGCCAGTCCGCAACTGCTGCAACTGCAATGAATATATCCTGCCCCTGCACCAGAGACATGACTGCTTCGTACATTTGTGAAGCACTCACAACATGGTGACAAACTACACCGTAAGGGACATCCAGGGCAGAAGGACCGGATACGAGGACAACTTCCGCACCAGCCTCACGAGCTGCACGGGCAACAGCATAACCCATTTTACCGGATGAACGGTTTGTGAGTCCGCGCACGGGATCAATCGGCTCAAATGTCGGGCCTGCCGTAATCAGTACCCGTTTTCCGGCAAGAGACCTGGGCTGGAATGCGGCTATGGTTTCCTGCAACAACTCCTGTGGCTCCAGCATGCGTCCCATACCGATGTCACCGCATGCCTGGAATCCGGATGCAGGCCCCAGTATGCCGATGCCGTCCGCCCTGAGTTGAGCAATATTGCGCTGGGTAGCCGGGTTCTGCCACATTTCAACGTTCATTGCCGGTGCAACCATAAAGGGTGTCGAAATACGGCGGGCAAGACATATGGAGGAAAGCAGGTCATCGGCTATGCCGTTGGCCAGTTTGCCTATGAAGTTGGCTGTACAGGGCGCTATGACGATGGCATCGGCTTCGCGCCTCAGGTCTATATGGGCTATTTCGCTTACTGCCGGTCTTCCCCACTGGCTCACATAAACCGGCAGGCCGGTCAGGGTCTGCATGGTCAACGGGGTGATGAACTGGGTTGCACTCTCGGTCATCACTACCTGGACGGTTGCGCCGGCATCACGGATAAGGGCGCGGGCAAATTCGGCGGACTTGTAGCAGGCAATGCCGCCAGTGAGTCCCAGAAGAATTTTTTTGCCGGCAAGATCCAGTTTGTTTTCCGGCTGCTCTGTCAAGATGGGTAAAGCCATTATTATCTGCTCCTTCTGTTGCGCCTTATTTCGTCGATTACCAACAAAATGGCACCAATGGTTATCGCACTGTCTGCAACATTGAATGCCGGCCAGTGCCATCCCCAGATGTGAAAATCTATAAAATCAGTGACCTGTCCGTAGAGCAATCTGTCAATCAGATTACCGGCGGCACCACCTAAAATGAGCGAAAGCGCAAGACTAAAGAGTCTTTGCCCTGCATTTCTTCGTAAAAAAAACAGGATGCCTGCAATGATGACGATGCTCGATACAATGAAAAAGTACCGCTGCCATCCTCCCGCTGACGCCAGAAAACTGAAAGCCGCCCCTGTATTGTAGACGAGAACCAGATTGAGCCAGGAGGTAATGCTGACAAATTTTTCCGTTTGCAGATATATGCCGACCAGAATCTTCGTCAACTGGTCAAGCACCACTATCGCAGCTGCAACAAGCAGCCACGATGACATCCGTGGTGGTCGACTTCTGAAACTTAAACTGTCTGGCCTCATGTTCTGGTTAAAAACTGACTGATGAACTGTTTTTCATGGTTCCCACAAAACTTTTCCCGGTCCGCTGGAAGGCCCTGCTTCGCTGATGCTGAAAAAACCCGCTTCAGGCAAATTTTCTGTCTTCGCCATCTCCATACAGATTCAGCAGGCAACGTGAACACAGCTGCGGGCGAGCAGGATCTTCACCTACATCACTTCGGTAATGCCAGCATCGTGCGCACTTTTCAAATGACGAGGGCTTTACGGTTATGGACTCTTCCTGGGCACTACCGACTTCAATCACATCTGCTCTGGATGTAATAAAAATGAACTTGAGATCATCCTCCAGACTCTGGAGCACTTTCAGCCTGTCACCACTGGCGCGGATTTCGACTTCTGCCTGAAGTGAAGAGCCGATAGCGCCGGCAATACGGACTTCTTCAAGCTGCTTGTTGATTTCGGTACGGACCTCCTTGAGCCGCGCAAATTTGATGAGGAGTTCCGGGCCATCCTTGATGTGAGGCAACTGGTATGCAACCTGGGTAAAAAGCGTCTCATCGCTGGCCTCGTACTCCTCACGGCTGGCAAAAACCGCCCATGCCTCTTCCATCGTAAAGGACAGAATCGGCGCAATCAGCCTCAGTATGGCATGCGTGATATGCCACAGCGCTGTCTGGGCCGAGCGTCTTGCCTTTTTGGTCTCGGCTGCCGTATAGAGCCGGTCCTTCAGAATATCCAGATACAGGCTGCCGAGTTCTTCGGAGCAGTACACCTGGAATTTGGAGACAACCGGGTGATACTCGAATTCCTCATAATGCGCCATGATCTCGTCCTGCAGCTCCTGCATGGCTGCAATCGCATAGCGGTCGATTTCGAGCAGTTCATCAATGGGGACGGCATCTTTTTGCGGATCAAAGTCTGATGTATTGGCAAGCAGAAAACGCAAGGTATTTCTGATACGCCGGTAGGATTCGGTCACGCGCTTGAGGATCTCGTCCGAAATGAAGAGTTCACCCGAGTAGTCCGTTGCTGCCACCCACAGCCGGAGGATATCTGCGCCCAGGGTTTCAAATACTTTTTGCGGGGCAACAACATTGCCGTCCGACTTGGACATTTTCCTGCCCTGACCGTCCACAACAAAGCCGTGTGTCAGCAGTTTTTTGTAGGGGGCACAATCATCAAGCATACAGGCTGTCAGAAGGGATGTCTGAAACCAGCCGCGATGCTGGTCTGATCCTTCAAGATACAGATCGGCGGGGAAACGGTGCTGCTCCGGATGGGATCCGCGCATGACCGTTGCGTGCGTAATGCCGGAATCAAACCACACATCAAGCGTGTCCTGATTTTTTTCGTACAGGTGTGCTTCTTCACCAAGCAGATCAGCCGGTTTTATCTTTTGCCAGACCTCTATTCCCTCTTTTTCAACCAGTTTTGCAATCTTTTCGATCAGTGCGGGCGTCTCAGGGTGCAGTTCACCGGTTTCGCGATGCAGAAAAAACGCCATGGGTACACCCCACTGACGCTGCCGCGAAATGGTCCAGTCAGGGCGATTTATGATCATGCCATGGAGCCGGGCTTTGCCCCAGCCCGGATAAAACTGCGTATCTTCAATGGCCTGCAGGGCAGTTTCCCGCAAGGTGGCTGATCCTGCTTCAGGCTGCCCGTCCATCGATACAAACCACTGCGAAGTTGCACGATAGACAACTGGCGTCTTGTGCCGCCAGCAGTGCATATAGCTGTGCGATGTCATGGAAAAATGAAAGAGCGTCCCGGCGCTGCGAAGCGCATCACAGATTGGTCTGGAGGCATCCCAGATGTTCATGCCCCCAAAAAGCGGCAGTGACGCTGCATAAAGCCCGTCGGCCAGAACCGGACTGATGATTTCCTCGTCCTTCATCCCCTGTGACTTGCAGGACAGAAAGTCTTCCACGCCATATGCGGGTGCCGAGTGCACAATACCGGTTCCGGTTCCCAGCGCAACATACTCTTCTGCATAAACAGGGGCATAACGGCGATATCCTTCATGCATTTCGTAAAGCGGATGTCTGAAGCGGATATTCTGCAGAGCGCCGCCTTTGGTAGTGGCCAGTTTTTTCCATTCGACCGTTTCAAAGCGCTTCTGAAACTGGAATGTAGCGGATTCTTCATCTGCCCTGCGCTCTGCCAGTTCGTCAGCAAAAATGAAGAGTCCTTTTTCTGTCTCGATCAGGGCGTAATCGGCTTGTGGATTGACATTGAGTGCCTGGTTGGCCGGAATGGTCCAGGGTGTTGTCGTCCAGATGACGATAAAGCCTTTTTTAGCCGGTAGCGAATCCAGCCCGAAGGCTGCTGCGATTTTTTCCGGCTCTGCAAATTCAAAGCCTACATACACTTCCGGATCCCGTTTGTCGTGATATTCCACTTCGGCCTCAGCCAGGGCGGATCCGCAGTCAAAGCACCAGTTTACCGGTTTGAGTCCGCGGTAGACATAGCCTTTTTCGAGCAGTTTTCCGAGTACGCGCAACTCATCTGCTTCATTGTCGTGGCTCATTGTGAGGTAGGGATTGTCCCACTCTCCGAGCACTCCCAGCCGGATGAAGTCCTTTTTCTGACGTTCTATCTGCTCGGCTGCAAAAGCGCGCGCTCTGGACTGCACTTCTTCTGTGGACAGATGCTTTCCGAATTCTTTTTCAATCTGGATTTCGATCGGCATGCCGTGACAGTCCCAACCGGGGACAAAGGGTGCATCAAAACCTGCAAGCCCGCGTGTTTTTACGACAATGTCCTTGAGTATCTTGTTTACTGCATGACCGATATGAATATCGCCATTGGCATAGGGAGGGCCGTCGTGAAGGATGAAGGCAGGTCGCCCCCTGGCTGCTTTTCTGATGCGGGCATAGATATTTTTTTCCTGCCATTCTTTCACCCAGCCAGGCTCACGCCTGACGAGATCACCACGCATGGGAAAGGGCGTATCCGGCATATTGACCAGCTGATCCTTGTCCGGTTTTTCGCCATCGGTCTGTCTGTTTTTGCCTTTTGGGGCGCCTGATGGTTTATGTGACATATTCTTCCACTGAATTAATTCGCAACAAATCCATAATTGTACTGCCTGAACTGCAGTTCTCCGACAAATTTCAACATTTTCCGGGCAACACATGCCCCGGACCTGAGGATTCACGACAAATCCGGCTGCTGGTCAGTCTCTTCTTCTTTCGCCTGCAAAGAAAGCATCAGCGTGCTGTATATCCTGCCCGATGGCCGCAGACAGCGCCTGTAGCGAAGCAAATTTCTGGTTGTCCCGCAGCTTTTTCAGAAATTCGACCTGAACCAGTGCTCCATAACAGTCTTCGTTGTAATGGAGGATATGGGTTTCAAGAACGACGCGTGGCACTTCGTCAACGCTGCGGCGGTGACCGATCATGGAAACGGCCGGAAGCGGGTTTTCCCTGAGGCCATGCACGAGCGTGATGTAGACGCCCGACAGAATCGGATTGAAATGGCGCATGGGCAGGTTGATAGTTGGAAACCCCAGCAGTCTGCCCCGTTTATCACCGTGAATGACATGTCCGGAAATGTGATAAGGCTGCCCCAGAAGGTTGCCTGCACGCACAAAGTCGTTATTTTTCAGTGCATCCCGAACTGCAGAAGAGGAAATACGATCTCCGTTTTCCATTACCTGTGGCATGATCTGAAGGTGAAATCCGTATTTTTTTGCGGCTTGCGCAAGCTTGCCGGTTGTACCATAACGGTCTTTTCCGAAGCGGAAGGCTTCACCGACGAGGAGCCATTTCACGTTCAGCCTGTCAACCAGGATATTTTCAATAAATTCTTCCGCAGTCAGTTCAGCCAGGTTTTCATCGAATCTGAGCAGGACGGTGCGCTCGACACCGGTTTTTGCAATCGCTGCGAGTTTACTTCGCAGCGCGGTGATGGTGGTTGGTGCGTCAGCAGTCCGGTTTTCCCTGAGCGCAAAGAACTGTCGTGGATGCGGGTAAAAGGTCAGGACTGTTGAAACCATACCGGATGCGAGCGCTTCAGCTCCGAGATGCTCAAGCAGGGCCACATGCCCGCGGTGCACGCCATCAAAATTACCGATGGCCAATGCACAGGGCTGATCGCTGGCAGTTGCTGGAAGACTTCGCAATATTTTCATGGTGCAGATTTGCCTGATGTTTTTTTACAATGTGATTATAATGCCTGAAACGCACTGCATCGCACTTTAAGCTGCTGCAGCAGAAGTTCCTTCGCTGAAAACGGATACGGATACGGCTCTGTCGGGTTACGGGATTTGCCCGGAACGCAGTGTCCCTCCCGGGTCCGGACTCCGGATGGCGATTGCACTGCGCGACCTGGACATCCGGGTGATAATACAGCACGCTTGAACATCTGCCTTTGAAGCACGATGAGATTTTTGACAGATGTCTGATATGAGTTCTGCATGTCAGGCAGTACAGGTGAGCAGGGATGCGATTCCACAATACATTCAGACACAAGGATGAGCAATACATCCGTTTCACTCGCAGATACCGGTTTTTGAACCTGTATCGGATGAAGCATGCCTTCATCGCGGGCCTTTTTTTCTTTTTCTTCTGTTCATTTGCCGTTGCCCAGGCTGATCCGGACAAGGTCATTCACACCATTTTTGAAGCATCTGATGATGGCTTTGATATGGTTCACACCCAGAACTATTATTCCGGATGGATTGCGGACGCCATTTTTGAGACGCTTCTGACTTACGACTATCTGGCCCGTCCTGCAACCCTTGTTCCCAATACGGCCAAAACCATGCCGCAGGTCAGCGAAGATGGAAAAACACTTACTTTCCGCCTCCGGGAAAACATTTTTTTTGCACCTGACCCGGTCTTTGGTGGCAAAAAACGGGAACTGACTGCGCAGGATTACGTTTACTCGATCATGCGGCTGGTTGATCCTGTAAACCGTTCTCCATCGGCCAATTTTGTCTCTGGCAAGATAGTCGGGCTTGATGAAGAAGTGGCCAAAGCACACCAGAGCGGAAAATTCAATTACGATGCCCACGTTGCGGGTCTGAATGCGCCTGACCGCTACACACTCCGTATTGTACTCACCCGTCCTGACAGCAATTTTCTGTACGTTCTGGCCTACGGAGGCCTGGCTGCGGTTGCCCGGGAAGTCATTGAAGCGTACGGAACGCAAAGCCGGGTACGACCGGTAGGTACGGGTCCCTACATGCTGGAGCGATATGTCCCCCGCAGCAGGGTCGTACTGGTTGCCAACCCGCACTATCGCGGCTTTGTCTGGGATTTTGCATCCTCTGGCGATCCCTATGATGATGAAATCGTGCGGGACATGAAAGGCAGGCAGATGCCCCGGATCGGACGGGTTGAAGTATCCATTATTGAAGAAGAACAGTCCCGGTGGCTGACTTTTCAGGAAGGGCACATTGCTTTTGAAAAACTGCCGCAGCTTGCAGCACCTTTGGTCCTGGATGGTGATGAACTCAGGCCGGCATATGCTGCACAGAAACTGCGGCTTTTCAGGCAGATTGATCCGGGAATTACCTTTACGATGTTCAATTTCAGGGACCCTGTAACAGGCGGATATGGCAAGGAAAAAGTGGCATTGCGGCGCGCCATTGCCATGTCGTACAGTGTTGCCGACGAAATCACGCTACTGAGGAACAATCAGGCGGTAAAAGCGGAAATGATTGTTCCGGCAGGCGTTGCAGGTCATGACCCGGGCTATCGCAGCAGCATTGGCTACGATCCCGAACTGGCCTCCCGGCTGCTGGATCATTTTGGCTATACGCGTCAGGCTGACGGATATCGCACGATGCCGGATGGGACTCCGCTCACACTCCGGATCCGTACGGAAGCCAGTATCGGTTCAAAACTCATGTCTGAAATATGGAAGCGAGGACTCGACAGAATCGGTGTACGCGTCCAGTTTGACGTCAGCAATTTTGCTGACAATGTCAAGGATGCCACTGCCTGCCGTCTGATGATGTGGGGCAGTGGCTGGCATGCCGACTTTCCGGAAGGGGAGAATTTTCTGCAGCTTCTGTATGGTCCCAATGCAGGACAGGGCAATCACGGCTGCTATCAGTCTGAGGCCTTTGACGCACTGTACAGGCAGGCAATGTCCCTGCCACCGGGACCGGAGCGCTATGCGCTGTATGCTGCCATGAACCGCCAGATGGAAGCGGATACGGCGTGGACGCTTCATGTTTCCCGGGTCAGGAACTGGCTGGTACGCCCCTGGGTAAAAGGCTTCAAAAAGCACCCCATCATGGCATCAGACTGGCAATATATCGATATCGAACAGCAACCCGGGGATCTGGCAGACAAGAAAACCACTCCCTGACTAAAAAAAGAGCACAAAAAGGCGCAGAAGGATCTGTCAGGCAGACCTGCGTATTTTCACGATTTTTCTGTTTTTAGAGGAAAGCTGCTTCGCAGGACACCGCCCGGATTGTGATCCAGATTCAGGGCATCATATATCCTCTGCTGCCGCTCTGTAGGCCTGACGGATTTGCGGACATGCACACTGCCTCCATTACGCAGGCGGTAAGAGGTACTCATCCGCCAGTGGTGGATGAGAGGCTCCCGCAGCTTCGGCCAGCTGTCATGCACTCCCTGTTCCCTGAGCCTGCTGTATATCACCTGCAGACACATACAGGCGAGCATGGTAATAACCTGGTGCCCCCTGGACCGATATTCAATCGGATCGTATGTGTCATAAGGATTGCGCTCTGGCTCGACAGAGCGGAAGACGGCATCCAGATCGGTGAGCAGGGTATGAATACGCCAGAGAGCCTCGTCATCAAGTCCGACTGCACTGGTCCGGAAGCACGATACACCGGGAAACACGACGATGCTGCCCTGAACCGGTTTCTTTTCGAAATGGACAGCGGTTGCCAGAAGAGGCTTGTCCGGATCTTTTGTTGCGGCGTTATCGGAAACCGTGATCGAATAGTGCTGACTGATTCCCCTGTTTATTTCTGTCAGGCGGGCGATTCGCTCCAGAACGCGGTCTTTTCTGTTTTCTGCCCTGGGCTTTGAGAGTCCCTCGTTCAATCTGAGCAGGTCCTCTTCAAATTTCTGTATGAATCTTTCGGTATTGCCATCGTCTTTGGCCGCCCTCCCAGGGGAGTAACAGTAAAGGTGCCTTTCTGTCTGTTCCTCGTTGAGCTCGCTGAAAATTTTCAGTTCCTGATCCCGGGCGGTCCGGATGGTCCGGCCTTTGTCCGCATCCGACATTCGGATGTTTTCCCGGCTCAGAACCACATAGTGATAATTGCGGGAGACCAGCCAGTCCAGAATTTCCCGGCTCTCCGTATGGCGATCAAGCACCACCAGCGCTTTTTCGGGTGCTTTGAGTTTTCCGAGCATGGCCTGCACGGCATGGACATCCAGGGTGCTTCCGGCAAAAGACCCGGACTTTCTGACAAACCCGCTTCCGTCAACCATCAGCGTCAGCAAGCGGGCGTCCTCCCGTCTCTCCTTATAGTAGGTTCTTGCTATTTTGCTGTGTTTTTTCACTTCACCTTCAAAGTAGGTGTAAGTGAGGTCATACAGGGCAATCGTTTCATCAGGAGAAAAAAGGGTACGCATTCTGGCAGACAGTGCTGCCTCAATCTTTTTCTGATTCCGAAGCAGAAGCTCAGATGCGCGATCCAGTCCCATGACCGTTTTTCTGGAAAAATCCATTCCCACCAGTTCGCCAATGGCACTTCTGTCGATTATCCAGTACCAGGTGTGATCTTCGTCACCAGGCTCCACCAGCCGGCCCACAATGCTGGCCAGGGCCATCGCGACCTGGGTCTGGCTGAAACCGACGTCCTTCAGAATTTCGGGCAACTGCAATGTCTGCGCTGCATGCAGGGCTACGCTCTCGGCTCCTACGGTACGGGAATCGTAAGACTCTACTGATGAAAGATCAATATCCACGTATCTGTCCGGATCATCTTTCGCTGGTTTGGAGGGCGAAGCGGTCCCCTCTCGTGAGGAGAGTACGCTTTGAGTGCCTGTCGCTTTTCTGGTACGCATAACGTTATTTTACCGGGAAAACCCGCGCAATCCCATTTTTTTTTTTTGCATCGCAAGATGCCAAAAACAATTTGCTCGAAAAAAAAACCAGGGCAGATCTGTAGTGTATCAACTAATCCGGAACCCGAAAAAGAAGTATTGCGCATCCAGTATTTTTTTCCCGGACTTCAATAAACCTGTGCCTGATACATCACTACCGGCTTGCCCGGACAACTTTCAATAACAAAGTCAATGCTTTTATTGAAAAAAATGCGATTTTTTTATTCCTGAGCCCGTTGCAAAAGAAAAACATATGCAGCAGAAACGGAAATGATTGAATGAAAAAACCTCTGCAACGTAAAAATGAACCAAAAATCAGGCGCGAATCCTCATAAAAGTTCGAATTTGCCGTTTATGCCACTGCACTCATCTGTTAAAATATTGCCGTAGCACAATTTTTTAATCACACAATCAGGAAACGGGAGAATCTGTTGGACAGACATCAAATGAAAACCCTGGTAGACGGGCTCGACCTGCTGGAAGCGACACTCGTTTTGCGAGCCATGCTCGAAGAAGACGACACGCTTCTGGAGAAAATATATGAAACCGCAATGAATGTCATCGCCGGTTTCGAAATAGACTACATTGCTGATGAGGTTGCATCTGACCTCGGAGCACTGTATCTTGACGATGTGGAGTACGAGGATGGAAGAAGCAGAAACCCCCTGTATGATTCGGATGATCTTGCCATTCAGAGGGTAGAACAGGAACTCGAGCCATACCTCAACAAAATGAAGCAGAACCAGAAGCGTGGCCTGCCTGAAGTCGCCAAAAATCATTGCATAGGCATCATCAGGGGTATCAGACAGTTTGAAGAAGATTCCGACACAGACCCCGGCTTCAAGGAACTGATTGTGGACGGATATGACTGGTTTGTAAACTCGGTGGTGAGGGAATGGAAAAAAGCAAAGCCCTCAAAAAAGGATGTTGCTGAAGTAATGGCCATCGCCAAAGCTTCCGCTTCACAGGATTGAACTGGACGGTTTTGCATCCTGCGCGCAGAAAACGGTTTGCCTGCTGGTTGCTCCCGCCCTGGAAAGACGCTGTCGGGCCTGATCTTATGTTACCTGGACAACTCCAGACACCTGGCCCATTTTTTTCAGAGCCTGCCTTGAGGGTGCGGATGTGGTTTTCGCATGGCAATGCAGTCAGAACAAAGTTGCGCTGTGATAAAAGCAGAGCAGGGTACGCCCTCCCCTTATCGCCGTTTGTGGGAGATTTGCTTTTCAGGCTGCTCCGGGTGGTTCTGGACAGATACAGATACGAGGATGAGCAGTTTATCGCAATCCGGAATTGAACCGGTTTTTCTTGCTCGATTTTTTATAAAAGGGAACGTGGACAATGCAACGTACAATTTTTATAACAGATGACAATGAAACTAATCTGCTTGCGGCCAGTGACGCACTCATTGACCATTACAGGGTGCTGACACTTCCGTCTGCATCCAGAATGTTCACAATACTGGAAAAAGTCGTCCCTGACCTGATTCTGCTGGACATCAGAATGCCCGAAATGGACGGATTCGAGGCGCTTGCCCGTCTGAAAAGCAACCCGCAATATACCAATATTCCGGTCATATTTCTGACCAGCGTGGTTGATGCTACTCTGGAAGCACGAGGTTTCGAACTTGGCGTTGTCGACTTCATCACGAAACCCTTCTCCCCTGCGGTGTTACTCAACCGCATTAAAACCCACCTTGATATTGACTCGATCATCCGCGAGCGCACAGCTGAAATCGAAGAGCAGAAAGAGCAGCTGCGACACCTTAAAAACTCTCTTGTACACGTAATCTCGGACCTTATTGAAAAGCGGGATCACAACACCGGCGGACATAATGACCGCATAGCGGTGTTTGTCAGCATTCTGTTACGGGAGATGCTTGAGCAGAAAGTCTATCTGGATGAAATTGAAGACATTGACTTTGAACTGTTTGTTTCCTCCGCCCGCTTGCATGATGTCGGTAAAATCGCCATTCCTGATCACATTCTGAACAAGCCCGGGAAGCTGACAGATGAAGAATTCACAATCATGAGAACGCATGCAAATGAGGGCAAACAGATCATCGAGCAGATCATAGACCGCACCCGGAGCAAGGACCCTGTTGTAGAGCTTGAATCCCTCCTGGATGACAAAAATCTGCCTCCGATTGATGTGATAGACGATACCTTTTTGAGTTATGCCCGCCTTTTCGCTGGCTATCACCACGAGCGCTGGGATGGAAAGGGCTATCCTTACGGGCTGGCCGGAAGAGCCATCCCGATTCACGGAAGGATCATGGCATTTGCTGATGTGTATGACGCACTCGTTTCCGTACGGCCCTATAAAAAGGCTTTTTCGCATGAAGAATCAGTCTCCATCATCATGGAAAACGCCGGGACGCAGTTCGATCCACTCATTGCAAATGTTTTTTACAAGGTCAGCGACCAGTTCAATGCCATGCGCCACGCCCTGAATGCCGCCTGAGCTGTCCGGCAGAATTTTGACAAGAGAGGGGGCCTTGTGGCCCTCTTTTTTGCTGGAAGGATGCGCGATCGCACGGATTCAGGCCCGGTTGAACATGCCTTAAATTCTGAAAGGATCGAGCTTTCGTGGCACCAGTACGTTTTCAAGCGTAATATACTGTGGCATTCCGTTAACATACGACGGATAGTCTTCCCCCTGAATGAGTGGCAACAGATATTTTCTGCAGGCATCCGTAATACCGAAACCATCTTCACTGGTGAAGCTGGCAGGCATGAATTTTTCAACGTTGGCAACCTCTTTCAGGTCTGCCATGCCCAGGCGATACTGATACGGCTCATCGGAAATACGCACAATTGTCGGCATCACCGCATTGTGCCCTGAAAGCGCAAGCTTCACCGCCTCGCATCCAAGTTCATACGCCTGCCTGACATCAACTGCAGAAGCCAGGTGACGCGCCGATCTTTGCAGATAGCCTGCAACGGCCCACTGAAGCGGGAGCCCAAGTCTTGTACGGACCATACTGGCCAGGACCGGGGCGGATCCCCCAAGGTTCGCATGGCCGAATGCATCCTTTGCACCCTGTTCTGCAATAAACTTTCCATCCGGATACCTGCACCCTTCCGAGACCACCACCGTACAGTAACCGTAGCGCTGTACGTTTTCTGCAACCCTTGCAAGAAACTTTTCTTCATCAAAGCGGATTTCCGGAAAAAGAATCACCAGTGGAATGCCATAGTCTGCTGCCAGCCCCCCTGCAGCGGCAATCCATCCTGCATGCCGCCCCATGACTTCAAGAATAAAAACGCGCGAAGAGGTCTTTGACATCGCACGCACATCAAGAGAACACTCAAGTGCAGAGATGGCAACATATTTGGCGACCGAACCAAAACCCGGGCAGTTGTCGGTAAAGGGAAGGTCGTTATCAATCGTTTTTGGCACGTGTATTGCCTGTAACGGATACCCCATCATTGCGCTGAGCTTCGATATCTTGAAGCAGGTATCAGCCGAATCTCCTCCGCCGTTATAAAAAAAGTAACCAATGTCGTGCGCCCGAAAAACATCGATCAGTCTGTCGAACTGACGGCGATCCACTTCCGGATCCTCAAGCTTCAGACGACAGGAGCCAAACGCACCACCAGGCGTATGGCGTAATCCTGCAATGTTGGCTTCCGTTTCCAGACTGGTGTCTACCAGTTCCTCAGTCAGTGCACCTACTATGCCGTTCAGCCCCACTAAGACTTTTCCTATTCTGTCCGGATGCTGGCGTGCTGTCTCAATTACGCCACAGGCTGTTGCATTGATGACAGCGGTTACTCCACCTGACTGCGCATAAAAAGCATTCTTTTTTGTCACGACTACTCCAGTTTCCAAAATTGTTACCCCTAAATTACGTCAACCCTCAAAGCCGGGCTGGCCTGAGCGGTATGTTCTCTCCTTCAGACAGGCGCTTTCTCATGCTGCCCTGTCAGCCCTGTTTCAGGCAAGGTGCCTATTGTACCCGCAAAACCGCCCCGTCTTGTCCACATTTTTCCAGAACTGCAAATCCCGCTGCACCAGGTCGCATTGTCCGCCAAACGCTGATACAATCTGCCAAGGCACAGATGACCGGAATTCCCTGAAAAGCCTCTACCTTATCCATGGGAATGCCTGATCAGACTGTCTGGTGGCAAACCCTGCCACCTGCAAAAGCCAGTGAGCATACAGGATGTTTTCCAACGCCAATCAGGGCTGCCCATGCAAAAAGAAAAGAACAGCCGCAATGCGGGACCCGTCGTTCCCCGCCCCACTTTTTCTGAAAGAAAGGGAGTACTCGTATTACATCTCGGGACTGAATGGATCCAGGGGGCAATGCGCATAAAATTCCCTCTGGAAATCGTACTGGAATATCTTCAGCAGATGATGGTATGGATGCTGTTCAACAAGCAGCCTCGTCATATTGTCCAGCTGGGCCTGGGTGCTGCCTCGCTGACCAAGTTCTGTTACCATCATTTCCCCCAGGCCAATGTAACCGCAGTCGAGCTCAATCCCCACCTTATTGATGTCTGCCGGGAAGTTTTTTTTCTGCCTCCTGATGATGACCGCCTTCGCGTTCTCGAAGCAGATGCTTTTGACTATGTCCGGTCTCAGGCTGGTAAAAACAGCATTGATATTCTCCAGGTGGACCTGTACGACGAGCACGCCAGAGCACCGGTTCTGGATAGCGCCGAGTTTTACCAGGCCTGTGCGGACTGTCTGGGGCCTCACGGCATGATGACGGTGAACATTTTTGGTCGGGACTCGGACCGGCACAAAAGTCTGGAGAACATTTACAATGCTTTTGATGCAGTTATCTGGTTACCGGAAGCGCATGGTGCCAACATCGTTGCACTGGCCTTCAAAAAAGCGCCTTCCATCGTTTTTACCGAACTCAGTGACCGCGCTCATCTTATCCGCCTACATACCGGTCTCTTGGCAACGCGCTGGGTGGATGGATTAAAGATCTGGATGCGTGAGCAGCTGGAAGTTTCGCAGGAGCATTTGCCATAAGCTGACCCATGTTGCATAAAAGCCATAGCCGCCGGATCAGGCTGGTTTCACCCGTTGCTGCATCAAAAATTGGCCCAAAAATATACGACTTTTGCAAAATAGGTTATAATTTAGAATTGTTGCGGCCGTAGCTCAGTCGGATAGAGCACCTGACTACGAATCAGGAGGTCGTGGGTTCAATTCCTGCCGGCCGCGCCACCCCATTTCATACCAGAAGATGAAGGCATAAAACCCGTATAAGATCAGATGCTTATGCGGGATTTTTGTATCCCGGCCTTTCCTCTGAAAGACCACAGAACCCCTCCCTGTTACAGACAGTTCCCTGTCTGACAAAAGCTGCGCCACTTGTGTCGGGGAAAGAACCGGAGCTGTCCGCAACCGGACAGCTTTTTTTTTGTTGTTATTTTCCTTTTTTCCTGTAGCGCCTTCTCATCGCTTTGGCTGTTCTGGAAAACTCCCTTCTCAGATCACGCGGCTGTATCACTTCAATCTGTTCACCAAATGCTCTCAGCCACCATCGAAGCTGTTGCGTATTTGCAACAGTGGCTTTGATGAGAACGGATTCGTCTTCCTGGATGAACTCCTGGTCTTTTGAAAGGGGGGTCTCAAGCAGGTGTTGCGCAGCTTCCGGAGCAAAGCGCACTTCCAGCTTCATGAGCTGCCCGTCTTCAATAATATCGAAGGCTCCCTGCCCTATGAACTGCCGAAGGTTGAAATCTGGGGGAATTCTTGCAGGTGTATCCAGTTTTTTTGCCGAACTCACGCGGTGCAGTGCCAGAGTGCGGATGTCCTCGTATTCAAACAGGGTTGCTACAAGATAGATAACGGGGCCTCTCTGAACGAGCCCGAGCGGATGGATGGGGTAAGTTCTTTTTCTTTCGCGACGCGCTGCGTATTCAATTTCCAGCTGCATTTCTGACAGCAGTGCCGCGTGGACGGTCTCCACAATCTCTTCGTTGTATTTGGGGGGGATGAGTGCCTGACTCGCCGGAATAATGGCAATTTTATTGCGCCACTGTGCTGTATTTTGCGTACTCTCACTCCGCAGCAGTACGTTTTCTGCTATCTCGAAATAAGGGGTAAGCGTATCCATCAGACTCGATGGTAAAAGAGGCCCCAGGTGATCTCTTGCAAGAGCCAGTGTCAGAGCCTGCACAGGTGACATGGCGGGCAGGGTAAAGGTTCTGGTGTTTCTGGGCCAGCTCCATCCGTAAGGACGGGAGCGATCGTCTGCCAGCAGGCCAAACAGGGCTGCGAGAGACTGAAGATCACGTTCAAGGGTACGTTTGCTGATGGAAAAGCCCTGCGCCTTCAGGCGGGACAGGATCTGTGTTGCGGTGATTCTGTTCGGGAAGACTGGAACACTGTCCAGAATCGCCCACTGTCGGATAAGAATGTCGTTCTGATGGTTCATCAAAAGCTCCGGAATGCGTTCAATGTACATGTTGTATTCATGCCATTTTACTTCGTAATCTGGAGTATGGTTCAAAAAAAAAATCCCCCGCAGTTTTAGGTTGCGGGGGATTTTCGAGTATGGTGCCTGACAATAACCTACTTTCACACTGGGCTCAGCACTATCATCGGCGCAGTATCGTTTCACGTTCCTGTTCGGGATGGGAAGGGGTGGTTCCAATCTGCTATGGTCATCAGGCGTAGTTTTTTTTCAATCCGGCAGGTAAAGAAGCATGGTATGTTGCTTTTGGGCATATATACTGCTTTTAACTCATGTCATGACACTTCCCGTGTCATGTTGAGAGTTGATTTTTTTGAATTTGGATGTCTTTTCCATAACGGTCACTGTTATGGAGACAAGCCTCACGAGCAATTAGTACTGGTTAGCTTAACGCATTACTGCGCTTCCACACCCAGCCTATCAACGTCCTGGTCTCGAACGACTCTTCAGGGAGATCACGTCTCCGGGAAGTCTCATCTTGAAGCAAGTTTCCCGCTTAGATGCTTTCAGCGGTTATCTTTTCCG
>Ga0099364_10006273_pt1 | contig 17374 bp, 13 predicted proteins | sample TergutTh196P3_FD_73070 | JGI IMG/M metagenome (GOLD analysis project Ga0099364, IMG submission 73070) | Microcerotermes parvus P3 segment gut microbial communities from Pointe-Noire, Republic of the Congo - Th196 P3 | ecosystem: Host-associated > Arthropoda: Insects > Digestive system > Gut ... | reverse complement strand
GCTCCTGTATTGTACTATTCATCTAGTACAATTATAAATGAACTAGTACAATATGTCAAGGGAAAATTGATAAATTTTAAAAACCCGCTTAGTTTTGAAAAAGTTTTAATTATGATATATTACTATTATGCGTGCCTTTGAAGTAGTATCAGAGTTCAGTCCTGCAGGAGATCAGGGGGAAGCCATTGCTGCCCTGGCTTCGGGCATCAAGGCCGGGGACAAGTACCAGACCCTGCGCGGTGTAACAGGTTCTGGCAAAACATTTACCATGGCAAAGATTATCGAGGCTGTGCAGATGCCTGCCCTGATAGTAAGCCATAACAAGACCCTGGCAGCCCAGCTTTACAGGGAGTTCAAGGGTTTTTTCCCGAACAATGCTGTGGAATACTTTGTCTCTTATTATGATTATTACCAGCCAGAAGCCTATGTTGCCAGCCGGGACCTCTATATAGAAAAAGATGCCTCGATAAACGAGGAAATCGACCGCTTGCGTCTTTCCGCTACACGAAGCCTTATGGAACGCAATGATGTAATAATTGTCGCAACCGTGTCCTGCATCTATGGTCTTGCTACGCCGGATGTCTATAAAAAAATGACAGCAACATTTTCCACAGGAGAAACAATTGATGTTGATGCCCTTATACGGCGTCTTGTTGAGCTGCAATATGAACGCAATGACGATGTGCTTGAGCGCGGTAGGTTCCGCCGCAGGGGAGATACATTTGAAATATTTCCCGCATACCTAGAAGAAGCTTACAGGGTTGACCTTGACTGGGATAAAATTGAACGCATACGCTGTTTTGATCCAGTATCAGGTAAAATAATCGAAGAAATTGACAGGGCCCTGATCTATCCAGCAAAACAGTTTGTCATGCCTCAAAGCATGATAGAAAACGCATTGGGTGCAATCAGGGAAGAGCTGGAAGAGCGTTATGAATTCCTAAAAAACACAGGCAAGCTTCTTGAGGCAGAGCGCCTAAAAACCAGGGTCGAGTATGACTTGGAAATGTTAAGCGAAATGGGCTATTGCCCTGGAATTGAAAATTATTCTGCACCCCTTGCCGGAAGAAAACCAGGCGAGGCTCCTGACACTCTTATAGACTATATGCCAAAAACACATCTTACATTTATAGACGAAAGCCATGTAACCCTGCCTCAAATCGGTGCTATGTATGCCGGGGATCGCAGCCGCAAGCAAAGCCTTGTTGACTATGGTTTTCGCCTGCCCTGTGCCCTTGACAACAGACCCCTGCGCTACGACGAGTTTGAAGAACGTCTTGACAAGACACTTTTTATTTCCGCTACCCCGGGGAAAACCGAAACAGAAATGTCCGCAAGGGTTGTAGAACAGCTTATACGCCCAACAGGCCTGCTTGACCCGGAAATAGAAGTCAGACCCAGCGAAGGCCAGATGGAAGACATCTATAAGGAAATCCAAAAGCGCATACAGGTTGGGGAGCGCTCACTCATCCTTACCCTGACAAAAAAAATGGCAGAAGACCTTACAGATTATCTTTTAGGTCTTGGACTCAAGGTGCAGTATATACACAGCGAGGTTGAAACCATTGAGAGGGTGGAGATACTTACGCGGCTTCGCAGCGGAGAGTTTGATGTTCTTGTTGGTATTAATTTATTGAGGGAAGGAATAGACCTCCCGGAAGTTTCATTTATAGCGATTCTTGACGCAGACAAAATCGGGTTTTTGCGCTCTCTTACATCGCTGGTACAGATAATCGGCCGGGCAGCCAGAAACGCGGCAGGCAAGGTCATAATGTACGCTGACAGGATGAGCGATGCCATGACAATGGCCATTGCAGAAACAGAACGCCGCCGCCAAACTCAGACAGAATATAACAAAAAACACGGCATTACACCTGAAACTGTCAAAAAAGCCATTGCAGATATACTTGAACGCCGTGCAATAGAGGAGAAAAATGCCGCAAAAGTCTCAATTGAAGTGATAAAAAGGTCTTATAATGTCCTTGTACCAGCTCAGCGAAAAAAGCTTATTGCTGCACTTGAACGGGAAATGCTTGAACACGCCAAAAAACTGGAGTTTGAACAGGCTGCAGCTATTAGAGACGAGATAGAAAAAATCAGGGATATAGGAGTAAAAAGTAAATAAAAAAAAACCGATAAATAATATATGAAACAGATAAGTACAATTTTTTTCATTATTATTGCCATATTTTTTATTACAGCCGCTGTTTATGCGAATGAATCCCCTTTCATGCAGACAGGTATTGCTTCCTGGTATGGGAATGAATTTAACGGCCGTCCAACTGCTTCCGGTGAAATTTTTGATGACTCCCAGCTTACAGCAGCACACCCTAGCCTGCCCTTTGGCACGCTTCTAACAGTTACCAATACTTATAACAATAGACAGGTAACAGTCAGGGTTAATGATCGCGGGCCTTTTGTTGCTGCAAGAATTATCGATGTATCAAGAGCCGCAGCAGAAATCCTTGATATGATAACAACAGGAACTGCTCCTGTAGTTATCCAAAGTGTGGTTGCGGCAGCGGCAGCTGCTCCTCAGCCTGCACAAGTTCCGGTAGCCCCGGTTCCGCAGCAAGTACCACAGATGCCTGTTCCTCAGGCTCCAGCTCCCCAACCAGCGGCTGCACAGCCAGCACCTGTACAACCAGTTGCTCAGGCAATTCCGCAGGAAATCGTACCCCAAGCCCCGCAAACTGCTATGCAGGTTGTTCCGGGAAGGGCTGCAAACATCATTGGCGGAATCCCTGATCCTGGAAATGGAAAAATTTACCGCTTGCAGATAGGCGCTTACAGAATTCCAAGAAATGCAGTCGAAGTTTTTGAAAGGCTGCAAAATGCCGGATTAACTCCAAATTACGAAAGAGCCAATGATCTGTACAGGGTTGTTTTGGTAGGATTAAGGTCTGATGAAATACAATCTATCGCAGAAAAAATCTGGGCAGCTGGTTTTAGCGAAGCCATAATCCGCGAAGAATTTTAGTTTAAAAAAAACATAAAATGCATCAGTTCAACAAAAAAGCATTAGGGGCTGATGCGCTTCTGTTATTGACTGCCTGTATATGGGGTTTCGGCTTTATTGCGCAGCGCTCAGGCATGGAATACATAGGCCCCTTTGCATTTAATGGCATACGTTTTATACTGGCAAGCCTATCTCTTTTACTGCTTATCTTTTTATTAAATAGAAAAACAAAGATACTTACACACAAAGAATATGCAATCCCCAGGATATTAATCACAGGAAGCTGTTTGTTTATAGCTGTAACTCTCCAGCAGATAGGAATTATATTTACCACAGCTGGAAATGCAGGATTTATCACAGGCTTTTATGTTGCATTGGTTCCGGTTCTGGGAATTTTATTGGGGAGAAAAACAGGGCCTGCAACATGGACAGGTGCAATATTTACACTGGCAGGGCTTTATTTTATAAGTACAAGCGGCAACCCTGATAACCTAAACCCAGGAGATGTCCTTGTAGCCATAAGCGCGTTTTTTTGGGCCATGCATGTACTGATAATTGATAGGTTTGTAAAAAAAATTAACCCCTTAATACTATCTTCAGGACAATTTCTTATCTGCGGAATTTTATCGCTTGCAGCAGCATTTCTTGCAGAACCTTTTCTTGCAAGTCAGCTGCGAAGCCTTGAGCTTGGCGGTCTTTTGGAATGGACCAGCTTTTTGGAATTGCTTAAGGGTTTATATTCTGGAATAATTTCCTTTGAACTTATAAGCGGTGCAATTATCCCGATTTTATATGGAGGCCTGGCTTCTGTTGGAATCGCATACACATTGCAGGTAATAGCTCAAAAAAATGCCCCGCCTAGCCACGCGACCATTATTCTTTGCTTTGAAGGCTGCTTTGCAGCTTTGGGCGGAATTATCCTGTTAAATGAAAGTTTTGGAATCTGGACTCTTTTGGGTTTTGGTCTGATGCTTTCCGGAATGCTTGTAAGCCAATGGGAAGTAATTTTTGGCAGATCAGAATGACAGAGCCTTACATATTATTTACATCATCAATGCAAAATAAATAAGCTTTTTCGAGATCATCTATTGCTTTTTTAATGGTATCTTTTTTGTCCTGGCGGTAAGCCGGAAGTCTTTCACTTAAATTCATTGGCGGGGCTGCCTGAATAATTACACGGCGCGGATAAATATTTATACGGTTATGATATGCTCCGCCCAGAGTTCTGGAAACAAAATCCCAAAGGTTTTGGCAATATTCCACTTTTGTATGCTGCGGAGCATTTTCTTCAGGAAGGGGGATGCGGAAATACCAGCAAAAATCAACCAGTTCAATGTGCCTTCCGGCATACCAGGCTTCACCGGCCCTCAAGTCCAGAGTTCCGCGCTCAAGACGCGATAAATTATCCAAAGTATCAACGCCGGGCAATACAATGCGATCCCAGCAAATCTGACGCAGGCCATACATGCGGGTAAAAAAATCACCTTCGGACTTAACACGCAGAATTTTCTCCGCAGATTCCAGGGCAGCTTCAAGCACATTATCAAGACGATCTTCAAACTTGAGATTCTTATCACTTTGAATTGAATAACGTGCCTCATTTAATTCAAGAACCTTCTCGCGGCAGCGTTCAAGCCTTTCTGTAAAAGAATATTTTTCACTTTTTTTACTTTTATCAGAAAAAACAAACCTTTCAATCTTTTTTATAAGACCTTCCAGTGTAAGTTTCCCCCAAGAACCAAAACGAAAGTGAATGGATAAAGGCAATACTTCAACAGGAATATCACTTTCTTTATTTTCCATTCTCTCTGCTGCGCTAAAGCCAATGCGGAATGTTCCCTGTTCAAGCCTGGGAACAGATTCAGCAGTATATGAAACCTGACCTTCAGGCGCAAGTGCAAGGGGATAATCACCGCCGATAATGGCATTGTATATCCTTGCCATGCCTTCCCTGTCAAGTTTTGTATGATGAATGGGCATGGCTCCAAGCCGGGGCATTATAAAACGCGCAATCCAGCCGCCCCAGCGCACTACTTCATAGCCGTATACAAAAACCGCATGGGGCTGCCTTGAAAACCTGACTCCTGATTTACGTGCCAGACTCTTAAGCCTGAACAGAAAAAACCATGACAGAAGCTGAGGTTCTCCGCCATTTGGATGGCGAAAAGCAATTATGCACCGGCTTTTTCCCTCCAAAGCACGTTTAAAGGAGTCAAATAGATATTCTTCTCCATGCAAAAGAATTCTTGCAATTCCAAAAAAAACAAAAAGGTAAAGCCTTCCTACTAACTTAAGGAAGAAAAAAAGCGTCTTTGATACCTTGGGCTCAGTAAGTTTTACATCTTTATTTGCTTTGTAAACTGGTGACGCATAAGGTTTGTACATTATCCCTCATTCCTTAAAAATCACCATCCGAGTCAGATTCCTGATAAGAATCTGCTTCAGCTTCTGCTTCCATCTCAGCTTCTGGCTCTTCCGCAGCAAACTCATCTTCCATTGCTTCTGCAATTTTCTCAAGTCTTCGCTTTTCAAGAATTTCGCTTACATATTCATCAAGGTCCTGTTGATCTTCATCATATAGCTTGATATCTCGATAACGTTTCATGCCTGTACCTGCCGGGATGGGGTGTCCTATGATAATGTTTTCCTTAAGGCCCCTTAAGTAATCCGTGCTTCCTGCAATGGCTGCATTGGTAAGAACACGGGTTGTTTCCTGGAAGCTGGCAGCAGAAAGGAAGGAATCAATGTTAAGACTGGCTTTTGTAATACCCTGGAATACAGGGCGGGCAATGGCAGGCTGTCCACCTTCGGAGAGCACACGATTGTTTTCCTCGTGGAAACGGTATTTGTCAACCATTTGTCCGTAGATAAAGTTTGTATCTCCTACAGCCATAATTTCCACTTTTCTCATCATCTGGCGGATAATTACACCTATATGCTTGTCGTTAATCGACACGCCCTGCAGGCGGTAAACCTGCTGGATTTCATCCATAAGATAACTCTGTAACTGCGCCTCACCAAGTATGTGGAGTACATCATGCGGATCGATTGCTCCGACAGAAAGGCTTTCGCCGGCTTCAACAGTATCGCCGTCACGTACCAAAAGGCGCATGGATATGGGAATCAGGTGCTTATACTCCTTGCCAAAGTCATCTTCTACAATAATAACACGCTTGCTTTTAACAATGCCCTTGAAACGAACGGTACCGGAAATCGCAGCCAGTACAGAAGGCTTTTTGGGTCTGCGGGCTTCAAAGAGTTCACCTACACGCGGCAAGCCGGATGTAATGTCCATGGCTTTTGCGGTTTCCTTGAGTGTCTTGGCAATGGTACGGCCAGCCTCGATCTTGTCATCCTCGTCTACCTGGATATAAGCTCCGCCAGGCAGGAAGTAGGAAGCAGCTTCTTCTCCGTTTTCATCAACAATAATGATTCTGGGCTGCTTGCTTTCAAGCTGATATTCTGTTATCTGCTTTTCTATGTTTTCGCCGTCAACTTCTTCCCTGAGTGTTGTTCCAAGAATTATATCTTCGTATTTTACAGTTCCGCTTGCTTCTGCAATAATCGGATCAGAGAAGGGATCAAAGGATGCAATTGTTTTTTCAGCTTCTACAAGATCTCCCTGCCTGGCTACAAATTCAGAACCATTGCGGATTTCAACTTTTTGATTTTGCCCTATAAGACAGAGCGAAGAATTATTGCCCTTGCTGTCTTTTATAATCATGGCATAGGCAATGTCAGTTGACAATATTTCCTTGCTGCCTCTCTTAATAATGGGCGCATCCCTTATAACCCGCTGACCTTCTTCTACAAGAAGTTCATCTTTGGAATCAAGTTTATATTCCTTCATTACCCTGTTAATTATCGCATAACCTTTTCGGGTAAACAGCAGACTGGCAGGTTTTGTAATTTCCCATTTGCCTTCGTTGTTTTTGGACTTTATTTCCGGCAGTTTTACATGGGCTCCCTCTATTTCCCTTATATACACAGGATATTTGAATGAAATGCGGTTTTCTTCGCTGATCTTTGTAGCTGCTCCTCCGATATGGAATGTACGCATTGTAAGCTGGGTTCCGGGCTGGCCTATGGACTGGGCAGCGATTGTTCCCACTGCTTCTCCGATTTCCACAGAACGGTTTGTAGCAAGGTTGCGGCCATAGCACATAACGCAAACACCGTGTTTTGCTTCACAGGTAAGAACCGTCCGGATAAGGACACTCTCTACACCGGCGTCTTCTATGCGTTCCGCGAGTTCCACGGTAACTTCCTGATTTACATCAATAATAAGTTCCTTTGTTATGGGGTGTTTTACCTGCTCAAGCGTATAACGGCCTACAATGCGCTCACTTAAGGGTTCAACAATTTCTTCGCCGTCCTTTATGGCAGCATACTCAATTCCATTAATGGTGCCGCAGTCGTCTTCGTTTACAACAACATCCTGTGCAATATCAACAAGACGCCTTGTAAGATAACCGGCTTCTGCGGTTTTAAGCGCTGTATCAGCAAGCCCCTTGCGCGCGCCGTTTGTTGATATAAAGAATTCTATTACAGATAGGCCTTCCTTAAAATTTGAACGAATCGGTAATTCAATAATTTCTCCTGTGGGCTTGGCCATAAGGCCCTTCATCCCGGCAAGCTGGCGTATCTGGTTGCGGCTTCCGCGCGCTCCGGAGTTGGCCATCATGTAAAGCGAGTTAAAACCGTCCCTGTCAGATTCAAGGGTCTTCATCATTTTGTTTGTAAGGTCTTCATTTGTCTTTGTCCAGACGTCGATTACCCTGTTATAGTGCTCTTCAGCAGTCATGGCGCCTTCCCGCTGGTGACGCTGAATCTCTTCGATCTGCTTGTTGGCTCTTTCGATCATTTCGCTTTTTTCTTTTGGTATAACAATATCATCAATACCAATGGTTGCGCCAAACCTTGTGGCGTATTTATAACCTGTTTCCTTTATGACATCAAGCATGTTTACAGTTGTCCATGAACCTTTTTCGTCGAAAATTCTTTCGATTAAGCGGCGAAGTTCCTTGTCTTTAAGTTCATAATTAATAAAGGGAATATCATTAGGCAGTTCATCGTTAAACACAATGCGGCCTGGTGATGTTTCAATAAACCTATATCCAGGTTCTGTATCTCCGCCGGATTTTTCCCAAACATGAGGTTTCCTGATTTTGACTTTTATAAGAGCGTTCCATTCAAGCACGCCTGCATCAACTGCCATCATTACCTCTTCCTGTGAAGAGTAAAGCGGAACAATATCCTTTGTATCTTTTTTATCAGAACCCGGACGTTTTGCGTTTGGCTTGAGTTTTGTCAAGAAATTAATCCCCAAAACCATGTCGAGTGACGGGAATACAATTGTTTTTCCGTTGGCTGGATTTAAAAGATTTCTCGCAGAAAGCATCAGTGTCCAGCATTCCATCTGGGCTGCCTGCGTAAGCGGAACGTGAACAGCCATCTGGTCCCCGTCAAAGTCAGCGTTAAACGCATGACAGACAAGCGGATGCAGCTTTATTGCCTTGCCTTCAACAAGGACAGGTTCAAAAGCCTGGATGCCAAGCCTGTGCAGGGTGGGCGCGCGGTTTAAAAGAACAGGATGTTCTTTTACAACTTCGTCAAGCAATGCATAGACTTCCGCAGTTTCATCCTCAACAAGCTGCTTTGCCTTTTTGATATTATATACGACATCCTTGTCAACAAGCTTCTTCATTATAAACGGTTTAAAAAGTTCAAGAGCCATTTTTGTAGGGAGACCGCACTGCCACATTCTAAGGTCAGGGCCTACGGTAATGACTGAACGGCCGGAATAGTCAACACGCTTGCCCAAAAGGTTCTGGCGGAATCTGCCCTGCTTGCCTTTGAGCATGTCGCTTATGGATTTAAGCGGTCTGTTTGAAGCGCCTTTTACAACCCGTTTTTTCTTGGAATTGTCAAAAAGAGCGTCGATTGCTTCCTGAAGCATGCGCTTTTCATTTCTGATAATAATACCAGGAGCATTAAGAACCTGGAGCCTCTTGAGACGGTTATTCCTGTTAATTACACGGCGGTACAGATCATTCAAATCGCTTGTTGCAAAACGTCCGCCGTCAAGCTGTACCATGGGACGCAGTTCCGGCGGTATCACAGGAATTACATCCAGGATCATCCATTCAGGTTTATTTTTGGAATTTCTAAAATTCTCTACAATTTCAATGCGTTTTAAAAGCCTCTTGTCACTCTTTGCGCCTTTATCAATCATTTTATCACGAAGGTCCAGGGCAATCCTGTCAAGATCAATGGTTTCCAAAAGCGTGCGTATGGCTTCTGCTCCCATGCCTGCGGTAAAACCCTGTCCATAGCGTTCCTGGGCATCATCATATTCTTCTTCACTTAAAAGCTGCATTCTTTTAAGGTCAGTATCGCCGGAATCAATTACAACATATTTTTCATAATAAAGAATAGATCTTAGGGCTGACATGGTAAGATCAAGTAACAGACCCATGCGGCTTGGAACAGAACGGTAATACCAGATATGTGAAACAGGAGCAGCAAGCTCTATATGTCCCATTCTTTCACGGCGTACCTTGAAGTGGGTTACTTCAACACCGCAGCGATCGCATATAACGCCCTTATAGCGTATAGATTTAAACTTACCGCAGTAACACTCCCACTCTTTTGTGGTTCCAAAAATACGCTCGCAAAACAAGCCGTCTTTTTCAGGACGCAGAGTACGGTAATTTATGGTTTCCGGTTTTTTGACTTCTCCGTATGACCAATCCCTTATCATTTGCGGGGAAGCCAAACGAATCATTATAGAATCAAAATCCTGAATATCACGCATATAAACCCCCTCTCCGTATAAACTTTTGGTTCAATTAAAAATTGGAACCATGCTTTGTTATCAATTCCTCGTCTCTTTCTGTAAGAGGAATCTGCTTGTTTTTTGCATCATAGATTGTAAGGTCGAGCGCCAGGCCCCGGAGTTCCTGAACAAGTACATTGAAAGATTCCGGGATTCCGGCAGTGGTTGAAGGCTCGCCTTTAACTATTGCTTCGTATATTTTTGAACGGCCGGTCATGTCGTCTGATTTAATGGTCAAAAGTTCCTGCAGTGTATTGGCTGCACCATAAGCTTCCAAAGCCCAGACTTCCATTTCACCCAGGCGCTGACCGCCAAACTGTGCCTTGCCTCCCAATGGCTGCTGGGTAACAAGAGAGTAGGGCCCTGTTGAACGGGCATGCATTTTGTCATCAACAAGATGGTGCAGTTTAAGGAAGTATATTACCCCGCAAAAAATCGGATTAACAAAATACTCTCCTGTTTTTCCGTCACGAAGCATAATTTTTGATGTTACAGGAAGCCCTGCTTCCTTGAGCTTTTCTTCAATCTGCTCTGTTGAAGGTGACTGGAAAACCGGAACACTAAAACATTCGTTCAGTATACTTGCAGCCCAGCCAAGTTCAGTTTCAAGAAGCTGACCAATATTCATGCGGGATGGAATTCCAAGAGGTGTAAGACAGACATCAACGGGTGTTCCGTCTTCCATATACGGCATATCTTCTTCCGGAAGGATTTTGGCAACAACGCCCTTGTTCCCATGGCGGCCTGCCATCTTATCCCCTTCCCTGAGCTTGCGCTTTGTAGCAATAAGCACCTTGACCACTTCGTCAACGCCCGGATTAAGGTCATCCCCTTCTGTACGCTTAAGGCGCTGGATATCAATAACTGTTCCTTCGATACCATGCGGAACCTTAAGGCTTGTATCTCTGACTTCCTTGGCTTTTTCACCAAATATGGAATTAAGGAGTTTGAATTCCGGTGTTGTATCTGTTTCGCTTTTGGGAGTAACTTTTCCAATAAGAATATCGCCGGAACGTACTTTTGCCCCGACCATTATAATTCCCTCACCGTCAAGGTTATCAAGTTTTTTCTCTGATGTATTTGGAATGTCACGCGTAAGTTTTTCCGGGCCAAGCTTTGTTTCGCGGACTTCTGTAAAGAATTCTTTTATGTGGATGGATGTAAACATATCATCCTTGACAACCCTCTCGGATATAAGGATGGAGTCTTCGTAGTTATAGCCGTTCCAGGGCATAAAAGCCACAAGGATATTCCGGCCCAAAGCCAGTTCCGCGTCTTTTGTAGCAGGACCGTCAGCAATAACCTGACCAGCGGCAATTTTATCACCGATCTTTACTATTGGGCGCTGGTTATAACAGGTATCCTGGTTTGTGCGCTGATATTTTATAAGCTGGTATATATCCAGATCACCCTGGCTGTCTTTTGCAGAGCTTTTTTTATCCGGCTCTATTACAATGTTCTGGGATGTTACGCTTAACACAGTTCCGCTGCGCCTGGCTTTTACAAGAACTCCGGAATCATAGGCGCATTTTTCTTCCATGCCTGTTCCTACACGCGGCGCTTCCGGGAAAATAAGCGGTACTGCCTGACGCTGCATGTTTGATCCCATAAGGGCGCGGTTTGCGTCATCGTGTTCAAGGAAGGGAATAAGCGAAGCTGAAACTGAAATTATCTGTTTTGGAGAAACATCCATGTATTGAATTTCATCCGGTGCCCTGTTTGAATAATCCCCCTGATGGCGGCAGGAAACCTGATCTTCGATAAAAGAACCATTTGGTTTGAGTTTGGCAGATGCCTGGGCAATGTAAAAACGATCCTCGTCCATGGCAGAAAGGTATTCAATATCTTTGCTGGCAACACCCTTAACAACTTTACGATAAGGCGATTCCAGAAAACCGTATTCATTAACCCGTGTGTAATTGGCAAGTGAAACAATAAGTCCGATATTCGGGCCTTCCGGTGTTTCAATGGGACACATTCTTCCATAGTGGGTATAGTGAACGTCTCTGACTTCAAACCCGGCCCTTTCCCTTGAAAGCCCGCCCGGACCAAGCGCGTTCAGCCTTCTTTTGTGGGTAAGCTCTGTAAGCGGATTTACCTGTTCCATAAACTGTGAAAGCTGGCTTGAACCAAAGAACTCCTTCATGGCAGCAACAAGCGGTTTTATGGTAATTAAATCCTGGGGTTTTATTGTGTCGGTTTCCTTAAGGCTCATTCTTTCTTTTGCGATCCTCTCCATGCGGCTGAACGCGGTCTTGACTGAATTCGCCATGAGTTCTCCGACACTCCTGATCCGGCGGTTGCCCAGATGGTCAATATCGTCTATGTTTTCATCCCCTACATATACCTTGATAAGGTATTTCATGGTGGCGATAATATCCTGTTTTGTAAGTGTATGTTCCTGTAAAGCAGGAATAAAATTAAATTTCTTGTTCAGTTTATAGCGCCCTACCCTGCCAAGGTCATAACGCCGGCTTGTAAAGAACATTCCCAAAAGGTCTTTTTCCGCAGCGTCAACTGTAATGGATTCACCAGGTAAAAGAACTGAATAAACCGCAGAAAGTGCTTCTTCCCTTGAAGGTTCGTCCCTTGAAGGATCATCTTTTGTATATTTTATTTCTTCACGCTCAAAGCAGTTAAGCAGTATTGTTGAATTAAGGGATTCCGGAGCAGTAAAATCTATAAGTTCTATAGACTTGATCCCGTTTGCAAGCAGTTCATCAATATCATGAGGATGCAGCTTGTCTCCGGCGCGGTAAAGTTTTCTTTTGTTTTGCGCATCTTCTTTAGATGAAGCATCTTTAGAAGCCACCCATACAGCAGAAGCCAATACACGGCCTGCAATTTTCTCTCTTGTGTCCCTGTCATCTTTTATTTTAAATGTTTGGGTTATATGAAAAGCCTTTATTATTTCTTCTCTGGTCTGGAAACCAAGAGCACGAAGAAATATTGAACCCAATATGCGTTTTTTCCTGTCAATTTTTGAGTAAATTAATTCTTTTTTGTGATCTATCTCAAATTCCAGCCAGCTTCCCCTGTTGGGAATTATCCTGGAAGAATATATATCCTTGTCATCACTGAAAATAACTCCAGGAGAACGGTGAATTTGTGAAACAACAACCCTCTCAACGCCATTAATTATAAATGTTCCCCTGTCAGTCATTATGGGAATATCACCCATATAAATATCTTTCTGCCTGATCTCTCCGGTTTGCTGGAAGATAAGGTTTATCCTTGCTTTAAGTGAAAGCGCATATGTCAAACCCTTTTGCTTACATTCCTGTTCGGAAAACTTTATATTGCTTTCATCAAGTGTATAATATTCGTATTCCAGAACCATATCGCTGTTGGGGCTTTCAATGGGGAATGTAGAAGAGAATACCTCTTCAAGTCCCTGTAATTTTGGTTTCTCATTGTTTTTAATTCTGTTGCGTTGAATAAAACGTTCATAGGAATTAAGCTGAATATCTATCAAGTCCGGCAATTCCATTACATTCTGGATATCTCTTCCCAAAAAAGTCCTTTTTGTATTGGTTTTAACTTTTGCCATCCTTTCCCCCATATGCAGAAAAATTTATAGCTCTTAACAGGAATAAGCTGTTAAGAGCATCGAGAAATTAAAATTTTATTCAGGTTACTGAATATCAATAGTACCGCCGGCGGCAGTGATTTGCTCCTTGAGCTTTGCAGCTTCTTCCTTGGAAACTCCTTCTTTAAGGGGCTTTGGAGCGCCTTCAACAAGGTCTTTGGCTTCTTTAAGACCAAGCCCTGTAACAGCACGCACTTCCTTGATAACTGCAATCTTCTTGGACTCATCAAAAGCCTTGAGTATTACATTGAATTCCGTCTGTTCTTCTGATGCTGCTGCAGGAGCTGCTCCGGGAGCTGCTGCTGCGGCTATTGCAACAGGAGCTGCTGCGGAAACGCCGAATTTTTCTTCCATTGCCTTTACCAGTTCGGAAACTTCCAAAACTGTCATGGAAGAGATTGCTTCCAAAATCTGATCACTTGTAATTGCTGCCATATTATCTTCTCCTAAAAATTAAATTACGATTCATACGAAACGTTCGCTTTTTTTAAAGCGTTTATATAAAACCGACAGGAATGGCATTTTGGGCTGCGGCCCGCGAAGCCTGACGGTTTGTTCCAAGTTATGCTCCTCCGGCTTTCTGGTCTGCAACAGCTTTGACTGTGCGAACAAGCCTTGAAGGAATATCATTAAGAGCAGACGCCAGGTTTCTTGCCGGGCCGTTCATTACAGACATAAGCATGGAAATAAGTTCCAGCCTGCCAGGAAGTTTGGAGAATGCTTCAACCTGTTGGGCATCATAAATTGAAGGCCCTACAAGACCGCCTTTTACTTTTAAGGCCGGTGTTTCCTTTGCAAAAGTAAAAAGAATTTTTGCTATTTCATTGGAATCTTCAGGCGAAATGGCAATTGCCGTTGGCCCTACAAGAAATTCCGAGACATCTGGACTTGAAAGCTGTTCAAAAGCCAGACGGGCAAAATTATTTTTTACAACCTTGAATGAAGCGCCTTTGGCACGCAGCAGTTTACGAAGATTGCTTATCTGTTCCACAGTAAGTCCGCGATAATCTGCAAAAATATAATCCGGAGCTTCCTTAAAAGCGCTTTTTAATTCATCAATGGCGCTTACTTTTGTTTCCTGTAATTTTTTTGCTACAATTGCCATCTTATTCCTCCTTTACCGTGACCCAGACACCCGGGCCCATGGTAGATGCCACAGAGATAGTCCGGATAAATTCACCTTTGGCGTCAACCGGGCGTTTTCTTCTGATTTCCGAAACTACTGTCTGGATATTTTCCGCGACCTTTTCCGGCTCCATTGAAACTTTACCCACAGCCAGATGCACAACACCGGTTTTATCAGCACGGAATTCCACACGGCCCTGTTTAAGTTCAGAAAGAGCACCCTTAATATCGAATGTGACTGTACCAGTCTTGGGATTGGGCATTAAGCCCTTGCGTCCAAGTACCATACCAAGTTTACCAACATCCTTCATCATATCCGGGGTTGCAACAGCCACATCAAAATCTGTCCAGCCTCCCTTGACCTTTTCGATCAAATCATCAGCGCCGACAAAAGCTGCTCCGGCATCCTTGGCTTCGCTTTCTTTTTCCGGTTTGCAGAAAACAAGAATCTTTTTCTCACCGCGGAACTGGTGCGGAAGCACCACTGTATCACGGACAGACTGACTTTTTTTAAGGTTAAGTTTAACGTGAAGCTCAACGGTTTCATCGAACTTGGCATAGGCCATTGACTTAACCAGAGCAACTGCCTCTTTTAATTCATAGAAGGCAGCAGCATCGAATTTTTTTATGCTTTCGCGGTATTTTTTTCCGTGTCTCATAATTCCGCCTCCACACCCATAGACCTGGCAGTTCCGGCAATAATTTTTACTGCCCCTTCAAGGTCATTTGCAGAAAGATCAACCATTTTAAGCTTGGCAATTTCTTCCAGCTTTGCCCTGGAAATCTTTGACACTTTGATTTTGTGGGGTTCTGCAGAACCTTTTTCAAGACTGATAGCTTTCTTTATCAAGACTGCCGCAGGAGGTGTCTTTAAAATAAAGGTGAATGTTTTATCAGTATAAACCGTGATAACAACCGGAATTACAAGACCAGGTTCCATAGATTTTGTCCGATCATTAAATTGCTGAACAAACTGCGGAGCGCTGACCCCATGAGGACCCAGGGCCGGCCCAACCGGCGGCGCCGGAGTAGCCTTACCTGCCGGGCACTGCAACTTTATAAGCGCAGTAACCTTTTTCTTTGCCATAAAAACTCCTTTGTGGTATTAGCGCCCAGCACCTAATTGTGTATGAATCAACAAATGATTCAACTGCAATCCCTATACACAATTAGGTGCTGGGCTCCCACATATATAAAACGCTATGCGCTTTATTTAAACTTTCTCCACCTGCAGAAGATCAACTTCCACAGGCACATTCCTGCCAAAGATGCCAACCATAACCTTTAGCTTGTTCTTTTCCTGATTCACTTCTTCTATAACTCCGGTAAATGATTCAAACGGGCCATCTGTTATTTTGACCTGTTCCCCGGTCATATAAGTCTGCCTTGACCTGACCGGACGCTCACCTTTTATTTCACCGGATTTCTGTAAAATACCCCTGGCTTCATCGCCGGAAAGCGGGGCAGGTTTTCTGTCTGCCGGAGTTCCGACAAAACCAGTAACGCCCTGGATTTTTTTTATTTTTGAACAGGTTTCTTTCCAGCCCTGATCAGGAAGATCCATTTCTATAAGTATATAGCCAGGAAGAAACTTTTTTGTTTGAGTGCGTTTTTTACCCTCTTTGATTTCAACAACCTCTTCGGAAGGGATTTTAATATCCCGGACTATCTCCTTGTCCAGTTCTCCCTTGTCGATCATCATGCGGATAATTTTTTCTATTTTATTCTCGTAACCCGAATAGGTATGCAAGACATACCAGCTCGTTGCCATATTAATCCTTTGTTAAAAAATACTTCGAACTATTTCGAAAAGCAGAATATCAATTGAACCCAGCAAAGCTGCGATAATTAATGTGGAAACGATAACTACTTTAACAGAACTGATAACATCATCACGGCCCGGCCATACAACCTTGCGAAGTTCTGCGTAACATTCTCTGATAAACTGAACAACTTTGCCCATATAATCCTCTTTACAAGAACAATTTTTGCTTCTAAAACCAGGCGCAGCAAGCCTCGAACTCGCGACCTGCGGTTTTGGAGACCGCCGCTCTACCAACTGAGCTATACGCCTCGATACTCTATGCATATAAACGCCGTTTTAATGGCGTATACATGCTATTTTATTTTGGTTTCCTTGTGTTCAGTATGCTTCCTGTCAAAAGGACAATATTTACTAAACTCAAATTTTTCCTGTGAATTACGCCGGTTCTTGTGGGTAGTATAATTCCGCCGTTTACATTCACTGCATTGCAGTGCAACCAATTCCACTGCACCTTTTTTTGCCTTTGCCATGTTCCATCTCCTACACCATAGCTTTGCTAGCTGTTTTCTATATTTATAAGGCATGGAGTTTTACAAAGTAAAACTCCAAGATAAAAATGCAGAGCATTTTTATCAGCCCTCAATCAGAATCGAACTGATGACCTTATCCTTACCATGGATATGCTCTGCCAACTGAGCTATAAGGGCATTTTTCCGCTATTATACGATAATAGAAAAAATATCAATTTTAGTGAATTTAGTCAATAGCTAGAGGGTAAAATAAGTAAAAAGTCAAGCGTTTTTTGCATTTTTATTGAATTTTATACAGAATTACAATCAATCGGGCTTATATACATTGTGGATTCGCTCCTTGCCAGGCAGTCTGTATACATCAAAGTCTTTATCAAGGCTTATTATTTGGCGTATATTGGTTTTTTCCGCAGCAATGATCAATGTTGCATCAGCAAAATCCATGGGCAAATCCGCATATTTATTGGTTAGCTCCATAATACGGGGTATATCATTCTGGTTTATATCACTTAAAATTACCCCCTTGTGCATAACCCATTCGTAAAAATCCCGTACAGCATTTATATTT
>Ga0099364_10006272_pt1 | contig 17378 bp, 8 predicted proteins | sample TergutTh196P3_FD_73070 | JGI IMG/M metagenome (GOLD analysis project Ga0099364, IMG submission 73070) | Microcerotermes parvus P3 segment gut microbial communities from Pointe-Noire, Republic of the Congo - Th196 P3 | ecosystem: Host-associated > Arthropoda: Insects > Digestive system > Gut ... | reverse complement strand
CTCTCAGGCAAAGAGCGATTTTCTTGCCAAAATGAGCCACGAGATTCGCACGCCAATGAATGCCATCACCGGCATGGCGGAACTTGCTTTGCGGGAAAATATGCCAAATGCCGCCCGTGAACATATCCTTACAATTAATCAGGCGGGCGCGAACCTATTGTCCATTATAAACGACATTCTGGACTTTTCCAAAATTGAGGCGGGAAAGCTGGAGATAATTCCTGTCAAATACACGCTTTCGTCTTTGATAAATGATACTGTTAATATTATTCGCATACGACTTATGGAAAAGTCGGTTGAGTTTATTACCAACATTGACAGTAATATCCCCAACAACCTTTTTGGGGATGTAGTACGGCTGCGGCAGATTATACTTAACCTTCTTTCCAATGCAATAAAGTTCACGGATGCAGGAAATATCAGCCTGTCAATTAACATCGAGAAGCAAAATGATACCACTATATGGCTCAGAATAATAATACGCGATACAGGAAGCGGTATTAAATCAGAGGATAGGGAAAAACTTTTTTCGGCTTTTGTGCAAGTAGATGCCAAAAGAAACCAGAACATTGAAGGAACAGGTCTGGGTCTTGCCATCACCAAGCAGCTTTGCATTGCCATGGGCGGAGATATAAGTGTGGAAAGCGAGTACGGCAAGGGCAGCGAGTTCACGGTTATTATACCGCAGGAACTTGACCGTGGAGCACCCAGTGCTTATGCAAAGAGCGCCATCCGGTTTACAATTCCAAACGCACGGCTGTTAGTTGTAGATGACATAGCCACCAACCTTAAAGTGGCCGAGGGTCTGCTCGCTCCCTATAAAGCCAGCGTGGATACCTGTTTAAGCGGCGCACAGGCGATTGATCTGATAAAACGCAACGATTACGATCTCGTTTTCATGGATCACATGATGCCGGAAATGGATGGGATAGAAGCATGTGCTGAAATTCGCAAGATAAATAAAACTGTACCAATAATTGCCCTGACTGCTAATGCCATGTCAGGAATGCGCGAAATGTTTTTAGAAAAGGGTTTTACCGACTTTCTTGCCAAACCAATAGACATTTCCAAACTTGACGAAATACTTGATCGGTGGATAAAAAGGAGAAAGCTGCTGTTACTGGTTGATGACAATCCTGCGAATCTTAGACTTGGGAAAAGTGCACTTGAAGATAAGTATGATGTTGCCACCGCGCCGACTGTGGAAAAGATGTTTATGCTTTTGGAAAACAACAATCCCGATTTGATTTTGATGAATGCTGCTATGTCATCTGACCATTTTCAAAGCAAACTGCAGGACAAAATGGTCTTGATTACTGTACCGTTTGAACCGGCAGCAATCGCTGTCAATGTTGAGAATTATTTTAATGGATCCAACAGACTATGTAAATTAAATTCAAAAGGCTATTCCTGATGAATTTGAGAATAAAATTTTTGGAGGAGTTTTTATGAAAAGGATTGTTTTTTTGGTGTTAATCGCGATAGCGGTTACAACGGCAGCCTCTGCGCAGCAAGCAGCGGCGCAGACTTACACCGTGCAGAGTGTAACAGGACGGGTGCAGCGGGAAGCGGGCAGCAGCCGGGTGGATGTTGCGGTAGGGGATGTCCTGTCCGCGGATACGGTAATTCACACCGGCATTGGCGCGGCCATGGTAGTGCGGGCCGGTGAAAGAACCCTTACTGTCCCGGCGGCGCAGAACGGCAGGCGTCTCGCGGATTTGGTCGCGGGGGGTTCAGGAATCAGAATAGGCGGGAATGTGGCCCAGACAGAAACCGGCGCGGTAAGCCGCACCACGGCGCAGGTCGGAACCGCTTCCGCCCGTGCAAGCGACGCTGCAGAAGATGATGATATAGCAGCAGAATAGTAATCAGTGGTTAAAGCAAGGAAAAGTAAACACTTTATTATCATTTCCCTGGCGGCGTTCGCTTTGTCTTCGTTGTTGTTTTTTACGCCTATGGACAATAAGCTCTTTGATTTGTTTCTGCGTATCCTGCCATCGCTGACGGAACACGAAAAGGTTATTGTCCTGACTCTGGATGATGATTCCATCAACCTGGCCGGAGGCTTTCCCTTTCGCAGGGAGGTGATGGCTGATGTTGTGGTATTGCTTAAAGAGCTTGGAGTACAGACGATAGCTTTCGACTTGAGCTACCTCGATGAAAGCCCCCACCGGCTTGATCCGGTCTACGCAGCGCAGGTCTTTGACCGCTTTCTTGACTCGGGTTTTGCCCGTCTGGACGAGGCGGCAATGGCGGTGATTGATCTCATGGGTGCAGGGGTAAACCGAAGCGAACAGGAACTGTTCAGGGAGGATATTCGCTTTCTCCACGGGGACGTAAGAAATGAACTTGAATCTTCGCTCTCATTCATGATCCGGGACGTGGACGAGTACTTTGCCCAGGCCCTTGCTTTTTCCGGCTCATCCTGGCTCACCCTCACCATGATCCGCCCTGAAGACACCATGGACTTTGTAACGGGCGGAGCCCAAGGTGAAAGCATTGTATTTATCGATGAAGAAACCAACCAATATCTGGCCTCGCACATAGCCCTTACCAATGTAATTAACCGGGGGGACAATAAAACTCCGAACATGGCCGGTGTCATGCCGGCAATACAGAAGCTCCTCAGCCGGGGGCAGGGCGCGGGTTTTGTAAACGCCAACCCGGACTCTGACGGCCTGCGGCGGCGCCTTCATTTGTTGTTGAAGTACAATGACTCGTATTACGGCCAGTTATCATTGATGGCCCTACAGGAAACATTGGGCTACACGGCTATTGAAGTTACCGACACTGCCATAACGCTGGTAATGGACGGCGATACAAATCTGCGTATCCCCCGCGCCCAGGATGGTTCGGTATTGCTGAAGTGGCCGAAAAAAACCTTCTACCAGTACAACGTCATGTCCATGGTTGAGCTTGTTCAACATTCCATGATAGAGCCGGTTCTGGCACAAAACATTGCGCTCATGTACGATTCGGGTTTTTTTGCCTATTGGGACGGCGGGCTTAACCCCTGGGAATACTATCTTGAAGCCGAAGGGCTTAAAAACCTGGCCTTTGCGGATAACGGCGAAGCCGGACAAAACTGGTTTTCGGCAAGGGAAAGCTTTTTCAGCACTCTGGGGGATTTCCTCTTTGGCCCCTACGAACAGGCCATACTCGATGATGTAGGGGACTACGCTGAGGTTGTGGAATTTGTGAGAATTCTCTTTGAGGCTTCCCGCAGCCAGTTCAGCCGCCTTGGGGATATTCGCAGCGGAGCCCTTGCTCTGGACGGCAGCCTGATCATAATCGGCGCAGACGCAACCTCAATGACCGACAACGGCCTTACCACCTTTCAGGAAAACTTTCCCCTGGTGGGAACCTACGCAACCATCGCCAATATGCTCCTTTCCGGAGAATTTGTTGATGACGCTCCCTGGCTTGTATCGGCAATAATAGCCCTGTTGTACTCGCTCTTAATCGCCTTTCTGTTAAGCCGCCTTGATACGCACCTGTCCATCATAACCGGTATATCGAGCCTTATACTTATTAGCGTCGCTTTCTGTGTAATCTTTTTAATAAGCAATGTATACCTTGGCTTTGCGGTTCCACTGGCCTCCACGGCTTTGGTCTTTACGTCTACAACAGCGTTCAAGTTTCTAACCGCCAGCCGGGAGAAGGCATTTTTGCACAGCGCCTTTTCCCGCTACCTTGCGCCGGAAATAATTACCGAAATAATCAATGACCCGGACAAGTTGAATCTGGGCGGCGAAAAAAGGGTAATGACCGCCATGTTTACCGACCTTCAGGGCTTTTCCACCATAAGCGAACAGCTTGACCCTGGCAGTCTGGTAAAACTCTTAAACAAGTACCTAACCGCCATGAGCGACCTTATCATGGAACACGCAGGTACGGTAGACAAATACGAAGGAGACGCTATCATTGCTTTTTGGGGAGCCCCCCTTCTCAGAGACGACCATGCCGTTCTTGCCTGCCGCAGCGCCCTTGCCATGAAACGAACAGAAACAGAATTGAACAAACTATTTATGGATGAGGGCCTAAGCCCCGTTCCGCTTTTTACCCGTATCGGAATCAACACCGGGGATATGGTAGTAGGCAACATGGGAGCGGAGAAAAAAATGGACTACACGATAATGGGTAATGCCGTAAACCTTGCCGCCCGGCTTGAAGGGGTGAACAAACAGTATAAGACCGGCGGCATATTGATAAGCGAGAACACCCATAAAGAGATAGGGGATGAGTTTGTCTGCCGCAGGCTTGACCGGGTTCGGGTGGTGGGGGTGAACACCCCGCTCCGCCTCTATGAACTTTTGTACCATGAAAACGAAATGGATGATCGTAAGCGGGAGTGGCTGGCCTCCTGGGAAAAGGCCATTGATCATCTGGAAAACTGGCAATTTGCCTCAGCAACCGCTCTTTTTTCAACACTGAAACAAGAGCGCCCCCATGACCATGTTGCAGAATTGTACGCATGGCGCAGCGAATCATATATACAAGACCCGCCGCCGCCCGATTGGGACGGAGTGAGCAACCTAACGGAGAAGTGAGAAATGAAAAGGAATATTCTGCTTTTTATTATCTGCTCCCTATTCCCCGCTCCCCATTCCCTGTTTTCCGAAAGTGAATTTTTTCTGCGCATTGCGCCATCTGTTAAGGCTCCGTTAGGTGTCACGCAATTTAACACCGGCATGGGCGCGGATCTTTCCCTTGATTGGGCCTTCTGGAGATTTGCAGAGGGCTTTGATTTTGGCATAACTACCGGGGGCGCTTTTGCCAGTCTGCCCGTGCAGGTGGGTGAATCCCTTACCCTGCTGGAAGGCAAGGCGGGGCCTTTTGTGCGCTGGCGGCCCTTAGATAGATGGGCCTTTCAGGCGGGCCTAAACACCGGTGTGTATCAGCACTCCCGGAGCGGGGACAGCAATACCCAGGCCTTGTTTGGCTGGGCCCTGGGAGCGCAATATCACCTGTCACCGTATTTTTCACTCTATGCCGAAGGGGGCTACACCTACCGGGTCTTTGCTTCCCGGCCTTTGAACACCCTGGACTTTGCCCTTGGCATTCGCCTTAACCTGTCCGAGATTATGGGCGGCAGGACCAGGGTTAATGTTGAAAAGACAGATCAATATCGTGTCTTCCCTGTTTCCTGGGCCTGGTACGAGCACAATCCCGTGGCAATGGTGCAGGTTACCAATGAGGAACCCAACACCATTACCGATCTAAGCCTTTCGTTTTTCATGGACACCTATATGAGCCAGCCCTGGACTTTCGCTGAAGTACCCCGCCTTGCGCCGGGAGAAAGCGTTGAGTTACCCGTAACCGCCCTGTTCAACGAAGCCATGATGAACCTGACCGAGACGGTAAACGCGAACGGTTTTATACAAACCCAATACCGCAGTCTGGGAGCGCGCAAGGAAACAACAACCGCGGTTCAAATGCCGATTTTTCACCGCAATACTCTCTCATGGGACGATGACCGCCGGGCCGCAGCCTTTGTTTCCCCCAGAGACGGCGCCGCCCGCCTGTTTGCGCGCTATACAGCCACAGCCCTTGAAGCGCAGAACTACACCGGCAACACCCCGCCCAATGTCCGTCATGCCATCGCCCTGTTTGAAGCCCTGCGCTTATATGGCATAAGCTATGTGGTTGTCCCTGCCACGTCCTTTGCAAACGTCTCCGCCGATGAATCGGTGCTGGATAACGTCAGCTTCCCCTATCAGGCACTGTATTACCGTGGCGGAGACTGTTCGTATTTAGCAATTTTGTTTTGCTCAATGCTGGAAGTGTTAAATATAGAAAGCGCCTTCATCACCATACCGGGGCATATTTATGTTGCCGTTGAAGTGGGCGATGAGGACTGGCATTTATTCAGTGATAACATTATCGAACTATACGGCAAGGATGGAATACGCCGTCGCTGGCTGCCCATTGAAATAACCGTCCCCGGCGAAGGTTTTTCAAGGGCCTGGCGAATCGGGGCGCGGCAATGGCACAACAACAGGGACGAAGCGGAGCTGTTTCCCATCCGGGAAGCCTGGGAAGTCTACCCGCCGGTAACCGCCCCCAGCTCCGGCGATCGCCTTCCCCAAATGCCCGATAGAAGGCAAATTTTAGGGGCAGTGCAGAACGAGGCAAGTAGGTTCAGGTGGACGGATCAAATGGCCGCCGCTGCCGAAAGGGAGCGGGCAAGGAGGCAGTCCGAAAGCACCGCCCGCCGTGAGGAACTCGCAGCCGAAATCAACATCATCCTAGAAGAACACAATATGGAAGGAACAAGCGCCCAAGCCACCGATGAAGGGGTAATGATCAGGGTTTCCAACATTCAGTTCGAGGCTGATTCTTCACAGTTAATAGTTTCTGAGATTGTGAAAATCATAGAAATCGCCGCCATATTAAAAACATTCCCCGGCAGACAAATACTGATTGCCGGCCACGCCGCAGCCACAGGCGCAAGTGAAGACGAGCGGCGACTTTCACTGGAACGGGCAAGGGCAGTAATGGCTATGCTGGTTGCTCATGGGGCAGGCTATGAACAGGATTTTACCGCAGTCGGCTACGGCTCCGACATACCAATAGCAGACAATTCCACTCCCGAAGGCAGAGCGGCAAACAGGCGGGTAGAAATAACGATTTTAGAGTAATGTTCAGGGAGCAGTAAAATACCCATCATGTACGGCATTGCCATTGGGAAAGAGTTACACGCATAACAGTCGGCGGCAGCATGGGTTGAAAATTCCGGCATCTTGGTATGAAAAAACCGGCATCGCTGCCGTGGTTTTTTCCGAAAGTATGATACCTTCTGGTGGTATGAGAGGCTATTTTTTATATTGCACAAAAATTTTTGCGCTGTTGGCTGCCATGGTTTTATTACTTGGCGCCTGTGATGAATTTTTTGAACCCCTCAGCGGGTACATTGAAGAAGCCATCAGCGCCGCCGCCGGAACAGGGCACGATATTTCCCCGGACTATTTCCCAATGTCCGGCGGCCTTATTGCCATAGAGCCCGGTGCAGTGACCCGGGTATTCATAGACATCAGGAATCCCCTAAACTACAGCCTTGAGCTTGGGCTGGAAGGCGAGGGTTCAGATTCCAGTCTTGTTTCGGTTGCATTAGTCCCGGGCGAAGACAGAGCCATTGTAACGATTAGTAATCCTGGCCGCAGCACTGATTACTATTTTGATCTCACCATGACCATAAGCGGCAATGGCAGGCCCATGGTCCCTTACAAACTGCCGCCAATGCAGGCACGCCATTTAAATGCGGATTTGACAGAGCTTGCTATAGCGCCGTCCGGCACTCCCGCCCTGGCTTTTGACCCTGCTATTACAAGCTATACAGTCAACCAGGATGGTACGGTGGGGCAGGTTTCTATTACAACAAACCATTCCGGGCTTAATTCAAGCCGCACTAAAAGCGGAACGGACTACGGTCCCGGCCAGTCTTCTGTCACCGTGGCCTTAGCCGAAAACTCAAGTATTGCAGTGCCAATAGTTGTTACCGCAGACAGCGGCAGAACAAAGACCTACACCTTAACGGTAACCCGCGGTATGGTGGTGAACGCCCAGACACCGGTTATCACCGCCCATCCCCAAAACGCAAACTATAATTTTGGCGCAACCGCAACAGCGCTGAGCGTTACCGCGGGGGTAACAGACGGCGGCACCCTTACATACCAATGGTTCTCCTCCAGTCCTGAGAACAGCACCTGGACATCCCTTGGTTCACCAACGACGACTGCAACAAGCTACACTCCCAGTACCTTGACGGCGGGAACTGTCTATTACCGTGTGGAAGTTACCAACACCAACAACGCTGTAAATGGCAATCCGATCGCTGTAAGTACCAGCAATACGGCAACGGTAACCGTGGCAGCGCCGGTGGTAACTGTAACCGCAGGCAGCTCAACCACACCGCATCCAACCATTTCGGCTGCGCTGGCATCAATCACTAGCGCGGGGAACTATACTGTAACTCTCTATCAAAACCAGTCCCTTGCAGCCACCTATACGGTGCCCGCCGGCACTACGATAACCCTGATTGGTGATGGTCAAATGCGTACAATAACCCGAATTTCAGTAGGCAGAATGTTTACTGTTACCGGAAGCGGCAGGGAGTTGATATTGGAGAGCAACATCACATTAGACGGACGAGAAGTTATTAATAATAGTGATATTCTTTCTACCGATGATCCTACCCATCCTTCCAATCCCGGTTGTTTGGTTTTTGTACAAAACGGCGCTAGATTTACAATGCAGGGTAACTCAGTGGTTACGAGAAATAACTATGCTGCCGAGTCTATTCTTTCTGCTGTAATTGCAGAGACTAATGCTGTTTTTACAATGAAAGGCACTGCATCCATAACAGGAAACAGTAGTGGCACTGGGACTCTTTTTGTAGCGCCCAGCGGTCTTCTATTAAGAAGCGGCGCTACTGCTGTTCTTGAGGACAACAGCAGTATTACCGGCAATACACAAGGCGCTAACAGAAGAATAAGAGATGTTTTTCTTCGATTTAATACACATATTACACTTTCCGGAAATGCCACTATTGGAGAGCTTGGATTATCTTCTGATGAGGGTATAAATTCAAGAGTAAGAATTATATCAGGTTGGAATGGAAGTATTGGTACGCTTTTTTTGCATGGAAGCGCAGAAAATAGTATTGACATTATTCCACAATGGTTAGGCAGGCAAGTGCTGGAAGGCGCTGGTGGTTATTCGATTACTCAAGCTGATATTAATGGAGTAAATCTTGGAGAATTTATTCATGATGGGCCCAATGCTAATTCGCCTATTGCCCCTCGCTTCATAGGTCCTACGGGCGTGCTGCAATCGCCATAAAGGGAAAGGCTGCGAACTGGGGGAAGAGGGAAGAAGATGAACCACAGAGGACACAGAGGCGCAAAGGGAGTTAAGGCTTGGGGGGAAGGATTATAAACATGAGCAAAACACAGCAGCAGACAGACAAAATTGAGCGCCCCATTGGCGCAAAGCTTATCATCATCATAACCACCCTGCTTTTATTGTCCCTGGGGGCAATTACCGTATTGGTTTCCATCATGGTAACAAACGATGTGCGCATAACCGCAGAGGACAACAACCTATCGGTAAACAGAAGGTCCGCGTCCGAGGCGGAAAGCTTTTTGGGAAGGATCAGGGGGAATGCCCTGGCGCTGCTGGACACCATGAATGCGGTGGGAAGCTCTTCTGCGGCGGCCCTGCTCTCTGTGGATTTTTTCTTTGAGCGCAACCAGGATATTGCCTTTATTGGAGTAGCTCGAAGCATACGCGATGGCCATACCTTAATCCTGAGCCTGGTAAACGAAAGGTTTTTCTTTTCCAATGAGCTGGATTTTGAATTAATCGAATACTTTCTGGACGCATACGACGATGAGATACAGCGATGCATTGCCGGAGAGGCCCTCTTTGTTAATGGGGCGCCGGTTTTTGGCGTACCCTTGCTTGTCCTTTTTTACCCCTGGCATGAAGCGGGAGTACAGGATGCGGCGCTGGTGTTTTTCTCCCCCAATGCCCTGACAGAAAATTTTTCCGAAGGGGCAAACCGTTCCTACATGGTAAATGATGCGGGTCAGTACATCATCCATACGGATTACGATTTTATCCTTGCCGGCGCAGATGCTGCCGGTGCAGACGCTGCCTCGTCTTCCTTTGTGTCCATGGTACTGGAAAGTACAGACCAGGGACGGCAGACATTGTACAGCGATGCAAACAGGGAAAGACACTTTGGGGCCTACAGGAAAATATCCCTGGGGAATGCGGCGGTAATTACCACCATTCCCTACAAGACCGTAATGGAAGGAACTGTAGCAACCACCAGACGCAACATCTACCTGACAGGGGCGGTTTTGTTTATTGCCGTTCTTTTTGTCTGGTTCTTCAGCAAGACTGTCAGTGTTCCGCTAAAGATACTTGCAGGGGCTGCCCGGCAGATAGAAAGCGGCGATTTTGAACTGAACCTGACCACAAAAACCAGGGACGAAGTGGGCTACCTTACCAGAAGTTTCCAGAAGATGAGCGGCGCCCTGAATATTTTCGGGCGCTTTACCAATAAGGATATTGCCGTGCGGGCCATGCGGGGCGAGATACGCCCCGGGGGGCTTCCCAAACACGCAACGATTTTCTTTTCCGACATCCGGGGTTTTACCGAAAAAAGCGAGAACTTCACCAAGGCCTTTGGCGACGAAGCATCCGACCGCATTGTCTACTGGCTTAATGTGTACTTTAGCCGCATGGTTGAGTGCGTGGAAAAAACAAACGGGGTGGTGGACAAGTTTATCGGCGATGCGGTCATGGCCCACTGGGGCACCGCTTATTCGGCGGGCAGCCCGGAAAAGGATGCCTACAACTGCATTAACGCTGCCCTTATGATGCGCAGCTCCCTTTACGACATGAACAAGGGCAGAACAAATGAAGATACGGGAAACCCGCCCATTGTTATTGGCTGCGGCATTAATTCCGGGATAGTTACCACCGGGCAGCTTGGCAGCGAGCAGCGCATGGAATACACCGTTATCGGTGACCCTGTTAATCTTGCAAGCCGGGTGGAAGCCCTTAACAAGCCCCTGGGAACGGATATTCTTATTTCCGAAGATACCTGGAAGCTTGCAGGGGAGCGTTTTATTACCGAAGAAATGCCGTCTGTTACGGTAAAGGGAAAGGAAAAGCCTGTGCGCCTCTTTGCGGTGGTTAATCACAAAGACGCGGAGGGCCCGCAAACATTGGCCCAGGTAAGGCAGCTTCTTAACATTGTGCCGCCGGATATTTCCGGTGTAGACACAGGAAAGGAAGAAAAGAAATTTAAAATTGGAGGAGGCGAGTGAAATTAAAACCCGCCGCTCCAGTTCGGGACATCTTAATGACAGTATTCTGCCTCATCGGTTTTTTACTGTGCATCTTTCTTTTCCAGCGGGATATAAACGCCGCCTTTACGCGCATGGGGGAGCTGCCTGTAGGAATCATCAGCTTCCGTTACAATACGGCCCAGCGGCGTTTTATTGACCGGCTTGTTTGGGACAGGCTGCGAAACGAATCGCCCCTGTACAACGGCGATGTTATCCGCACAGCAGACCTTTCCGAGGCAACCATCAGTTTTTTCCACGGCGATATTGTCGATCTGTCTGCGAATACACTGATACAAATTTTTGTTGACTCCCAGGGAAGCAGAATTAATTTTTCCGGCGGCGGCATCAGCGTAAACGCCTCATCAGCGGGGATGGTAATTTCTTCCGGCTCTAACCATCTAAGGGTGGATGGGGGTTCAAACCTGCGGGCTGCAGCTTTTGAGGGCGGAGTGATGGATATTGCGGTCAGCGAAGGTGCTGCCTTTTTGGAAAGCGGCCAGGACGGATCTACATCAATTGCAGCCGGCACAGGCCTTATTCTTAATGCAGAAGGAGAAGTTCTTCCCCTTCCCCAGGCAGCGGCGGTTTTTCCTCTGGGCGGCGCAAGTATTATAAGTACCGCGGCTCAAGGAGCCTGGGTTGATTTTATATGGAACAAAATACATTACCCGGCAGGCATGTTAACCCGCCTGGAAGTATCCCATGACAGAAGCTTTATGCGGCTGTTTTTTGCAGAAGATGTGGCAAGCGAAGGCCGGCAAGGCATTGTCTTGCCCCCGGGAACCTGGTTCTGGCGGGTTTATCCTTTGGGGGCCCCGGAAATGCCCCCTGGGCAGGAAATTCCGCACTCAAGAATTACCATTGTCTACAACCCCCCTCCGGTTTTACTAAGCCCCAGGGAGAACCAGGAAATACGTTCCCCCAGCAGCCCTGTATCTGTGCGTTTTCTCTGGACATCATCCCCCGAGGCTTTCTCATACAATCTGGAAGCGGCGGATAATCCATCCATGCAAAATCCCGCATTAACCCTTAACGTACGTTCCACAGAGGGCAACCAGCTTTCGGTTCTTTCTTCCGCCCTGGGGGATGGAACCTGGTATTGGCGCATAACGCCGGTTTATAACCGGGGCTTTGAAGGAAACCCGTTACCATCGGCTGTACAGCCGTCAGAAATACAAAGCTTTAGCATAAGGCAGCAGCCGGACATGCATGTGCAGACCAGGGAACTCTCTCCCCCGCCGCGCTCCGGCCAGGAAGGAATTACCTTTAGGCAGGTTTTTCCCCCGAACAATTATACTGTTGCGGATCACCTGCTTCCTGACATGCGCTTCACCTGGCAGTCAAACCTTGTAAACATGAGGTTTCAATTTTCCCGGAGCGAAGATTTTTCGGATCTGATAATTAACGAAAACGCCCCCTCAGAGGCCTTTACTGTGGGCGAAATGCCCGCAGGGGTTTATTTCTGGCGCATCATTGGCGGCGAAGGACGCCATGAAAGTCCGGCCCGCCGCCTTACCATTGCCCCATCATTGCCGCCGCCGGCGCTGAGCCGGGCCAGCAACAGCGGGGCTGATGACGGGCTTACGGTGCAGGACGATTTTGTTGTGATCAGCCAGCAGCAGCAACAAGTGGAATTTAACTGGGAGCCTTCGGGGGCTGCGGACTTTTATACCTTTAGATTATACAGGGGGGACAGCTCCCAGGCGGTGTATGAAACCCTTGTGACAAATCCTGGGGTTTCCCTGAACATGGGGGACTTTGAAGACGGCACTTTTACCTGGACTGTTCAGGCCTTCACCAGGGAAAGTTTTTCAAGTTCACGCAGAACAGGCCTTACCGCTTCCCAGGTGCTGAACCTGCGGCATCTGCATCCGGTGCAGCTTGTGCAGCCAGCGGGCGGTCAGGTTCTGGCGGGAATTACAGCTTCCCGTAATCCCCTATCAGCCCAATGGTCGTCCCAGAATCCTGCCAATAATGTTGTGTTTCTGCTTTCCCGGGATGCGGGGATGTCAAACATCGTCTATAGGCGCGCTGATGTTTCCCCTTCGTTTGTTTTGCCCCGCTTAATCGAGGGGAATTATTACTGGATCATACAAGCCCAGAGCGATGAGGGCCTGGATATTTCTTCTCCTGCTCCTTCCCATTTCCGGGTAATGCCTATTCCGCCCCTGCCTGCTCCCCAAAACCGAATTCCCATAGACACCCATACAATCAGGGCCGAGGATATAAGAGCTTCAAGGAGCATAGATTTTTCCTGGAATGAAGTGTCTGGTGCAAACGGCTATATTTTTACCATTTCCCAGGACAATGGCAGTGGACGCACTACGGTGATAGAGACTCCGGTTCTGCGCGAAACCAGCTATACAGTTGAAGACATACGGCTCCTTGGGAGGGGAAATTTTTTCTGGCAGGCGGAAGCGGTACACGCCTTTGATGACGGCCTGATTGATCAGCGGGGCCAGCGAGGGGAAAACAGGCTTACCGTTGATATTCCGGCGCCGGGGCAAATAAGAACAAGAGAATCGGGAACCCTTTATGGCCATTAAAAGATTCTTTTTACTGCTTGCCATGTTTGCTCTGTGCCTGTCATTAACCTTTGCCCAGGATGATGAAGTAGAGCTTCTGGAAGAAGCTCTTCATGATGAAGCAGAGCTTCATTTCGAAGAAGCGGAACGTCTTTCCGGGGCAGAGCTTGCACAAGAAGCCGGGGGATTAAACTTCTTCATTGACCTTAGCGGGGATGAGCCGCGCTTTATTCAGCGTCTTTTCTGGGAAAGGGCCAACTATGTTCTGCGCTATGAAGTAGCCATAGAGAAGCTGGAGCAGGGAGAGTTTGTTGAAGTCCAGCGTTTCAATACAGATGAAGCTTCCGCCGAGGTTTCCCTTGCACACGGCAGATACCGCTTTGCCGTTGAAGTATACGATCTTTTTGACGAGCTTTCCTTTGTTACAGCATGGCGGGAATTTGATGTGTTCCAGGCCCTTCAGCCCTCGCTGGCGAATTTTTACCCCAGAGCATTTTATCTGGATGAGGATGAAAGATGGGAAATAAGCTTAAGCGGTGAAAACCTTCTTCCCGAATCAGAGTATTTTCTTGTACATGACAACGCAAGAATCAGCCCCCAAACCCATTTCAGCCAGGGTACCAACGCCCGCCTGGTTTTTTCCCCTGCCAGTCTTGTCCCGGGGAACTACAGCATATATGTAAGAAATCCCGGCGGGCTGCATGATCTTTTGGGTGAATTTACCATAGGCAACAGAAAACCCTTTGACCTCAATATATCTATTGGATATGCTCCCATTGTTCCACTATATGGATACCTGTTCAGGGATGGATCTCTGGATGCCCCCTTTTCCGGCAATTTTTACCCCCTGGGCGCTGTTGCCAGAATCAGTTTTCTTCCGTTCAAACGCGCCTGGGGCAATTTAGGGATTGAGGTTTCAGGCTCCTTTAGCATCTTTAAACAGGAAAGGGATTTTTATACCACCAATGCCAGATTTATAAACGCCCATCTGTCTTTTTTATACCAAAAATATTTCTTTAGGAGAAAATTCTCGGTAAACGCCCATATTGGAGGCGGCATTACCTTGATTCAGGACTTTTTTTATGAGTATGATGCGGGAGCGTCCACGAAAGGAGTGTCCAGCCAATATCCTTCAGGCATTGGGGGGTTTTACTTTTCTGTATTCTTCACCAGAATGTTTTATATCAGCGCAGGAGCGGATTTCATTCATATCATCACCCCGTCACAGGACGGCACCATGCCGGGCATAGTCCGGCCCTTTGCCGCAGCGGGGGTTCAGTTTTAGAGTCTCCCGGCGAATAAGGAGAAATATGAAAACTTTATTCGGCAAACTGCTTGTTTCTTTTTTGCTGGTCATTGTACTCATCATCGCATCGATACTGGCAAGCTTTACCCTTGTCTATTCCAGGAGTTACGAAGAACAAATAATGGCGGAAAACGCCAAACAGGCCCAATACGTGGGGAGGGCGCTTTATGCGTTCATGCACGCCGCCTACAAGGAAATAGAAAGTCTTGCCTTTAACAGCGATGTTATTTCCCTGGATACCTCCCGGCAGACCCCTGTTTTTGCATCCTCAGTGGAGAGAAACGACTATTTTGAGCTGCTCTATGCCCAGGGGATGGATGGGATGCAGACCGGGCGTTCATCGGGCGGCCTGGGGAACCGCAGGGAACGCTGGTGGTTCATACGAATGGAAGCGGAGCGCAGGCCCTTTATTTCGGAGTCTTACTTTTCAGTGGGAACCAATATGCCCTGCGCGTCGGTTTTTTTCCCCATAATGACAGGCCAGGAAATGATTGGGATCATGGCGGGGGACATAAAGCTTTCGGCCCTTCATGACCTTGTTATGGAAACCGTGGCTGAAGGTTCCTATACCTATATTCTGGACGGAAAAGGCGTGGTTGTGGCGCATCCCGACAGATCCTATGAACAAGAGCTGTATAACTTCGCAACCCTTACAAGAACCGCCGCCTTAAGAGACGCTGCTGGAAACCCGATTCAGGATGCCGCAGGGAACCTTACCGAAGAATTGCCCATTGTCATTTCAGATGCATACAAGGCTGCCATAGAAGATATGATGGGAGGGAACTCCGGTTCGGTAAGGTTCAGGGAAGGCGGTCATTTTCTTTTTGTAAGTTATCTTCCCGTACAAATGGACGGTTACTCAGACCCCTGGTATGTGCTTTCGGTTATGGATGGAGCCGAAGCGATGCAGGTGAGAAACAGGTTGATCCTGGTGATTTTGGGCAGTTCTGCGGTAATTGTCCTTATCGCCCTTCTTATCGTCTTTTTTGCGGCCCGGAACATCAGTTCTCCCATAAAAAAGGTTCACTCGGTTTTGTTAAAAATAAAAGAAGGGGATTTAACCCAGCAAATAGAAACAAAAGGAAGGGATGAAGTATCCCAAATGACGGTGCTCTTAAGGGAAACCCAGGAAAGCCTGAAAAACCTGATCGTCAATATCAGGGAACAATGCAATACGCTGTCTCAGGCGGGGGCTGAGCTTGCCAATGATATGACCAAAACCGCCGCGACCATAAACGAGATCACTGACAATCTTCAGGGTATCAGGGGAATGATGACAAATCAGAGCGCCAGTGTTACCGAGACAAACACGACCATGGAGCAGATAACCGTCAGCATTGACAAGCTCAACGGCAGCGTTGAAAAGCAAACCTCAAGCGTTGCCCAGTCATCCTCCGCCATAGAACAGATGCTTGCCAACATTCAGTCGGTTACCCGCACCCTGATTAAAAATTCCGAGAATGTGGAAAAACTGAGCGAAGCTTCAGAGCTGGGCCGTACAGGGCTGCAGAATGTGGCGGCGGATATTCAGGAAATAGCCCGCCAGTCAGAGGGTTTACTGGAAATTAATTCGGTGATGCAAAATATCTCCAGTCAGACCAATTTACTTTCGATGAATGCTGCCATCGAAGCTGCACACGCAGGAGAATCCGGTAAAGGCTTTGCGGTTGTGGCCGACGAGATCCGCAAGCTGGCTGAAAATTCCAGCACGCAGTCCAAAACCATAAGCACCGTGCTAAAAAAGATAAAGAGTTCCATCGACAAAATTACCCAGTCCACGGACAATGTTCTTGAGAGATTCGAGGCCATTGATTTAGGTATAAAAACTGTGGCCGAACAGGAAGAAAACATCCGTAACGCCATGGAGGAGCAGGGCCAGGGGAGCAAGCAGATCCTTGACTCCATCAGCCATCTAAACGAGATAACCCAGCAGGTAAAGGGCGGCTCCCAGGAAATGCTTGAAGGCGCCGGAGAAGTAATGAATGAAACTGGGAATTTGGAGAAATCTACCCAGGAAATAACCGGTGGCATGAATGAAATGGCTTCCGGGGTGGATCAGGTCAACACAGCGGTAAACAATATCAATGAATTGACCAACAAGAACCGTGAAAGTGCGGCCCAGTTATTGAAGGAAGTTCAGAAGTTTAAGATTGAGTGAAAGCCGCTCACACTTGGCGAGTGAGGGCTTTTCAGGGTATCATTCCCTTTCATGTTGGACTTTGTTCATCTCCACGTTCACTCGGATTTTTCCCTGCAAGATGCCGCTGCTTCGGTAATGGGCCTTGCGGACAAGGCGGAAAAGCTGGGTATGAGGCACCTGGCCCTGACAGATCACGGAAATATGTTTGGGGTAATGGAGTTCCTTGCAGCCTGTGAAGAGACCGTCAACGAGAAAGGACATTACGAAAAGCGGAAGAACCCGATTAAGCCCATCATAGGCTGTGAGATCTACGTCTCCGGCGGTTCCCGCTTTGAAAAAAAAGGAACTGAAAGCGATAACATGTACTACCACCTGGTCCTTTTGGCAAGGAGCCGGGAAGGTTATCTAAATTTGATGAAACTCTGCTCATTTGCCTACACCGAGGGTTTTTACTATAGACCGCGGATCGACGAGGAGCTTCTGACCCGGTATCACGGCGGGCTCATTGCCCTGTCCGCCTGCATTTCCGGCGAGATACCCAGGCT
>Ga0099364_10006271_pt1 | contig 17378 bp, 20 predicted proteins | sample TergutTh196P3_FD_73070 | JGI IMG/M metagenome (GOLD analysis project Ga0099364, IMG submission 73070) | Microcerotermes parvus P3 segment gut microbial communities from Pointe-Noire, Republic of the Congo - Th196 P3 | ecosystem: Host-associated > Arthropoda: Insects > Digestive system > Gut ... | reverse complement strand
TATATGGCAGGTCGTGGGGTTTGTCGCCCCAGTCATTGGTAAGGTGGTTGTACATGCACACGGCATTCCAGATCTGGAAGGCAAGAAAAGTAACCGTATAAACGTGCCATTTTTCGGTTTTTACTGTCACCGTACCCTTGTCAAAGTCCCATGTCCAGCGATCCGCAGGTACGACATCGCCGGTAGTACGGTCTATTACCTCCCACCATCGTGCCGGGTCTTCTATCTTGTTGATCTGAACTTCTTCCTCGTAATAACCCTTTAGGAGATAAACCTCCAGGGTTTCCCCTTCTGCGGTAGTGTGGGGAGTCATAAGGTAAATTTGCGAAAGCTCCTCAGGGTGCAGCCTGCCCCATTCCAAATCTGCCCTGGTGGTAAGGTATGTAACGTAAACTTTATTAAAATGCTTCATCACATCTTCTGAAAGGCTGGTTCCGTCGCTGTTCCTTACCGCGTCCGCCCCCCAGAGCTGTTTGATTTCGATTATTTTTTCGTCTATGTTTTTGTCTGTAGGCAAGGTAACCCTGCCGTTCTTGCGGTTCATCATTCTGCCGGCTCCTGCGAAGTTAGGATATAATTATTATATCATAATTATAAATGGGCTTGCCTAAAAATATGGTTTGTTTGGGAAAAACTAAAAAATCCCCATTTTTTGTTGACTTGCAATTTTTTTCACGTTATTATTGACCTTAAACTTAATATCTTCATGGAGGAAAAAATGAAAAAAATTACTATCGTTTCCATTGTCCTGATTTTAGCTTTCCTGCCTGCGGTTTTGTTCGCAACAGGGGGGCGTCAGGCTCCCGGAGAAGGAACCTTCACAATAGCCGCCTTTGAGGGCGGAGAAGGACGGGAATATTGGGAATATATGGCTGAAAGGTTTCAGGCAGCCCATCCCAATGTCAATGTGGTATTAAACGCGGACCCGGAAATTGGAAACATTCTTACAACCCAAATAGCCGCAGGTATATGGCCCGATTTCATTTCGCTTGCGCAAAACGAGCGGAGCGGTGTTGTCAGTTCCATGATCAGAAACAGGCAGCTTCTTGAGCTTACGGATATCTTCAACGGACCTGCCCCTGACCGGCCGGGCGTAGCCTTAAAAGATGCCATCATACCGGGAGTATTAGAAACCACATGGGCCTCTCCGGACAGGGACGGGAGGATTTTCCTTGCGCCGTTCATCGCCGGTCCTATGGGCCTTGTGTATAACAAGAACCTGTTCGAGACCAAGGGCTGGAGTCTTCCGGAAACCTGGGATGATTTTTTTGCCCTTAACGCGGAGCTCGATAAACCCGAGAATTACGTGACAATAGGAAATCAGAGGGTCAGGAGATCCCTTTTTACCTATCAGGGAATCTATGCAGGTTATCTTGAATCCCTGTTCTGGCCGGCCATTGCAGGCGCGGGCGGCCTTGAAGCCATTGCCAACATAGAATCCTACGGGCAGGGTTCTTTTGACAATCCAAGCGTCCGTGCCGTAGTTGAAGCTTTTGCCCGCTTTGCCACGGGAAATTACCTCATGGAAGGCACGGTGGCTCTTAACCACACCCAGTCCCAGACAGACATGATGATGGGCCGGGCTCTTTTCATCCCGAACGGCACATGGATGGAAAATGAAATGGCCGATTCTCCCCGTGAACCGGGATTTACCTTCGGCCTGACTCCCGCGCCGGTTCTGCGCAGGGGCCAGGACAGCTACGTTCTTTCCAGCATGGGGCAGCTTTCAATCCCCAGCGCCGCCAGGAACAGGGATCTTGCCAAGGAATTTCTTGTTTCCATATATTCCAGGGATTCCATTATCGCGATGGCCAGAACCGCAAACCTGACCATAGCGGCCAGAGATGCCAGGACTATAGCGGGATCGCATCTGAGTTCCGGTGTTGAAGGAATGTTCTCCGCTTATGACAGGGGCAGGTTCATGCTGTTTGGCTTTGATTCCCCCCCCGCAAACACAAGGGTAAACACAGGCGCGGTGGTATTTGACGACAATATGGGACCCTTGGTTACAGGCAGATTAAGCCCCACTGAGTACATCAGAAGGGTAGAAGCCGCCTTTACCGAAATGAGGGATGACATCGCCCGTTCCAGGTAAAAAATAACACTTAAGGGGGCAGGGTACGGGCGATTCCCGTATTCTGCCCTCCGTTGTTTACAAGGGGAAATCCCATGCGGGTTTTTGAAAAATTAAAGAAAAGCTCTCTACCGGCAGGTTTTATTGCCGTTTGTGTTGTACCTACTTTAGCATTGTCTGTGTTATTCATGATTTTACCGGCCTTCAATGCCCTTAGGATGTCCTTTACAAACGCCATCAGCCTTGTTCCTTCCGACAATGTGAGGTTTGTCGGTTTTGAAAATTACATTTATTTATTTACCATGGACGAGAGGTTCCATCAGGCCCTGTGGAACACCTTCAGGTTAATGATTGTCGTTCCCGCCCTGAATGTCTTTGCCGGTCTGTTTTTTGCATTTCTGCTTACCCAGACAAAGCTCAAGGAACGGGGGCTTTACCGGGTGCTTTATTTTTTCCCTAGCGTCATTTCCCTCACAGTCGTGGCCGTGGTATGGGCCAGCTTGTTTGATCCCCGCTCCGGCGGCGTTATTAACAGGGTGATAGGGATTTTTGGCGCAGAGCCGGTTCCATGGCTGGGGAGCGAAAGCTTCGCCCTTTGGTGTATAGCGCTGGTAATGATCTGGCAGGCTTTCGGGTACTATATGGTTATGCACATAGCGGCCATTGACGGAATTTCCGCCGATATATATGAGGCGGCTTCCATTGACGGCGCAAAACCGGTTCACAAGTTTTTCTTTATAACAATCCCCATGCTTAAAGATACTATAGGCATTACCTGGGTTCTCTCCCTTTCGGGAACAATAGGCCTGAGTTATGTCCTTTCAAACGTGATGACAAACGCAGGGCCGGGAAACGCCACCCTGGTGCTGCTTCAGCACATATACAGAATGGCTTTTGGCCCGGGTTCAAACTTTGGCTATGCCATGAGCATTACAGTTTTTTCGCTGGTGCTGGCATTCGTACTGTCCAGCCTGTCCCGGAAACTATCCTATACCAACGAGAATTTATAGGGGGATGAGATGAGAAAAAAACTTCCCCATATAAAAAACTGGGTTTTACGGTTCTTCCTTATAATTTTTACCTTCCTGATGTTGTATCCGTTGATTTGGAATGTTATGTCTTCCTTCAAAACCAACACGGAATTCCTGCTGGATCAGCTTGCCTTACCCGAAGGTTTTGCATGGGATAACTATGTCCGTGCTTTTGTCAGGGCGAACATGGGGGAGTATTTCTTTAACTCGGTTTTTGTGGTGGCCCTTGCGACATCCCTGCTTGTCATCTTTGTAGTACCTACATCTTACGTTCTGGCACGTTACCGTTTTTTCGGCTCCCGTTTTATCGAAGCCCTCTTTATGACCTGTATTTTTATTCAGGCAGCCTATATCATGGTTCCCCTCTATGTGCAGATGCATCGTTTAGGAATGGTTGATCGTCTTTGGGCGCTGGGTTTCGTGTATGCCATACTGGGTTTCCCTTTTTCCATATTTCTTTTATGCGGCTATATGCGATCAATCCCCAAAAGTTATGCCGAAGCAGCTCGCATAGACGGCTGTACCAACTGGGGCATTTTATTCAGGGTCATGATCCCTCTGGCAAAGCCGGGGATTGCCACTGTTACCATGCTTTCGGCTATGGGTACATGGAACGAATATCCTCTGGCACTGGTGCTTATTCATACCGCATCAAAGCGGACGCTGCCTCTGGGGCTTGCCCATCTTTACCAGGTACAGAGACGGGCTACCGATTTCGGCGCGCTATTTGCCGCCTTGGTGATAGTTCTTGTCCCCACGATTATTATTTACCTTATCGGGCAAAAATACCTGTTAAAGGGCGTAGGGGCCGGGGGCCTCAAAGAGTAAGCATGAATCTTTCCGATATAATCATTGTCCTGTCCCGCCCTGGTGAAGCAGGGAATGTGGGAGCAGTATGCAGGGCAATGAAAAACATGGGTATTTCCCGTCTTCGTCTGGCAGCGGCACTCTTCAATGACGAAGATGAGGAGACAATAACAACGAGAGCCGTCCATGCTGCCGATGTCTGGGAAAAGGCAGAAACCTTCGACACACTGGCCGAAGCTGTGAAAGACTGCCCCCTTGTCATAGGTACCACCCGGCGCAGGGGCCGCAATAGAAAGCGTATTACCATGGCGTCAAATGAAATAGCTACATTGCTGCGGGATCATCCCGGACCAGCCGCTTTGGTTTTTGGAAACGAAAGAGCCGGTCTTGAGGAAAGCGAAATTGAACTTTGTCATATTGCCTCTCATGTTCCAGCGAACAGCAAATTTCCCTCCCTGAATCTTTCCCATGCGGTGCAGATATATACATACGAACTGTTTCAGTCTCTTGCTGTTAAATCAAAAAATAATGTTAAAGGCCAGTGGGTTCCCATTGAAAAAAAAGCTCTTAAGGTAATAGTAAAAAAAATAACGGCGAATTTAAAACTTCTTGGCTTCTATACGAAGGTAGATCAGAATGAACAGGAGCAATTTTTTTACGACATTTTTTCAAGAGCGGCCCTTACCAAAAGAGAAAGCGAATACTTTGCTGAAATAATTTCAAAGGCCGCCCACTTGGCGGTTAAAAACCCGTGAGCCCGGCTTAACCAGGGGAAGACCTTTTTTGCAAATTTCACAGTCCTCTGCATCCCAGGTATTTGCTTCTATACTGCATGCGGAGAAAAATGGCCAGGGAACTTCCACCCCTACAGCTCTGCGGTCAACAATGCAGGCCAGGCCGGCAATTTCTGCCCCCCTTTCTTCCAGAGCTCTGGCACATTCGCCTGATGATTTTGCAGTGGTAACCACATCCTCGGCAATTAAGAGATTCTGTCCGGGTTTTACCTCAAAGCCCCGGCGCAGGGTCATGGCCACTGACTCATCCCTCTCGGTGAAAAATGCCGGAAGACCAAGCTGCCGGCCCAGTTCGTATGCAACGATAATACCCCCCATTGCTGGTCCAACAACAGCATCAATTTTAAGCTTTCCTTCCTTCATTTCATTTTTTATCTTTTCGGCCAGAGCGGAAAGCGCTGCCGCTGCCCTGTCCGGGTATTCCATGAGTTTTGCGCACTGAAAGTATTTATCCCCGTGCCGGCCGGAGGAAAGAAGGAAATGCCCTTCCAAAAGGGCGCCGGATTCTTTTAAGAGAGAGAGTGTGTCGTTCATGGACTCAGTTTATCACTATCCTTTCAGGGAGTAAACAATGCGAATCACCCTTGACGGCTTAACTTTAAAGGCGTTATCTTTAATGTATATGTTTATTTGCATTTCGGAGGTACACAATGGCCGAAAGAAAACAGTTTGTGGCTATCGGGAAAATTATATGCGAAACACTAGGGGTTCCGTGGAATATCCCCCATACCCATTTCATAGTAAATCAAACTCCTTCCGGCCTCTTTGAAGCTACTAATATTGAACTAGTTCTGGACTCTGTTGGCTCATCTATAGACGAAGCCGCCCGTTTACTGGTACGCCTTACTGCTGATTATGTTAAAGAAGTAATGATAAAAGGGCGCGGTCATGATGAGCTTGTTGAGATAGTGGACAGCGATGCAATGGAAAGCTATTGGCGAGAATACCGTAAGGCCGAAGTTGAACTTTCCAGGACAGGTGAGGATATGGGGCATAAGCTAGACAGGCACATCATTGAAGCTGTAAAAGAAACCTGGGAGGATGACTTTAGGGAAATTATCTACAAAGCTGCCAAGCATGATGCCGAGGAAGTTTTATCCGCATTACAGGGTAAAATCCCAACCACACGAATAGTTTTAAGTGCTGAGTACAGGGAGCTAAAAGCAGCATAGTGTATGGATGATTTTCTTGATGCGGAATGTGTCTTCAGCACCCTTATTTCCGGCGGTGTTTTTTCGTTTAAGATATGGAAAAATACATTAGGAGAAAAACTCACTTACCATGTTTCATTTGAGCTGGCAGAATCTGCCAGAAGAGCGGGGTTTCTTATTTATATCAAAGAGGAGCGTCATTGTATAGGACGGACTGCTTTATTGAATATAGTCCGACAATTCAATTTTCCCCTTGGAGATATATTAACACGGTGTTCTGTAAATTAAACTGTTTCTAGACCCTGATCTCTGGCGTCTGCCATGTACTCAGCAGCCCCACCCCCCTTCCAGCAATACCCCCGGCATGATACAATGACTTGAAAAAATTTACGACATGAGGTTTGCTAATGTTTCTATATGAAGTTTTCCCTCCTGAGTTGATAAAAACGGGGTTGACAGCAGATAACAAGGACGGGGTCTTTCAGGAAATGGTGGATCATTTCTGTCTGACCGGGAAAGCCGGCACCCGGGATGAGATTCTTGAAGTCCTCTGGGATCGGGAATCCAAAATGTCTACAGGAATAACAAACGGTGTTGCCATTCCGCATGGAATTACAGATTCAGTTGATTCCGTTCATGGAATTCTGGGAATTTCAAAAACCGGGATAGATTACGATGCCCTGGATAAGAAACCGGTTCATCTGGTTTTCATGCTTCTGGCTCCTAAAAATCTTACCGAAAGATACATGCAGCTTCTGGCCCACCTTGCCGAACTTCTGGAGAACCCGGACTTTATAAAGGATCTTGCCGCCCAGACAGATCCTGAAAGTGCAAATCAAATCCTTAATCAATATGAAAAGAAATCATTTCCCGGGAAACTCTGATGGATGATCATGAGATTCTGCAGCAGTTACTGTCCCTGGAAAAAGAAGCAAGCCTTCTGGTTTACGAGGCACAGGAAGAAGCTGACAGGAGAATAGCCGAAGGAGAAAATCAAAACCGTCTGCGTTATGAAGAGGCCTATTCTGGGGAAGTGAAATCTCTGGAAACCGGCTATGTCAAAAATCTGGCTATTTTCAGGGAAAAATACCAGCAGCAGCTGGATCTCTATCGTGAAAGCCTGAAAACGCAGCCTTTGGACATGGGCGCTTTTTCGGCTTTGGCAAAAAAACTCCTGATAATAAATGAGGCATAACACTTATGCATAGCATCAATACAGGAGAAAGGTCTTATGCATATTCAAAAGCCTGCGGAATCATTGGCAGATCATTCGTAGGGAAAAGAATCAGAAACCTTGAATCGGTCAGCAGGCTTTCCGAACTGGACAGAATGATATTTCCAGATACCTCCCGGGATTTACCTGAGAAAGAACTTGTGGTCGATCTGGAAAACAGGATTGTCAGCCGGGCAGTTAATTCCATTATTTCAATAATAAATTGTTTTGATGATCCTCCAGTGTTTTTTGTCCTCCTCCTTCGCGGTTTCGAGTATGCAGATATAAAAAGTGCAATTTTATCTGTCTTTGATAAGGAAACAAGCCCTCCGGCCCATGCAGACCTGGGACGCTTCCAGACCGTCAATTTTTCAAAATGGCCGGATATAGCTGCCATGATTAAAGGTACGGAATTTTCACTTATCCTGAAAGATAAAGACACACTGGCAAAGGAAGACATAACTCTGGAAACGGTTCTGGACATACATTATTACAAAGCTCTATGGAAATCGCTCATGGACTTGCCGCACAGTGACAGGGTTATCTCGGAAAAGATCCTTTCAGACGAAATCTCCCTGAAAAATTCCTGCCTGGCATTAAGACTTCGTACATATTACAACATGTCTGCAAAAGAAATAAAACCGCACCTGATAGATATTCAGGCCGGGGGCAAAAAACTTTCACTGGCGGATGACGCCGTCCGCTGCCTGGATTTACCGCTGGACGAATTTCCTGCCTGGTCTTCCTGGCGATGGAAGAAATTTCTAAACCCGGCATCCGGGGAAATTTCGGGTCTTAGACATTGGCATGCAGATCCCAGGTATTTTCAGAACACCGCTTCCCGTTACCTTTACAGACTGGCAAAAAAAAATTTCCACCTCCACCCGTTTTCGCTTGACAGCATTTTTTGCTTTATTAAGCTAAAACTGTTTGAGGAAGATATACTGACCAGCGGCGTTGAAGGACTGAACATGGGCATGTCCAACAGGGACATCTTTTCCATGCTGGGGGCGGAATCATGAAATTAAAAGGAAAGCTGCGTCCCCGGAAAATGAAGCGGCTCGAACTCAGCATTTTGAACCGGGACATAGACGTAGTAATAGAATATCTGGGACGTAATGCGCTAATGCACCTGTCTTTCGATGAAGATTACCATCAGGGCGGCAGACAGGAAGGAGCTGTATACAGGAATATTCGGGAAAACCTGGACAGGCTTGCAAAAGCTGCGGCATGGCTGGGGGTGCAGCTGCCCCAGGAGCCGGAGGAATCAAGCTCCTGGCCAGGCGAAACCGAAGCAGTTCTCACAGAAACCATTGCGACTGTGGTTTCATTACTGAGCAGCCGGGAAAGTAAAGCTCTTGAAGAAAAACAGAAAATCGAAAATACCCTTAACGAAGCAAAAGCTTTTTCCAGCCTGGATGCTTCTTATTCGGATTTGGATCAGCTCTCTTACCTGACTCTCCGGGTCGGCCGCCTGGATCCCAGGTATCATGAGGAACTCAAGCATAATCTCACGGATCATGCCATTGTCATTCCCCTGGATTCCGAAGAAAGCGGCGCACATGGCAGCCGTATACTGGCGGCGGCATCACGAAAGGGCCGCTTTGCTCTGGATTCGGAACTAAAAAAGATGGGCTTTGTTTCTATCGAAATCCCGGAGGGTTACAGGGGCATTCCGGCAGAACTGCTTGGGAGTCTGGAAAAGAGACTGCAGAAAGCACGTGACGAAATGGAAGATATAAACAACCGGAAGAAAATTCTTGGGGAGGAATACGGCGCAAGCCTGGCAAACCTTACCGCTTCCTATCTTCTGGCGGCCGCGGCGGAACAGCTAAAAGACATGCTGGTATCCACCCAGAACGTTTACCTCCTTAGTGGATGGGTTCCTGCCGAAATGGTAAAGGTTCTTGTGAAAAATCTGGAAGAGCTGACCGAAGGCAGAATCGCTGTACGGGCATATAACCCAGAGGAACTCCGCAATGTAGGCAGGAAGGAAATCCCCGTTTATATGAATCACGGGTCATTTGTAAAAGGTTTTGAAAAACTGGTGTTTTCCTACGGGGCGCCCCTCTACGGAACCATCGACCCTACTCCTCTTGTGGCAATTTCCTTCTGCCTTCTTTTTGGAATTATGTTCGGGGATCTGGGTCAGGGAATGGTACTGTTCCTGCTGGGCTTCCTCACAGGGAAACGGGGCCCCGCCTTCCTTGCCCGCTTCAGGAAATTTTCCGTACCGCTCATTGCCGTGGGCATAGCTTCAATGATCATGGGCTTTATAACGGGCAGTTTCTTTACCAACGAGGAAATCCTCGTTGGCCCCACCCGTGCTCTTACGTCCCTGATAACAGGCAGACCGGTGGACAGGATACTGACCATCATGCCCCTGGCTGAAATGGGCGGCAGCGTAAGCAGGCTTTTTTACTTCTTTGGTTTTACAGTAGGCATAGGTGTCCTGATAAATTCCCTGGGGCTTATAGTTAACACCGTTAACCAGATTTCCCTAAAAAATTACGAGAACGCATTTTTTTCCAAAACCGGCCTGGCAGGGATAATGGTTTTCTGGTACGCCCTGTTTATCGCCATTCGCTTCATCCTTGCCATGATAAATCCAGAAAAACACAATTTTACTTTTAGCCGCTTTGATATTTTGGGACTGGTAATTCCCATGGCAGCTATTTTCATGGGCCCCATGTTATGGCGGCTCTTATCCGGGAAACGGCCCTTATTTCACGAAGGTTTTATGACCTTCTTTATGGAAGGTTTTGTAGAGGTTCTTGATTCAATTTCCACTATGGTTTCCAATACGGTGAGCTTTCTCAGGGTGGGGGCTTTCGCCCTGTCCCATGCGGTTTTGGCCTATATTGTTTTCCGGTTTTCAGAAGAGGTTTCTACAATCCCGGCCGGCACACTGGTTGGTATTCTGATCCTTGTTTTTGGGAATTTAATAATAATACTTTTGGAAGGACTGATCGTAACCATACAGGTAATACGTCTTCAGTACTATGAATTTTTCAGTAAATTTTTTACGGAAATGGGAGTTGAATTTACACCCTTCCGTTTCCGTAAACTCCAATAATTAAGAGGAGAGGAGTTAACATGAAGCGCTTTTTTATTTTTCTTGCTGTGATTTTTATTTTTGCAGCCCCCTTGGCTTTTGCCCAGGAAGCGGAATCCGCCGAAACTGCATCAGGCGATATGTGGAAGTATATTTCCGCAGCAGTTGCGGTGGGAGTGTCATGTATTGCCGGCGGCATGGCGGTAGGACGCATAGGAGCCGCAGCCATGGGAGCCATGAGCGAGAACCCGGAACTCTCCGGAAAGGCCCTGCCCTATGCGGGTCTTGCCGAAGGTATCTGTCTTTGGGGCTTTCTTGTGGCCCTGTTGATACTGGTTTTATAAAACGGTATATGGATTATTTTTTCCTGGGTGATCCCGAGCTGGTTACGGCCTTTCGCTTCATAGGCATTAAAGGCGATTTCGTATTGAATGCCGGACAGGCCCACATGGCTTTCAGAAAGATCACCGAAGGCTACGACGAAACCGCCGGGACAGTTCTGCCCGGCCGGGAGACATGCCGGGTTTTGATCGTAACCGAGGAAGTTGCGGACTGGCTGGGAGAGGATATCATAAACTGGCAGTTGTCCGACCGCTATCCCCTGATCGTCGAACTGCCGGGCCTGATGGGAAGGCTCCCCGGCCGTAAAACCCTTGCGGATTCGATCAGGGAAGCAGTGGGAGTCAGAATCTGATGGAAGAATTAAAAAGCACCGAGATCCTTAACAGGGAGATCCTTGAAGACGCCCGGAAAAAAGCCCACGAAATTCTCAAAGCCTCAGACAATGCCCTAAAAAATCAGGCACAGGAATGGGACAAAAAGCTTAATACCGCTCTGGACTCTGTAAAAAAGAGTTATGCGGAACAGACAAAAAAAACCGAAGAAGAAATTTTTGCCAGGCTTCCCCTGGACAAAAGACGCCTAAGGTCTGAAACTGCGGAAAGGTCTTTGCTCAAAGCCATGGATGATTTTCTCAGCTCTCTTACGCATGACGATCATCTTTCCATTCTGGAAAGAGAGCTGGCAGGACGGCTTGAAGAATGGGCCGGCAAAGACATAGAGGCGCTGTCTATTATAGGTGATAAAAATTTATCAGCGGAAGTCCTGTATTCTGGCTTAAGCATTTCTGAAACCAGAGACATGTTAAAAAGGGTTTCGTTAACAGGAAATATAGAAATACACGAAGATAAAACTGTTCACAAATTTCCATCGATAAAAATAGACACCGGTACTATGAGGATGAGGGCATCCATAAGAACCGCCTCTGCCGCTCTCTTAAAAAGCGAACGTGCAGAACTGGCTGCCGCCCTTTTAGGCGAGGGGGTGCTGAATGATTAATGGTCAGATAAAAAGAATTTCCGGCCCCATTATTCATGCCCAGGGGCTGTCGTCAGCGGGTCTTTTTGACGTAGTAGAAGTAGGAGAGAACCGGCTCATAGGCGAAATAGTCAGGCTTGAAAATGACGAAGCTGTGGTACAGGTCTATGAGGATGTAACGGGACTCATGATAGGAGCCGAGGCGGTATCCACAGGACGGCCCCTGTCAGCATTGCTGGGTCCCGGCCTCATCGGAACCATATACGACGGCATACAGCGCCCCCTGGAAGAACTCTATAAACAGAGCGGGGCCTTCATGCAGGCCGGCAGCCGGGGTCAGCCTCTGGATCCGGACAGGAAGTGGCTCTTTGTGCCGGAACCAGATCTGGTGGAAAAACTGGCCGCAGGCGAAAAAATTCCTGCCGCACCCGGCCTCATCCTTGGCTCTGTAAAAGAGACCGAAAGCGTTACTTGCAAAATCATGGTTCCGCCTGGAGCCGGTAATGACGATGCCGAAAACATTTATATTGCCGAACTAAGCCCAAAGGCGGAACTCACAATCGCATCGGTTGTGGCACGCACACAGACAGGAAGGGAAATTCCACTGGCCCAATGGTGGCCTGTGCGAATTCCCCGGCCCTCGGCTGAAAGGCTCCCTGCTGATATGCCCCTGATCACTGGCCAGCGGGTCATCGACCTGTTCTTTCCTCTTTCCAGAGGCGGTACTGCGGCAATCCCCGGCGGTTTTGGCACGGGCAAAACAATGACCCAGCACGCCGTTGCCAAATGGTGTGACGCAAATGTGATCATCTATATTGGCTGTGGTGAACGTGGCAATGAGATGACCGATGTACTCACGGAATTCCCGCACCTTATCGATCCCCGAACTGGCAGATCCCTCATGGAACGGACAGTCCTTATAGCCAATACTTCAAACATGCCGGTTGCAGCACGGGAAGTTTCCATTTATACAGGTGTAACATTAGCTGAATTCTACCGGGACATGGGCTATCACGTGGCAATCATGGCAGATTCCACAAGCCGTTGGGCCGAAGCCCTTAGGGAGCTTTCGGGGCGTATGGAAGAAATGCCGGCGGAAGAAGGTTTTCCGGCATACCTTCCCACCAGACTTGCGGAATTTTATGAGCGGGCCGGAAGGGTAAGAACACTGTCGAGACAGGAAGGATCTGTCTCAATAATTGGAGCCGTTTCTCCGCCAGGAGGCGATTTCTCAGAGCCGGTGACCCAGCACACCCGAAGATTCATCCGCTGTTTTTGGGCACTGGACAGGGAACTTGCCAATGCCAGGCACTACCCGGCTATCTCTTGGATTGACAGTTACAGTGAATATGTAGAGGAAGTTGAACACTGGTGGGAGAAGGTAAATCCCCAGTGGGCCAAGGTACGCCGGAGCGCTCTTGACCTCCTTAAAAGGGAACAGCGCCTTGCAGAGATAGTGCGCCTGATTGGGCCCGACGCCCTGCCGGACGATCAGCGGCTGGTACTGCTTGCGGCTGACATTATTAAAAACGGCTTTTTACAGCAGAACAGTTTTGACGAAGTGGACATGTACTGCACACCGACAAAACAGGTACGCCTTTTGGAACTGATCATGGAATTTTACACCCGCTCCAATGCCTGCATCAAACAGGGCGCACCTCTTATCAGAATCACTTCCCTTTCAATCCGGGAGCGCCTGTCAAGATTAAAAAGCACAATCAAAAACGAAGATATCGAAGGCATGTCCAGTTTTGAACATGATATGCGTGCCGAACTGGATCAGATTGAAAGAAACCTTCGCATGAGGGAATCGTTATGAATAAAATTCATATTATGAACGAGGTTCATATATGAGGGGTATTGAATTCCGGGGACTGAGCCGCGTAGACGGGCCGGTGATTATCTGCGCCCGGAGCCGGAACGTGGGCTTTAACGAAGTCGTTACAGTATACGACCGTGAAGGGCAGCGCAGGCTTGGCAGGGTAATAGACATGAGCGAGGACTGGTCGGCGGTTCAGATATTCGGAAGCACAACCGGCCTTACAGCCTCCGAAACCAGAGTGGAATTTCTGGGGAGGCCTATGGAACTGCGGGTGGGGCCGGGACTTCTGGGAAGGGTCTTTAACGGACAGGGAAAACCCATAGACGGCTACGGCGATATTTTTTCCTCGATTTTTTACGACATAAACGGACTTCCCATAAACCCCTATGCCAGGGTCTATCCCAGGGACTTTATTCAAACAGGGGTTTCCGCCATAGACGGCATGAACACCCTCATAAGGGGACAGAAGCTCCCCATCTTCTCCGGCAACGGCCTTCCGCATAACAGACTAGCCGCCCAGATTGTGCGTCAGGCGAAAATCATTCACCCGGACAGTTCCGGCGGCGGGGCAGCAGAGCCTTTCGTAATTGTGTTCTGCGCTATGGGAGTCAAGTATGATGTGGCACGCTTCTTTCTGGACGATTTTGAGCACTCCGGTGTTTTGGCAAATGTCGTGGTCTTTCTGTCCCTGGCGGACGCTCCCAGCTTAGAACGACTGGTAGCGCCCCGCTGCGCACTTACCGCCGCGGAATACCTGGCCTACGAAAGAAACATGCACGTCCTTGTGGTAATGACAGACATGACAAATTACTGCGAGGCCCTGAGGGAAGTTTCATCCATACGGGGTGAAGTTCCCAGCCGTAAAGGCTATCCGGGCTATTTGTACTCCGATCTGGCTGCGTTATACGAAAGGGCCGGAAAAATCAAGGGTTCCACAGGGTCGATCACACAGATACCCATCCTTACCATGCCCAACGATGATATAAGCCACCCAATACCCGACCTGTCCGGCTATATCACAGAAGGCCAGATTGTTCTGGACAGGGAAATGTTCCAACGCGGAGTTTATCCTCCCGTAGCCGGACTCCCCAGCCTTTCGAGGCTAATGAAGGACGGCATTGGGCCGGGCATGACAAGGGAAGATCACAAGGATGTTTCCAGCCAGCTCTTTGCCGCATATTCCCATGTAAAACAGGTACGCAATCTGGCCTCCATAATCGGCGAGGAAGAGCTAAGTCCCGCCGACAAGCAGTATATGAAATTCGGTGAAAAGTTTGAGTCTGTCTTTCTAAGCCAGGGAGAAAACGAAAACCGCGACATTGGACGCACTCTGGATCTGGGCTGGAAGGTTCTTACAGAAATTCCCAGGGATGAACTCCTCCGTATAAAAGAAGAGTATATAAGAAAATACCTGGAACCTGTTTTGGCGGGAGAGAAATAGATGGCAAGAGAGCAGACAGCTCCGACAAAGAGCAACCTCCTTAAGGTAAAAGAACGCCTTAACACTGCTCTTGAAGGCTACGATCTCCTGGAACAGAAAAGAGAAATCCTGGTTATTGAACTTATGCAGAAGGTAGAGCAGGTGAAAATGCTGGAAAGGGATCTGGACAGACAAATTGCCTCCGCTTACCCCTGCCTGAAGCGGATGCTCATCGGTATTGGCAGGGAAAGGGCGGAAAATATTTCCCGTAACATTCACTACCAGTATGAGTTGAACGAAAGAAGAGTGCTTTTGGCAGGGATGAACCTTTTAAGCCTGGAAATCAAGCTTCCCGAAGCAGAGTTAAAATATTCTCCGGCGAATTCATTTGCAGAATGTGATGAAACCGTGTTAGAATTTTTTAAGCTGATAAAGATACTGACAGAGCTTGCAGCAATCAGAACCATTGCGTGGAGGCTGGCAAGAGAAGTGCGAAAAACACAGAGGCGGGTAAATGCTCTTGAGAAAATGGTCATCCCTACAGCCAGGGAAACCAGGGCATATATTGAATCGGCCCTTGAAGAGAGGGAGCGAGACGCTTTTTTTACGAGTAAACTGCTAAAGAAAAAAGGCGTCGGCGGATTTTAGGAGAAAAAAATGATAAAACCGTTTTTTACTAATATTCTGGTTGCCATTAACGGTTCGGAAGCTTCCATCTCGGCGGCTAAGTATGCCATCATTATGGCACGCTCATACCGTTGCAAACTTACCGCGGTTTATGTTGTTGATACCGCTTCGATAAGACAGCTGGCCTTAAGCAGAATTTTTATCCCGGAAGAAAGCCAGGAATATGAAAGGAACCTTCAGGGAGACGGAGATAAGTACCTCGCTTTTGTGGAAGAGCTGGCTCTTGCCAAAGGCCTAAAGATTGAAAAAGAAATCCGTCAGGGAGCTGTGTATTCTGAAATCCTTGCTGCTGCTGACGAGAAAAAAACAGACCTGATCATACTTGGGGGATGGGAGAAAGACCTGAGCTCTCGTGATACCCTGTCAAACACCCATAAAGAAATTATGTCAAACGCCAAATGCTCAGTGCTGTTGGCAAAAGAACCATACATCGATCGAATTTATAAAATGGCCTAAGTGCTAATTACCGGATTATCTCCCATTCAACAGGCATCGCTGTACCTCCGCTCAACATAAGTCCGCCAAGGTTCTGCGGCTCGTCCAGAAAGACAACAGCAAACTCAATAATATGCCCCTGAAGTTTCCTGAGTTCATCCTCCCCGGAAGGAAGGTAAACTGCATATTCATTTCTGTCATCGTCAATTATCCCGACAAATGTGTGCGGGTCACTGCCGTAAATTTGAATTCTTCCGGTTATATGGACAATATTTTCCATATCGTTTTCCTGCTCGCACCGGGAAACTCCCGTGCTTGTAAGAATAAAAACAAGGATTACATAAAGAAATCTCATTGCATATTATAATAATGCTCCACAGAGAATTGTCAATAAGCCAATGTACAAACTATAGACTTTGCATCCTGATGAACCTAAGCTGGAGATCATGCAAATAGAAAATAATTCTTTCCCGTACAGCTTCGCATAACTCCACAAACATAATGCCATAAGAGAATGATTTTACTGTATGAGGGTTGTTGAATTTATATTTTACTTCTCCCGTTAAACCAAAGGAAACATTTTTAAGCCGCAGGTTAAATTTAATAATATCGTTAACAGACAGATGCTGTTTTGTTATTATCTTCATTCCTCCGCCGCTTAAGTCCCTAATTACCCCTTCGTGAATTCCATGAGAAACTTCCTTCTCCGGCCTGTTTTCCGTACTTATTGAAAACCTGAAGGGGATTGTACAGGGCAGACGAAAAAAATTCCGCTGTTGTATACGTACTCCGCCGCAAAGCAGCTTTATCTCGGTAAAATGAACCGCTCCCTCAGTTTTGTGCTTTTTAACAGCTGCGTTATGACGAAGTACGCCTTTTCTGCCGATAAACTTTACCGAATATACTTTATCACTGGGTAATTTTACATAAATACCGTAAGATATTGGAGTATGGATCAATACAGTATTCTTTTTACATTCCTCGACCCTGCTGAAATATGTTTTAGTTATTTTATTTTTTTTTACCTGCGAAATTTCCACCAGGTCGCCCATGGCAATTCTCATTTAAGCAGATCTCCCCTGTGAAAAAATATATCCATATTTTTGAATTTTAGTTTTGTTCTGTTGGATTGCTATAATTATTTTTTAATTTGCTGAAAGAAATATATAAAATAGATATTAAAGAAAATTATATTAATATTAAGAAAGTACTATAAAGCAAAAGTATTTTTTGTTATAATTTTAGAGGAGGATAATATGACAAAAAAATATTTTAAATTATCAATGCTGGTTTTTGTATTCCTTGCACTTGGTTTTTCGTCATGTCAATCAGTTAAACATTCGGATGAAATTGATGAAGTTGTAGACATACACACTTCGCAGATGAGTGTGAACTGGGCAGGAATTTACACCGGCATTTTGCCTTCGGCAAGGGGCCTGGAGATCGATGTTCAAATCATCATATACTATGATGAAACTTATGCTTTGCGGTATCACTTCCTGAACCCGGCAAACGGCGGCGTTGTAAGACGGCAGGGAACCTTCAGCTGGGACGCAGCAGGAAATTCAATTA